>Ga0207689_10003789_pt1 | contig 13779 bp, 18 predicted proteins | sample KBSMisM52_FD_184312 | JGI IMG/M metagenome (GOLD analysis project Ga0207689, IMG submission 184312) | Miscanthus rhizosphere microbial communities from Kellogg Biological Station, Michigan, USA - KBS Miscanthus M5-2 (SPAdes) (version 2) | ecosystem: Host-associated > Plants > Roots >... | reverse complement strand
GACGCCGAACTCGACGAGATTCATGAGCAGTTCACACAGGACGCACTGCAGGCAGGCGTGTTCGGCGCGCCGAGCTACGTGCTGCCCTCAGGCGAGATCTTCTGGGGCCAGGACCGGCTGGAGCTGCTGGAGCGCGCGCTGCGGAAACTGGCCTAGGCGCCGCGGCTGGTCGCAGGACAAGGCAGGCAGGAAATGTCGCGGATCGCGCTCTCGGAACTGAACCAACTGAGCAAGGACGCCTTCACGGCCGCGCTCGCCAACATCTTCGAATATTCGCCGTGGATCGCCGGGCAGGTTGCGGATGAACGGCCGTTCGCCGGCATCAGGGTCACGTGCTGATGTTGGCATATTGATATCGTAGCATGTCATGTTCAATTTGATGGCGCCAGGAGCCGTATCCGTTACCCTGTTAACGCTGCAGTTCCATTCAAATCCACTGACCGATTTTTCGGCTAGCTCAATGGTAAAGACGCCATACGCTTTCCGGCAGTCCGAATCAAAATCTTTGCCGGGACTCTCGTAATAGCCATCGGTTGGACGCCACTTTTCTAATGTCGATGCCGCGCTGGGCTGCGCAAGAGCAGATGTAGGCGCCCCCAATAGCGCGGAGATGACAAGGGCGAGCCCTATAATCGCGCAATAGTGTGTTTGTTTGCAATTCAACGACGCTCTCCGCAGACTCTATCGGCAACGCTCAAAACTTCACAGATTATACAGTTCGCTCCTAGGTTGATCAATATCGACTTGGCTGCCTGCGCAACACGCCGCTTCTGCCGTGCAGCCACACCATGCGAGGATCACTGATGTCTTGGAAAGATATGATGCGACGAGTGCTGCCACCGATCGACGGCGTGATGCCCGACATTACAAGCCGCGCTAGCGAAAGGGCGGGGGTACCCTGCGTCCAACGTCACCCATCACTCACCGCCCATCTAAGCAACTCCTAAAGCGAGTGTCCTGCCCATGCCCAAAATATTCACATCCGATCTCAAGGCCATGCTGGCCGCCGAGAAAGCCGATGCGCTGGCCGCGATCTCGGCCGCGCAGCTGGCGGAAGAACGCGCCGATGCGATGGACTACTACCTCGGCGATATGAACAAGGACATGCCGGCGCAGGACGGCCGCTCGCGCGCGGTCTCGACCGATGTCGCCGACACCATCGAAGGCCTGATGCCGTCGCTGATGGATATCTTTGCCGGCTCCGATGAAGTGGTGCGCTTCGAGCCGGTCGGGCCCGAGGACGAAGCCGCCGCGCAGCAGGAGACCGACTACGTCAACCACGTCTTCATGCAGCAGAACCCCGGCTTCATGGTGCTCTACTCCTTCATCAAGGACGCGCTGCTTTCAAAGGTCGGCATCGTGAAGGTATGGTGGGAAGAGCGCGAGGAGGAGAGCCGCGAGACTTACTACGATCTGACCGATGATCAGTTTACGCTGCTGGCGCAGGCGGTGGCCGAGTCTGATGGCGCGATGAAGATCGTGGCGCACACCGCGCACGATGCAACGCAGCCGGTTGCGAGGACGGACGAACGCTGAGAAACCTGATGCGTTACCGATACATGTAGTACTGAATACACGCGGTCAGGAGAAAGCCGCCAAACATCCAGGCAAACATTATCCGTTCATTACGGATCGCTTTCGTGCGATAGGCCCGGCCGGTTTCGTTCAACAAAGCTGGGTCGATATTGATGAGAGAATGCTTGCGGAGGCTCGCGTTCCAAATATGACCTGTGAGAGGCGCGCCTGGCGCCAGGTTGTTCAGTAACCGCCGTATGTCGTTCGCGTGCACTCCCGCAAGAACGAATATTCCGACAACCCAGATCCCTGTGAGACCGTAAGCAAGATAGGTCATTTCGCTTTCAATTCCCAACCTCCGCTCGAATCCACGGCTTTGCCGGCTGGTTTCGACCTTCTCTGCCGTCTCTGCAATTCGTATCGCCGGCTATACACCGATCGCCGCGTTTGGCGCGGCGACTGGTTCAAGCATACTTCTTTCTACTTATGGATTCTACCGAGGATAGAAATGACAGACAATACCAAACGAGAAACTCGGTGGCCGGACGGATGGTCAGGGTCGATAGCTCTCCGTCCCTTTCCCATTGGAATCGGAGGGACGTATTATTCCAATCCCGGCTCGCCCACAGCACCCCGCGCAACGGTGACGGGCAGCCTAGGATTTGGTACAAGCGGGCAGGGGATCCACAGGGTCTTCCTGAGAAAGGGCATGACCTCGGAAGATACGCTTGGGTACGGCGTGAGCGGAAATCTATCGTCGATCGTGCCTTCTGTGACGGTGAACGCCAGCATTCCGGACGAGAATTTTATTCCTTATCCCTGGAAGGCGAAGGTATCCTCCATCGAGGCGGGAGTAGGCACGCCGGGGGCCTCCGCAGCTGTCACCTATACCTGGACCCCTCAACAGATCGCCGATTTCCTGATCAAGCACGGAATGGCTGGTCTCGACTTGTTGAAGCGTGTGCCCGCGCCAGGACCGATGGGCCCGGCGAGCCCTGCGATGGGACCTGAAGACGAACTCTCGCCATTCGCCAGAACCTTGAGGAGCGGCGTCGGTACGGTAGGTCCAGCCACTACGCCGCCGATCAGATACCTGAGTTCGCGCTATGCCAATCCGCTTGGAAGTGGAATGGGCGATTGGAAATCTTCTGCGGAGGGTTACTCACAGCAGCCGGCACAGCCAGCGACATCGCCGCAGGAGCCCGGCGGATTGCTGGGCATTATACAGGATTACTTGAGAAACAATCCTGAAGCTTATCCTTGATCGCCGCTGGTTATCGATGTCTCGGCGTTTCCTTTAAAGGGCTCAACGCACTGGCCTGTCAGTATGAACAAGGTAGCTGTGGCGCAGCAGGAGTCGACCATGTCATCCACGCCTATGCAGCAAATCCAAGCTTGGTGGTGCTATGTCTCTTCATCAAGGCCGCGCTGCTTGCTGAGGTCGGCATCGTGAAAGTTTGGAAGGAGGAACGCGAGGAGGAGAGCCGCGAGACCTACTACGACCTGACCGATGATCAGTTTACGCTGCTGGCGCAGACGGTGGCCGAGTCTGATGGTGCGATGAAGATCGTGGCCCACACTGCTCACGAAGCGGCGGTGCCCTTAGTGGCTTCTCGCTGAGAAGCACTCGGGCCTTGTTCGGGCTACGAAGACAGAAAACAGGTCGAGGCCAACACCAGAAGCACGAAGCCGACGAGCATCCAACCGATCAGAAACCCCTCCTGCCGTATGGTTCTCTTGAGATGCACGCGGCCGGCTTCGGTCAAGACCGCCGGGTCAATACTGGTGATGCGGTATGCGTTGGAGCGATCGAGGCCGAAAGAACGTCCTATCAGCAGCATCGACGCTGCAGCGACGAGGTCTTGGGCCGACAAAGTAAAAGGCAAGGTGGTCACCGCCGCACGCAACAATCGAAATTGTGAAGGCTGATCTGCGGATCGTGCCTCTGGTGCGATACTGTTGAGCACCAAGCGGATATTGTTCAGGTGCTGTCCTGCGAGGAACAGCAGCCCACAAATCCAAATCACGATGAGACCGACGAGAGCGAAGGTCATCTTGTGCCTACAGTCCGGCTTGGCCGGACAGTCGTCCAGCTCATGATTATCAAACGTAGTGGTTGCCGCCCCGAACTTCAACCAAGGAGAGAAAAATGTCAGAAAGTGAAAGGCGGGTTCGATGGCCAGATGGAGCATCTCTGTCCGTTCCCTTTCCTTATGGAAGAATAGGTGCAACGTATTACTGGAACCCAGGTTCGTCGACCGCACCACGCCTAACACTGACACGCAGTCTCGGCATGCCTGGCGCAGGGTTGCATACGGTCTTTCTGAGACAGGGGATGACCTCCAATGACACGCTTGGTGTCGGCTTAGCCGAGAATGTATCGACGATCTTGCCGTCGGTGAGCCTAAACGGCACGATCCCAGATGAAGGAAACTATATTCCTCGGCCGTGGAAATCGAGGGTGACGACCGTCGAAGCCGGGATAGGTACACCAAATGCTTCGCCGGCGGTTACAGCTACCTACACCCCTCAACAGATCGCCGATTTCATCTCAACCTATTTGATCCCATCCGCGATGGGACCAGAAGATGAGCTCTCGCCATTTGCCAGAACCTTGCGTAGCGGTGTCGGTACGATAGGTCCAGCCGCCGCGCCACCGATCAGATACCTGAGTTCGCGCTATGCCAATCCGCTTGGAAGTGGAATGGGCGATTGGAAATCTTCTGCGGAGGGTTACTCACAGCAGCCGGCGCAGCCAGCGACATCGCCGCAGGAGCCCGGCGGGTTGCTGGGCATTATACAGGATTACTTGCGAAACAATCCTGAAGCTGATCGCCGTTAAGCCCGGCGGGCGGGCTGGATTTATGCAGAACTTGTGCAGAAATATTTGCGCAACAACCCGAAGATGTATTGTTGATCGCGGTGCCTGGGGTGTGTAGTTTCGGCTGGTTGATGAACGGTCCAGTCCATGTCTCTTTTCAAGTTTTTATCGAGCTGGCTGCACAGTGGCGCGATGACACGCCCGCTGTTGTCGGCTGACCGGAGCATTTCGGGCTCACTGGAGCGCGCGGAGGCAAGGATGCCCGTGATGCGCATATGTTCGTCAGCCTTTGCAATGATAGCGCTTCTAGCGCTTTGCAGTCACGCCTACGCGCAGCCAAGGTGTGCGGAATTGGCGAAACTGCGAGGCGAGGCCGCTAAGGCCGCGACGCAGTTGACTGCCATGGCTAGCTGCGAAGCTTACAACCGCTTGTCCATGACGTGGGGTAGAATTGTTCGCTATGCCAATGACCATCGCGAGTCGTGTGAGATTTCCAGCGTTTCGCTAACCGAGCTCGAGACCCGTCATCGCGAGGCCCAGAAGATGCGTGATGCTATCTGCACCAGTCGACCGCTTCAGCCATTTCCGCCGGACATCATTCGACAGTGAGACAGCGGAGATTGCTCGGCAATCTTGTTGCTAATTTTAGATGAGGCTTGTCGCGCCACCTGGCCAGGCGTCTGGCAGGTCACTTCGTAACGTCGTCATTCCTTTGTTGCGGATGGGGCTCCAGGCCTCCTGCACGGCGTCGATCAAAAAATTTCGCGCTGGGCAGTGTTTGCCGGAATCTGCGGTAAAGCTGCACGCACCAATGCAGAAAATCCTCCATCAATGATCGCAACGGGATCTGTTGCGTGTCACGAGCCCACAGTCCGAGGTAGCGGCATGGCCAGTTCATTCGATAATCCCAACCACAATTTGTTCGGCTCTCGAGGTCTTCATGTAAGGGAAAAAGCCCCCACAGATATTCCCACAATCGACCAGCTGATGCGGCCGCCGCAGCCTCGTCCCTGGTGGGAGCTCCTTCCGCCGCAGCCATCGTCGAATGACCCCAGTCCGTATGCCCCGGTTCCGATCATACCGCCAGCGCCGCCGCCTCCGCGCGACGTGGATCCTCCCTCTCGCCCTCCGGAGTGGCTGTATGGTCCGCCTCGCATAAGTGGCGTTTCAATTGAGCCCTCGTCGTCGAGTCCTGCGCCCCGCGGACTTCCAGCCCTGTTGGCAGAAATTGGGGCTTTCGAGCCGTCAGATCCAGAAACGCCGCCGACCGGTGGGTTACCTGGCCTCCTTCGGGAATACCTGCGCAATAGCCGCCGACACGGCTACTAGCCAGTAAGACAACCACGTCAAGGCGAGCTTCGGCCGAACGCTTTTGACCATCACCCCGTTCCCTGTGAGATCCAATGATGACCATTTTCGCTCCCACGGCGGCGCCCGCGCTGCCGGCTGCGTCCGCAACCCACGACGTCACGATCGTTACCACGCGGAAACTCGCGCTTGCGCGCGTGATGGGCGTTCCGCCCGAAGAATTCGGCATCGAACGTGGCGCACGCAGCATCTGCGACTGCAACTACTGCTTTCACGAGGTAGTGACAAAGACCGAGGCGCAGTTGATCGCCGAGGGCTTCGATGCCGAGCAGATCAAATCGCTCGATGGCTACACCGGGCCTGGCAATATCGAGACGCTGGCCCGTGACACAGCGGACGAGCATTTTCGCGGAGGCGGCGATAGCATCAATTCGGCTACGCGGCTGGTTCGCATCACCGAGCACTATGTGCGGATGGATTATGAGGGCGACGGCCGACCCTGCCTCTATCAGGTCATCACCGGCGGCGACCAGAGCGAGATCCTGCGCAAGGATGGACGCGAATGCATCACGCCGTTCGACACCATTCCGTTCGCGGCGACGACACCGGTGCCGATGACGCATCGCTTCTTCGGCCGTTCGATTGCCGATCTCGTCATGCCGTTGCAGCGGGAGAAGACCGCGCTCAAGCGTGGCGCGCTGGACAATCTCTATCTGCACAACAACCCGCGGGTGGAAGTTTCCGAGGCCAATGCGGGCCCGAACACGCTCGATGACCTCCTGGTATCCCGGCCGGGCGGGGTGGTCCGCACTAAGACGGCCGGCGGGCTCAACTGGCAGGCGGTGCCCGACATCACCTCGTCGATCTATCCGATGATGCAGTATATCGACGCCGAGCTCGAGACCCGCACCGGACTCTCGCGGCAATCGCAGGGCATCGACGCCAACGCGCTGCAGAACCAGTCGGCGACGGCGGTGGCGCAGATGTTCTCGGCTTCGCAAATGCGGATCAAGCTGATCGCGCGCATCATGGCCGAAGGCGTGCGCGACATATTTGCGCTGCTGCACGGCACGATCCGCAAGCACGGTCAATCACAGCAGACCGTGCGGCTGCGCAACGCCTGGGTCGCGGTCGATCCGCGCGCGTGGAAAACGCGCGAGGACATGACCATCAATGTCGGCCTCGGTTCCGGCGGCAAGGCGCAGCAGTTTGCGCAACTGATGGCGCTTGCCAACATCCAGAAGGAGCTGATCGCCGGCGGCAAGGTCAACATGGTCGGCGATCGCGAGCTCTATAATACCGCGACCGAGCTGACGCGGATCATGGGGCACAAGAATCCGGGGCGCTTCTTCAACGATCCCACCGCGGTCAATCCGCAGACCGGTCAGCTCCTGCATCCACCGCCGGCGCCGCCAGCACCACCGCCGGATCCGAAATTGCTGGCCTTGCAGGCGAGGGCGCAGGCCGATCAGCTCGCCGCTGCGCACCGGGCGCAGGTCGAACAACAGAAAGTGCAGGCCGACGCCATCCATCAGCAGGTCAAGATGCAGGCCGAGATCGAACTGGCGAAGATCAAGGCCGAACTCGACGCCAAGATGAAGGTGCTTGACGCGCATCTCAAGGCCACCACCGAGCAGCAGAAGATGCATCACGCCCAGGCGCATCACGAGATGGAGGTCACGGAGGCGGCGCTCGGCATGGTGGCGGCTGCCGCAAGCCGTGACGCCAACATGCAGGCGAAGAACGGGAAGGACAAATCGGATGTCTGACGAAAGCGGGCTCGACCAGGCGGTCACAAAAGCGGTGCGTGCGCAGGAGCTGCTCGATAACGATCTCCTGACCGAAACCTTCAAGACGCTGGAGGAAAACTACACCGCGGCCTGGCGGGCCACGGTCATCGACGATGTGGCCGGGCGCGAGAAACTATTCCTCGCCATCAACATCGTCGGCAAGGTTCGCGATCATCTGAACGCCGTCGTCGCTAATGGCAAGCTGGCGCAGGCCGAATTGAAGGAGCTCGCGCAGATCGCCGAGCGGAGGAGGCGGTTCGGGATTTTGTGACGCGGGAGCTGTCCAGGCAAATACAGACGGGAATGCTGGAATTCTGCACAAAACATCCTGAAAGTTCTGAATGAGGAATACCTGACCTGCACGGAAAATCCTAAGCGGGAAAACCTAGGTTGCGTAAAGTCTTGCCATCCAGCCAGAAATCTCCAGGTTCCTTGAAATTCATGCGCAATCACGGCGATCTCACACATCGTCAACGATGGATGCTCTATCCGGTCTACGGCGCAACCGCGATAGTTTTCCTGCTTGCAATAATCCTTGTCGCAACGCTGAACGAGACGCGCGAGTTCCTTGGCGACAAGGGCATTGAGTTCTGCTGGATGTACGGAAGCTTTAATCGATACCTATACACCCATCTTGGGTCCATCTGCGTAGATGCAGGCGTGCTTCTGGTCCTTTACTCGCTGGCGCGCCGAGGCTGGTTGAAGAGTTACCTTGTCGTATGGGCAGCGTGGTTGCTTGAAAATCCGTTGTTGTCATTCTTTGACATGGGCTTTTGCTAAATGGCTGGAGCGGGTGATGGTTGACTCAAGCGCGACTAGGCCTCGTCGATTGGCGGTAGCCATGTACACGAAATATGCGCTGGTCCTGCTAACGCTCGCAATATCCGGCGCAAGGAAAGCTGCGCCACGACTCGGCATGCCGCCATACAACCCGAAGGAGCATCTTGACGAAATTCCCGCTTCGTTCTAGCGCTGATCCGATGAAGAATTCCGGTCGAAATCATCGAGCCCGTCATGGTCCTTTATTTGTCTGCTCCAATCTGCCGCAGTGATGCGCCTGTCGTTCGTCGTAAAACCATTATGGTCATTGTGGCCGCCAGCTTGCTCGCGGTTTCTCTGCTGGCATCTGCAATTAGCTGTCGTGCAGAGCAGGGGGCGCTGGCGACTCCTGGCAATGCCGTTCCCACACTTGAGGCGCTGCGAAGCACAACGCTTCCTCGTGGAAGCTTTGTGCAATGGTGCGGTGACAGGATCGTTATGGAGGTGGATCGGCGTTACGAAATCTATGACGGCGAAGTGAAGGCGTCCCCACTTTCCTTTCCGCTTACGTCGAACTTGCTCTGTGGTGACAATCGCGAAAAGCTGATCTTTGTCGATCAACAGGATGGGCGGATTTCAGAAGTCGATATTTCTGGTGGTGTCGTAACGCGGACTCTCGCAACCTATGAGGACAAGCTTCGGCAGCAAGTTTCATTCTCGCCCGATTTGCAGCGTGTCGCGAGCAATCGACCCCTGGCCTTGGCGTCCAATGTGGTCGACTTGAAAGTCCTGGAGTTCAAGACCATCGGTCTTTTTCGGTGGAGCCGCGATTCGTCGGCATTGTTTGGGGTGACGGCGCTAACAGAGGCGAATTCCTCGAGCGTGGAGATCTACAGCGCGCAACGTCAAAGAATCGGATCAGGGCCGGTGCCGGCGGGTTATTTCTTCAGAGATGGATGGTTCGCCGATTCGCGGACGCTATATCTATATCTCAAGTCACATCGCAACGAATTTGGCAGCGGGTTTCTCTTCAGATGTCAGATTGAAGGCTGGAAATGCGTGATCGTAGCGAGGGACGTGCTTGAAGTTTCTGTAGGCGGCAACGGAACCATAGGGATGGTCCGCGCCATCGGTAAATACACGAGCGATGGCGACGAAATAACTTACCCGCGCGGATATGTTGCAGAAATCCGAAACGGTGCTTCGCAGGTCGTGGCCCGGCAGACGTTCAAGCCTTCCGAGCGAAACGAATTTGTTCTGACCGTTGCGCCGTCAGGAACGAAGGCGGTCTTCACCTGGCATGAGTTTTGTCCCGACAAAAAACGAGATAGTGCCCGGTGCAGCAATGGCGGCAGGGGCGGGATAATGATGGACCTTTCTGGGAGGCCTAAATGAAGAACGCCTATAATCCCGGTCCGGGATTCAAACTGAAGTCTGATTACGGATTCTGAGTCGCCCCGAAGACAGGAGAGGCTTTATGCGGGCTGGGATTCGCGCGAGGAAGATGATGCGTATCGACCGGGAAACGAGTTCGTTTGGTCAGCGCGGTGACAACAGGCGTCGCCAACTGCTTTCGAGTTGAAGAATATGATCACCAATTATGCGTGCCGACTGGGCCGTCCTCATGATGTAGACCTGCCATGAACGATATTATTCTCGGAGCGCTGTTTAGGGATTTCCAGGCCCCGCGGAACGTTTCACAGCGTGGGCACCGAAGGGGTGGATTTCTCGGTGGATTGGCCTCTGCAGGAAATGGCTTGATGGGAGAAAATCAAAACGTGACAAATGCTATTCATTTGTCGCCCCGGAGATGGAGGCGACTTCTCTTAGCCATCAGTCTCGGTCTCTTACTTTGCGTTGGGACATCCAGATGTCTGCTCGCGCAGGCGGACGAGCCGGCTCGGGTGATGAGCGTGCACGATATCCTCTATTTGAACAAGTATGGAGAGGGCATTTCCGGCGTGAGCTGGTGCAACGATCAGACGTTTACTTTTGTTACGCACGGCCCGGTCCGCAACACACCTTCCGTTTTCGAGCCTGAATATTCACGCGGCACAACCGTCAGCATGTTTACTATCGAGACGCAGCAAATTCGTCCGATCGTCTTATCCGATTCCGCCGCATTCGCTGCCGATTGTGTACGTAACGGGCAATATGTGTTTCTGAGCGGTTCGCTTCGTAGCGCGATTTCGAAAGATGCGAAGTATGCCACGCAGGTCTCGTTCTCGGAGTTTATCGATACTCGGGCAGTGACGAGCTTGCGGGATGGGACGCTTGCTGTGGAAATGCCCCTTGACCTCTTTCTTAAAAGTCCGGTGCGGACTGCGTCCGATGGAAGCATCTATGCGCGAGGTTCGAGCTCCGCACTCGATCTCGATAGCGTGATACCATCCAGACGCGCATCGATCGTCGAGAAGCGCTTGACCTATGGTTTGAGTCGTGGCGGCGCGCGGGCCGTATCCGGCACGGCCGGTTTGAACAGGCCGGAGCCAGAACGGTTTCAAGTCAATGGACTTTCTGCTCCGGAAGTGTGGGGCATCGGTAGTTACGACTGTTCCGCCAGCCGCCCTGGCTGCGCGGCGGACTCATCTAGTCCCCGTGTCGGCTATTATCTTTATAGCAAGATCAATACTGATCGAGCACGTCGCGATGTCGCCTTTACCTTCACGCCCGGTCGCCGCCCGTCGCTGAAGCGCTGGCCTGTTGTCGGCCGGCCCGGAATGAACTGGAACACACTTTTGATTTCCGGGCTCGCGCTTGATGCAAAGCACTGTTACGTGTTGCTGGAGCCCCGTCCTGAACTGGCAGTCAATCGGATCAACGGTCGTCTGCGGCTCGATCTTTATTTGGCGCAGTGCAGATTCGCAGAAAATCAGATCGAGTTTGATGAGCCTCGACCTGTGGGCCGAAAGCAGGGGTCCTTCATTTGGCCGACGCTCGATCTTCACGGCGAGTTCGCTGTCATCACCGAGAGTCTCGATTTTCCATCCCAGGTCGATGACCAGATCGAGCTTGAGAGGACCGTCATTGGTCAACCGAATGTCTGCGCCAGATTCTATCGAACCGGAACTTGGCCGGTTGCGCCGGTCAACACCATCTGCGTCCGCCTGATCCAGAACGGGCCAAACGGGCTGAAGGTTAGCCCGAACGGTCGTTATGTGGACATTCCGAGCAAGAGCGACCCTCTTATTGTCGGTCGCGAATATCGCAATAACGGAGCCGGGCCTGCCTGGCTTAACCATGGAGAACAGCCATGACCGACGCCATACTTCCGCCGGTGCGGAGAGATGTGCGCTTCACAGACGCCTTTCTGGCGCCACGAGGCAAATACGATCATCTCGGCACGGATTTCGGGCCGAGCACTCGTGGCGTGCCGGGCGATCCAATCCATTCCAGCGTAGCGGGAACACTGGTGTATCGGGGGAAGTCACCCACCTACGGCAACTTTGTAGTCGTCGAAAGAGATAATGCCGACGGAACATTTTCGTATTTCCTCAACGCACACCTGGAGGACGATTCTAAGTTATCCTCCAAGGAGCCGATACGCATAGTCAAGATCGGAGATGAAGTTACGGCTGACGATATTATCGGGCGAATGGGACAAACCGGTAAATCAGCCAAATCAAAGCCAATTCTCGTCCATGGCCATTTTGAGCAAATCAATACGGACGGAAAGCTCGACTTTTCGCGTGGCTGGCCTCTAGAGAAAGGCAACGCCGGCGTGGCGGAATCCGGAGTGGCATGGGAAAGGGTTGGTCCGTCTTTCGAACTTCCCAATGGCTGGATCGTAACTTCAGACAATGGTCGTGTTAGCGTAACCCTCTCGCCCGAGCAATTTGGGGCTCCGTCGTCAAAAGCGACCGCACCTTCTCCAAGCTTCGACGATCGGTTTTCAGCTATCTACCCTCCGGCTTCGTCTGCAATTCGTGATGGCAGGGACACCGGCGGTCTCCCGGATACCGCAGCGACGTACGACCGCGATGTTGACGTTGGCACTTCGCCGCCGGTGAGGGCTCCGAATATTGTTGGACCAAGCATACCTTTTGTCTCCAGGCCGAACAGTTCGCTGGTCGCTCCTGAAGGATCGTCTCTCCTCGATCCCACACCGATGGATCCCGGGACGCCCGGGCCGTTCTCTACCGGTGGACGATTTGTGCCGCGCGCGTCGCCGCCTCAGCCGCTTTACCCAACCGGGCCGCTGGTCCCTGCATCGAGTGTGCGTATGCAGGATCGTCAGGGGGCGCTTGACGATCGCTCCGGAAACTGGAGCTCGCCGCCGGCGGAAGATGCGGACAGATTCCGCTCGCCGGTCCTGCGCGAACTGCAGAGGTACAGGCAGTTGGCGGCCGCCGGCGTTGCCGCAGCGCCGTCGTCCGCAGCGTCCAGCCTTGGGATCCCGCGCGCTCCGAGCGGTGCTGGTAGCGGAGCTGGGGATGTCATGGGCGGCGTCTTCAAATGGATTGGGAACGGCTTGATCCCTTCGGCGGAAGCGTCGCCGTCGAAGCTTCTGCCGCAGGGCGGTGCTGCGCCGGATTTCCTGGGCGACAGCGACGGGTCCATTGCGGATGCAAGCGAGGCGGCGTCCCCGTTAGCCAAGGACAACCGTCGATATCTCAGCAGACGCGTCGCCGGCCAGGGATCCGCATTTGACACCGGGGCGCCGGCAGTACCGTTCGTTCCGTCGAACGCGGGTCTTGCTCCGGATTATCCGAATTCGTTCGAGGATCCTTTCGGAAACAGGATCTCTACGGGAGGCGTGACGCAGCCCGCGGAACCGCCTTCAACACCGCCCGGGCTGTTCATCGGACAGCCGATGCCGAACCGGGTCGTTCCACTGCCGATCTTTGATATTCTGAATCGCTCCACCGGTCGCGAAGGTTCTGCCGACGAACGGGAGTCGCAGGGGACGGGGATTCCGATGCTTGATGAGTACATTCGATATCTTAACCGTGAGTCCGGGACTTGATCTCAAAGCAAGGCGCTGATCGCCGGCGGCAAGGTCAACATGGTCGGCGATCGCGAACTCTATAACACCGCGACCGAACTGACGCGGATCATGGGGCACAATATGCCGCATAACTTTCCAGGATTTACTCCGAGCCATGAGTTTCGTGAGGGATGGAAGCGAAATGGGCGTTCCAATGCCCGCGGGAGGTTGCGAATGCGCAAGCGGAGTCGTGTGACCGTAAATTTGTCGGCTTGGTTGGGTCCGTTCTTTCTAATCATCTGTTCAGCACTAGTTTGCCCGACCGAGATGTCGGCCGCCGAAATGACTGTCCGAGATATTCTTTATCTCAACCAATATGAAGAAGGCGTTCGGGGCATCAGCTGGTGCGACGACGACAACTTCATTTTGATGCGGCCAGCAGCGCCTTACCCGACGCTGAACGCGCCGAATTATCACGATTTCGTGGAGATGTACGTCAAGACATTTTCAATGGAAACGAAGACCGCGCGCCCGTTGCTCCAGTATCACAATTCAAACATCGCGGTCATGTCGGTCAGCGCCTGGCGCAGCTCGCGATAGACCATGCCGAGGAAGTTGAGCGGCATGTAGAGCTGGATCAGATAGGCGTTGACCAGCAC
>Ga0207689_10003786_pt1 | contig 13783 bp, 16 predicted proteins | sample KBSMisM52_FD_184312 | JGI IMG/M metagenome (GOLD analysis project Ga0207689, IMG submission 184312) | Miscanthus rhizosphere microbial communities from Kellogg Biological Station, Michigan, USA - KBS Miscanthus M5-2 (SPAdes) (version 2) | ecosystem: Host-associated > Plants > Roots >... | reverse complement strand
CCCAGGCCCCGCGCGAGGAGGTCATGACCGACGCCGACATCGCCCGGTGGAACGCGCTGCGTCCGCGCCATGTGGATTACACCAAGCTCGCCGAGCACACCGACGAGACGAGTCTCAAGGACATCGTCGCCTGCGCCGGCGGCGCGTGCGAACTCACCTGACGCCGCGGCGGCAGAGCCGCGACCGGCGGACGGATGGCGCTCCTCGGACGCCGTCCGCACCGCCGGTGTGTCAGTAGAATTTTTCGACGGTTTGCACGCCGTTGCTGAACACGATGACGCGCCGGACTTCGTCGAGGGAGACGAAGCGCAGCCGGCGCTTGGAATCGACCACGCCGCCGAGACCGACCAGCAGACCGTCGATCATGATGCGAGGGTTGTGGCCGCCATGCACGCCGCTGACGTGCAGTTCGTCGAGGACCAGGCCGGTGAGCGGTTCGAGGCGGACTTGGGGTTTGGGCTTGGGTGGGGCGGGTGGCGTCGGGAGCAGGGCCGGGGCCGGAGCGGTCGGGACGGCGGCGCCGAGCGGGTCGTTGATGATCGCGTTGAGGTTGTCGACGTTCGCGTTGTTCTTTGCGACCACCGCGCGGGTTTGCTGAAGGATCTTCACGCTGGTGGGCGCGTCCTTGGCGTTGGCGGTTTTCACGCTGCCGGGCTGGGACAGTTCCTTTAAAAACGGATAGGCGGTTTTCACCGCGAAATAGGAACCGGTCAGCAGGATCGCCGCGGTGATGCACATCTTGAAAAACCGCACGAACGTCGGCCCCGAGATCGGCGGCGACGAGCGGCCCGACGGTGGCGTCAGCACCGGAGCGGTGGTGACGGGTGGAGGGGTCGCGGACTGCGGGGCGACTGATGACGGCGTCTCGGGTTGGGCGGGAAGCAACCAGGATGCCGGTGGCACGGTGTTGACGTTCGCGGTCGCGGACGGGGGCGGGGCTTTCGCCAGGGCCGCACTGATGAGCCCGGGTTCGGGTGACACGGGCTGGCTTGGGGCGGATTTCGACGGCAAGGCGCCTTGACGGGCTTTCTGCTCGATCAGCTGTTGGCGGATTTCTTCGATGCTCAAGGCCATGTCGTCGCGTCGATTGGTAAAAAAATAATCAAAATCGAGCGTAGTGAATTTCGGGTCGTTGCAAGCTTATGTCACGCTCACTCCACCTTAAAATGGCTGTTCGCAGCGGGATGGACGGTTGCCTGGCTGCGTAACCGGGGTGAGGGCGTAAAAAAACCGCACCCGGAGTGGGTGCGGTTGAGAGTCGTGGAAGCGACGATGCGGACGGCCGGGCTTTACGTCGCTTTTTCTGACTTGGCCTCGTTTTTGCCGCCGCATTTTTCGCAGTTTTTGCCGTCCTTGGCGGCCTCGGCGCAGCAGTCGTGCGTGCAGGTTTTGCCTTCGGCGGCGGCTTTCACGCAGCACTTGGCGGGTTTGCCGGCGGGCTTGGTTTCATCCGCTTGGGCGAGGCTGGAAAACGCAAAAGCGGCGATGACGAGGGCGAGGGGAAGACGGAGTGTTTTCATAGGGTGGGTGGTGGGAACTTAACCTTAGCGTGACGGGCCAAACGAAACCGAATTACACCCGGTTCCTCGCATTACTCAAGTTTGCCGGTGACCCGGCACGGGCGCGCCGCGCGCGTTCGTCAAAACTTCTCGCCCGTCGGCGGGGCGGGCGGCACGCTGCGCGGCCCAGGGTGTGTCTGGGAAATAAAGCGGCCCATCGCTGAAGCTCTACGAGCGAGGCAGAAAGGGCACTGGGCCGGCGTTGCCCTCGGCGGCATGGCCCGCTGGGCCACCTCCGCCTCGGTCGCCTTGGCCGAGCGCCCTTTCTGCCTCGCGCTGCCCCGCGTTATTTCCCAGACACACCCTGATGATCTTCACCTGCCAACCCGGATTCACCGACCTGCTCGCCGGCGAGCTGAGCACGCATGGTTTTACTCCCGTCGAACAGGGCGCGGGCTGGGTGCGGACTGAGGCGAGCCAGCGCGTCGGAGACAACGCGCTCCACCCAGGTGCGGGGCTGCCCGACCTGTGTTTTCCTCAGATGACGCTGCTCGATCCCGTCGAGATCACCGGCGACTCGGTCAACGCGCTCGCCGCGAAGATCACCGAACAATTTTTAACCACCGCCAAAACCGAACGCTTCGAGGGCGAGTGGCCGTTTCTCTTCGAGGAAGCCGCCGAACTCGACGGTCTCGGCCGCCGCGTGAAAGGCGTCGAGAAGATGGTTCAGGAGAATTTGAAAAAGCGCATGAGCCGCGTGGCCAAGCTGGCCGTGGCCGACAAGCCCCGCGGCGTTGCCCGGTTGCGCGGATTGTATGTGTTCTTCGTCGATTTCAAACGGGCCTACGTCGCCCGTGAGGCGGTCTTCGGCGGCCAGCGCCGCATGGCCGACGACGAGCAGGCGCCGTCGCGCTCCTACCTGAAGATCGAGGAGGCCTACATCGTCCTCGGTCGCGAACCGGCATTCGAGGAAACCGTGGCCGATCTGGGCGCGGCGCCCGGTGGCTGGAGCTACAGCGCCTCGAAACGCGGGGCGAAGATCGTCGCGGTGGACAACGGTCCGCTCAAGGGCGGTGCGTATAACAACTACAAGATCGAGCACCGCATGGAGGACGCGTTCACCTTCCGCCCGGCGCCGGACCAGGTGTTCGACTGGATGTTCTGTGACCTCGTTGAGGAGCCGCACCATGTGGTGGAAAACCTCATCACGCCGTGGCTGGAGAACAAGTGGTGCCGCCGCTTCGTGGTGATCCTGAAATTCGGCCGCGTGGATCCGCTGGCGTTGCTCAAGCAGGTGCGCGCGCCGGAATCGGTGTTCTCGCGGTGCGCGACCAACGTCCGCGTGCGCCACCTGTATCACGACCGCGAAGAGTTCACGATCGTCGGCGAGGTGCGGACATGAGCCCGATTGCCGCCATGGATTTTGCACAGGAGGAAACAGAGGGAACGGAGTCAACCCACCACAGCCTGCTCTCTCCGTTGCCTCTGTTTTCTCCTGTAAAATCAGGCATCCTGAATGCCGGACACCGATGAGCACTCCCCAAAAGGAACTGAACCTGTGCGGACTCGTCGCGGTGCGCTCGCGCTTCGAACGCGATCCGGCGTCGATCAAACGGCTGTTTTTCGACGAGGCGACCGGACGCAAGGTCGGCGCGATCTGCAAGGCGCTGGCCGCAGCGCGCAAAGTGTATCGCTGCGTGCCCCCGGCCGAGCTGGAGAAAATCGCCGGCAGCATCCATCACGGCGGCATCGTCGCGGTGATCGACGCGCCGAAGCTGAAGGCGCCCGATGCGCGGGTCGTGGCCAACTGGGCGGCGAAACGCACGCCGCTCGTCTTGCTGGACCGCATCGGCAACGCCCACAACCTCGGCGCTATCGCGCGCACCGCGGCGTTTTTCGGCGTGGAGAACATCATCATCCCGGCGCATCCGCAGGCGGCGCTGCCGGGCGAGGCTGCGTTTCGCGTGTCCGAGGGCGGACTCGAGCAGGTCGAAGTGTGGCGCGCGCCGGATCTGGCGAAACTCATGCGCGAGCTCGCGGCGGCCGGCTACGACGTGGCGGGCGCGGCGGCGCGTGGCGGCAAGCCGGTGGCGCTGACGGGCCCGGCGCGTCCCGTCGCGTTGGTGTTGGGCAACGAGGAACACGGACTCGCCGCCGACGTGGAGCGCGCGTGCACGCGACTCGTGACGATCCCCGGCAGCGGACGGGTGGAGTCGCTCAACGTGTCGGTGGCCGGCGCGGTGTTGATTTACGCACTGCTGGCGAAGCGGTGAGAGGCGGGTTAGGCCCCATAGGCGCGGGGTGGTTCCAAGCGTAATCTCGGTTGTTCCCCGGTTGTGGGAATACGTCGGCCGCCACGCAGGCGGCCCAGCACCGACCGATCATGAACACACTCGAAATCAAGGGCGACTGGAACATCGCCAAGGGCAAGCTGAAGCAGAAGTGGGCCAAGCTCACGGACGACGATCTCCACTACGTCGAGGGCAAGCAGGAGGAACTGCTGGGCCGCATCCAAAAAAGCACCGGTGAAAGCCGCGAAGCCGTGGAGAAAGCCATCAAGGACGCGACCTCCGATTGCGGTTGTAAGAAATAATCCGGCCGGTCCGGGGCACGTTTTGCGCGCAACCCGGTCCAATCCGTTTATGAAAGATCCCACCGTCTACAAAACGATCGAACTGACCGGCACTTCGTCCACGTCCATGGAGGATGCGGTCAACACCGCCCTCCATCGGGCGAATCAAACGGTCAAGCATCTGAGCTGGTTCCAGGTGATCGATACGCGCGGCAACATCGAGAAGGGACGCGTCCGTCACTGGCAGGTGACGCTCAAGGTGGGCTTCGCCCTCGAAGCCGCCTCCAAGAAATAGTCGGCGCCCGAAGGAGCGACGATGGTGATGAACACCCGGAATCAGCGGAAGGATTTCCCTGTCGTATGCGTGGGGGGCTCGGCCGGCGGGCTCGACGCCTATATCCGTCTGCTCCGGAATCTGCCGGCCGACATGGGTGTCGTCATCGTCAACCACGTGAGAAACGTGGCGACCCAGCTTCATGAGATCCTGCCGCGCTTCACTTCGATGCCGGTGGACCTGATCACGGAGAAATTGGATACCCGCCTTCGGAAAAATCGCGGACCTCGATTCGGCCTATCGAGCTGGAGGCGAAATTCTGCTCCTGAATGAAGGGGACGCCCAGTGCGGCTTCGCGGTGTGCCTGAAATGTGGCTATGCTGAGAGTGAGGTGGTTCCAAACCAGCAGCTCCGCATGCAGCTTCCTCGCGGTTTTGAGTATCACACCTCGCTGTTTTCCGCCCGCGACCGTGGGGCCTGCTGGAAAGCGGACGAAACACCAGTATTGCGGAATCAGAGGCTCGCAGCGAGGCAGGTCAGCAATCTTTTGCTCTTCGATCTCTCGCGCTGGTTGTCCAACACGACTGTCGCGGCTCTCAACATTGCGTTTACCCTTGGTCAGGCCCTTCGCTTGGTCGGCTGCAAATTACTCCAGATCGATTCACGCGAAGTGTCGGTCATGGATCAGTTCTCCAGCCCGGTGCATCCGCAAGGCTGCGCGTTGATCCTCTATGATTCCGTCGCGGGCGGCTCCGGCCATGTTCGGGAAATCATGATGTTTGGGCGCGAATGGCTCGAAGCGACCTACCGCTACCTCGACGTGCAAACTGAGCATGGCGACTATGACGACCGTGAAGCGTTCCGTCGGCTTTTGACGTCCGATATTATCCGAGCAAACGGCGACGTTCCTCTTCGTCCTCGCGAGGCCCACGCGCTACTCAATACGCTGTTGAGGCAGGTTGCGTCTTCACCTCCCGCGACGACTACGTCGGCCGCGCTTGATCGAAAGGCGATGATCGAGAGGGCGCGCTCGCGTAAGGCATCCAATTGAGCTCGAGACGAGGAGGGGAAACACGCTTCCGCCAGGTAATTTCACGCACCTAATTAATTAGGCGCTGCGTTTATTTAATTCGCATACACCTATTTAATTCGGTCCAACAAGATTAAGCCACGGTAATTTACGTGAACATTAAAGGTAGCTCACCTCGACATTAAGGGGAGCTACCTGAGTATTAAGGGGAGCACCTCCACATTAAGGGGAGGTGACAAGATCAGCGGTATTCTTCGCCGGTGACGGCGTTGATGATCTTGTAATTTTCGACGTGGTAGGCCGGGTCGGCGCGGAAGGCCAGTTTCACCCCGAAGAGCTTCTCCATGCGCACGAGCAGGTCGGCGTCCTCGCTGCGCAGGCGCTCGAGGATGGACGGGTGCACGAGCACGCGGAGGTTGTAGTCTTTGCCGTCGTTGCGGCCGGTGAGGCGGCGGATGATGGCGCTCAATTTGCGCTGGAGTTCGACCGACATGGTCGTGGCGCTCTTCACGATGCCGCGACCGCGGCAATAGGGGCAGTCGGTGTAGAGGTTGGACGAGAGCGACTCCTGCTGGCGCTGGCGGGTCATCTGGAGGATGCCGAGCTGGCTGATGGGCAGGATGTGGTTCTTGGCCTTGTCGGTGGACATGACCTCGACGAGCTTTTCATACACGCCGTTGCGGTGGCGGCGTTCCTTCATGTCGATGAAGTCGATGATGATGAGGCCGCCGAGGTTGCGCAGGCGGATCTGGCGGGCGGCTTCGACGGCGGCCTCCAGGTTGACGGCGTAGATGACGTTTTTCTCGTCGCCGCCGCGGTTCTTGTGGGAACCGGTGTTCACGTCGATGGCGATCAACGCCTCGGTCTCGTCGATGATGATCTCGCCGCCGGAGGGCAGGGCGACCTTGCGCTGGAAGGTCTGCTCGATCTGGCGCTCGATGTTGAAGCGCTCGAAGATCGGAATGTTGTCCTTGTAGAGGGCGATCTTGGAGCGGGAACGCTTGGAGATCTGGCCGACGAGGTCCTGGGTGTGTTTGTGGTTGGCCTCGTCGTCGATGAGGACGCGGTCCACCTCCTCGGTGAGGAAGTCGCGGACGGTGCGCTCGACGAGGTCGGGTTCCTGATAGAGGCAGGCGGGGGCGCGGTCGGACTGCATCTTGCGCTGAATGTCCTCCCACTTCTTGAGCATGATGTGGAGATCGCGGACGAAGTAGCGGGTCTTTTTGCCTTCGCCGGCGGTGCGGACGATCACGCCCATGCCCTCGGGGATGGTGAGCTCGTTGAGCATCTGCTTGAGGCGGGCGCGCTCCTTGGGGTCCTCGATCTTGCGGGAGATGCCGCACTGGTCGGAGAACGGCATGAGCACCAGGTAACGGCCGGGGAGGGCGAGGTTGGTGGTGGTGCGGGGGCCCTTGGTGCCGATGGGGCCCTTGGTGACCTGGATGACGATCTCGGAGCCGGGCGGATACATCTGGGGGATGTCCTTGACCGTGGGCTCGGCGGGGCGGGGCGGGGCGTTCTTCTTTTTGTTAACGCGGACGATTTCCACGGAGGAATCGGCGGCGGCGGGGAGCATGTCCCAGTAGTGGAGGAACGCGTTTTTCGAGTAGCCGATGTCCACGAAGGCGGCCTTGAGGCCGGGATCGAGGTTCTTGATCTTACCCTTGTAGATGCCGCCAACCATGCGGTTGTCGGACTCGCGCTCGATTTCGAACTTTTCGAGGACGCCGTCGACGAGGAGGGCGACGCGTTTTTCGAGCGGCTCGGAGTTGATGATGAGTTCGCGGAAGGAGGTCTTCTCCTTTTTGAAGACGGAGAGGATTTTTTCCAGCAGGGGGCGGTCTTTGGACCGGGCTTTGGCGTCGGCTTTCAGCTCATCGCGGTCAACGGGTTCGTTTTCCTGGACGGGAGGGGGAAGGGTGAGTTCCTCGTCATAATTGCGGGGTGGCTGGGCGCCGGAGGGTGCGGGTGAGGCGGGTTGTTCGCTCATGGTGGGTTTGGTCCTGGTTGTGGTGGACGGAGGCCCCAAGGGCGGGAGTTGCGGCGCAGGAAATTCCGGCAGAGCGGTCAATATCGCGACCAGGCTTCAGTTTCATGTGAAGTCCTTTCGGAAGCGATAGACGCTTTGGACCAGTCCTTGCAGCAAGCAGCAACTCAGCACAAAGGAGCCACCGTAGCTGATAAAGGGAAGCGGTATGCCCGTGATGGGCACGAGTCCGATGGTCATCGCGATGTTCACGAACACGTGCACGGCGAAGAGCACCGTCACGCCGATGGCGATCAAGGTGCCGAACCGGTCTCGCGACAGGCCCGCAATGCGTATGCCGTTGAACATCACTACACCAAACAGACCCAAAACTGTAACACTTCCCAAAAATCCTTCTTCCTCGGCGATGACCGAGGCGATGAAATCGTTATGCGCGACGGCGCGCGGCAGGTAGCCCAGCTGGGCCTGCGTTCCCTTGGTCCAGCCCTTGCCCGTGAGGCCGCCGGAGCCGACCGAGATGAGCGACTGGCGCTGGTTCCAGCCCACGCCGTTCGGGTCGATCTTGTCGGGCATCGCGAACGAGATGATGCGGTTGCGCTGGTAGTCGTGCAACGGCACCCAAGTGTGCGACTCGAAGCTACCCTTGTCGTTGTTGTAGGACAGGTTGTGGCTGTCCATGAAGTTGACGTAGCGGTAGCAGTCCACCGTGATGATGCTCACGAGCACCAGGAACGCGCCCAAGGCCGCCGCGAAAAAGCGGGTGGACAGCTTGGAGACGTAGAGCATCGAGAAGATCACGGGGGGCAGCACAATCGCCGACTTAAGATCGGGTTGCAGCAGGATAAGGAAGATGGGCAAACCTGCCGCAAGCGCCAATTTACCCAGCGTGCCGAGGGATTGCGCGATGGTGCCGACCTTGGAGCGGACGAGGATGCCGGCGGTCATCAAAAGCACGGCGGCTTTGACCGGTTCGGAGGGTTGCAGGGAGAAAATCCCGAAATCGAGCCAGCGCTGGGCGCCGTAGCGTTCGGTGCCGATGCCCGGGATGAGGACCATCAGGAGCGCGCCGATGCAGGCCAGGTAGAACCAGTGGGAGACGCTCAGCCAGAGGCGGTAGTCGATGAGCGAGACCGCGACATAGAGCATGCCGCCGCCGGCCAGCCAGACGAGCTGGGTGATCCAGTTGTTCTGGGGGGTGGAGTATTGCGCACTATAGATGAAGGCGACGCCGATGGCGCACAGGGCGGCCATGGCGAGCGGCGTGATCCAGTCGAAACGTTCCCGGGTCGTCGTTTTAAAGACGCCAAGAAGGTCGAGGGGAGTGCGGAGGGTGACGGCCACGGGTCGAAGAAAGGCGTTGGACGCGGCGGCGCAACCTTCCCGTGAGCTATGGAGCCGGAAAAATGGGAAGGAGGGCGGACACCGCCCGGGCGAGCCGTTGACGAGCCGGTTGCGCGCGGGCGACGTCGCGAGGATGAGGCGGCGGGACTTCGATATCGAAGTCGTGGATACGGATCGTTCGAGGCTCCCGGGTTGATGTTGCCATCGTTTCGCGGAGGATGGGATGGGGGCGATTCGGGACCGCGGCGACGGGGGTGATTGAGGGATTGAACTTTGTGCGGCGGACAGCATGTTGCGTTTCTCTTGAATTCAGCCGGTCCCGAGATTTTCCCCCTGATGGCCGCGGCCACACCGACATGGTGGACGCTGGCGGCCGCCGTTGCGCTGGGTGCGGGCTCGGGATTCATGCTCGCCTGGCAGGCGACCCGCCACAGGCGCAACGCCGCCGCGGCCCGGGCCTTGGAGATGTTGGAAGTGGCCAAGCGCGAGGCCGTCGTCGCCGCCCAGGAGATCAAGCAACGGGCGGAGGAGGAAGTCACCGTCCGCCGTGCCGAGATCAGCCGCGAGTTCGACCGGCGCGACATAGAGAGCGAGCTCAAGCTGCGCGAGATCCGCTCCCACGAGGAGTCGCTGGCGCTGCTCGACTACCAGCTTGAACAAAAGAGCGAGCGCCTCGGCCGCGAAAACGCCGCCGTCAAGCAGGCGCGCGACGCCATCCGCACCCTTTCCAAATCCCTGCGCAAGCGCCTCGAGGGCGTCTCGCAGATGGACGCCGAGGAGATCAAACGCGCCCTCCGCGAAGAGGTGCAGCTCGAGTGCCAGGACGAATTGCGGGCGTTGCGCCACCAGATCCTCGACCGGTCCGAGCAGGATCTGAACAACGAGGCGAAGCGCATCCTCATCACCGCGATGCAGCGGCTCGCCTCGAAGCCCAACAACGACATCACCGCGACCATCGTCCAGCTCCCTAGCGAGGAGATGAAGGGCCGGATCATCGGTCGCGAGGGCCGCAACATCAAATCCTTCGAGGCCACCACCGGCGTCACCCTGCTCATCGACGAGTCGCCGCAGATGGTGCTCATCTCGTCCTTCGATCCGGTGCGCCGCGAAATCGCCCGCATCACGCTCGAAGGCCTCGTGAAGGATGGCCGCATCCACCCGGCGTCCATCGAGGACTTCTACCAGCGCGCCAAGGAGGACGTGGAGCTCAACGTGCAGCAATCCGGCGAGGACGCCGTGCAGAAGCTCGGCATCAACGGCCTGCATCCCGAGATCATCAAGGTGCTCGGCCGCCTCAAATACCGGTTTTCCTACACGCAGAACGCCCTCGACCACTCCATCGAGGTGGGTTTCCTCTGTTCGATGATCGCGAGCGAGACGGGGCTCGATCCCAACCTCGCCAAGCGCGCCGGCCTGCTGCACGACATCGGCAAGGCGATCGAAGGCGACTACGAGGGCAGTCACGCGACCATCGGCGCGAGTTTCGTGAAACGCCACGGCGAGACCCCCATCGTGGTCAACGCGGTCGCCGCCCACCACGAAGAGGTGAAGCCCGAGACGGTGTATGCGGGCCTGGTGATCCTGGCCGACACGGTGTCGGCGGTGCGCCCCGGGGCGCGCTCCGAATCCATGACCGGCTACATCCAGCGTCTTGACCGGCTGGAGAAGCTCGCGATGTCGGTCGAGGGCGTGCACCAGGCCTACGCCATCCAGGCCGGCCGCGAGGTCAGGGTGGTGGTCAACCCGGCCAATGTCACCGACGAGCAGGCTCACGCCATCGCGAAGGAGATCCGCCAGCGCATCGAGACGGAGCTGCAATACCCGAGCACGATCAAGGTCACGGTCATCCGCGAATCGCGTTTCACGGAGACGGCGACGTAACGAAGAGAAGTAGCGAGTAGCGAGCATGGCACCGGCCTCACGTTCGATCTGATTATTCCCCCGTATATTTCTACTCGCTACCCGCTACTCGCTACCCACTACTTTGCTTCACCATGGCCGATCCCAAGATCCTCGAAACCTTCCCGAATCCCGCTCCGCATCGTGATTTCATCATCGAGCACACGCACCACGAGTTCACCTCGATGTGTCCGATGACCGGCCACCCGGACTTCGCGACCATCACGGTGCGCTACATCGCGGACAAAACCTGCGTCGAGCTGAAGTCGCTCAAGCTCTACTTCCACGCTTATCGTAACGAGGGCATTTTCTTCGAGGCCGCGACCAACAAGATCTGCGACGACCTCGCCAAAGTGCTCAAGCCGCGTTCGCTCACCATCATCGCCGCCTTCAAGGCCCGCGGCGGTTTTTCCTCGATCGTCACCGCCGACTACAAGCCGTCCGCCAAAAAGGCCCGCCGTTAAGCGGGCCTGCGCGGGGCTGGAAACAAAAGGGGGCCGGGACCGTCGTGTTCACGGCCCCTTTTCCGTTTTCATCAGGCCCTCGGGGGTGCAGATTTCGGCGACGAGCTTGTTGCCGGCGTAGGCTTTGATCCAGATGCCATGCAGGGTGTCCCGGACCATCTCGGAGTTGCCTGTTTTGCCCCAGATCCAGCCGGGTTTGAGCTTTTGTTTGTAGATTTTGATGCTGTCGGTGCGGAACACCGCCTTTGAGCCGATGGCGACGAGGGGCAGGGTATTCGATCCGGTCGCGCGTTTCAGCGCGGCGGCTCTGGCGTCCTTGCCGGGTTCAAGGTCCGGTTTCACAAACAGCACGTAGTCGAACCTCAGGTTTTCGAGGGGTTTGGATCCGCGGTTCGCGACGGTCACGCTGTAGCCCCATTTTTCCTCGGTGGTGACGGTGGAGATGTCTTCGCTTTTGCTGGAGCTGAACACGCCGCGGCTGAGCTCGACGGTGACTGCGCCGGCGGGGATTTCGGAGGCGGCCTTGGCGGCCCAAGCCTTCAGCGATTCCTGGGTTCCGCTGTCCAGCGAGGCGAGCGGTAGCTCGAAAATCTGTCCGTCGTCGCGTTTGATCTTCACCTTTTCGTTTTCGACCGAAAGCACGTCCGCCTTGATGGAGCGGCCTTGCTTGTCGGTGATCGTCTGGACTTCGGCTTGCAGCGGAACGAGGCCGAGAAAGGCCGCGATTAAAACGGTCGTGATGCGGAGCAGGCGGGCGGGATGCATGGGGCGAAGGCTTACCATTTTTCGGTGGTGCGCAGGGTTTCCGGCGCGGAGGTTTCGTAAACGAGTTCGTCGCCGCGATAGATGCGCAGCCAGATGCCGTGGAGGGTTTCACGGCTGCTGCTGTCGCCGCTTTTGACCGAGACGATGTTGCCGTTGAATTTCGATTTAATGGCCGAGATCGTGTCGGTGCGGAAGGTGGTTTTCCCCAGTTCGGGAACAGGGGCGATGACCGACTGGCCGCGCTTCTTTTTGAGGCCTTGTTTTTCTTTGACCTGGATGTCGTCTACGGTGGCGAACAGCACGTATTCGGCGCGCAGTTTTTCAATCGGTTGCGAGGTGCGGTTGGTCACGGTGATGGAATAGCCCCATTTTTCCTCGGTGATGGTGCGGCCTTTTTTGACGACCTCGCCGGTGGTGAGCGTCACGTCCACGTCCTTCTTGTCGGTGTCGAATTTGGCGCGGCTTAACTCGACCTGCAGGGCGTCGGCCGGCAGGTTTTTGGCGGCCCATTCTTTCAACCGCTTCTGGTCATCGTCGGAGAGATTGGCGAGGGACAGGTTGAAGGTCTGCCCGTCGTCGCGTTTGATCCGCACCTGATCGCCGCTCACGGAAATCACCTCGGCCTTGAGGGAGCGGCCTTGTTTGTCGGTGAGCGTCTGCGGCTCGGCTTGCACGAGGGGGGCAACGGCGGCCAACAGCAGCGGCAGAGCGCGAAGCTGCATGAAGATCCGTGAGATGGTGTTCATGAGAGAAGGGCAGGCTAGGCTTCGTGTCGCATCTGGTGCAAGCCTCTGGCGGCGCTTGTTTTTTCGTCGCGCCAACTGCCGTATGTCTGCAACTTGGCGTCGATGAATACCCTGCGTCTGATCGTGATCGGCCTGTGTTTGATGATGAGCGTGCGTGCGGCGGATACTCTCCCCGCGCTGCCTGAACTGCGCGGCGTGCTCGCCACGGGCACCGACCGCCGGTTCGCGTTGTCCGAACCGGGCGGCACGTCCACCGCATGGGTGTCCGTGGGCCAGTCCTTCGCGGGTTGGAAGCTCACCGCCTATCGGGCGGAGGAAGACGCGCTCGTGCTCACCCGCGACGGCCGTGACGTCCTGCTAAAACTGTCATCGAGCACCGTCGGCAAGGCCGACGCTACCAAGGCGACGCTGGCGGACGCCGACGCGCTGTTGTCGAAGATGAAGTTTGAGGAACTGCTCGGAAAAATCCTCGAACAGCAGAAGAAAACCATGGTCGGCATGACCCAGAAAATGATGGGCAACACCACCGGAGTGGATGCGAAGGATGCAGCCGCGTTCCAAGGCAAGGTCATGGACACGATGTTCGCCGAGCTGAATCCCGAGGCGATGCGCGCCGACATGGCTAAGATCTACAGCGAGACTTTCACGAAGAGCGAACTGCAGGGCCTGTCCGACTTCTATGGCACGGACGCCGGCCGGGCGATGATCGACAAGCAGCCCGAGCTGACGCGGAAGATGAACGAACTGATGGTCCCGCGCATGATGGCGGCGATGCCCAAGGTGCAGAAACTTTCGATGGAATTTGCACAGGAACAGGCGGCCAAAAAGAAGGCGGCGGCCGCCGCTCCGGCGACGCCGTAAACGCCCGCAGCCGGATCACGTTCCATGCGCCGCCGTTGGCCGATGTTCGTTTTCGGAGTGGCCGCCTTTCTGGCACAGCCGGTGCGCGCGGAGGAAGGGGCGGTTGAAAAAACGCCCGAATTGCGCGGCGTGCTGGCCGAGGAGAAGGGCAAACGTTTCGGGCTGTTCGTTCCCGGCAGCGGACAGACGGGGTGGGCGACCATCGGGCAGACCGTCGGGGGCTGGAAGTTAAAGGAGTATCGCGCGGCCGACGAGGTGCTGGTGTTGACGAAGGGTGATCGCGAAGAGGTTCTGCGATTGAGCGAAAACGTGGTCGGGACGTATCACCCCGGCTCGGCAGCCGAG
>Ga0207689_10003784_pt1 | contig 13788 bp, 14 predicted proteins | sample KBSMisM52_FD_184312 | JGI IMG/M metagenome (GOLD analysis project Ga0207689, IMG submission 184312) | Miscanthus rhizosphere microbial communities from Kellogg Biological Station, Michigan, USA - KBS Miscanthus M5-2 (SPAdes) (version 2) | ecosystem: Host-associated > Plants > Roots >... | reverse complement strand
TGGTTTCGGGTGTGTAGTTCGGTGATTCGCCGGCAACGCACTCGCTCCACGTCGTGACACCGTTCACGTCGGTCAACTCGAGAAGCAGGATGCGCCGGTCGGAAATCACGCCGGACGAAATGCGAAACGATTCCTTGAGCGGGAGACGAATCTCGCGCAGCCGGATATGGCGAAGAGTGGTCATGCGGGTCGGGAAGGGGAGTGCGTGAGCTCGTAGGCGGGCAGCTCGTTCTCGGTGCCTCGGTAAAACGCGGTGACCTGATAGCCTAACGCCAGGTAGTGCATGATCGCCTCGCGCGTCGCGAGGCGCCACGCGAGCGCCGCTTCCTGGCTGGCGCCGAGCAGGGCTTCGATGTCGCGCGGGACCGGCACCAGCACCCGGCTCGCATCCGGCAGCGGTTCGACGACCCGGACGCGTCCGTTCTCGGCGACGGCCGTGCGCGCCAGACCCGCGGCCGGCCGCTCGCGCTGCTGTGCCGCCGTGTCGCGGGTTTTACGGTCGGCGGCCGTGAGCTGCCATTCGGCGACGAAACGGTCCGTCGGGAGTGCGCCGTGCAGGATGCTTCCGGTGTTCGACCCGTAGAAGTTCGGAATGTACTCGGCGATGCGCGCGCCGAGTCGGTTGAGGTTGAAATGTGCATTGCGCGCGACGAGCGGGTCGAACGTCCAGAACATCGTCTCGACGCCGACGACATGCACCAGGTCGCGCTGGTACGTCTTCAGCTTTTCGCCAAGCTGCTTGCCACGCGCATCCTCACGGACGGCGAGCATGTCGGACCAGTGGACCGGCCGACCATCGCGCAGACCTGTGAGGCCGAACACGAATCCAAGCATTCGGTCCTGTGCGTCGAACGCGCCGGCGGTGACGCCACCGACTTTCTGGGCGACGCGGAGAATGGATGCGGGGACGCGGTCCGTGAACCCGGCGCCCCAGATCTCATCCTGGAGGGCGACGGCCTCGTCGTACTCGGCGTTGGTGGTCAGCGTGCGAAGGACGATGCCGTCCGCTTCGTAGCGCGGGCGTGGGGCGAGCGACGACTCTTGCACTGCGGCTGGGGAACTGGTAAATAGTCTGAAATTTGTATACAAATTACGATACAATTATGCACACGTCTGCCAGCTCGCGCAAGCACGCCCGTCCGCAGGAGGTCTACGAGCGCCTCCGCGCCCTGATCATAGACGGGCGGCTCGCGCCGGGTACGCGCCTCGTCGAAACGGATGTCGCGAGCCGGCTCGGCGTGAGTCGCACGCCGGTGCGCGGCGCGCTTCAGCGGCTGCAGCAGGAAGGGTACGTCGTCGACTCGCCGACGCTCCAGCAGACGCGCCCCACGGTCGCGCCGCTCACCAGCGAGGACGCGCACGAGCTGTTCCTGCTCGTCGGCGCCCTCGAGGGCCTGGCGGCGTCCCGCGCTGCGTTAGGCACGAGCGCCGAGCGCACCGCGCTCGCCGCCGAGTTGACCGAGATCAACGACGCGTTCCGCGCCGCGGCGGCGGCTCCGCGCCCCGACCATGGTCGGATCTTCGAGCTCGATGAGCGGTTCCACCGCTGCTACATGAAAGCGGCCGGGCGTCGTGTGCGGTCGCTGCACGACACGGTGAAGCCGCAGGCGGAGCGCTACGAACGGCTCTACGTCAGCATGCTCACGTCGGAGCTGCACACGTCCGTGGTCGAGCACCGCGCGATCGTCAAGGCGATTCGCGCCGGCAACGCGCCCGCCGCGCAGGCGGCCGTGGAGACCAACTGGCGCAACGCGGCCGAGCGCCTCGCCGCGGTCGTCACAGCGACAGGAGAGCGGGGGAGTTGGTAGGCGGACGACCGGATCGGTTCCGCTACGGACATCGGGACATCGGGACATCGGGACTCGGCCGCGAAGCCATTAGCCCCGACGAGCCTTCGTCTCCGGGTAATAGCCTCGAAGCCGAGTCCCGAGTCCCGAGTCCCGAGTCCCGAGTCAAGAGTCGTTAGGCGAACAGTCCCACCTGCCCACCTGTGTGCCAGAACACCACCGTCGCGTCGCCCGGAATCCGACCGTCGCGCACGTACTGAACGAGGGCCGCGAGCGCTTTTGCCGTGTAGGTGTGGTCCACGAAGAGCGCTTCCGTGCGAGCAGCGAGCCCCTGCGCCTCGATAGACGCCGGCGTCGGCACGCCATAGCCGCCACCGACGAACGTGTCGTCGACCTCGATCCGCGCGTCGCGTGCGATCGCCTCCATGACGGATCCGAGCGGCGCCTTCATGCCGTCGATGATCGAGCGAACCTGGTGCTCGACGTCGGCTGCCGGATCGTCCGCACTGACACCGATCACGCGCGTCGAGAGTCCGTGCAGCACACACCCGGCAGTGAGGCCGGCCTGCGTTCCCCCCGACGACGTCGCGTGAACGATGACGTCCGGCCGCACGCCCTGATCGAGCAGCTCTCCGACGGCCCGCACGAAACCGATCGCGCCGACCGGAGTCGACGCCCCCAGCGGTACCTCGACCGGATTCCCGCCAGCCGCGCGAATGCGCTCGGCCGCCCGCTTCATCGCCGGCACGCGGTCCGTGCGCGCCGCCACGTATTCGACCTCGGCGCCCAATAGCGAGTCGAGCAGCGCGTTGCCCGTGAGCTTGTCGGGCCGATTGCCGTTCGCGATCAGATGACAGCGCAGGCCGAGCTTCGCCGCGGTGGCCGCGGTCGCGCGGGCATGGTTCGACTGTACCCCGCCCACCGTGATGAGTGTGTCGGCGCCGTCGGCGAGCGCCTGCGCTGCGACGACGGCGAGCTTCCGAACCTTGTTGCCGCCGAACCCGAACGGAATCGCGTCATCGCGCTTGACGAAAATGCGCGCGTTGGTGCCGAGCGCCGCACGCAAGCGATGGACTTCTTCGAGCGGCGAGGGAAGCGCGCCGAGCGCGACGGTGGAAAACTCATTCGCGCGGCGCACGGCGGCCGTCGCATCGAGGGTCGTAGTCACGGTTCAGGAATGATGCCGCCGACGGGCATCGTCGCCAAGGCGCGACCAGCACATGGCGGCCCGGCCTTACCGGCGCCGATATTATTTGAGCCATGGCACCGAGAATACGGTGAAGGGAAAGCCAGGCGGGTCCCCGGCAAAACCGTCGCGACGCTGGCGGCCGGGGACGGGTATATACGTCGTCGCCCCACTCCAGCCATCGCTCGCCGCCCTGGTCGGCGAGGTTCAGGCCCGCTTCGATCCGAAGCTCGCGCGGCTCATGCCGCCGCACATCACGATCATCGGGTCATCCGGCGCCGGGCCGATCGCTCCGACAACGCCGATCGAGGAGCTGCGGTCGAAGCTCGAGCCAATCGCGAGCTCGACACCACCGCTCACGCTCCGGGTGGGCAACACCGTTAGGTTCATGCAGACCGACATCATCGTGCTGGAGCTCAATCCGCACGGGCCACTTCGCGAGCTGCACGAACGCATCAAACACAGCGGCGTGACCCACGCGCGCCCTCGCTTCGCGTTCACGCCGCACATCACGCTGAGCTTCTACCGTGAGCTCGGCGCCGCCGAGCGCCGAGCGCTGCTGTCGTTTCGGGTCGATGGGCCGGTGGAGATCACCGAGATCGAATGTTCGCTCAGCGACGATCCGCAGCCGGCGCGGCATCTGCTGACGCTGCCGCTCACGGGATCACCCTCTCAACGAAGTCCATGATGGAAGATGTTACGGACGTCATTGCCACGCTCGAGGGCGACGCAAGCGCGGACGCGGCGGCCCAGGTCATCGCGCTGGCCACGAGGTACTTCGAGGCCACCCGCCGCGGTGAAGGTCCGGTGTCATCCGGCCGCTCACCTAACGAGATCGCTGCGCGCTTCGACGGGCCGATGCCGGAGCAGGGCACCGACCTCGCGACGATCGTCGCTCGTATCGAGCGTGACATTCTCGCGGACGCGAATCGGCTCGCGCACCCCATGTATATGGGCCACCAGGTGTCGTTTCCGCTGTCGACCGCCGTCTGGACCGACGCGGTAATCTCGGCGCTCAACCAGTCAGTGGCCGTCGAGGAAATGTCGCCGACGCTCACATCGCTCGAGCATCGCGTCATTCGCTGGATGTGCGACGCGGTGAGCTTCCCGGCGGGCAGCGGGGGAACGCTCACATCAGGCGGAACTGAAGCGACGTTCACGGCGCTTCTCGCCGCGCGCGCCGCCGCACTCCCCGATTCGTGGATGAACGGTATCACCGAACCACGACCGGTTGTGCTCTGCGGCGAGCACACGCATTACGCCGTCACTCGTGCCGTCGCCGAGCTCGGACTCGGGATGCGCAGCGCGATCGTCATTCCGTCGACGAACTACCGCATGGATGTCGGTGCGCTGGAGCGGGAGATCGGGCGGCTGCGCGAGCGGCAGATCCCGATCATGGCGGTCGTCGCCACGGCGGGTCACACGGCAACGGGTTCAATAGACGATCTCGACGCGATCGGGGCGTTGTGCGACGGCGAAGCAATCTGGCTGCACATCGACGGCGCGCATGGCGCGACGGCGGTGATGTCGGACCGGCATCGGCATCGCGTGCGCGGGATGGAACGAGCGCGGTCGATCGCGTGGGACCCGCACAAGATGATGCTGCTGCCGTTGCCCGCGGGGATGCTGCTGGTCCGTTCCGAGCGAGAGCTGCAGGCGGCGTTCGCCCAACGGGCACCATATCTGTTTCATGGCGAAGACGACGCAGCGCGCGTTCGGGATCAGGGCGTTCGGAGCTTCCAGTGCTCGCGACGCGCCGATGTGCTCAAGCTGTGGGTGGTGCTCCAGCGTCTTGGGCGTCGGGGCATCGCGGCGCTGCACGATCACCTGTGCGATCTGGCGGTACAGGTCCGCGAGGAGCTCGCGATGCACTCGGAGTTCGAGCTGCTTCACGAGCCAGACTCGAACATTCTCTGCTTCCGCTATGTGGGGGAAAAGCAAGCGGACGACGAGACGCTCGACGCGATCAACCGCGAGATCCGGGAGCGGTACAACAAATCGGGCGCGGGCTGGATTACGGCAACGCTGCTCGGTGGTCGACGCGTCCTTCGTGTGACGATGATGAACCCGCGGTCGACGCGCGCCCACATTCGCGCGCTCGTGGATGGGCTCCTCTCCGTTGCCTCTGAGGTCGTCGGCAGCCGGACCAAAGGGGTCAGAGTCGTGTGAAATCGCCCACCAACCACGAACGCTGAAAACGCTGACGGCGCTTCGCCCAGTCGCGGGAAACGCTGAAGATCACTTGGAACCAAGTGCCTACAGCCGTCCAGCGTTCGCAGCGCACGACGCGAAGCGTCGTCTGCGCGCTCAGCGTTCGTGGTTGAAGGAGGTTTGAATAAATCCGATCGCGCCCAGCCGGCGTATTGGGAACAGAGTCCCCAATTGTTGGAGGCGCGATGGGTCGGAAGGAGTGGATTGCGATCGGTGCGGTCGCGTTTGGCGGAGCCGCTTTCGCTTTCGGGCGACCGCACAAGGTAACCGCCGCGCCAACCGCGCCGGCTAAGAGCGAATCGGAGATCCGCTCGCTGAACATCGCGTTCTACGAGCAGCGCATCGCCGAGGACTCGTTCAGTGCCGCCGACCGCTCCAGCCTCGCGGCCCTCTACCTGCAGCGGGCACGGGAGACCGGCAGTTACCCGGACTACGAGCGCGCCGCGCAACTCGCTGAACGCTCGCTCGCATTGCGCACATCGCATAACGCGGGAACGTACGTATTGCTCACGTCAGCGTTGCTCGCGCAGCACGACTTCACGGCAGCCCTTCGCACGGCACGAACGCTGTACGCGTCCGACAGCACGGATGCGAGCCATGCCGCCCTGCTCGCTGAAGTCGAGCTCGAGGTCGGCGACTACGACAGCGCGGCGGCGCACTTCGCCACCGTTTCCGGCGATGCCGACAAGCCGTCCATCGCCGCGCGACTGGCGCGTTGGTACGAGGTCACCGGCCGTCTGCACAAAGCGCAGGCGATCCTCCGTCAATCAACGGCTCGGATGGCGCGATCGAGCGACGTTCCACGCGAGCAGTTGGCGTGGTTCCACTACCGACTCGGCGAGCTCTATTTCAGGGCTGGCCAGCACCGGGAGGCCGACTCGTCGTTCCACCGCGCCCTCGCGGTGCTCCCGAGAGATTACCGGGCACTCGGCGGCCTAACGCGGCTGTCCGCTGCCACCGGGGACTGGAACGAAGTGCTCGACTACGGCTCCCGCGCCATCGCCGTGCAACTCGACCCTGCGACGTTAGGTGCCATGAGCGATGCGTACGCCGCGCTCGGCGACACGGCGCAAGCGGGGTCGTTTGCCGACGCGATGGCCGTCGCGGCGCTGAGCCAGCCGGGAGCGATCCATCGGGCCTGGGGGCTGTTCCTGCTCGATCACGACCGCGACGTTGCACGCGTTCTGCGCGACGCGCGCACCGACATCGCGACGCGTCGAGATGTGTACGGCTACGACCTGCTCGCCTGGGCCTCGTACAAATCCGGTCGCATCAACGACGCCCGCACCGCCGCAACCGCCGCGCTTTCCCAGGGCACGGAGGACGCAACCCTCTTCTATCACGCAGGCATGATCGCGGCCGCGGCCGGAGATTCAACCTCGGCACGTTCGCTGATCGCGAAGGCGCTCGAGCTCAACCCGTTGTTCAGTCCGACGCAGGCCGCGGTGGCGCGCCGGACGCTGGCCGCGCTCGGTGGGGTTCCCCATGTCTGAGCTCTTCGCTTTCGGCACGCTTGGCTTCCGTCACATCACGGACCCGCGCGGCGCCGACCACATTCTGTTCCTTCTCGCGCTCGCCGCGATCTATCGCTTCAAGGACTGGCGCGAGTGTACGTGGGTTGTCACGGCGTTCACCGTTGGACACTCGGTGACGCTTGCCCTCGCGGTGACCGGCGCGGTCGCCCTGCCGTCGCGCGTGATCGAGTTTCTCATTCCGGTGACGATCGTGGCGACGGCGCTCGAGAATCTCTTCGTTCGTGATCGGTCGGCCGCGCTGTGGGGTCGGCGATATCGTCCCGTGTTTGCCGGCGTTTTCGGCCTCGTGCACGGCGCCGGCTTCGCGAACTATCTGCGCAGCCTGTTCGTGGACCGGATCGCGGTGCCGCTCTTCGGGTTCAATGTCGGGCTCGAGGTTGGCCAGCTCGTTGTGATCGCGCTGGCGTTCCTTTCGTTCGCGGCAATCGATCGCGCGATCGGCGTCGTCGTGTCCGCGTCGCGCCGGCCGGACCTCGGCCGACCTGTGCGTATCAGAACGCTCGCGGTGTCGGTAGTGGTGATGTCGGTCGCGTCGCGCTGGATGCTCGAGCGGTACCCATGGTAGCCGCGCGACGCTGGGCGGCGGTGGGTGCGATACTGGTGCTCGCCTTTGGCGTGCGAGCCACAGTTGCTGACGCGCATCCGCTACACACGACGCTCACGGAGCTCACGACGCTCCCGGACGGCACCCCGCAGCTCGTCGTGCGCGTGTTTCTCGACGACTTCTCCGCGGCGGTGACTCGCCGGGCCCCGACGCCGGGCGCGCCGATCCCGATGCCTGCCGACACGGCGGTGGCGCGATATGTCGGGGAGACCGTGCTGGTGTCGGACGGCGCTGGGCGGCGAGCGCCGCTGGTCCTCGCGGGCATGCGTCGCACGGACGATCTCGTCTGGGTCACGCTTCGGGCGCCGTCCGTGCGGTCGATGACCGGCGCCCACCTGACGATGCGTGTCCTGTTCGATCGCTGGGACGATCAGGTGAACATCGTTCAGTCCGCGGTCGGCGGGCGGCGTCAGACGCTGTTGTTCACAAAGCATGACGCCAGTTCGCCGAAACCCATCTGACCGCTGGCTGAGCTGGTCGACCGGGCTACGCTCCTGGCGTGCCTGGAGCGCCTAACGCCTTCTTGATCGCGGTTTCGAGGTTCTGCGTTCCGCCAAGACCGGTGTATACGACCGTTCCGGTCTTGTCGACGATGACGACGTAGGACGTCGCGGCGGCATCGTACCCATCGGCGGCGGCGCCTTTGCGGTCGTAGTACACCTCCATCGGCAGCCCGTGCTTCTCGGCGTAGAGCTTTACTCGCTCGGGCGTCTGATTCACCGATACGGCAACGCCGATGAACTTGACCTTGCTCCCGTACCGCTTCGCCACGTCGATCATGGTGGGTTCGAGCTGCTTGCACAGCGGACACCACGTCGCCCAGAACTCGAGGAGCATCGGCGTCTTGCCCACGTACTGCCCGATGTCGAATGACTTCCCATCGAGCGTCTCGACGACGGTCGACGTGGGCGCTTTGGCGCCGACGGGGAGTCCGGTTTCCTGCGCTTGCAGAACGGGAACGGGGAACAGGGAACCGGGAACCGAGATGCCCGGCGCAGTCGCGATGGCAGCAAGCGCGCCGATCACGAACCAGCCGCGCCGTTTGAGCTGATGGCTGATGGCTGATGGCTGATAGCTAGTCATATGATCAATTGCCCCATCTTGATCAGGTAGTACTCCGCGACACCGAGCATCACGAATGCAAAAACCCGCTTGATACGAACCATCCAGATGCCCGCCCTCGGCATGCGACTCAATGTGCCGCTCGAGACCCCCACGGCGACCAGCAGTGCGCACATTCCAAGCGAGAAGGCGAACAGATAGGCGAATCCGAGCACGGCGCTTTTCGTCGTGGTCACCCACGTCAGCACCGCCGCCATGACGGGCGCCGAGCAGGGGGCGGCGACCAGCCCGGACATCGCGCCCATGATGAATGCCCCGGAAAACCGCCCGCCAGTACCCGCTGACGATGCCCGCTCGACCAACGCCGCCGGGATTCGGATCGGCACGACGTCGAGCAACGCCAGCGCGGCGATCACCAGGAAATTCGCCATGGCGAAGTACAGCCACGGGTTGGTGCTTATGCTCCCAAAGAGGGTACCCGTAAGCCCGGCGAAAAGTCCCAGGGCCGAATAGACCGTTGCGAGCCCGATCGCGTACGTGAGCGACAGCAGCAGGGGACGCCACCGGTCGGTCCGTATCTCCCCGGCAGTCTGTCCGCCCACGATAGCCGCCGTGATGGGGATCATCGGGTAAATGCAAGGTGTGAGACTCGTTAGCACGCCGGCAACGAACAAAAGGGGCAGTGCCACGAGAGGGCGCCCCGAGAGCGTGCTCGCGATGTTGGAGAAGTCCATTGAGGGGTAAAAGCTATTGAGCGGCGAAGCCGTGCGGAACGAACGCCTCTCGCCGAGATTGGTGTACGCTTGAGTCTGCCCCGATTCTTGCGGGGGTTCTGCCCCGCGCGTAATACCTGCAATACCAAAACGATTCCGGAGCAACTGATGGGTCTCGCACGTTTCGCGGCACTCAGCGTGTTCGTTGTCCCCACGCTCGTTGCCTGTAACGAAGACAATACCCTAGGCCTGTCCGACAGCAGTCGGCAGAGGTTCACGGCAGTAATGACCGGGTTCCAGGTCCGGCCGGTTCCGGTGGTTACGGCGGCTACTGCGATAGCGCAATTGAGCATCCGTCAGCCGGACCTTGGTGAGGTGGGGCGTCAGCTGACGTATGCCATCACCACGACGAACGTCACGTCCGCGATCGCGGCGCACATCCATCTTGGCGGCGCGGCCATCGGCTCCGGACCCATTGTCGCCACATTGTATACGAATCCAACCGACAGCGTGCTGACCAACCCCACGCTCGTGGCGGGATTGATTCCCGAAGGCGCGTTGGGTTTCAGCCTGGATTCACTTGCGAAGCTGATGAGCAATGGCTCCGCCTACGTCGACATTCACGCAACGGGAAACCTCGCTGGCCTCGTTCGTGGTCAGCTTGCCGCCAAGGGTGAGCAGCCGCCACTCGATCGTTTCGACGCCCCTTCCCTCACCGGAGCGAACGAACGTCCAAACCCGGTGGAGACGACGGCCACGGGGTCGGCGACGTTCGAGCTGCTGAGCGACTCGACGATTCGATTCAATGTGAATGTCAGTGGGATCACCGGCGTGATGATGGCGCACATCCATACTGCGGTCGCTGATTCGGCGGGCCCGATTGCCGTGACGCTGTTCACGACGTCCACGCCGACTGGGCCGCTCACCGGCAGTCTCGCCAGCGGGACGTTCGACGAATCGAAAATCGAGCTGCCGGGCGTCGCGATGGACTCGCTGCTGGTGCTAATGCGGATAGGGCGGGCCTACGTGAACGTGCATACCGAGGCGAATCCAAATGGCGAGATTCGCGCGCAGATCGAGCCGGTGACGACGTTGCCGAAATAGCCGGCGACGGGGGACGGGCGGCGGGCGACGGAAACGGAGACGAAGAACCCTCGGGAAGCGTCCTTTGCGAGACGAACTTCCCGAGGGTTTTTCCGTCGCCCGTCCCCCGCCGCCCGTCGCCGGGCGTTCGAAACCACACAGCGGCCGCGGGTGTAGGGATGCCACGCACCTTTTCTGGAGCAATCCCCATGGCCGGCACGTTGGGCCTCGCACTCGCTGGAAGCGCCACCATCGCACTCGCGGTCGGATTCGCCGCCTCACGCGCTTCGGCGCAGACCGCAGGCACCGCTCACCATCACGACGCTGCGCCTTCCGCGAAGGCCGGGTCGCACAAACACTCCGATAACGAAGCCGCGGCGGATCCATCTCGCGCTGTCGACGAGACTATGTCTGGCGCGATGACGGCGAATCCGCACATGCGAATGTCGCCCATGCGCGTGGCTTCACGCGCGGACTCTGCGCGCGCCGCCCAGCTCGTGAACCAGGCACGCGTCGCGCTCACGAAATACAAGGACGTGAGCGTGGCCGAGCGCGATGGCTATCGGATGTTCGCTCCGAACATCAAGAACCAGCCCGTCTACCACTTCACGAATCTGCGCCTCGCGATCCGTGAACGATTCAAGTTCGATCCGGCGCAGCCGTCGTCGCTGCTGTACAAGCGCAATCCCGACGGATCTCTGCGGCTGGTCGGCGCGATGTACACGGCGCCCAAGGCCGCGACGCCGGAGGAGCTGAACGCGCGCGTGCCGCTCGGCATCGCGCAGTGGCACCTGCACACGAACATGTGCGTGCCGAGGCTGACGCAGACTTCCCGGTGGAGAGAGGTGAGCAACGGCAGGCCGGTCTTCGGTCCGGCAAGCGCGATCGCGACCAGCGACGCGTGCGAGAAGGTCAACGGCAAGTTCCTGCCTGTTGTCTTCAATTGGATGGTGCACGCGAACCTGTACGAGGATAACGTTTGGGCCGATCACCACTAGCCGCTGATAGCAGTCTCCAACAACCCGGAGCTCTCCGATGGAATGGCGCGTTATCGCGTTGAACTTCCTCTATGCGGGTCTGGGCGTCGTGCTCATGTTCGTTTCGTATCGGCTGATCGACATCCTCACACCGTCCGTCGATTTTCAAGCGGAGCTCAAGAACGGCAACGTCGCCGTTGCGATTTTCATCGCTGCGTTGTTCCTCGCGATCGCGATCATCATCGGCGGAGCGCTGAATTGACCAGTCGCGCGTCCGTGGGGCTGGGTATCCTGCTCGCGATCGGCACTGCCCGCCTCGCCGACGCCCAGGGACAGCGCGACGCCGATAGGTACGACCAGACGTTTCGCAAATACAGCAAGCGGTATTTCGGCGTGGGCTACGACTGGCGCGTGTTCAAGGCGCAGGCGATGGCCGAGAGCGAGATGAACCCGAACGCGAAAAGCTGGGTGGGCGCACGTGGGCTCATGCAGCTCATGCCGTCGACGTACAAGGACATTACGTCGCGCGCATCGGGGTTCGGATCGATCGACGATCCCGAATGGAACATTGCCGCCGGCATCATGCACGACCGGTCGCTCTGGCGCCGATGGGAGCGGGACTCGATCGAGGCAGACCGCCGCGAGTTCATGTTCGCGAGCTACAACGCGGGCGAGGGCACCATCATGAACGCCCAGCGCGCGTGCGTCCAGCGGTCGCTGGATCAGCGATCGTGGCGGAACGTCGAGACGGTGGCACCCGCCGTGCCTCGCTGGCGATACCGGGAAACGTTAGGCTACGTGCGCAAGATCCGGAGCGGGCTCGACACGCTGGACGAGAAGGGCCGCGTGAAGAAGCGCGGGAATCGGGAATAGGAATAGAGGGAACCGGGAACGGGGAACCGGGAACCGAGGCTCCACGGAGCTTCTGTTCCCGGTTCCCGTTCCCGGTCTGATCCGTCTCCCGTCTCCGGGGCACCTTACATTTCCCGGCGCCCCCCTGGTTCCCGATTCCCTATTCCCGATTCCCGACGAATGGCGCCGCAGTTCATCTACGTCATGAAAGGCCTGCGCAAGGTGGTTCCACCTTCGCGCGTGATCCTCGACGACATCTGGCTTTCGTTCTACCCTGGCGCCAAGATCGGCGTCCTTGGCCCCAATGGCGCAGGGAAGTCGTCGCTGCTCCGTATCATGGCGGGCATCGACCAGGAGTTTCAGGGCGAGGCGTGGCCGCATGCCGGAACGCGCATCTCCTTCCTGCCTCAGGAGCCGCAGCTCGATCCCGCGAAGACCGTACAGGGCAACGTCGAGGAAGCGGTGGCCGCTCAGCGTGGCCTGCTCAAGGAGTTCGAGGAGATCTCCATGGCCTTCGCCGAGCCAATGGACGACGACGCCATGCAGAAGCTGCTCGATCGCCAGGCGAAGGTGCAGGAGCAGATCGACGCGCACGACCTCTGGAACCTCGACAACAAGATCGAGGTGGCGATGGACGCGCTTCGCCTGCCACCCGCGGACGCCGAGGTGACGAACCTGTCCGGCGGTGAGCGTCGTCGGGTCGCGTTATGCAGGGTGCTCTTGTCCGAGCCCGACATGCTGCTGCTCGACGAGCCGACGAACCACCTCGATGCCGAAAGCGTCGCGTGGCTCGAGCATCACCTCGAGACGTTTCCGGGAACCGTTGTTGCCATCACGCACGATCGCTACTTCCTGGATAACGTCGCGAAGTGGATTCTCGAGCTCGATCGCGGGCGTGGTGTACCGTACGAGGGCAATTACTCGGGATGGCTGGACCAGAAGCGCACGCGGCTCGCGCAGGAGGAGAAGCAGGCCTCGGCACGGCAGCGTACTCTGGAGCGCGAGCTCGAGTGGGTGCGGATGTCGGCGCGCGCACGTCAGGCGAAGAGCAAGGCGCGCATCCAGAAGTACGAGGAGCTGGCGAGCGACACGCAGTTCGAGAAGATAGCACAGAACGAGATCGTGATCCCGCCGGCGCCACGGTTAGGCAATGACGTGGTGATCGCGGACAATCTCAAGAAGGGCTATGGCGACAAGCTCCTGTTCGACGGTTTGAGCTTCTCGCTGCCGCGTGGTGGCCTCGTTGGCGTGATCGGACCTAACGGGGCGGGGAAGACGACGCTGTTCCGGATGATCACGGGCAGCGAAACGCCCGACGACGGCGCGCTCAAGGTCGGCGAGACGGTGCAGCTGGCGTACGTGGATCAGACCCGCACGCTCGACCCGAACAAGACGGCATGGGAAGAGATCTCTGGCGGGCAGGAGCAGGTGATGGTCGGCAAGAAGGAGATCAACAGCCGCGCCTACCTCTCGAGCTTCAACTTCAAGGGCACCGATCAACAGAAGAAGGTCGGCACGCTGTCAGGCGGCGAGCGGAATCGCCTGCATCTCGCGAAGACGATCATGAGCGGCGGCAACCTGCTACTGCTCGACGAGCCGACGAACGACCTCGATGTCGACACGCTGCGTGCGCTCGAGGAGGCGCTGCTCGACTTCGCTGGCTGCGCGGTCGTGATCTCGCACGATCGCTGGTTCCTCGACCGCATTGCCACCCACATCCTCGCATTCGAAGGGAACAGCGAGGTCGTGTGGCACGAGGGGAACTACCAGTCGTACAT
>Ga0207689_10003783_pt1 | contig 13789 bp, 11 predicted proteins | sample KBSMisM52_FD_184312 | JGI IMG/M metagenome (GOLD analysis project Ga0207689, IMG submission 184312) | Miscanthus rhizosphere microbial communities from Kellogg Biological Station, Michigan, USA - KBS Miscanthus M5-2 (SPAdes) (version 2) | ecosystem: Host-associated > Plants > Roots >... | reverse complement strand
GCCGCAAGTGCGGCGCGGCGGGTTCGCCCCCGTAGGTCGCGCGGACATAATCGAACACGATGCGCTCGAACTCCTCGGCAATATGGTCGCCCTTGAGCGTGACCGTTTTGTGACCGTCGACGTAGACGGGAGCGACGGGCACTTCGCCGGTGCCCGGGAGACTGATGCCGATGTTGGCCATTTTCGATTCCCCGGGGCCGTTCACCACGCACCCCATCACGGCCACGGTCATGTTCTCGACCCCGTGATAGAGCTTGCGCCACGTGGGCATCTGCGCGCGCAGGTACGACTGGATCTGGTCGGCGAGCTCCTGGAAGAATTCGCTCGTCGTGCGGCCGCATCCGGGGCACGCGCTCACGAGCGGCGAAAACGACCGCAGGCCCATCGTCTGCAGGATTTCCTGGGCGACGATCACTTCGCGCGTGCGGTCGCCGTTAGGCTCCGGTGTCAGCGAAATGCGGATCGTGTCGCCGATGCCTTGCTGCAACAGCACGGCCAGCGCCGCCGTCGACGCGACGATGCCCTTGCTGCCCATGCCCGCTTCCGTAAGGCCGAGGTGCAGGGGGTAGTCGCAGCGTTGCGCAAGCTCGGTGTAGACGGCGATCAAGTCCTGCACGTTCGAGACCTTGCAGGCGAGGATGATGTGATCCCCCGGCAGTCCCAGGGCCTCGGCGAACTGCGCGCTGCGAATCGCCGAGCACACGAGCGCTTCGCGCATGACGTGCGCGGCATCCAGCGGATTCGCCGACTTCGCGTTTTCGTCCATGAGACTCGCCAGCAGGTCCTGGTCGAGGCTGCCCCAGTTGACGCCGATACGCACCGGCTTGCCGTAGTCGATCGCGCGCTCGATCATCACCGCGAACTGCGGATCGTGGCGGGTCCCCTTGCCGACATTGCCCGGATTGATGCGGTACTTCGCGAGCGCCCGCGCGCAATCGGGGAAGTTCGACAGGAGCTTGTGCCCGTTGAAATGGAAATCGCCGATCAGCGGCACCTTGCAGGACATCGCGTCGAGCCGCTCGCGGATGGTGGGCACTGCGGCCGCCGCTTCCGCCGTGTTGACGGCAATTCGGACGAGCTCGGAGCCGGCGTCGGCGAGCGCCTTGACCTGCGCGACCGTCGCGGCGATGTCCGCGGTGTCGGTATTGGTCATCGACTGCACGACAATCGGCGCGCCGCCGCCGATCTGGACTCCCCCAACGAGCGCGAGGCGCGACCTGCGGCGGGTGATGGGCGGTCGATTCAGTGCACTCATTTGCGATCCTGGCCTCGAAAGACGCGCGCAAGGGCAAATGTTCGATTTTACCACCGAATGCAATGGGATGCCTCCCCGGGTAGAGGCCCGCAAGCGGTGCGGAAAGGCGGGACGGCGCAAGGCCGAACGCGCCCCAATGACCCTTAGCCCAACGCCCGCGACCAGGCCCCGACCGTTGCGACCGGAATCGCCGCATCGGCAAGCCAGCGATGCCGGACGAGGGCGATATTCCCCGCGGCGAGCGCCGCGCGCTCATCGCCGGGAACGAGCGTTCCGGGACGGCCGCGAGCGATCCGAAACGTCGTCTCTTCGCCGGCCGATTCCAGGATCTCGCATTCGGCGCCGATCTTGTCGCGGCCCACGCTCGCCTGCACCAACGGGGCAGGCAGGCGCGTCGGAAGGTTGAGCGAGAGCCAATGGCCCGACCCGCTCCACGCCGCGCGACCCTCCCACAGCACCCGGACGAGCGTGCCGATCGCATCCACCTGGGCACGTCGGGAAACCGATGAGCCCTCGGCGGAAAGTCCGATCGCGGGAACGTCCCAGAAGCTCGCCTCGCGCGCGATCGCCATCGTTCCCGAATACGCGACGTCTTCGGCGACGTTGAACTTGTCGTTGACTCCCGCAAGCACGAGATCCGGGCGTGGACCGTCCGCGAACAGCACGGTCATCGCGGCGACGACGCAATCCGCGGGCGCGCCTGAGCAGGCGTATTCGCGCTCGCTCCGGCGCGCGAGCTTGAGCGCGCGGTCGAAAGAGAGCTGGTGGCTCGCCGCCGTCCATTTGCGTTCCGGCGCGACGACCCAGACGTCGGAGTCGAGCGTCCGCGCGGCATCGGCAAGGAGACGCAGGCCCGGCGCGGCGATGCCGTCATCGTTGCAGACGAGGATGCGCATTTGCGATGCCGTTAGAGCTCGACGTGATCGCCGGTGGCGAGCGAGGCGTCGAGCGCTGGAAGATGCGACTGCAGCGTGCGGAGCGCCGCCGTATCGCACGAGTGCCCGATGACGGTCGCCGCGCCCGAGGCTTCGACGAGCGCCAGGTTTTCGGCAAGCGTCGGATGCGTCGGCAGCCGGATCCAGCTTGCGAGCCCCTTCGCCACCATGTGCTCGCCCGGGCTGTTCGCGGGAAGATGACCGGTGAAGAGCGTCGGATGCCGGAGACGCCCGGCGTCGGCGAGAATCGCGCGCGACGGTCCGCTGATTCCCATTCCGTCGTGGCAAACGAGAGCTGCGCGGGGCAAGGCGTCACCGTGGCGCCAGTCCATGCTCGCGGCGAGCCGTGCCGCGAGGCTTTCCGCCACCCCCGGCACGAGCCAGCTCGCGCCCTCGACTTGCGCACGCAACGCGTCGCGCATTCCGGGCGCGAGCGCCAACGGGCCCTCGATCATGGCGAGAAGCTCCGCGGAGCGGCCGTATTGCGGTGTCGGCAGCACGCTGCCCTGTGGATGCGCCGCGACCCACGCGGCGATCTCGATCGAGCGCTCGCGCGCTGCGGCGTTGTCGTCGCCGTAGGATGCGTCGACGACGATCGCCTCGCCGCGCGCGATGGGATCCATCGCGAACACCCGGCTCGACGGCACGATGTCGCCGCAATAGTCGAGCCGCACGCGTCCGTCGTTGAGGTTGCACCACACGCTCCCGCCCATGTGACCCGAACGGCCGGTCGACACGCGAAACGGACCCAGCGCGAAGCCGCTTCCTCCCACCGGCAGCCGCTCCACGACCGAACTGCGCGCAAGCGCCTGCTCTTCGGTTGTCGCATAGCCCGCGAGCGTCGCATCGGCTTCGCGCTGGCATTCGCCCGTCATGAAGATCCGCCCGCGGAAACCGCCGGCGATGCACCAGCCGAGCGCGCCGACGTGATCTTCGTGCGCGTGCGTCACCACGATCGCATCGATGGCGCGAAGCGCGGCGGCATCGATCGCGGGATAGTAGTCCGCGGTGCCGCGCGCGCTCGTCTTCACGCCGGCATCGAGGAGCACGCGAAAGCCTCCGCTCTCCACGCCGAGCGACGTGCGTCCCTTTTCGCCGAAGCCGCCGTAGAGGTCGAGGCGCACGCGTCAGCCCGCCGCACTCGGAATGACCCAGCCGTCGCCGACGGCGAGATCGATTACGGCACCCGGCGCGAGGCTCGAGGGTTCGGGAACGGTCAGGTGCATCGCCGCTTGCGTTTCCGCCTCGACGTTCGCGTCGATGCGGAAATGCCCCCCCTGGTAGGTCATGCCGGTCACGCGCGCACGCACTCCCGGCGTGCCGCGCGGCAGGATCGACAGCGCCGAGGCACGCAAGCAGGCGTTCGCCGAGGCGAGGCGCTGCCGCGGATCGCAACGCAGGCGCACGCGATGACCGAAGACATCGGCATCGCAGGTTCTCTCGTCGTGCACGGCGATCACCTGCACCGGCACGACGATGCCCTCGCCGATGAACTTCGCCACGGTCTCGTCCGCCGGCTCTCGGTAGAGCTGCGACGGGGTCGCGAATTGCAGCACCCTGCCCTTGTCCATCACGGCAATCCGGTCGGCGAGCGCCATCGCCTCCGTCTGGTCATGCGTGATGTAGATCATCGTCGTGCCGGTGCGCTCGTGGAAGCGCGCGAACTCGCGCTCCATTGCTGCGCGCAGATGCACGTCGAGATTGGCGAGCGGCTCGTCGAGCAGCACGAGCGACGGCTCGGTGACGAGACAGCGGGCAAGCGCCACCCGCTGGCGCTGTCCGCCCGAGAGCAGCGCCGGCCGACGCTCGGCAAAGCCTTCGAGCTCGACCAGCGCGAGCGCGGCCTGCACGCGCTTCCCTCGCTCGGGATCCTTCACGCCCGCCACCGTCAGGCCGTAGGCGACGTTCTCCGCTACGGTCATGTGCGGCCACAGCGCGTATGACTGGAACACGATCCCGATGCGGCGCTCCTCCGGCGGCACCTGCCGTTCGGGCGTGGACACGACCGTATCGCCGATCAGGATCCGACCCGCGTCCGGACGATCGAATCCCGCGATCTGCCGCAGCATCGTGGTCTTGCCGCAGCCCGAAGGCCCGAGGATGGCGACGAACTCGCCATCCGCGACCGCAAGCGACACGTCGTCGAGCGCCTTGAACGCGCCGTACGCCTTGCCAAGGCGCTCCAGCGTCAGTCGCGCCACGGCAACACTCCCTTCGGCAATCGCCCCGCGAGCAGCAACGTCGACAGCATCAGCGTGACGCTCACGACGACCGTCAGCATGCCGAGCGCGGCGGCGTAGTTCGAGTCGCCTCCCTGCTGGAACGAGAAGAACACGACGCCAAGCGTCTCGGAACCGGTCGACCACAGGAGCGCGGACACGGTGAGCTCGTTGAAGGCCGTGAGGAAGATGAGGAGCGCGCCGGCCGCCGCTGCAGGCGCCACCAGCGGAAGAATGACGGTGACGAGGCGCCTTATGAGTCGCGCGCCGACGATCTGCGCCGCCTCTTCCAGCGTGCGATCGAGCTGGTGGTAGCCGCTCACGACCGGGCGCAGGCCGAGGACGAGAAAACGCGCGAGGTAACAGAAGAGGATGATCCAGATGGTGTTGTAGAGCGACACGCCGACCACGGGCAGCGGCTTCAGGAACAAGAGGATTGCCGCGATCGCGAGCACGACGCCCGGCACGGCATAGGGCACTTCGGTGACGACGTTCACCGCGCGCAGGAGGCGTGAGCGGCGCCATACCAGGAAATACGCGAGCGGCACCGTGATCAGCACGATGGCCACGGCCGCCGTCGCGGACAGGCCGAAGCTGTTGCGGAAGGCGCGTCGCGCCGCCGCATGCTCGAACAGCACGAAGCGGTAGTTCTCGATCGTTGCGCTCGTCGAGTCGAGCGCGACGCCGACGGCGGGAACGAGCGAAGTCATCGCGAGCGCAGTGAGCGGCAGCGCGAGCACCACGAAAGCGAGCGTCCACAGCGCGAGCTCGACGGGCCGGCGCCAGCGCCGCAGCTCGAATGCGCGGGCTTCGACAGCCGCGCTCGCCGTGCGGAAATCGCGCCGCGACAAGAGCAGGTCCTGCGCGACGATTCCGACGATGGCGATCATCCCGATCAACACGGAAAGCACGGCGACCTCGGACAACACGGCCGGCCCGAACCCGGCGAGCCGCTGGTAGATGAGCGTGGGCAGCACGAGGTAATTGCCCGGAATCCCCAGGAGCGCGGGAATGCCGAAGTTGCCGAGGCAGGAGACGAAGCAGAGCGCGACGCCCGCGAGAAGCGGTGGCGTCATCAGCGGGATCACGATGGTGCGGATCACCCGCAGCGGCTTGGCACCTCCCGCCATCGCCGCTTCCAAAAGCTCCTGCGGCAACGTGCGGAGCCCCGCGCGCAGCGTGAGAAACACCAAGGGCGCGTACTGCACGCCCAGCACCAGGATGATGCCGCCCGGCGAATACAGGGGATTGCGGCTGCCGAGGGCGGGTGCGAGCCCGATCATCTTGAGCAACGGGCTCGAGGGCCCGAACACCTGCAGCCAGGCGAGCGCCACGACTTGCGGCGCCAGCATCAACGGCATCACGTAGCAAAAGACGAACGCGTTGCGCCCCCGGATATCGGTGAGCGACACCAGCAGCGCGACGACACCGCCAAGCAGGACGGCGAGCGCCGTTCCGCCGAATGCCGTGACGAGACTGTGCGCCGTCGCCGTCCACGTCGCGCTGCTCGACAGGACGCGGCGCACGGCGTCGCCGGAGAGTGCGCCGCCGGGCATGACGCCTTCCAGCAGGAGCCGCGCAAGCGGCAGCACCGACAGGACCGCGACGACGCCGATCAACCCCCAGAGGAGCGCATAGTCCTCGAAGCGGCCGCGCGCGCCCGAAGCGTTAGCCATGAAAATGAGGCGCGCGCGCGAAGATTCTTTGCGGCTCTAGTTCCCGAAGAGGTCCGAAAAACGCTTCAGGTTGGCGGTGTTCGTCTGCACGACCTTGGGAATGTCGGTCGGCATCAGATTGATCTTGACGCCGGGCGGGTACCACGCCGGCATCCCCACGCCGGTCTTGGCCGGGATGTAGCCCATCGCCACGGCGAGCTTCTGCCCTTCGTCGGACAGGATGAAGTCGACGAACGCACGCGCGGCCGCCGGATTCTGCGTCGTCTTGAGAATCGCCACGGGCTCGGTCACGGCGGGCAGTCCTTCGGCGGGAAACACGAAGTCGATGGGCGAGCCCTTCGCCTTCGCGTTGAACGCCATGAAATCGACGAGCACGCCGTACGCCTTCTCGCCGTTCGCGACCGCCGTCACCACGGCGCCGTTGCCGCGCACCGCGACGGCATCCGCTGCTTTCAGCTTCTCGAAGTAGGTCCAACCGAGATCCGGACGGCTCGTCATCGTGCCGAGCATGATCGCCGCGGCGCCGGAGTAGAGCGGGCTCGGCATTGCGATCTGCCCCTTGTACTCGGGCTTCGCGAGATCGGCCCACGACGCGGGACGGGTTTTCGCCGCGGTATTGACGGCGATGCCGGTGGTGATGAGCTTGGAGCCGAAGTACGTGCGGTCGGCGTCGTACGTCCCGGCATCGAGGCCGTCGACCTTCGCTTGGGGATACGCCTGCAGCCGTCCATCCTTCTTGAGCGCTTCCATGGTTGCGGCATCGGCCAGCAACAGGACATCGGCTTTGGGTGCGCCGGCAGAGAATTCCGCGGCGAGCTTGCCCATCACCTCGGTGGTGCCCGAGCGGAAGACATCGACGTCCACTCCCGGATACACGCGCTTGAACGCCGCCACAGTCTGCGCCGCATCGCGCTCGGGTTGCGAGGTATAGAGGGTCAGCTTGCCGGTGGGCGCCTGTGCCGTGGCGGACCCGGCCGCCAGGACTGCGCTGCATAGCGCCGCCAGGATCAGGTTGCGACGAGAAACGATGCTCATGCGAATTGCCTCCTAGGGAAGCCGAGGGTGCTTCAATGGCGCCCGCGGTCAGTGCTCGTTGATGAGTCGGTGGATAACGTCTCCGAAACGACAGCGTATCAGGCGGTCAACCGGAAGCGGGGTCGATCCAGGCGACGACTGTGCCGACCGCGACGGGCTCGCCCGTGATTTGCGCAAGATCCCGGATCACGCCCGTGCCGGGCGCTTCGACCTCCATCATCGCCTTGTCCGTCTCCATTTCGAAAATGATGTCGCCTTCGTTGACGAAGTCGCCTTCTGCCACTTTCCAGGACGAGATTGCCCCGGACTCCATGTCCATGTCGACCTTCGGCAGCACCACCTCGATCGCCGACATCAGCGCTCTCCTCCGCCGGCGAGCTTTCGCGCGGCCGTGAAAATGTCGCTTTCCTGCGGAACGGTCGCCTTCTCGAGGACCGGATTGTAGGGAATCGGTGAATCGGCGCCCCCCAACCGCACGATCGGCGCCTTGAGCGCGCGGAAGACGTCGTCGTCTTCGGCGACCTGCGCCGCGATCTCCGCGCCGATGCCCATTGTCTTCACGCCTTCGTACACGACGACGAGCCTCCCGGTCTTGCGCACGCTTCCCGCAATCGTCGCAAAGTCGATCGGGCGAAGCGAACGCAGGTCGATGACTTCGGCATCGATCCCTTCCTGCGCGAGACGCTCCGCCGCGGCAAGCGCACGGAGCGTCATGATCGACGCGGCGACGATGGTCACGTCGCGTCCCTCGCGGCGAACGACCGCCTTGCCGATCGGCACCCGATAGGGCGCCGACGGGACGGTGCCTTTGGTCTTGTACAGGAGCTTGTGCTCGAAGATCAGCACGGGATTGGGATCGTCGATCGCCGCGAGCAGGAGCCCTTTGGCGTCGTGCGGCGTCGACGGCTGAACGACCTTCAGGCCCGGCACGTGCGCGAACCACGCTTCGAGGCTCTGGCTGTGCTGCCCCGCGGCGCCGGTGCCGGAACCGCCCGGCAGGCGAACCACCATCGGCACGCTCGCCTTGCCGCCGAACATGAACCGTATCTTCGCCGCCTGATTGACGATCTGCTCCATCGCGAGCGTGACGAAATCCGAGAACTGGATCTCGAGCACCGGCCGCATGCCCGTCAGTGCAGCTCCGACCGCCGCGCCGGCGAGACCCAGCTCGCTGATCGGCGTATCGATCACGCGCTCCGGCCCGAACCGCTTCAGGAGGTCGCCCGAGACGCCGAAGGCGCCGCCGTACACGCCGACATCCTCGCCGAACAGGAACACGCGGGGATCGGCTTCCATCGCCTGCGCGAGCCCCTCGCGGATTGCTTCCGCGTACGAGAGCTCCTTCGTGTCGGCGACGCTCGGCGCGGCAAGCTCAGCTGGCATAGACGTCTCGCGTCAGTTGCGAAGGGTCGGGGTCGGGACTCGACTTGGCGAATTCGAGCGCCGCCTCGATCTCGCCCGCCGCCGCCTTCTCGATGGCTGCGAGCTCCGCGGCATCGAAGCGGCCATGGGCCGCCAATTCGGTTTCGAGGAGCCGTATCGGATCGCGCTTGCGCCACACATCGATCTCTTCCTTGGTCCGGTAGAGATTGCGATCGCTCTTCGAATGACCGCGCCACCGGTACGTCTTGCATTCGATGAGCGACGGGCCGCCGCCTTCCCGTGCCCGGTCGACCGCCAGCTTTGCGGCGGCCGCCACGGCCGGAAGGTCGTTGCCGTCGACGGCCACTCCCGGCATCGCATAGGCGCTCGCGCGGTCGGCGACGTTGGGCACCGCCATCGCGAGCGCGATGTCCATCGACATCCCGTACTTGTTGTTCTCGCAGACGAAGACGATGGGCAGCTTCCAGATCGACGCCATGTTGAGCGCCTCGTGAAACGCTCCTTCGTTGGTCGCGCCGTCGCCGAAGAACACCATGCACACGCGGTCCTGCTTCTGCATCCTGATGCTCATGCCGACGCCGACGGCGATCGGCAGCCCGCCGCCGACGATGCCGTTCGCGCCGAGATTTCCGCCTTCGATGTCGGCGATGTGCATCGAGCCGCCGCGACCGCGGCAGTAGCCGTTTTCCTTGCCGAAGAACTCCGCGAGCATCAGCGCGGGATCCGCACCCTTGGCGATGCAGTGACCGTGACCGCGATGCGTCGACAGGATGTAGTCGTCGCGCCGCAGCGGCAGGATCGAGCCGACGGCGCTCGCCTCCTGCCCGATCGACAGGTGCATCGTGCCGTGGATCAGGCCGCGCATGTAGGAGGCCTCGGCCGTTTCCTCGAACCTGCGGATGAGATGCATGCGGGTGAGCGCGGCGCGAAGCGTGCCCGTGTCCAGCGCGGCGAGCTCAGGACGCTCGCCGGCCTGGGCAACCGGTTGCGGGTCCACGGAAAGGGTTCTGGCATCCATCGGGATGTTCGGTCTCGTCAGGCAGCCGCGGCCATGCGCACCCAGTCGTCCTGCGCCCGGCGTACCTGCACGATCTGCTGGCGCTCGTCGGGAGCGCAGTTCGCGTAGGTCAGGTATTCGTCCTTGGCGATCTTGCGCGTGACTTTGGCGCCCTGCGCGAGGCCGAGCGGCAGCGCGTTGAGCACGATCGCATCGGTGCGCGACAGCGCGAACCCGCGATAGCAGTACTCGCCGATTGCATCGAGCGTCTCGCCTGGCGCGAGATCGCGCTTGGCGCGCGCGCCGACTTCCGCGGACGGCACGGCCAGTGGCCGCATGTGGCTCTGGCCGTACAGCACGGCGGCGGCGGCCGACAGCGGCACTTCGAGGCTCGTAAGGTGATAGGGCCGATAGAACGTGTAGTAGGGACCTTCGCCGAGCTGCAGATCGTTCATGCGCTCGCGCAGCCGCGGATGGCGCAGCTCGGCGACGGCGAACACGCCCGGCGCGACGCCGCGGGCAACCGTGAAATCGACGACACCCTTGCGCGAGAGGATGCCTCCTTCGTCGCGCGGGCAGAACGTCGTGTGCAGCGCGTCGACCGCAGCCGACGGGCCGTGCATGCCCGGGATGTCGGGCACGAGGCCGGTGGCGTTCGCAAGCGCGACCATTTCCACCATGGTCTTCGAACCGTCGACGAACTCGACCAGCATCCGCGGATTCATGTTGCGCCGCGTCGCCTCGGCAACGTAGGCGTCCGGCGTCGCGTCGGTCCGAAACGCATTGTTCTTGCCCTTCCCTGCCGCGACGATCGGATAGCCCAATCCACGCAGGAAATTGACGAGCTCCATCGTCGAGCTGGGCTCGTCGCCCGCGCCAAGCGTGTAGACGACGCCCGCCTCCTCGGCCTTCGCAGACAGGTACGCACCGATGGTGACGTCGGCCTCGACGTTCATCATCACGATGTGCTTGCCTGCCGCGATCGTCGCGAGCGCGACGTTCGCACCGACGTTCGGATTGCCCGTCGCATCGATGACCACATCGACATCCTCGGCGGCGCAGATGTCGTGGTACGACTTGCACACGGCGAGGCGGCCGCGGCCGACGATGCGCGCCACTGCGGCGGCGTCGTCCGCCATTTCAGGCGCGCGACCTCCGTTGCCGGCGATTCGACGCGCGGCGAACACGTTTTCGGGGATCGCATCGGCAGCGGCCACGACCTCGATCCCCGACATGAGATCGGTCTGCACGATGATGTCGGTGCCCATCTGGCCGGCGCCGATCAGGCCCACGCGGACCGGCTTGCCTTGGCGGTGGCGCCGCTCGAGGCCCTCCGCGACGGAGCCCCCGGTGCTGTCTCGGGAAGTGTCAGGCATTGATGCCTCCTGGGATGCTCTCGCCAACGGTCGGAATGCTTTCCGAGTGGTGGAACATTTGTAACGTAAGAATAACATATCTCCGGCCACTTTTGGACTTGGCGGATCGACTCCTCCGTCAGGTTGACGCGTCCGGGACCGGATTCCGACTGCGTTGACAGCCGCGAAGCGCGGGTGACACTCTCCGATCTTTTCGCCAAGCCCTCGGGAAACGCGCCCCATGCCCAAACGCAAGCCCGCTGCCCCGAAGGAATCGACGCCCTCGCCGGATCTTTCGGTACGCGCGGCATGGCTCTACTACATCGAGGGACTGACGCAGGAGGAAGTGGCAAACGCGATGGGCGTGAGCCGCGCGAAGGTGATCCGCCTCCTCGCCGGCGCGCGCGATCACGGAATCGTCCACATCCAGATCGAAGCAAAGGGGAGCGAGCAGTTGGCGCTGGAGCGTCGACTGATTGCGGCCTACGGGCTGAGCGAAGCGGTGGTTGCGCCAGCGCCCACCGACCCGTCGGCCGTCGCGGCGGTCGTCGGCCATGCCACCGGCGCCTATCTCGCGGACAACCTTCGCCACGGCATGTCGCTGGGCGTGGGCTGGGGGGTCACGCTCAGCATGAGCCTGAAGGCGCTTGGCACGAGACCCTTCGAGCGCTTCTCGGTGATTTCACTCCTGGGAGGGATGACCCATTCGCGCGCGATCAATCCCTCCGCAGTCGCGCGGCGCATTGCCGACGCGGTCGGCGCCGAGTGCTTCCAGCTCACGGCGCCCGTGTTCGTTGCGAGCGAGACGACACGCAATGCGTTGTGGACCGAACCCGGCCTCACCGACCTCTTGGAGCGCGCGCGCCGCGTCGACCTCGCCGTAGTGAGCGTGGGCGACGTGAGCGAGAACTCGACACTCTTTCGTGAGGGTCTTCTGCCGCGCTCGCAACTCGCCGGCCTGGTCGCGGCGGGGGCCGTCGGCGAAGTGCTGTGTCACTTTCTCGACGCGAGCGGCAACGTCGTCGATCACCCGGTAAGCCGGCGGGTCGTTTCAGTCGGGCTCGAGGATCTGCGGCGGGTCCCCAAGATCGTGATTGCCGCCGGCGGGAGGAACAAAGTCGAGGCGATTCGGGTGGCGCTCAAGGCGACCCGTGCGCGCGTATTGATTACGGACGAATCCGCCGCGGAGGGCCTGCTGCGCGAAGAGTGAACGGCGTAACCTTGACCGCCGTTTGGACAACAGACATTATCCGATCAAGATAGACAAATGTTCACGGAGGAGGATTCGATGCACGGCCTGACTCGCAGGAACTTCACCAAGATGATGTTGGCGGGCGCGGCTTCGGCGCTTCCGTTCGGCGCGCGCGCGCAGGGCGCGGGCAAGCTGACGCTCTACATGGGCCCGCCGGAAAAGACCTGCGCCGCCGTCGCCCAGGGCTTCGAGAAGAAAAGCGGAATCAAGCCCACGTTCCTGCGGCTGTCCGCCGGGGAAGCGATCAACCGCATCCGGGCGGAGCGCAACGCCCCGCAAGCGAGCGTGCTCTATGGCATCGGGCTGCCGTCGATGCTGACGCTCAAGGCCGACGGACTCCTGCAACCCTACAAATCGCCCGAGGCGGCGGCCATTCCCGATCGCTACAAGGACCCGGAAGGCTGGTGGACCGGCTCCGACGCCGATTTCATCGGCATCGCATCGAACAAGAAATTCCTGCAGGAGAAAGGCATCAAGGCGCCGCGCTCGTGGGAGGACCTCACGAAGCCGGAGCTCGCGGGCCAAGTGTGCGTGGGCAGCCCCGCCACGTCCGGCACGGGCTATACGTTCCTCACCACGATCCTGCAGTTGATGGGCGAGCAGAAGGGCTGGGAATACCTGAAGCGCTTCAACACGAACGTCGCGCAATACACGCGCTCCGGCATCGGTCCGACCCAGCTCGTCGGCCGCGGCGAAGTCGGCGTCGGCATCCTGTTCGCGCACGACATCCTCGGCAGCATCGACAAGGGATTCCCGATCGAGATGTCGCTGCCGCAGGAAGGAACGGGCTACGATCTCTTCTGCGTCGTCATGCTGAAGGGTGCGCCCGAGCCAGTCGAGGCGAAGCGCTTCATCGACTGGTCGCTGACGCCGGAAGCCGTGGAACTGCTCGCGGCGTCGGAGTACTTCGACGTGCCGACGAACCCGAAGGCGAAGCTGCACGACCTCGTGAAGCCGTACCAGAGCGCGAAGCTCATCGACTTCGACTTCAACTGGGCGGGAAGCAGCACCGTGCGCCAGCAGCTCATCGACAAGTTCCAGAACGAAATCCTCGCCGGGCGCAAATAGCGTGACTGCGGTTGCCGTTGACCGCGGCTTGGCGGAGCCGGGCCGCGGTTGGCTCCTCGCGTGCCTGTACCCGGCCGTCGTCGCGCTGGTCGCGCTGTTCCTGGCCTATCCGATCGTCGAGCTCCTGGCGCGCGCGGTGTTCGCCGACGACCGCCTGTCGTTCGCGCCACTCGCTCGCGTGCTGGGGGAGCCGTACAACCGCCAGGCGATTTACAACACCCTGGTGCTGGGTCTGACGGTCGCCGTCCTGGGAACGATCCTCGCGACGCTGTACGCATACGCAATGACCCGCGTCGAGATGCCCGGCAAGCGCGTCTGGCATTTCCTGGCGCTCCTGCCCACGATCTCGCCGCCGATCCTGATGGCGTTGAGCCTGATCCTTCTCTACGGCAGGCGCGGTCTCGTCACGCACGAGCTCCTCGGCCTGCAGACGACGATCCTCTACGGCTACTGGGGGCTCGTCGCGGCCCAGACGCTCTCCTACTTTCCTTTTGCGTACCTGCTTTTGCTCAACCTCTTCCGCGGACTCGATGCATCGCTCGAGGAAGCCGCCGGAACGATGGGCGCGCACCCGGGCAAGGTTTTGACCACCGTGAGTCTTCCGCTGCTCGTAC
>Ga0207689_10003781_pt1 | contig 13791 bp, 13 predicted proteins | sample KBSMisM52_FD_184312 | JGI IMG/M metagenome (GOLD analysis project Ga0207689, IMG submission 184312) | Miscanthus rhizosphere microbial communities from Kellogg Biological Station, Michigan, USA - KBS Miscanthus M5-2 (SPAdes) (version 2) | ecosystem: Host-associated > Plants > Roots >... | reverse complement strand
AGCCGAAGCGGCGCAGGTGCGCCGCGGTCGTCCCCGCCGGCGCGAGCCACTTGGCGAAGCAGTCGTAGCCGATGCCCGGAACGATCGCGGCGACGAGCCGGCGCCGCGAGGGCCCGAGCTCGACCGGGCGCGCGTTGCCGGCGGGCTCGGCGCCGACGCGGGTCAGCGCGTCGTCGCACGATCGAAAGTCGGGCAGCTCGCGGCCGTGCGATTCGAGGACGGCGCAGTAGAACTCGCGAAAGCGCGCGCGCTTGTCGATGACGCCTGCCGACGCCGCGGGCGCGAGCACGAGCGGCGGGGTGTCGGCGGACCAGGGGACGAGCGGCTTGCCGGCACAGCCGGCGACGAGCGCTGCGGCGAACAGGGCCGGGGCAGCCAAGCGGCGAGCCGTCGCGTTCATCGCATCCTTCCAGGGACGAAGACGCTCTTCCTGCGTCGGGCGCCGGCAAGCCTATCGGCGCGGCGAAGGAGCCTCCATTGGACTTTGGTCTCATTCTGGCCGAAGCGGCTTGCAGACGAACCGCGGATGCGCACACTCGCGTGCGGCGCGATGAACGAGCGAATCCGATCACGGACGACAACGAGCCGCCCGCGGGAGCGCCGCGCTCGGATCGCTGCGCTCGCCGTGAAGGTGCTCGCCGCGTGCGGCCTCGGCGGCGTCGCCGTCGCCCATGCGCAGGACATCGAGCCGCGCGCGTACTCGAATGCGCCGGTCGGGGTGAACTTCGTCGTCGCCGGCGTCGCGTACAGCCACGGCGGCCTCTCGCTCGATCCGTCGCTTCCCGTCACCGACGCTCGCCTCGAGAGCTCGGCGGCGGTGCTTGCGTACGCCCGCGTCCTCGACCTCTGGGGCGTCTCGGGCAAGTTCGACGCCATCGTTCCGTACGCCTCGCTTTCCGGTACCGCCGTCTACGCCGGCCAGCCCGTGGAGCGCTCGATCCACGGGGCCGCCAACCCGCTGTTGCGCATCTCCGCCAACCTCGTCGGCGCGCCGGCGCTGACGCTGCAGGAGTTCGCCGCCTACCGCCAGGACCTGATCGTCGGCGTCAGCCTGCAAGTCGGCGTGCCGCTCTCGCAGTACGACCCGACGCGCCTGCTCAACATCGGCACCAACCGCTGGTCCGCCAAGCCCGAGGTCGGCGTCTCGAAGGCGATCGGCAGCTGGACGATCGAAGGACAGGCGGCGGTCACGTTCTACGGCGACAACACCGACTTCTTCGGCGGCTCGACGCGCACCCAGGATCCGCTCTACGCGCTCCAGGGCCACGCGATCCACAGCTTCCGCTCCGGCATCTGGGCGTCGCTCGACCTCACCTACTTCGCCGGCGGCCGCTCGACGATCGACGGCGTCGCCAAGAACGACCTGCAGCAGAACTGGCGCGTCGGCGCGACGCTCGCGATCCCGGTCGACCGGCGCAACTCGATCAAGCTCGCCGCGAGCAGCGGCGTCTCGGCGCGCACCGGCAACAACTTCGACCTGCTCGCGGTCGCCTGGCAGTACCGCTGGGGCGCCGGGCTCTGAGCGTTCGACAACCACCGCGAGTTGGCGGATAGTGATGCGGCCGAGGGTCGAGGGAGGCTGCAATGAGGAAACGTTCGCTGCCGCCGGCAGGGTGGATCCTGATCGCGATGGTGCTGGGCATCGTCATCGGCTACATGATCTTCGTCAGCTTCCCCGACAAGAAGACCGCGACCCAGATCGCCGGCTACGTCTCGATCATGTCGGACGTGTTCCTGCGCCTGATCAAGATGATCATCGCGCCGCTGGTCTTCTCGACGCTGGTCGTCGGCATCGCGCACATGGGCGACGCGGCCTCGGTGGGCCGTGTCTTCGGCAAGGCGCTCGGCTGGTTCATCACCGCGTCGCTGGTCTCGCTGCTGCTCGGCCTCTTCCTCGCCAATCTCCTGCAGCCCGGGGTGAACGTCGGGCTGCCGCTGCCCGACATCGGTGCCTCGGCGAACCTCGCGACGTCCAAGTTCACGCTCAAGGACTTCGTCAGCCACCTCGTGCCGAAGTCGGTCGCCGAGGCGATGGCCAACAACGAGATCCTGCAGATCGTCGTCTTCTCGATGTTCTTCGGCATCGCGCTGGCGGCGATGGGCGAGAAGGCGAAGACGCTGGTGGCGACGATCGACGAGCTGTCGCACGCGATGCTCAGGATCACCGGCTACGTCATGAAGCTCGCGCCGCTGGCGGTGATGGCGGCGATGGCGGCGACGGTCGCCGTCAACGGCCTCGAGATCCTGCTCAAGTTCGCGGTGTTCATGGGCGACTTCTACCTCGGCCTGTTCGTGCTATGGGGACTGCTGGTCGCGGCGGGCTTCGCGTTCCTCGGCCCGCGCGTGTTCAGGCTGCTGGCGCTGATCAAGGAGGCGTTCCTGCTCTCGTTCGCGACCGCGAGCTCGGAGGCCGCGTATCCGAAGATCCTCGACGCGCTCGACCGCTTCGGCGTCAAGCGCAAGATCTCGAGCTTCGTGATGCCGATGGGGTATTCGTTCAACCTCGACGGCTCGATGATGTACTGCACGTTCGCGGTGCTCTTCATCGCCCAGGCGTACGGCATCCACCTGCCGATCGGCACCCAGATCACGATGCTGCTGATCCTGATGCTGACCTCGAAGGGGATGGCCGGCGTGCCGCGCGCTTCGCTGGTCGTGATCGCGGCGACGCTCAACCAGTTCAACATCCCCGAGGCCGGGCTGCTGCTGATCCTCGGCGTCGACACGTTCCTCGACATGGGACGCTCGGCGACCAACGCGGTCGGCAATTCGATCGCCACCGCGGTGGTCGCGAAGTGGGAGGGCGAATTGATGCCCGAGCCGGAAGGCAGCGTCGTTCCTCTCGACAGCGGAGCGGCACCGCACGCGGCCGCGGCGTGAGGCTCTTCGTGCGCGCGCGTTGGCTGCTGATCGCGGCGGCGGTGATCGTCGTCCTGCCGGTTGCGGCGCAGCAGGAGGATTCGCCGACGACGCTGACGGGCACGTTGCGCAAGGCCCGCGACAGCGGCTCGATCACGCTCGCCTACCGCGCCTCGTCGATCCCGTTCTCGTATCTCTCGCCGCGCGGCGAGCCGATCGGCTACTCGATCGATCTCTGCAAGCTCCTGGTCGACGCGATCTCCGAAGAGATCGGCCGGACGATCGCCATCAAGTGGCAACCGGTGACGCCGGAGTCACGCATCGCCTCGATCGCTTCGGGCCAGAGCGATCTCGAATGCGGTTCGACGACGAGCAACCTCGAGCGCCGCAAGCTGGTCGCCTTCTCGCCGACGATCTTCGTCTCCGGCACCAAGCTGCTGGTGAAGAAGGGGTCCTCGATCCGTTCGTTTCGCGACCTCGGCGGGAAGAAGGTGGTCGTCACCGCCGGCACCACCAACGAGGCGGCGATGCGCGAAATCGCGCGCAAGTTCAAGCTCGACTTCGTCCTCCTCACCGCGGCCGACCATGCTGCGTCGTTTGCCATGCTGACGGCAGGCGAGGTCGACGCCTTCGCCACCGACGACGTCCTCCTCTACGGCCTCCTGGCGCAGAACAGGCGGCAGGCCGACTATGCCGTCACCGGCGAGTTCCTGTCGTACGACCCGTACGCAATCATGTATCGCAAGGATGACCCGCAGCTGGCCCGCGTCATCGTCGACGCCTTTCACGCGCTGGCCGCCGACCGCGAGATCGAGCGCCGCTACGAGCGCTGGTTCCTGCGCAAGCTCCCGTCCGGCGTCAGCCTCGACCTGCCGATGAGCCCGCAGCTCGAGACAACCATCCAGAGCATGGCCGCCGGCACCGAATAGCCGCGTCGCCGCGGCGGTTCGTCAGGCGCCGTGCGCTCCGCCGAGCTTGTCGCCGATCTGCGCGCGCAACCGCTCGACGATCTCGCCGACCATCGCGACCGTCTCGGCCTGGCCGAGCGCGACGACGGCACGGTCGCGCACCGAGTAATGCATCATCAGGAGCGACCGGAGCTTCGAGAACGAAGCCGGGTTCTGCGTACCGCAGACGCTGCTGTCGTTCTGCAGCACGCGCTCGATGACTCCGGGGTCGAGGATCGGCACCTTGCAGTTGACCGCGTGGCGCGCGATCTCCTGGTCGATCTCGGCCATGTGCTTGTACCAGCGGGAGTTGCGGTGCTCGTTCGCCATGGGTCTTCTCTCCGTGATGCCGCCGGCCGTCAGGCCATGATGTGGACGCCGCCGTCGACGTAGATCGTCTCTCCGCTCATCCGCCTGGCGTACGGCGTCGAAAGATACGCACAGGTGTAACCCACGTCCATGATGTCGACGAGCTCGCCGAGCGGGGCGCGCTCGACGGCCTCGCTCAGCAGCAGGTCGAAGTCCTTCAGCCCGGAGGCGGCGCGCGTCTTCAGCGGCCCGGGCGAGATCGGGTGGACGCGAATTCCCTTCGGCCCGAGCTCGTACGCAAGGTAGCGGCACGACGCCTCGAGCGCCGCCTTCACCGGACCCATCACGTTGTAGTTCGGGACGACCCGGTTGGCGCCGTGGTAGCTCATCGCGAACATCGTGCCGCCATCCTGCATCAGCGGGACGGCGAGCCGCGCCATGCGGATGAACGAATGGCACGAGACGTCGATCGCCTTGGCGAAGCCTTCGGCCGAGCAGTCGACGAGGCCGCCCCGAAGGTCGTCCTTGGGTGCCCACGCGATCGAGTGGACGAGGATGTCGAGGCGGCCCCAGGCGCGCGCGATCGCGTCGAACACGCTCTCGAGCTCGCCGGCGACGGCGACGTCGAGCGGCAGCACGAGGGCCGCGCCGAGCTCGCGTGCGATCGGCTCGACGTGCGGCCGCGCCTTCTCGTTGAGGTAGGTGACTGCGAGATCGGCGCCGAGCTCGCGAAACGCCCTCGCGCAGCCGGTCGCGATCGAGCTGTCGTTGGCGATGCCGACCACCAGCGCCTTACGGCCGCCGAGGATCGGCTGGTGCTGCATTTCCTTCATCGGATTCTTTCCGTCAGTGCGCGAGCAGCGCTTCGGTGTGGCGAGCGATCATCAGCTCCTCGTTGGTCGCGATCGCCCACGCCGCGACGCGGCTCGTTGCGGTGCTGATGCGCGGCCCGCCGACGGCGTTGGCGGCGTCGTCTAGCTCGACGCCGAGCCAGCGTGCGGCGCGGCAGACCCGGGCCCGGATCTCGGCCGAGTTCTCGCCGACTCCGGCCGTGAACACGATCGCGTCGACGCCGCCGAGCGCGGCCGCGAGCGAGCCGAGCTCGCGGCCGATGCGGTAGACGAAGAGGTCGATCGCGAGCCGCGCGCGCGGCGAGTCGCTCGCGAGGAGCGTGCGCATGTCGCTCGCGATTCCCGAGACGCCGAGCAGGCCCGACTGCTGGTAGAGGAGCTTCTCGACCGCGCGCGTGTCCATGCCGCGCTCGTCGATGAGGTAAAGCACGACGCCGGGATCGAGGCTGCCGGCGCGCGTTCCCATCGGCAGGCCGTCGACGGCGGTGAACCCCATCGTCGAGGCGACGCTTCGCCCGCTCGACAGCGCGCACATGCTCGCGCCGTTGCCGAGGTGGAGGACGACGGTGCGGCCGGTCGCCGCCTTCTCGTCGACGCTCGGCAGGCGCGAAGCGATGTACTCGTAGCTGAGGCCGTGGAAGCCGTAGCGGCGAACGCCCGCTTCGTGCAGCGCGTACGGCAGCGCGAACATCTGCGCGAGCTCGGGATTGGTGCGGTGGAACGCGGTGTCGAAGCACGCGATCTGCGGCAGATCGGGCGCGCGCGCGGCGAGGGCGCGGATCGCCGCGAGGTTGTGCGGCTGGTGCAGCGGCGCCAGCGGCACGTACTTGTCGAGCTTGACGAGCACCGTCTCATCGAGGCGCACCGGCTCGGCGTACTCGAGGCCCCCGTGGACGACGCGGTGGCCGACGCCGATCAGGCGTGCTCCCTCGCCGTGGCCGCGCAGGAATTCGACCAGGTGCGCGAGCGCGCCAGCGTGGCCGAGGCGCGCTCCCTCGTCCCATGTTCGCTCGACGACCGTCCGGCCGGCGGCGTCCTTGGCGACGAAGCGGGGCTTGCCCGACAGCGATTCGAACTGGCCGCGCAGCCTGAGGTCGAGCGCGTCACCGCGGCGCAGGAAGAGCGAGAACTTGACGCTCGACGAGCCCGCGTTGACGACCGCGATCGCGTTCCCGGCCACCGCGCTCACCCCACCGCCTTGGCGACGCTCTCGCGGCGCGCCCGCGCGACGAGCGCGGCGACCGCGCACGACGCGAGCCGCGTGATCTCGGAGTCGGCGCGGCTCGTCAGGATGATCGGCACCTTGGCGCCGAGGACGATGCCGGCGGCGTCGGCGCCGGCGAGAAACGACAGGCTCTTGGCGAGCATGTTGCCGGCCTCGAGATCGGGGACGATCAGCACGTTGGCGCGGCCGGCGACCGGCGAGTCGATCTTCTTGATCTGCGCGGCGCTGAGGCTGATCGCGTTGTCGAGCGCGAGCGGGCCGTCGAGCGTCGCGCCGGTGATCTGGCCGCGGTCGGCCATCTTGCACAGCGCCGCCGCCTCGACGGTCGACAGCACCTTCGGGTTGACCGTCTCCATCGCCGACAGGATCGCCACGCGGACGTCGCCCGAGCCCATCGCGTGCGCGAGGTCGACCGCGTTCTGCACGATGTGCATCTTGTCCTCCAGCGTCGGCTGGATGTTGACCGCGGCGTCCGAGATGATCAGCGTGTGCTCGTAGCTCGGCACGTCCATGACGAAGCAGTGGCTGATCCGGCGCGACGTGCGCAGGCCTCCTTCGCGCTTGACGACCGCGGCCATCAGCTCGTCGGTGTGGAGGCTGCCCTTCATCAGCGCCTCGGCGCGGCCCTGGAGCACGAGCTCGACCGCCTTGTCGGCGGCAGCGTGGCTGTGCTCGACATCGATGATCGGGTAGGCGGAGATCTCGACATCGGCCTTCTTCGCCGCCTCCTCGATCTTCTGCCTTGGGCCGACGAGGATGGGCGCGATGAGACCGAGACGCGCAGCGCCGACGGCGCCGTCGATCGCCGCCGTGTCGCACGGATGGACGATCGCCGTCGGCATCGCCGGCAGGCCCTTGCAGGCGTCGAGCAGACGCTGATACTTCGAATGCTTGTTCACGCGCGCCTCGCGGTCTTCTTGGGCACCACGGTGAGCCGGGGCTTCCGCGATGCCGGCGCGACTTCGATGTGCTCATGGATGCGCGCGGCCATCGTGCGCTGCTTCGCGCTCACGCGGTCGGCGGGAATGCGCGGATCGGTGAGCAGCTGGTCGAGCACCATCAGGAAGCGCTCGCGGTCGTCGGCGGATGCGAGGAGTGTCGGCAGCGTCGCGAGCGCCTGCTCCGGCTCGTAGCGGCAGATGATCTCCTGGCGGCCGCGGATGCGGTGCCACTCGTCGGACTCGAGCGCCGGCAGCAGATCGCGGTAGTCACGCGCGATCTGCGCCTTCAGCTCGATGCGCGCGAGCGGGAACGGCTCGCCTTTCCTGGCGAGCAGGCACGCCGCGCGCGCGAGCGCTTCGGCGTAGCCGCCTTCATCGATGGCGGCGAGCGCGTCGCGAACGACGGGCAGCTCGCGCCCTTCGGCGCGCGCGGCCGCCGGTCCGGCCTCTTCCTTGCCGCCCGGATGGAGCGCGGGGAAGAGGATGCCGAAGGTCGCGAAGAATTGCGCTTCGCTCAGCGCGTCGCGGACGTCGCGGTAATAGTCGAGCGATGCGCTGATGAATTCGGATCCGGCGCGCTCGGCCGCCTTGAGCGGCGAATCGGCAGGCGCGGGCTGTCGCGCTGCCTTGACCGCAGCGGCCATCGGCGCCACCCAGGCGAGCCACGGGTTGCGGTCCGACGCGATTTCCTGCTCGAGGCGCACCGGATGCATGCGCCGGCCGAGCTTCGCGCTCGTGTCGTTGCTCATCGCCTGCACGATCGGCTGCGCGAACAGCTCGTAGGCGCGCTGGTTGAACTCGGAGACGCGGGCGACCGCCTCGAACGGCTCCTCGTCCTTGCGCTCGAACCGGTTCAGCTGCGCAGTGATCTCCTCGAGCTGGCGCTCGACGAACGAGACCTCGTAGCCGACGCTGCCGTTGCGCGCCTTCGTCTCGCTGATCTTCATGCCGTAGAGGCCCGGCGGCAGCGCCTCGATCGACTTCAGGACCTCGACGATCTGCGCGTGCTCCTTGGTCGCGACCTTGCCCGAGACGAAGATGCCGAGGTGGCCGATCGTCTCGTGCAGGAGGCCGACGATCACCTGGCCGCGCGCCTTGATCTCGTCGGTCGAGCCGTACAGGTCGGCGACCCAGTTGAATGCCTGCTGCGGCGGCGTGATGTTGTCGCCCATCGACGCGAAGAGCACGATCGGCTGGCGGATCTCGCGCAGGTCGAACATCTTCCCGGTGGTGTCGGTCGTCGACTTCCAGACCTTGTTGCCGATGAAGAGGTTCTGCGTGATCCACTCGATCTCTTCGCGGTTCATCAGGTAGAAGCCGCCCCACCAGCGCTCGAACTCGAGGAAGCGCGGCGCCTCGGTGTCGACCTTCGCGTAGAGGCTGTAGTACTTGTCCCAGAGCGCGTTCGCCGGGTTCAGGTTGGCGAAGTTCGAGACCAGGTGGGCGCCGTCGAAGACGCCGTTGCCGAGGTCGGCGCTGAGCGACGACAGCCACGTGCCGCCGAGCAGGCCGCCCGAATAGCGCATCGGGTTGTCGCCTTCCCCTTCGCTCCACGCGCCGCCCCAGTACGACATCGGCGCGCCGTTGATGACGATCGGGCCGGCGGCTTCGGGGTCGGACGCCGCGAGCATCATCGCCGCCCAGCCGCCTTGACAGTTGCCGACGACGGCCGGCTTGGGGCTCTGCGGATGCAGCTCGCGGACCTTGCGGACGAACACCTGCTCGGCAGCGCAGACGTCGGGCAGCGTCTGTCCGGGCTCGGGGTCCGGGTAGAAGACGACGAAGTAGACCGGATGGCCGGCGCGCAGCGCGACGCCGACCTGCGAGTCGTCCTTGAAGCCGCCGATCCCCGGACCGTGGCCGGCGCGGGGGTCGATGATCACGAACGGCCGATTCGTCGGGTCGACCGTCACGCCCTTGGGCGGGACGATCCGCACCAGCGCGTAGTTCACCGGCCGCGCGAAGGTGCGCGCGTCGAGCACGGTCTCGTGGTCGAAGTGGAGCAGCGGTGGCCGCCCGGCCGCCTCGTGTTCGTGGTACGCGTTGCCGCGCTGGCGCAGCGTGTCGAGAAACAGCACCGACCGCTGGAAGGTGTCGACCGCATAGCGCGTCCAGTCGCTCCACTGCGACCACGGATCCGCGAACGCGGCCTTCGGCGAGAACGGAACGTTTTTCGCCGCCGCCGTGACGCGCTCGCTGAAGCGATCCTGGGCGACGCGCATGCGCCGCTCGAGGACCGTGACGATCTTGCTTGAGCGCTCGGCGCTCTGCCCGAGGGCCTGGAATTGGGTGCTCACGAGAGATCCTTCGTTCGAGGGAGCGATTCCGGCAGGAGCCCCCTGCATGGATCGTGCCCCGGTTCAGTATGGGTCGAGGTGATGACGCGCGCTTGACCGACGTCAATCGTCGGGCCCGCGGCGTGCTTCAGGATGGCTGCGGTTCGAGCTCCAACTCGATGTGGAGGACTCCGCTTTCGCGCTGCCGCCGCAACGGCAGCCCGGTTCGCGCGAACACCTTGAGCATCGCGGCGTTGCCGGAGAGGACATCGGCGGTGAAGCGCGCGATGCCGTGTCGGCGCGCGATCGCAGCCAGCGCGCCGAAGAGCTTGGTCGCGAGGCCCTGGCCCTGGTAATCCTCCTCGATCGTGAACGCGACTTCGGCGAAGCGCTTGCCGTCCTCGCCGATGTCGCCGACGTAGCTCGCCCCGCCGATCACGGTCTCGTCGTCGCCGGCGCCGATCGTCGCGATGAGCCCGGCGAGCTCGACGAAGTCGATTTCGCCGATCCGCTCGAGCGCCGGCTCGGGGATCTCCTTGCGGTACGAGAAGAACCGCGTGTAGATCGTCGACGGATCGAGCTTGGCGAACGCGGCGATGAGGCGCTGGCGGTCGTCCGGCCGCATCACCCGGATCGTCACGGCAGTGCCGTCGCGCAGCGTCGTCTCGACACGAAAGTCTTGGTCAGGATCGCTCATGTGTTCGCCGCCGTTGCCGCGACGGCCTCGTTCGGATGCGGGCGGCGCCCTCATGACCCCCGTATGGACTGCGCCAGGATGAGAAGGTTCTGCGGCTGCACGTGGATCAGCCCGTGGCGCGGGCTTTCGAGGTCGGCGATCAGGCAGCAGGCGATCGAGACGGTGATCGGCAGCACGAACGGGATGACGCGACCTCCGTGCGCGCGTTCGACCTCGAACCCCACGAGAAGGTTGCAGAAGAGGGCGAGCGCCGCGAGGAGCGCCCAGGCCGCGAAGGGAATGCGGTTGAGCCAGGCGGCCTGCGTGTAGCCCTGGGCGTTCAGGACATCGTTGATGGCGGACACGGCGAGCGCGTTGACGGCAGTGGGCTGTGCGTTCGCGGGCGCTGCAACCGCGGCCCACATCGCCGCCTGCAGCGCGCCCGTCCGCGCGTCCGATCGTGCCGCACCGCCCGCGTCGCGAGCCTCGTAGTAGACGATGCGCTGCTCGAGGTACTCCTTCAGCACGCTCCGCAGCTTCGCCGCATCGCCGGCGGGCAGCAGCTGGGCGCGGACCCACGCCGTGCCGATCGCATTCGCCTCTTCCTCCTCGAGGTTCTTGCGCTGGTCGTAGCGGGTCAGCGCCATCGAGAAGGTAAAGCCGATGATCAGGGCGAGCAAGGTGAGGATCGCCGTCTCGACGACGATCGAGACCTCGCGTCCCTCGAGCGCGAAGATGCGCCTGCGCGCGAGCCGGGCACCGATGGCGGCCGCGAGCCACATCGCCAGGAACGTGACGACGAGGACGACCGGTGGATCGTCGGCGAGCGCGCTCCGCACCTGTTCCAACATCGCTTGGAACCCGCTCGACGCCGATGCCGTTGCGCGATCCGGACCGAAGCCGCTTCGAGCCAAGCGCCAGCGGGCGCTTCAGTAGACGCTCGGGATGATCTTGTACGGATACTTCGGCTCGCGGTAGCCGCCCGGGTCCTGGCGCTTCGGCAGCTTCGGCTTCTCGCGCTTGACTTGCTGGTACGGCACGTTCTTCAGGATGTGGCTGAGGATGTTCAGCCGCACCTTCTTCTTGTCGTTGGACGGCGCGACGTACCACGGCGCGTGGGCGGTGTCGGTGGCGGCGAACATCGCGTCGCGGGCGCGCGAGTAGTCGTACCAGCGGCTGTATGAGCGCAGATCCATCGGCGAGAGCTTCCAGGTCTTGCGGCCGTCCTCAAAGCGCGACTTCAGCCGGCGCGTCTGCTCCTCGGGGCTGACTTCGAGCCAGAACTTGAGGAGGATGATTCCGGAATCGACGATCGTCTTCTCGACTGCTGGTGCGATCCGCAGAAACCGCTCGGTCTGCTCGGGCGTGCAGAAGCCCATCACACGCTCGACACCGGCGCGGTTGTACCAGCTGCGATCGAAGATCACGACCTCGCCTGCCGCGGGGAGGTACGGCAGGTAGCGCTGGATGTACATCTGCGACTTTTCGCGCTCGGTCGGCGCCGGCAGCGCGACGACGCGAAAGACGCGCGGGCTGACGCGCTCGGTGAGCGCCTTGATCGTGCCGCCCTTGCCGGCGCCGTCGCGGCCTTCGAAGACGATGCAGACCTTGAGCCCCTTGTGGACGACCCACTCCTGGAGCTTGACGAGCTCGACGTGCAGCTTCTTCAGCGCCTTGTCGTACTCCTTGTTGCCGAGCGGGGCAGAGGCGTTGTCGGCAGACTTCGCGTTCGTCGCTCGCGGCTTGTCGGTCGACGGCTCGGCGGCGGCGGCGGCGGCGTCCCTCGCGGCGCGGTCCTTCTTCGTCATGCGTGTCCCCGTTCGCGCCCGACTACTTGCCGGCCGGCTCGACGGTGACGGCGACGGCCTCGGTGTAGACCGCCTCGACCTGGTCGCCCTTCTTGATGTTCTTGAGCTGCTCGGGATCCTCGACCTTGAGGTCGACCTGGTTTCCGGCGGGACCGCGCAGCGTCACGAGATGTGCCTTGGTATCGACCTTGACGACGTCGGCAAGGACCGTCACCTGCCGCGCGCCGCCGGCGCCGGGCTTGGCGCCCGGTGCCGCCTGTGTGGCGCCACCCTTCTCGGTCATGGTGAGGGGCTTGCCGCCGCCCTTCTTCAGCTCGAGCGAGAGCGCCTCGCTGTACGCGGCCTTGACCTTCTGGCCGACCTTGAGCTGGTCGAAGTTCTTCACTTCTGGACCGGCGACGACCTCGACGACCTTGCCGCTCGCGGTCTTGAGCGTGACGATGCGATACGTCGAGTCGATCGAGACGATCACCGCCGATGCCGTCGTCGTGCTCGTCGCGACTGCCTTGCCGGGCGTCACCGCGACGCTCGAGCTCGTGGCCGGCGCTTGCTGCGCGCCGGCGGCAAAGGCAACGCTTGCCGCGAGGATCGCGGCCGTGATGGGGGCGAACTTCATGGGAATCTCCGAGGTGATGCGAGAGGACGGCCGCCGCGGTGCGGGCGGCCGGCGCGAGGTCAGAACGTGCCGGTGACGAACGCCTGCAGGCCCGAGTAGCCGAAGCGCGCCGAGCCGTTGAAGTTGGTGCGATCGACGTTGACGTTCGTGATCCAGCGGTTGTAGGCGAGGCCGGCGCCGAAGTTGCGCGCGAACATCCACGTCACCCCGGCGCGGCCGTCGAGCCAGTGGCCGCTGTAGCCGTCGATGTTGAGCCGGAAGAACTGGCCGGTTCCCTCTAGGTACCACTGCGGCGCGAATGCCCAGCCGGCACGCACGCCGATGACCGGGAGCGGGGCCGGCAGCTTGCGTTCCTCGGTGACGAACGACGTCGTCGCGCCGCCGCCCGTCGTCGCGTTGCCGGCGAGCTTGAGCCGCAGGTCGGTGTAGTGAATGCCGAGGCTGCCGTTGAGTTCGAACGTCGGCTGGTGCATGAAGGCGTACTCGTATGCCAGCTCGTACACCTTGAGCTTGACCTGCGACTCGACGTTGGCGCCGACGTGGTAGATCGTGTCGCCCCACTCGATGTCGCGGTCGAGGACGCGGTTTCGCGTGATGCTGTTGTTGAAATAGAAGAAGCGGACGTGGTGGTTCGGAACGATCCGCCAGAGCAGGTCGACTCGCGCGCGGGTCTCGTCGGACGCCGTGCCGAAGGTGTCGTCGAAGTTGACGTCGGGATTGGTCGTCGACGTACCGTTCAGGCGTGCCTTCACATCGGTGCTGACGAGGAAGATGCCGGCATTGGCGACGAAGCGGTTCTCGATCAGGCCTTGCGCGTAGGGCTGCTGCGCCGACGCCGGCGTCGCCGCGAGGATGGGCAGGATCACCGAAAGCGCGCACGCGAACAACCGCCCCGAATTCCGATTCATGCAACCTCCCTGTTGACGAGTCGCCGGCCCGGACCACGAGATCCTGATCGCCGCTCGGGGCCGCTCGGCTCCCATTGCGAACCGTACCGGCTGCTCTGCGAAGCGACCATTGGACCTTGGCCCATCGCCGTCCCGCTCGTGATCTTGCGGCAAATGCGGCGCGCCGACCCACCCGGCGTCGACGGGCTCGCGAGGTCTGTTGCGGCGCAACAACGACAGCCAACCCGGCCGCGCGCCCCGCCGACCACCCGTGGGGAGCGCCTCGACCTCGGCAAGGCGTGCATAGCCGATGTCATTGAAAGATGCCCCCTCCGGAGCGACACTCGAAGCGTCGGGCGATGACGGGACGCGAGCCTCCGGCCGCGTTCGTCGCTT
>Ga0207689_10003779_pt1 | contig 13793 bp, 13 predicted proteins | sample KBSMisM52_FD_184312 | JGI IMG/M metagenome (GOLD analysis project Ga0207689, IMG submission 184312) | Miscanthus rhizosphere microbial communities from Kellogg Biological Station, Michigan, USA - KBS Miscanthus M5-2 (SPAdes) (version 2) | ecosystem: Host-associated > Plants > Roots >... | reverse complement strand
ATCGGAGCAAGTTAATGAGCCATCAGAATTCTTTGGAAGTTGCAAGTGAGTCTACCGCTCCGTCCAGCAGATTCGCGAATTTACGAGGCGTCCTTTTCGCACTTCTGATCACCACGTCAGGATTTTTCCTCGGGGTAGACGCTAAAGCCCAGGCGCAAAATTCTCCGGCTCCGCCGCAGGGCGCTTCAAAGATTACCCCAAAAAAGCGGCACAAGCTGAGCATAACGAAAGGCGAAATAATCGGACTTTCTTTGAAGGCGGACAAAGCAAAGATGTCCGAGGTCGCCGCAGAGTTAGCAAAACGTCTCGGTACTCAAGTGATCCTGGGACCAAACATGGCAGCGGAGACCATCACTGTTGAGTTCTATGATTTGCCACTGGAGGCGGCCCTGCGGCTGATTGTTCCCCGCGTTTTCATCGACTATGAGCTCAAAGGAAACACGCGGCCGGCAATGCTCGGTATTTATCTTTTCGCCCGGGACGATCCCGATCCGGCCAACAACGCCATTGTTCAGGGATCTTCTCAGGCGCTATTCATCGAAGGGAATACGGAAGACACGCCTGAGTCGGTGGAAAAGGCCGAGGCTGATGATCCTTTGCAAGTGGAGTTAGACGACAACAACCTCACCATCAAATCAAAAAAGCAACCCTTAGTCGCGGTTGTACTGACGATTGCAGAGCTGTTGGGAGTGCCGGGTGAAATCAAGTATGAATCAACCGAGATTGTTGATACTGAAATCAAGGACACACCCTTTGAGGAGGCTATTACAAGGCTTTCGCCAAACATTCGATTATTTATTCGGGCTGATCTGAGTCATTCGACGAGAAAGGCGCTTCGGCTGTCACTCGTGCCACCGGTCGCGAAAGTCTCCGAGGCGGTAACAAGTCAGTAAACCTTCTTGCCGGGCCGCGATTTACGGACATATGCAAACAGCTATTTACCAGGTAACCGAGTCGACGGAGCGATTGATCTACGGCGTCGCCGGCCAGACCATCATGGTTGAAGCGCGGGACGACTGGGCTGCGAAGATGATCAGGGAGCTATTCAGCGGCTGGTACCTGCAGCCCGATTCCGGAGCGCGCGAGGCCTTGTTATCTCCAGCCATTGTCATTGGCAGCGGCACCAAACCTCCGGAAATACCTCGAAGCTGGCCGCAATTCGAGATAGCCGGCAGCGGTACGTGCTTCACCAACGGCCAGACTTCTTACATCGATATTGATGGCTCCATAGTCGCCATTGGCAAGCCCGGGCACGCCGTTGTTGAGGTCTGGACAAGGGGGAAACTTGAGAGTCAAACACAGGCGCTCACTAGAGTTGTTACTTACGCGCTGGCGGCCGCCCTGCGCCGTCGCCGCTTATTTGAATTGCATAGTGGTGCCGTTATCAACCCGGAAACTGGACGGGGAGTTCTCATCATTGGACCCTCGGGCAGCGGAAAATCGACACTGACTGTTCAACTCGCTGCGGCGGGCTGGCACTTTCTGACCGATGACGTGCTGTTGTTAAGCGAGGAAGGCGATGCGGTAAAAGCCTGGCCTTTGCGTCGCTGTTTTGCAATTACTTCCGACACTCTTGCGGCCAGTAACTTTCTGCGCGACAGCGCTTCGCTCGATCACCTGCGAGGCGAACGCGACGACCAAAGCAATGACAAGAAACAGTTTCTTCCCCATAGTGTATTTGACTCAGAATTCAGGGAGCAGTGCGTTCCGCAGGCGTTGTTCTTCTCTCAGATCAGCGGCGGTGAAGGTAGTCAGGTTTCGCGGCTTTCGTCGGCTGAGTCGATGGCGCGCTTAATTCGAATGAGTCCCTGGTCTTGTTATGATCGAACGACAGCGGCGGAACATTTGGCGACCCTTTCCGCTTTGGTCAAGCAGTCAATTGGATACTCTTTGCTTGCCGGGAAGGATCTGCTCGACTCTGCACGCGCTAAAGATCTGATATCGAGCTATACACGCGCTTAGTGGAATGCTTGCATGAACGCAACGCTGACCAAAACTTCAGCTCCGGATTACGGACCTCGACGGCTAACCGTCGAACTGACTAATATCTGCAACCTCCATTGCAGCTACTGCCTTCGTGACGAAGACGCGCTTTACCACAATCCTGCAAACTTTCTTCCGATTGAACTTTTTGCTCGCGTAGCTCTAGACGCGCGCAACTCGATGGGCATCGAGCAAATCATGTTCACGGGTGGTGAACCGACCCTTCACCCTGATTTCGGAAAGCTAATAGCCGCGGTGGCAGAACTGAATTTGAAATGTAGCTTTGTAACCAATGGCTGGCACTTCGAACGTGTTTGGCCGATTCTGAGTGAACACAGAGGGACTGTAACGCACGTATCTTTCAGTCTTGACGGAGCGACCCGCGAAGCGCACGACCATTGGCGCGGCGCAGGATCTTTCGATCGCTTAGTGCGCGCTTTTTCACGCTGCTGGGCCAGTCAATTTCCTTTCAATGTGAAGGTAGGAATCCGTCGCGATACTGTTCCTCAACTCGAGGCGATTGCTCTCTTTGCTGCACGCATGGGGGCCTCCGGATTGAGTTTCGCCCACATCATGCCAACCTCCACTGACGTTGCCGACATTTCGGCTTTGACTCTTGAGGAACGCGCGGATGCCGAACGTGAAATTGCCTTGCTGGCCCGCGTTTTCAAAATGCGCATCGGTATTGACGTGGGCTATTACAACACCGATCTGACAGCGCCTTGCTCGGCCCTCAGCGGTGAGAGCGCTAACATAAACTATCGTGGACATCTTTCTCTTTGCTGTAACCTGTCGGGGTTTCGGGGAGGAGATGGCGATGAAGATATAGTTTCCGACCTCAATCATGAAAGCTTCGACGCAGCCTTGCCGCGTTTGCGACAGATCGCCGCAGCGCAGGCTGAGAGTCGAGTAAGAGCGTTAACCGAGCTGGCGGCAGCCTTTGAAAAGCCGGATTTGCAGACTGGATCTCCCTGTCTCTTCTGTTTGAATACCTTGGGCAAAACACCCTGGAGTTCTCCTGCAACTCCGGCTTCTCTATTGAGCGCACGTACTTTGCCGGTACTCAGGTGATGGCCCAGTCGGAAAGGAACCTTGCGTGTCGGTCAACGAATACAACGACTCATTACCCTCGCCCGGCGCGCACGTAGTCTTTACCGACCTTGACGGTCTCGATGGAATTTTGGTGGATTTGAATACAAAAAAATATTACCAGCTGAACGAGACGGCCAGTCTCATTTGGCGCGGACTTGAGAGACGATTGCCGCTAAGTCTCATAGCAAAAGAGATGGTCGAGCGCTACGACGTTGCCCTGGACCAGGCCACCTTGAGCGTCGAAACCGCTGTACGTAATTTTGAGAAACAAAATTTGCTGGGGCCCATAAAATCTCCGGCCGCGCCGTCGTGAACTGTGTGATAAACGCGTCAACGTAGCAATCAAACTACAAAGAAATTGTGACGATTGCTGAAAGCAATTGACGTCTCGCCAAACTAAAAGTATCATGCGTTCCCCCCATTCGACTGTTAGATCCTCAAGAATTTGGACTTGAACTCCCACTTTTTGGTTTGTATGTGTTCTTTGGAAGTTCTACAGAGATTGAGCTACCGAAACCGTTAGGGATGGCGGTTGTTCACCGGCTCTTAATATGAGGAGATATTCTAATGGTTGGTCCATTACGAATCTGTATTGACCCAAAATTGGATGATGGAGTTTATTTACGCCCACCTAAAATCCATCTCAATCTTGAAACCTAAGCCGCCTGTACGCGAAGACAAAACCCCGACGCAATTGTGGAATTTTGCCAATCGTGTGTGAGAAACAACGCTGGTAGACCTTGCGGAAACGCGAAACGTCAAGCCCGCCTCCGTTATGTTATTCATTACTGGAGCTGTTCGTGTTAGAAAAAGTCTTACCTTAAAGTCCAACTCGATGCATATCCCCAAGGAGGATGTAGATGAACAAAGTGTTACGTCCAGGTTTTTTGGCCTCTGCCGCTTTTTTGTTCTTGATCATGGTGTCGGCTTCGCAGACAGTTTCTGCTCAACTTATTATCAGTGAGTTTCGCGTGCGTGGCCCAAATGGGGCTAACGATGAGTTTATCGAGCTCTATAACAACTCGGGCGCAGACCACACCGTCGCCGGAGGCGGCACTGGTTACGCAGTAGCAGCTTCGAACGGCGTGGCGCGTTGCGTCGTGCCGAACGGGACCGTAATCCCAAATCGCGGACACTATCTGTGTGTAAACTCAGTGGGCTACTCGCTGGCGTCTTATCCCGCCGGGAACGGAACAACGGCGACCGGCGACGCCACTTACACCACTGATATTCCCGACAACGCCGGCATCGCCATCTTCAACACTTCGGTGGCAGCAAACTTTACGCTCGCCAACCGGCTCGATGCCGTCGGCTCAAGCTCTGAGGCCAATACGCTCTACAAGGAAGGCACTGGCTATTCTGCCTTAACGCCCTTTTCAATTGACTACTCCTTCTACCGCGACAACTGCGGCAAGAGCGGATCAATTACGACCTTCGGTCTGTGCACAATCTCGACGCCGAAGGATACCAACAACAATGCCGCGGATTTCATCTTCGTTGACACGAACGGAACTTCGGCCGGCGCCGGCCAGCGCCTCGGTGCGCCCGGACCGGAGAATCTTTCGAGCCCAATCCAACGTAATGCGTCTTTCGCGGTCGACTTGCTCGATCCCTGCGTCAGCTCCGCGAGCCCGCCCAATCGCGCGAGGGACTTCACCTCGGATCCGGCGAATAACTCCACCTTCGGCACTCTCGACATCCGCAGAACGGTTACCAACAACACGGGAGGCAATGTTACGCGTCTCCGCTGGCGCATAATTGATCTCACGACTTTTCCAGCACCATCGGGTATTGCAGATACTCGACCGAGGACTTCTACAGCCGTCGTCGTTACGGTCGACCGTGCCCCTTGCGGTACCGGCACCTCGAACGTGACCGTCCAGGGGACCACTCTCGAGCAGCCACCTTCGCAGCCCAATGGAGGCGGTTTCAACTCGTCGCTGTCCTCCGGCACGGTTACGCTGGCGACGCCGCTCGCCAATGGCGCAAGTCTCGACGTGCGGTTCCTGCTGGGTCTACAGCAGACCGGCAGCTTTAAGTTTTACGTAAATGTCGAGGCTCTTCCGTAAGCGCTCGATGCAAGAACCAGAAGTGGTTAACAATGGTCTAAGTATTGATCAATCCAGGAGGAATATCTTGACAGAACAGGATCGAAAACAACCCGAATCGCCAGTGAATAGCGAGACCACCGAAAACCAAACGACCGTTTCAACGAGTAAAAGGAAGTTCGTTGAACCGGAGATGTCACAACCAGTCGACGTGCTCGAGGCCACCAGTTTCTTTCAGGCAGCCGATAGCGGGTCCACCAACTGACCGTTTGCTTTTGTAAAGATGTGCCTCGAGCCGAGCCATCACTCGGGCATTTCAATGGTGGTTTGATTTACTAAACGCCGGTCCACTCGGGGTCTCCACCCTGGTGGCCGGCGTTTTTTTTCGAGAGTGCTCCCGGGCATGCTCGATTCTTTCCTCAAAACCAAATCGTGAGAATCAATCTCTTAAAGTCGTTGACTGGACCTTGGGCCACTAGTATCATGCAGGCCCATCTTTTTGCCCCACCATACTCAAGTGATCGGGTTTGCAGCGATTTTGTTTGAAAAAAGTCAGCAAGTCTAAAACAGTGTAACCGGCAAAAGGAGAGTCAAAGATGTCTAGGTCCCGGATTTCGATCATCGCTATTTCCGCAGTGCTTGTGCTGTTTGCGTTCCAGTTTGACGTATCAGCCAGGAAGAAAAGCTCAAAGCGAAAGAGTCGTGTGGCGCGAAGCGTTCCAATGTTCTTCATGCCTCAGGCTGCGCGAGGAGTGCCAGTAATTGTCACAGCACCGGTGCTGACACCAGCAATCGCGGGCGGTACTTTCATGCGCTCGGACACGCCGACCCAAACAACACAGCCGGCGGCTCCCGCTGCTCCAACTGCACCGGGCTCAGGGACAGGTTCGGGGAGCGGTGATAGCGAGGGTGATGGAAAAAGGCCGACCCTCCGTCGTTTTCCGGCCGCGCCGACCGCTGGATCCTTGATCATCAGTGAGTTTCGCTTGCGCGGACCTAGTGGTGCCAACGATGAATTCATTGAAATCTACAACGACAGCGGCGCGGATCATACGGTCGCAGCCCTTTCGGGGTCTGGGTATGCCGTCGCCGCTTCCGATGGTGTGGCGCGCTGCTCGATACCAAACGGAACAGTCATTCCCGCGCGGGGACACTACCTCTGTACAAATTCGGGAGCCTATTCTCTTGGGAGCAACGCCGCTGGCGATGCCACTTACGCTACCGACATCCCGGACAACGCGGGCATCGCTCTCTTTAACAACAACAGCGGCGGCGGCAGTTTCAGTCTGGCGAACCGGTTTGATGCGGTGGGTTCAACTGCGGAAGCGAATACTAACTACAAGGAAGGCACCGGATATACCGCGCTGACACCTTTTTCGATCGACTACGCTTTCGTTCGTGATGAGTGCGGCAAAGGCGGCAGTATCACTACAATGGGCCAGTGCACGATTAGCACACCCAAGGACACCGACAACAACGCGGCTGATTTCTATTTTGTTGATACCAACGGTACTTCAGCAGGGGCCGGCCAACGCCTCGGCGCACCGGGCCCACAGAATCTCGCGTCAGCGATTCAGCGCAACAGCACAATCACTGAGAATCTACTAGACGCGACCGTTATCAAGGCCAACCCACCCAACCGCGTGCGCGACTTTACCAGCGTGCCGGCGCAAAACTCGACGTTTGGCACTCTTTCTATTCGTAGAAGATTTGTGAACAACACAGGTGGTTCCATCACTTCGCTGCGTTTCCGGGTAATAGATCTCACCACCTTCCCCGCTCCATCTGGTTTTGCGGATCTCAGGCCACGCACTTCCGGCGCCGTCGTGGTTGCTGGCATAAACGACAGTGTTACGTGCTCCGCAACGGGCGCACCGGTGACGCCACCCTGCACGGCCACTGTGCAAGGAACGACACTTGACCAACCACCGTCGCAGCCGAATGGTGGCGGCTTCAACACCACTCTTTCTGCCGGCACGGTGACGCTTGGCACACCGCTGGCTAATGGAGCTAGCATTAACCTGCAGTTTCTGCTCGGCATCCAACAAACGGGCAACTTTAAGATCTACGTGAATGTTGAAGCGCTTCCGTAAATTGGCTTTTGGAAGACGACAGAAAACAGCGCGCGAAACTTTTTAATACGTTCTCAAGCCAGGAGGAATCTCTTGATCGATCAGGATAAAATCCAAGCCGACTCGTTAGTGAATGACCCAATCACCGAAAACCAAACCGCTCTGCCTTCGAGCAAAAGGAAGTTTGTCGAACCGGAGATTTCACAACCGGTCGACGTACTCGAGGCGACGAGTTTCTTTCAGGCGGCAGATAGCGGGGCCACCAACTGACGTTTTCGTCGGTGTAAAGATTTGCCGCGAACCGAGAACGTGGTTCACAGGCATTTCAGAAGTAGCGATTTACGAAACGCCGGCTCGCTCGGGTCTTCACCGGGTGGCCGGCATTTCATTCGAGGGCGCTCCAGGGCGTCCTCGATTTCTTTGCCGACTGCGGTGCTATAGGCTTACCGTAGCGCAAACTTCGGATGGTCTGGATGAATCGAAAACCTGCAGACGTAAAGCCCAACGATAGGAACACCCACGAAGATATACGAGCGCGGGTTCGCTACGCGGTGCTCACAGCCGTTCTTTTCGTCCCGCTCTTTCTGGCCTTTGTCTCGATCAGAAACCTCTACCCTTTCGCTGCCTCAACAATGATGCTCGGAATTAGAGAGCCTCAAAGTGGACTAAACTATTACGTCCTGCGCGGTGAAACTTTCAGCGGCGAGACGATCGACCTGCCGCCTATCAAGCTCACGAACGCCCTTACCGGACGTAGCTGGAGCCTCGTGAAGGCCGGGGTCGAGAACCAGAGTTTCAAAATCCGTTGGCCTCACCCTGCCAACCTCCATTTGAACGCAGAATATGGAGGTCCAGAAAAGTTGCCAAGGGCTGCACGGCTGGAGGAGCTGCTGCGCGCCTGGGGTCAGATTTACAACGCGCGATTATCGGGATCGTCCAACCTGAGACTGAAATCGATCCGGCTTGACGCCTACAGGTGGGAAGGAGGTCTCGACGGCGATTACGATCGCTTTGTCGAATCGTGGAGAGCAGTGCTTTAAAGCGACTTGTGCCAACCGACGCCACCACCCTGGGGATGGTGCGCGCGGGTGTCTGTGGCTTCATCCTGTGCGAACTCCTGCTGACTTCCTTCTCGGACCTTAGTCGCATTCCAGTAACACTTTTGCGCCCGACCGGCGCAATGCAAATTCTTCCCTGGCGCCTTTACGACCTGCTGTTGACGTCGGGTGGAATGCTTACGCTCAAATGGCTGATGGTCCTGTCCCTTAGCGCCGCCACCATCGGGTGCCTGACCGGCCTTACGACGAAGACATCCGCACTGCTTTTCATTTTTTACGAGGGACTACTGCGGAGCTTCGCTCACTTTAATCACGATGAGATGCCGGCGGTTTACATCCTGATTGTCCTGGCACTTACTCCCTGTGGCGACGCTTTCTCCTGCGACAGCTGGCGCGGTAAAACGAAACCACGACAATCATCCGGGCTCGTTTACGGCTATCCGATTCTGCTGATGCGGATGTTGCTTGCCTGGTCTTACTTCAGCTCGGCCCTGATCAAGCTACGGGTAGCAGGTTTGAGTTATCTGAGTCCTGACAATTTGCCCAACCTCGCTATCTTTCATTCGCTCGACAATCTGCATGACACACAATTTCGGTGGGCCTTCTGGTTGCCGCACGTTCGCCAGTACCTGCCGATTTTCGTCGCACTAGTACTGCTGTGGGAACTTCTGTTCCCGCTGGCGCTCTTCTTTAAGCGTGTCCGCCTGATAATTCTCGGGCTCGGTATAGTCTTTCACCTGGGCACACTTTTCTTCATGAATATCTTCTTCCCTTACCACCTAGCGATGTACCTGGTATTTGTAGACTGGGGGCGATGGCTACGGAGAGTTGAAGACTATCTTTGGGCGAGTAGGTTGAGATCAGGAACGCTTCGGCCGGGCGGTGATTCGCCTTGCGCACCGCCCGGCTAAGAATTGTTATGACCTTGGAGAGTGCTCACGGTGAGTTCAAGTTTGAAGAGCGACTGATGCAGAACCGCGAGCGGATCCGAGCACTCTTGAATCAGCTCACTAACTTTTTGTTGCTACTACCTCGAGATACTCAGCCGCAACATCCGTTGAGCCGTCGGTTGCTTGATTGTGCTCGGCCCAAAGCCGCTCCAGATCGTTTCGTAAAGCGGCCTGCTCGTCGACACCGATCGCATCAAAGGCGCGTTGCGTAGGTCCGTAGTATTTGCGGAAAAACTCAACCACCTCGGCCGGCGAAACGGTGTATTTGAAGGAACACATCCGCCGGGTCAGTTTTAAATCTGCCACTCCATCATGCAAGCGTTCGCGGACCGTTTCCTCGTCGCCCCACTTCAATGGCGAAGGCATGCTTGGGGGGGGCGGTACATGCTTGCCGGTCGTCTTGAACATCTGACCGATGAATCCCTCAGGTGTCCAATTCGCCATCGCGATCCGTCCGCCCGATCTGCAGACCCGCCGGAGTTCGGCGGCGACGAGCTCGGGGCGCGGCGCAAACATCGCCCCAAACATGGTCACCACGGTGTCAAAGGATGCATCGCCATATGGCAAATCCTCCGCGTCGCCCTCCTCAAACTGAATAGTCAGGCCTTCTGATTCGGCACGGGCCCTCGCCTGTTCGAGTAGGTTTGTGGCGATATCAGAGCCGGTGACGACTGCGCCCGCTCGAGCCGCGGGGAGCGCGAGATTACCGGTGCCGCACGCGACATCAAGCACACGTTCGCCCGGTTTTAACGCCAGCCGGGCGATGAATTCTTCGGCTCCGGTTTCGATGATCTTGGCGACCTGACCGAAATCGCCGGTCATCCACATGGCCTTTAGTCGAGTCTTTAAAGATTCCATTTCAGGCTTAGATGTACTCATGCTTAGCTCCTCTTAATAAAAGAAAAAGATTCGGATACCAGGCTCCTCAGAAATTCACCCGCCACATCTTTGGCACAACGTGGCATTGATCGGGATCTTGAAAACGGCGAGACTTTATATCACAACCGAAGGGCGCGCTAAATGTCGCCTTCGCCCGTTCGAGTTAATCACCCAAGCTGCCGCTCTGCTACTATAACTCTCGCTTCCGGCGAGGAGAATTTCCCTACCCCTATGAAATCAGTAACCATCTTTTGCGACGGCTCCAGTCTCGGCAATGGGCAAGTCTCCACGCGCGCGGCGGCGGTAGCTCTGCTTGGATTCAAAGGTGTCTGGCACGCGGTCGGTGAGTACCTGGGTCAGGCAACCAACCAACAAGCGGAAGTAACGGCGGCGGCGCTGGGCCTGGAGGCGTTGACAGAGCCGTGTAGCGTGCACCTCTTCACTGATTCGCGTTACGTCGTAGAAACAATGAGCGGACGCTTTCGCCGTAAGACCAACCACGAGTGGTGGGCGCGCCTGGATAAAGCGGCGACGCGCCACAAAGTGAAATGGGAATGGATACGCGGGCACGATGGCGACCTGGTCCAGGAAGCGGTTGACAAGGCCGCGCGGCGCATCGCTGCCAGTGGTCGCGTTGACGAAGAGATTCTTCGCGCGGCGATAGACAGAGTCGGAACAACTGGAGCGCTGGTTGCAGAAAAGCTCGAGGAAGTTTGAAACGCATGGCTGAATCAGAATCACTCAAACGACTTCGCTTCTTTACCGGCCAGTTGCTGACAGCGGAAAGCTTTGAGCTCGAGCAAAAATACTTCCGCGAAAAACTGAAGAGACATAACCGCGCCCTGCATGGGTTCGGGATAGTCTCCGGTCTCAAAGTGTTCGCTGAGGCAGGGCAGATTATTGTCGCACCGGGCCTGGCTTTGGACTGCCAGGGTAATGAGCTGGTGATCGGTACTGCGGTAGTTGTTTCACCTTTGACCTGTGACTGGCCTTCAGCATATGTCCAGGTCGGTTTTGCCGAGGAGTATACCGACCCTGTGCCGGCCGCCGGATTGGCGGAACCAACTGAAAACGACGCCTGTCAGCCGGAAATGCAGCAGGCTTCGACTATAACTGAGAGCTGCGAGCTTATTATCGCGGAAGACAACAGCAATCGCGGCCACCGTCACTTGCGCGCGCGTTGGCTTGCCTGCGGACAACCTCACGCGCTCACTATTGCCAAACTCAAATACAGTTCGCATGGCTGGCGCGTCGAACGCGGTTACCGTGCGCCGGCCATAAAATAAGTCGCGAATTAGTAAGTCGCAAACGGTGCGACATGACCAGGAAACGAAAGATCATCGTCAATGTCGCCACCAGCGCTGACGGCTACATCGCCCGCCCGGATGGCAACCTCGACTGGCTGACGAACCGGCCCGCTCCCAAAGGGTTTTACGGTATGCCGGAATTCACGCGCTCGGTAGATGCCAAGCTCCTCGGTCGTAAGACCTTCGACCTGAGCGTCAAGCTGGGCGCACACTTTCGCGACGACGACCCGCACTACGTTTTTTCCCGCCAGCCGCCGCCAGTGTCCGTGCCCGCCGGCGTCGAATTCGTCGCTCAATCGATTGCTGCGTTCGCGAAACGCCTCCGTAAGCAAGCGGGCAAGAATATCTGGATGATGGGAGGCGGAGAGCTCATTGCATCGTTTTTGGACGAAGACCTAATCGACGAATTCATCATCACGGTTGTTCCGGTTTTCATAGGCGAAGGTATTCCACTCGTCGCGCGTGGGCCTCGCAACGTTAGGCTTAAACTGCTTTCCGCGGAGAGCTTTCCTGATGGCGTGGTACAGTTTCACTACGAGATCGGAAGAAAGCGGGTAAGGAACTGACATAAACCGCGCCGGGCCCGGCCCAGGCTATAAGTCTTTCCGCGTCCGGCTAATTCGCTTTCATCCACCTTGATCTCTATAATTCTGCCTTCCGATAACCTGACATCTCCCCGAGAATACGATTTTCGTCCTAATTGGAAGATTCTTTGGTAAGCACGCCCGACGAATGACTCTGCCCCGCATTTTAAAAAACTTGGCTTACCCTCCTCATAATGAGCGATTTGTCGCGACTTTGCTGAGCTGTGCCTGTCTCCTGCTGGTGCTTCCTGGCTCTACTTCGGCCCAGCAGCTACAGCCTTCGGGTTGGGAGTGGCAGAATCCATTGCCCCAGGGCAACACGATTAATTCCGTCCGATTCGCGCCGGACAAGAAAACCGGCTGGGCTGTTGGTAGCGATGGCGCGATCCTGCGCACGAGCAACGGAGGCTTCGAGTGGCAGCCGCAATTATCGCCGGCCAGAACCACGCTTTATGGTCTGTACGTTAAAGACAAGGCTCGCGTGGTTATCTCCGGAGCCGGCGGACTGATCATGACAACGGCAAACGGCGGCCGTAAGTGGGTGACCAGAACAACGGGCTCCAAGGATCACTTGTTCGCAGTGACATTCGCTCCCGGGGATCCCATGCTGGGATGGTGCGTTGGCACTTTCGGCGCGCTGCTCGCGACGACTGACGGCGGCGTCAGCTGGAAACCGCAGACTACCAACACATCGGCGCATTTATTCTCTATCGCATTTATTGATGAGAAGTCAGGTATCGCTGTTGGCTCGCGAGGCACACTACTGGTAACCCACGACGGCGGGACCGAATGGAAGCCATATGCCGGACTCGGCAATCTTTTCCTGACCGGAGTTTCTTTTGTGTCCGCCAAGCGCGCGGTCGTTGTCGGTTACCAGGGGACGATCCTACAAACCGATGACGGCGGCGCGTCCTGGCGCAATCTGAATGTCTTGGTCACCACCGATCTGCTTTCCGTAGCCTTCACAGATGAACTACACGGCTGGGCCGCGGGCGACAATGGGGTAGTGTTGACTACGGGCGATGGCGGCACGATTTGGTTGCCGGTTAACGTTCGCACCGCCCCCAAACTCACGACCCTGTTTTTCGCGGATGAAACTCTGGGTTGGGCCGCGGGCGCCGACGGTCTGGTGGTGCGAACTGACGACGGCGGGTTCTCCTGGCGGCGCCTGACCGAGGGCGGGCGTGAAGATCTGTCTCACATCGTCTTCATTGACAACTCCCACGGTTGGGCCGTGGGATCACGCGGGAAAATACTTTTCACGAGTTCCGGTGGGAAGAATTGGATCGCGCGTCTGTCGGGAACTACAAACCGGCTCAACTCGATCACGTTTGTGAGTAAGCAAGTCGGGTTCGCTGTCGGCGACAGGGGTACGGTTCTGCGCACCATGAACGGCGGCCTCCTCTGGGAGCCGATCACAGTCGAAGCAAAGGAAGACCTATTCAGCGTCGATTTCGTTTCCCCTGAGAGCGGTTGGATAGTGGGCGCGCGCGGGCTGATTATGCATACGGAAGACGGTGGACAAACCTGGCGCTCGCAGCAGACCAACACTTTCAATTGGCTGGAAGACGTTAGTTTCACCGATGCCCAACATGGCGTCGCCGTCGGGTCCAACGGCACTATCTTGCGCACTGAAAACGCCGGCGAGTCCTGGAAACGGGTTGATCAGAATCTGCGTGAATGGCTTTATGCCTTGACGTTTGCCGATGGGCTGCGCGGTTACGCAGTCGGCTCTCATGGAATCATTCTGCGTACCGATGACGGCGGCGCCACCTGGAAAGATATGGAAAGCGGTCTCAGCTCAAATCTTTTTGCGGTGG
>Ga0207689_10003778_pt1 | contig 13796 bp, 10 predicted proteins | sample KBSMisM52_FD_184312 | JGI IMG/M metagenome (GOLD analysis project Ga0207689, IMG submission 184312) | Miscanthus rhizosphere microbial communities from Kellogg Biological Station, Michigan, USA - KBS Miscanthus M5-2 (SPAdes) (version 2) | ecosystem: Host-associated > Plants > Roots >... | reverse complement strand
GCTCACCTCGCGCCGGCCTCCATCATCAAAGCGATGGCCGAGGGCGACGTGCTGCAGATCGTGGTCTTCTCCGTGTTGTTCGCGCTGGCGGTGACGTCGATTGGCGAAAAAGCGCGGCCGGTCGTGCAGTGGTGCGAGTCGCTGGCGGACATCATGTTCCGCTTCACCGAGTTCGTGATGAAGTTCGCGCCGGTGGGCGTCGGTGCGGCCATGGCCAACACCATCGGCCATTCCGGTCTCGGGGTTCTCCGCAACCTCGGCATGCTGGTTCTGACGCTCTACGGCGCGCTGATCGTTTTCCTGGTCTGCGTGCTGCTGCCGGTGGCGTTGCTGTTCCGCGTCCCGCTGCGCGACTTTTTCCGCGCCGTGAAGGTTCCGGCCACGATCGCATTTGCGACCACATCATCCGAATCCGCTCTCCCGAAGGCGATGGAGAACATGGAACGCCTCGGCGTTCCGCGCCGCATCGTCGGCTTCGTCCTTCCGACCGGCTACAGCTTCAACCTCGACGGCACGACGCTCTATCTCGCTCTGGCCTCGATCTTCGTGGCCCAGGCCGCGGGCGTGCATCTCACGTGGACCCAGCAGATCGTCATGCTGCTGACGTTGATGCTGACCTCCAAGGGCGTGGCCGGCGTTCCGCGCGCGTCGCTGGTCATCCTTCTCGGCACGCTGGCGTCGTTCAATCTCCCCGCCGAGGGAGTCATCGTCATTCTTGGCGTCGACGAATTGATGGACATGGCCAGAACCTGCGTCAACGTCATCGGCAACTGCCTGGCCACGGTGGTGGTGGCGCGGTGGGAAGGGGCCTTCCGCACCAGCGAGTGGGCCGCCGAGGAAGCGGAGTTGGAGCAGGTGACAGGGCTGCCGGCGATCGCGAGCTGACCGATGAAGCAATCGCTCCTGATCCTCCTGCTCCTGGCCGGCTGCGCGTCGGCAGTGCAGGACGATCCGAACGCGCCGAAGGTCGCGCTCCATCTCGAGCAATACGAGTCGGCACCGAACGCGTACACCTACAACGGTCCGGTGAACGTGCGGTTTGCGCTGTCCGTCACGAACACGACGAACGAGAAGGTGAAGCTGAATCGGATCGAGATCCGGACGATTGGCTCCGGCGCCTACACGATCCAACCGACGTCGACCATGATCAACACCGAGATCGGCCCCGGCCAGGAGAAGACGATGGCCATCGCGGTCTGGGGCTACGCCCAGGGCGGACGGCTCAGGGCCCAGGAGCCGGTCTCGGTCCGCGCCGTCGGCTACTTCACCGGCCCCGCCGGCGCCTTCATCCGCCTCTTCAACGAATACTTCACCCCGCAGTGAGTTAGAATCCCTCTCCCAACCGCCGGGCGGGCGTAGCTCAGTTGGTAGAGTAGGAGCTTCCCAAGCTCTTGGTCGCGAGTTCGAATCTCGTCGCCCGCTCCAACATCACTTCCTAAAAAGGTCTGCTGCGTCGCTCGCGACCTCTTAGTTTTTCGTTTCGCGATTGCAGTGAGCGACATAAGCCGATTGGTCGAGAGCGAACGCTCTAAAATTGCGCTTGTCCTTCTATATCGCTTGGCATTAAGATCGAACTGCCTCCCAAAAAACTTAACGCGCAATCCAGAAGGCTCCGACTGGCGGAGCTGACAACGTCGTTCCGAAAAAAGCGGAGAAGAAGCGCTTGCGTTCGTCCCATGCTGAGAAGGACCCGTCGCGAGATCAGCGGCTGCGCAGCCCGGCCCGGGCGCTCTTGGTGATCGACCAACCCGTGCTTGCTGATGCCGTCAGCCTGGCGCTCAATCACGGCCACTACATCTCCCGTGTGGTCTCGACGAGTGATGAAGCAATTTCGGCGGTTGCTGCGTGGAACCCGCATCTGGTCCTACTGGACATGGACATCGAGGGAAACCAGATATTGAAACGCCTCGGCCCCGCGACGCTGGAAGGCCGGCTGCCGGTCGTCGCCCTGACACGCCACGGTGATCTCAATTCGAGGCTGGCAGCTTTCGAGAAGGGAGTGGATGACATCCTGATCGTGCCGTTCTCCCCGGAAGAACTGGTGGCGCGCGTCATGGCGGTCATGCGGCGCACGTATCGCGATGCCGCGGTATTCACTCCATTGCTTCGCCTCGGCGACCTTGAAATCGACATCCTGAACCGTCGTGTACGTGCAGGTGCCACGGACCTTCACCTCACGTCCCTCGAGCAGAGTCTGCTCTATCTTCTGGCGGCGAACGCGGGCCGCGTGCTGACCCGTGACGAGATTCTGGACTATCTCTGGGGCGTCGATTACGTGGCCGAGAGCAACGTCGTCGACCGGCATATCCGCAATCTGCGCGTCAAGCTGGAAAGCCATTCAGAGCGGCCGCGATACATCGTCACCGTCCCTGGCCATGGATATCGTTTCCTGGCCCACTCTACAGACTCGGTCTGACCGGCCGTCGGCGTGCCGGACGGACGGCGGGCCTTGAAGCCGAGGGAGGAATCCGGCCGATCAGTGCGAGACGCCGCGGTGTCGGTCTGTGGGAGGTGGTGGGGCGGGAGTCCGTGGGCCGAAGACGCGAATGCTGTAGCGGTCGGCTACGACGACCTTGCCGTTGGCGGCGGAGACTTGTTGAGGGGCAATGACGTGCATGGTCGTCGTTTCCAGGATTGGAGCGGAAACGCTGGTAATGTCCATCCTGGTCAACGTTTCCGGCGTGCCGATCCAGACTGAGTTGCCGGAAGTGACCATCGGTCCGGAGCCGTCGAAGGGGATGGCGCTGACTTTGTCCGGCGTTTCAGGGTCGGCCAGGGTGTAGATGTTCAGTGCGTTGTGGGCTTGGCTGATCAGCGCGTCCGGATGTTCGTTCGTCGCGGAGGCGTAGGCCATTTCGAGGATGTCGATCTGAACGGCCTTCACGAAGGCGCCCATGCCCGGTGCGGGAAAATTGAAAATGCCGAGGAGCGAGCCGAAGCTTACATAGGCATAATCACCGCCATCGGCGACGACGTCCTGAGGATGGTTCTTATAAGAGAAGACGATTGCCGGCTCGGGATAGTGGACGAAATCGACGAGATGGTGCCCACTGGACGGATTCACGTCGAAGATTCCGGTCGAAACGAAGGCAGCGACACAGGGACTATGACCCTCTGAATGAAATGTGCTCACCAATCGCGGATGATAGGGATTGGCAAGATCAATAAGTTGCTCGTCGCCCGTGCCATAGGTAATTGCTTGTGCGCCCAGGATTCGGACATGGGGCTGCAGGCCATCGATTCGAACCGAAGAGATCTCACGTGGCGCCTGGCTATTGGACACGTCGAGCACTCGGAAATAGGGGGGATCACTTACGTAGGCCAGCGATCCGTCCGTGGCCACGCCCATCAAGGGATAAGGCACGTCGCCAATAACCTCGGCGCTAAGACGCGGTGCCGGGCTCGCCACGTCGAAAACGCGCAGCGGATTACCAATGTCCGTAATGTCACCGAAGTCGTTTCTGGTCGGCCCGGAGACGAAGAGCCGGTCGCCACGAACAGCCATTGCCTGCGCCGGCTCGGTCAGCGTGGCCACCTCGCGTGGCGCAGTGACTGATGACGTATCGATGATGTGAATCCTGTTGGGTGGCTCCACGGCAAATACGCGGGTGCCGGCAGCGGCGATGCTGCGAAAGTAGAGACTGCCCGCGAGCGTTCGTCCGGTCACGACGGCCTGGGAAGGATTGCGGATATCGATCACGGAAACGCCATCATTCCCGGATGCGGAGTAGAGGATGTCTCCGCTGACAGCCAGACCGCGAGCCGCTTCCGGGATGTAGCCGATTTCACCAACGGCATTCCCATCGACGACTTTGATCCCGATGCCGGCCAGTGCGAGCAAGAGAATGTCGCCCTTCCAGGCCATCGACAGGATCGCGGCACTGGCCGGGTAATCGCCAACGCTGACAAGGCTTCCATCAGCCGAGGGTTTCCAGATGGTCGTGCCGTTCGGAGTGGCGCCGGCCAGGAGTCTTCCATTCCACTTAAGCAGCGTTTGTATTGGATTCTTTTAGCCTTTATTCCTTCAAGCTTAATGTTTGGTGTAACGAGTTACATCACCACTGAAATCGCCCCGACACCTCTGCTATGGACCATTCCGTTGGCCCTCTACCTGGTGACATTCGTTCTGGCGTTCGCAGGAAAGAATTTGCTTCCCGAAAGATTCACAAGTATGGCGCTTTGTGGATTAGCACTGCTGCTTACGTTGGTGCTAGCGGCAAACGCAACGGAACCGACGACGGCTATCGTGCTACTACACCTGAGTTTCTTCTTCGTTGCTGCGACGATCTGTCACCATAAGTTGGCCGTCAATAGACCACCTGCGAAACACCTCGCTGATTTCTACCTGTGCGTGGCTATTGGAGGAATGCTCGGCGGACTCTTCAACGCTTTGATAGCTCCGATTACATTCAACACGATTATTGAATATCCATTGGTAATCGTGCTCGCGTGTTTGATTCAGCAACGTGATAATAGCGAGGATTCACCCGTCGATCGCGTATTTGATTTTGTTTGGCCCCTGGGTATAGGCGTACTTACTGTGGCACTGGCGCTGCTAATTGAAGGATCGAACGTTAGACCTGTTGTAAATGTAGCGATTGTTTTTGGGGCTCCCCTGGTGATTATCAATCATCGTTTCCGGAGCCGGCCGGTCCGTTTTGCGCTGGCGATTGGCGCCGTGATGTTGGGAAGCATTGTTTGCTCCGAGATCCAAAACCGCACCTTGCATGCTGAGCGCAATTTCTTCGGCACTCTAAGCGTAAGGAAAGATCCGGTAAGCGCTACTCATATTCTTTACCATGGCAACACGATTCACGGACGCCAGTTTGTAGATCCGAGTTTACAGCGCGAACCGCTGTCGTACTTTCATCGCGATGGACCGCTGGGAAAGATCTTCGAAGCGTTTAACTCTAATATTACGTCACCCAATGTTGCCGTTGTCGGGCTCGGAACTGGCTCTATGGCCTGCTACGCACTTCCGGATCAACATTGGACCTTTTACGAAATCAATCCCGCAGTCATCAACATAGCGCAAACCGCAGAGTATTTTACTTACCTGCACATCTGTGGCAGTTCGTCCACCGAAATAGTTCTGGGTGATGCACGCCTCGAATTGCAGAATGCTCCCAACCAGCATTACGGCCTAATCGTTCTGGATGCTTTTAATTCCGATGCTATCCCCATTCACCTAATGACGCAGGAAGCAATCAGCCTTTACATGTCGAAACTGGCAACCGGAGGGATCCTGGCATTTCACATTTCCAACCGCAGCCTCAAACTCGATGCTGTTCTTGCAAATGTGGCTGAACGAAATGGTGCAACGTGTCTGAGTTTGGCAGACGAAGAGCAGAACACGATAACTGGCAAGGATCCTTCCGAATGGTTAGTCATGGCGCAGCACTCACCGGCGTTTGATAGTCTCGCCAAAGACCCTCGCTGGCGAAAGGTAGAAGGACGAAAAGGATCGCTTGCCTGGACTGATGATTTCTCAAATATCCTGCGCGTTTTCAGGTGGTACTAGGGACCGTTCGATTCCACCTTTCTCACTAGACTTCGGACGAACAACTTCAACCGAGCAGTGTGCTCGTGCCGCGATCGCTGCGGAAACACTCCCGAGTACAAATCGTTCGAAACGATTGCTAAATCCCGCGGACCCGACATAGATACAATCAGCTCCCCACTCTTCCGCCGCTTTTGGCAGTTCGCGCTTCGGGTCGCCATTACGCAGTACCGGTGTGACTTTGAGTTGTGTTTGAACCAAGAGCGCAGCGGCCGCCCTCGCTAGCTTGTTAGCCCAGGTACGTTCTTCCTGTTTATCTTCTTCAATAATTCTCGCCAAAGGAGGAATTACACCGAGGTAATCGGGGAATAATGGATCATCAACGACGACCAGCCTGGCTTCACTCTTCGGTGACCAATTGCGGGCTGCAACCGCTTTCAGCGCGGCGTTGCTTCCCGGCGAACCGTCTATACCAATAATCAACCTTACCGATTCCTCTGGATCCTCGACTCGTCCCCGCGCAATGCGGACAGAACAATGCGCCTCGGTCAATACTCTTTGCGAAACACTTCCTAGCACCAAACGACCGAGTCCCGCTCGGCCGTGTGAGCCAACAACGATTAGATCGGGTTTCCACAGATCAGCTTTGGCGATTAGTTCCCAAGCAGCAGATCCGCACAAAGAGTCTGCCGTAACTTCCCACAGGGGAAATATAGATTTGAGTCGCTCTTGTGCCCGTTGGGCCAAACAGAGAGCTTCCTTCGCGGCCGCGGAGTCCTTTGAATAGACCCTCTTCAAATCGGCCGGAGTCTTCACTTCCCGAGCCTGTTCTACGATTTCATAATTTGAAGGCGGCGGCGGCGGAAGCCAGATTTCGGCTATCGAAAGGACTTGTGCTTCAACTTCCTCCGGCAACCCCGCGCGGCGCAGGTCATCAAGCGCCGCGTCTGCGCAGTGCGAGCCATCGTAACCAATAAGAATCTTCATGCGTTCAGCCATTATCTCCTCCTGAGATGCGCCCCGTGCGCCGACCCAGCTCAACGCGCGGTGCCTAAATTGCTGGTACCTTAGGTTTGCTGAGCGCAAGATGTGTTCCTGACACGCAGGTCGAATTGATGCGGCTTTGACGAAAGTACGATTCTCAATAGTGCGTAACCTTCCGCAGCGTCGAGTTTCTTTTGTGTATGTTTTCGCGCTCAGGGACTGAAGCTTGGGACATAACAGCACGATATTCAGAGGGAGTTTGGATAATGATCTCAAAACCACACCTTGAACACGAGCATTCGTCGCAAGCCATTCAACAGCGGCTCGACATGGGCCCCCAACACAATTATCTACGTGACTGGATCTACGGGGGTATCGATGGCTCAGTAACTACATTCGCTGTCGTTAGCGGAGTGTCTGGTGCACGACTTTCGTCATGGATAATTCTGGTGATGGGGTTTGCGAACCTCTTGGCAGACGGATTTTCTATGGCGGCAAGTAACTACCTGGGAACAAAAGCCGAGCATGACGACTTACAGCGTCTGGAGGCAATCGAGAATCGTCACATCGATTTAGAGCCCGAGGGTGAACGAGAAGAAGTAAGACAGATTTTTCAGCAAAAGGGTTTTTTAGGAGAAGATTTGAGGCGGATCGTTGAACTAGTTACCAGCGAACGTAAACGTTGGGTCCGGACCATGCTAACGGAGGAGTATGGCCTTCCATACGCAGTCCGTTCACCTTGGACAGCAGCACTGAGCACATTCGGTGCGTTTATTGTTTGCGGGATTATTCCACTCCTTCCCTACTTGTTCCATCTCCCCCAAGCGTTGACTCTTTCGCTGATAATGACAGGAGCCGTGTTCTTTGCCATCGGTTCAGCCAAGAGTCGGTGGTCCACGGCTTCATGGTTACGGTCGGGATTGGTTACCCTTTTTGTCGGTGTCATCGCAGCCGGCCTGGCGTATGCAGTCGGAGTCATTCTCCGAGTTATCGCGGAGTGATTGAGCGTGGGTTGGTGCAAGACTAAACACCAAGATAGGCTATTTGATCTAACACTTGTCTCATCAACAGAGTGGTTCTCGGATGAGCGGCTTCGAATACAGTGACCGTATCTCTCACTCGATCAATCAGCCCCTGATAGTGGCCTGCGTCAGTTCCTTTGTAATCGAGTATTCTTCGAATGTCCTGTGCCAGGCTTAAAAGCTGTTCTCGCTCACTGTCGTCCAACGAGTCTATTTGCTGAAGCTGAGCATGCAGATGTTCCAATTCCTGATGAAGTTTTTCTTTTTCCATGTTTCTTCTTTTTCTCTGCGGGACCAATTTCAATATTGATCCAGCGTTCCTCGCCCGAGGATTGTGCAAGACTAATCAGCTGAGCTTGAGATTCTTTTCTCTCCCTGCTGCGATAGGCGATGTAGCTGGTTTCTCGCGTGCAATCTCGCTTCAAACAATAGACGCAAGCGGACGTCTGTGGCTACTGTGTCCTGCAGATTCCCTAACAGTTTCCATCATTAGATTCCTACCAATCCTGTCACTTTTGACAGGTAAGCTAGTCTTCGGTCTGTGGTCAGATTGAGCGGCAGATGATCAAGACGATCGATGAGGGGTTCACTGAATGCCGCACCTTAGGAAGTATCAATATATCGCAAAAGTCCTTCTCGTCATCGCGATTCTCTCAACACAAGCCACTGCACAGGACAAGAACATTTGGAACGAATACCGGCCAAGCCTCGTCTTTGCGATGCCCATCAACGAAAAGTGGATCGCGTGGCAATATAACGTTCTCGTCTACGCACCGGAAAAGAAACTAACTACGCTCGGCGTGACGGGGCCGGGCTTTACGTACAGGCCGAAAGCCACGAAAACCTCGGGCGGCTGGTTAGAGCTTTGGGCCGGAACGCTCTTTGCCCCTTCCGACAACTACCACACTTCGAACAGCTTTGAGGTTCGTCCTGTTGGGGGCATCCGGGTGTTCGTTCCGAACACAGGGAAGTTGAACGTCTTCAACTTTGGGCGTTACGAATACAGGCTCTTTTTCCAGGACCACAAAACGACGTCGCAGCCGCGATTTCGAGATCGCGTCGCAGTAGAGATCCCGCTGGCAAAGGGTGACAAGGCCTGGACACCTAAAACCTACTATACGGTCGCCGATGTTGAACCGTTCTGGCGGCTCGATGACGGGTTCCTGGAAAAGGTCAGGGTGCGTGGCACCATTGGTTATATAGTCAGAAAAAGGTTTGCCGTTGAGTTCATTTACCACGCCGAGTTTGCGGGTTCCAAAGGCGAGCCTAAAAAATTTGTCGGCAACCTCTTCCGTGTGAATTTCAAGTTTTTGTTCGCTAGAGGGAAAGGCATTTTCCCCAGGATCGATATTGATGATTAGGAAGAGGGCGGACGGCCACATTTAAGGCGCAGCTGAAACGGGAGAGGACCACCAGATGACAGCGACCAAGAAATGGGCCAGGTACATCGACGGAAACAATTTCTGTTACGCAATCTAGAACAATCCGAAAATCACTCAATCCACCGCATCCGCTCCCTGAGAGGCTTAATTGCTTTTCTTCAGGCTGCTGATGAACTTCGAGTACTCGTCGACGTGCTTCTGCAGCACTTCTTCCACGCCAAAAGTGAGAATGGTGACGTGCTTGGTGGCTTTGAGGACGTCGATGCTCCAGATGATCTTCACGCCTTTCATCATGCCCGTGCCGCTCTCGCTGATGTGTTTCATACCGTTGTGAGTGTCCTCCTTAGCGGCGCCGTCAAACTTGATGTCCGTGAGTTGTTCCTTGAGGCCACCTTTCATGCCTTCAACCACCCCAGGGTAATTTTCGTCAAACACAAAAGTAACGTTGGCGGCGCCTTCCTCGAATGTAAGGAAGACGTTGCCGTTCTCCTGGTTTTCGGCCTTCCAGCCGTTGGGAAGTTCGTACTGCAGACCGGCGGACGGGATGGCGCGAATGTCCGGCGCAATACGCACCTGAGTCTCGCCGTGCTGTTGACCGACCGCAGTTGAGTAGGGGATCGAGAGTGCCAATGCCATACAGATGAATATCGGTATAGCGCGCGCTGGTATGTTTATGGTCATGGGGTTTCCGTCCTTCTAGCTAGGATCGATTGCTGCCGCGGAGGTTACGTTATTTCCAAGGCTATTTGTCTTGGTCTCCTGACAGCAGATTGGTGGTGCGTTCAGTGACACTTGGTGGGAAGTTGAGTGCTTGCTGATTTCGGTCAGCTAAACTCACTGTTTTCTCAGATCGAATCTTAGCATAGACGCATCCACAGAGAGGGTGGCAATAAGACTCTGTACTATCGTCATCGCTTCACTGGTGAAATCATTAGTCAATGTGCGATTTCGCTTTTGAATCTACGAACAGGTTCAAGCAGCAAACTTACAACTGTTCTTCGGTCGGTAATTATTTCTGCACTCACCGAGAGTCCGGGCCGAAGCATGACATCTTTACCTCCGGTCGAAATCCATGTCTTACTCGGCGCAATTGTTACCTTGTAATAATTGACGCTGTCTTTGTTGGTAGCATCCGGTGAAACATCAATCACTGTCCCTTCAACAACTCCATAGTCCTGGAATGGAAATGCCTCAAACTTCAGTTTTGCTGGCAGACCCTTTTGGACGAAAGCGATATCTTTGTCTGCAAGCAGCGCTTCAACGACCAGAGGCACGTCACTTGGCGCGATCATCGCTACAGTCTGGCCCGGCTGCAATACTTCTCCTGCACCTCGGACATTGAGCGTTGTGATAATTCCCTTCACCGGCGAAGTGATCGTTGTATGCCGAAGCATCTTCTCGGCTGCACTAATGTCAGTTTGCAAGCGCGCGATGCGATTCCGTTGTTCCAGCGTGTCGCTGATTGGTCGGTTGACCATCATCAGCCGTAACTGAGATTGATCCACTTCCAACTCTTGTCGCAGTTTGAACAGGCGCGTCCGCATCTCAGCGGCGTCTAACTGAATCAGTGCGTCACCGACTCCCACTCGATCACCTTCCTTGACGAATACATTCTGCACGACGCCCGAACTTGCGGGCTGAATAGGCTTGATGTTGCCCTGCGGGATGACGATACCGTTTGCTACGGCAACCACGTCAACCCTGGCAAGGCTTGCCCATGCAAAAGCCACAAGGATGAAAGTAACGATGATATAGAGGAGACTTTGAACCGCCCACCAGGGCAGTTTCGCGATCACCTCTGCCACTTCAGGAGCTGTGTGAACGTTATCCGGCAGCCACGTATGATCTGTGAACTCGAGATCGACAGAAGTATCCTTCGGAAAGGGAGAGACTACCTGTTCCTCTTCTTCAGCGACAATGTCTGCAACCAGGAGTTCTGACACGGTAAACCTATCCTTCCAGCTGTTGACTGTTGAGATAATAGTAGATGCCTTTTTGGGCCATCAGGCTGTTGTGATTGCCAATCTCGCGAACAGTTCCACGATCCATTACGACAATCACATCCGCGTTTCGCACTGTGCTCAGTCGATGCGCAATTATCAGAGTGGTTCGGTCCTTCAGAATCTGGTCAAGATTTTTTTGAATCGCGGATTCACTCTCTGTATCTAAGGCACTCGTGGCCTCGTCAAAAATTAGAATACGCGGCTTCCTGAAGAGAGCGCGCGCAATGGCTATTCGTTGTTTCTGACCTCCCGAGAGGCTTTGACCACGCTCACCAATCTTCGTCTCATAACCCAGGGGCAACTCACTAATAAACTCGTGGGCACCTGCCAGCATCGCGGCACTAACAACTTGTTCAAGGTGTGCATCCAGGTAACCGAACGCAATGTTTTCGCGAATCGTGCCACTGAAAAGAAAGATGTCTTGAGGGACAACCCCGACTTGCGAACGTAGGCTGCTAATCGAGACCTGTCGCAAGTCATGTCCATCGATAAGGACTCGTCCTTCGTTTGGCTCATGCAACCGCAATAACAGATTTGCAAAAGTTGTTTTGCCGGCGCCGCTACGCCCTACGAGAGCGACTGTTTGACCCTCTTGGATTTCGAGATCGACGTTCTGAAGCGCGTTCTTGTCCGGGCGTGTTGGATAGCGAAAAGTAACATTCTCAAATCTGATGCGACCGCTAATACGCGGCAACCTCATACGCTTTTGATCGTTTACGTCCTCGGGTGTCGCATCGAATACGTCATTCAGTCTTTCGAAGCCAATACTGACTTCCTGGAATTCACGCCACAGATCTACGACGCTGAGTATCGGTCGAGTGACACTAGTGACAAGCACGTTGAAGGCGACTAGTTGGCCAATCGACAACTCGCCAACCATCACAAGACGCGCGCCGTACCAGAAAAGAATGATCGTGTTGAGCGTCTGCAGCATATTGCCAATCGAGATTGTTGCCATTCCCGACAGCGCACTTCGAAACTGAACGTTAAGGCACTTGACGATCAGTCCCTGGAGCTTCCAGCCAATACTTCTCTCGCTAGCCGTTGCTTTTATCGCACCAACGCCCGAGATCGACTCAACGATTTGCGAATCCGCCTCGGATGCCTTTTCAAATGCCTCGCGATACTGTCTCTTGAAGATCGGTGTCGCAATCAACGTGAGGACGACATACGCGGGAATGAAGATGATAGCAACGATGGTAAGCCTAACGTTGTAGTAGAACATTAGACCCAGGTACACAAAGATCATTAGACTATCCAGCGTCACACCCATGACGCGTCCCGTGAGGAAATCGCGAATACGGGCGTTCTCGTTAAAGCGCTTGAGAATGTCACCAACCTTACGTTCTTCGAAGTAACGGATTGGCAAGCTCAAGATATGCTTGTAGAAGTTCACTACCATCTGCATGTCGAGACGGCGCGTCGTATGAACCAACAAGTAGTAGCGAAGAGCAGTAGTTGTCGCTTGAAATACGCCGATCAGCAACATTCCCACCAACAACATATTCAGCATTGAGGTGTTCTTGTGAACTACGACGTTGTCGACAATGACCTGAGTGAAGATCGGCAGAGCGAGTCCAAAGAATTGCAGGATTAAAGACGCGAGAAAAATTTCTGCTAGTACACGCCGATAAGGTTTGAGTAACGGCAACAAGCGACTGGAATTCGACTGCGATTCTTCGACCTCCTCGATCTTTGCGGTCGGATTAAGCAACAACAGATAACCGGTCCAATCTTTTTCAAACTCCTCTCGAGTGATCTTCCGAAGACCAATCGCCGGATCGGCAAATGTCACGCGGTCTCGCTTCACCTCGTAAATCACAACGAAATGAAAACCTTGCCAATGCGCGATCGCCGGCAGCTCTGTTTTCGTCAAATGATCCCACGAAGTTTTGAGGCCGCGCGACTCAAAACCCAGGCACTCAGCTGCCTGCGCAACGCTGTATAGACTGGATCCTTCACGGTTAACGCCTGCGAGCTCACGTAGCTTATTGATGCTGACGTGCTTGCCGTAGAAACGGAGAATCATTGACAAGCAGGCCGCACCACAGTCGGTTTCACTCAACTGCAAGACAGACGGATAGTTTCTTTCCCGATGTGGTTTGTAGATTTGCGACCCGGGTGTTTGTTGAGGAGTTACAGATGCAGTCGAATTCTGCTCTTTTGCTAAACCAGTCGCGCCGTAGCCGGATGCCATAGAAACAATCGCATCTTTGAACTTTGGAGAAGCGGCAATGATTCGATCAAACTCGCGCTTAGATAAACGAAACACTGACGACGGCTCGGAAGTGATTATGCTTGTCGCACGTGGTTGACCAGTTAACAAAGCCAACTCACCAAACGAGTCACCGACTTTCAGGTGATTCAAAACTCGGCCACCATTACTCTCCTTGATCACCCGCACGCCACCTGTTCGCAGAATGAAGAAGGCATCGCCGGCTTCACCTTCGCGAATGATGGCCGTGTCTGGCTCATATTCGATGACCTCGAGTGAACCCAGTAGGTTACGTATCTCCTGCGGTGAAAGTGGTGCGAGCGCAGTTGAGAGCTTCAGGAAATTGCGGATGGAAATCTCCGAGATGTATTTATCGAAGTACTCACGGACTCTTGTGTGCCTTTCCACTAAGTCATCGAAGTCGACTTTAGCCAGACGCAGAGCGACAAGATCAGTGGAAGCTCGAATCGTATAGTTACGCTGGGATTTGGTGAGTATTCCTTGTTCGCCGAAAGAGTCACCACGGGTGAGGTTCCCAATGGTTGTTTCCTGGCCTGCCTGATCGATAGCAATGACCCGTGCCCGGCCAGAATAGACTATGAAAAATGCTTCTGCTTCGTCGCCTGCACGCACGACATCCTGCCCAAGAGAGAAATGAATGAGTTCAAAGCGATTGGCAAGATGGTCTAA
>Ga0207689_10003777_pt1 | contig 13797 bp, 8 predicted proteins | sample KBSMisM52_FD_184312 | JGI IMG/M metagenome (GOLD analysis project Ga0207689, IMG submission 184312) | Miscanthus rhizosphere microbial communities from Kellogg Biological Station, Michigan, USA - KBS Miscanthus M5-2 (SPAdes) (version 2) | ecosystem: Host-associated > Plants > Roots > Rhizosphere... | reverse complement strand
GGCTTCCAGGGCGACGCTCCAGAACTGGGCGTGCTCCGGGCTGTTGTGCAGGTCGGCGAAGCCGTACGCGAACCCGGGGACCACGGGCCAGAACGCCGCGACCACCCACCCGTAGGCGCCGAGGACCAGCAGGCCCGCCGCGGCCAGCGTGGCGGCCCAGGCCCGCGACCGGAAGATCAGCACCAGGGTGGCCGTGGCCACGCCCAGGTCGATGAGGGCCACGTCGAGGCCGGTGAGCGCCTGCACTCCGAACCAGTTGCCGGGGCCGAGCAGCTGCATGGCCAGCCCGGTGACTGGGATCAGCAGCAGGGCCTGGACGGGCGCGATCCCGCCGCGGCGGGGATCAAGCCAGCGCCCGGCCAGCGCTCTGATCAGCCCGGCCCCCGGCGCCCGCACCACGACAAGCAGCCACAGGCCAACGACGAAGAACAGGGCGGCCTGCGGCAGCACCAGGCGCGTGCGCCAGGAGCTGGGCCCGGCCAGCACGAGCCCGTAATCGACATGGTTGCTGAACCCGTCGTAGTACTTCTTGGCCAGGATGAGCCCGAAAAGGGCCAGGGCGAGCAGGGCGTACGGGACGAGCTTGGCGGCCAGCCGCGGGGCCCAGGTCACCAGGGCCCCCGCGGTGGCGAGCTCGACCACGGCCAGCGCATGCACGTGGCCGGTCATGGCGGCGGCCATCAACGCGATGGGCAGGAGCAGCAGGCCCCAGCCGCGCGCCCGGATGTGCCCCCGCAGGCCAGCCGGACGCGGGCTCGCCTTTCGCATCTCCCGCACCAAGGCGAACGCGATGCTTCCGAGCAGCAGCAGTGACACCAGGTACGCAAAACTCATCGCCCCAGGCTCCTTTCGCAGGCCACGCTCTCTATCCTGGCGAGCCGGCCGGGATCCCGCCATGGGGCTGCGACCCCATCAGGGGTGGGCCTGAGCCCCCTACCCGGTGAGGCGGGAGAGCCGGCGCAGGGCCTCGGTCAGCACCTCGGGCTGCTTGCAGAAGGCGAAGCGGACGTGGCTGCGGGCCGCTTCGGGGTGGTCGTAGAAGATCGCGGTGGGGATCGCGACCACGCCCGCGCGGTCGGGCAGGTTCCGGCAGAACTCCACGCCGTCCTGGAAACCCAGGCGCTTGATATCCGCGGTGACGAAGTAGGTGCCCTGCGGCTGGTAGACCTCGAAGCCGATCTCGCTCAGCCCGGCGCACAGCAGGTCGCGCTGGGCCATCAGGTCGCCGCGGAGCCTGGCGTAGTACTCGTCCGGCAGCGCGAGCGCCTCGGCCACGGCGTACTGGAACGGGCCGCCGCTGACGAAGGTGAGGAACTGCTTCGCCGTCTTCACCGCGGTCACCAGCTCCGGCGTGGCCTTGACCCAGCCGATCTTCCAGCCGGTGAAGGAGAATGTCTTGCCGGCGGAGGAAACCGAGACCGTTCGGTCCCTCATGCCGGGGAACTGTGCGATCGGCACGTGCTCGCCGTCGAAGACGAGGTGCTCGTAGACCTCGTCGGTGACCACGAGCAGGTCGCGCTCGACGGCCAGCGCCGCGATGGCGGCGAGCTCGTCGCGGGTGAAGACCGAGCCGGTCGGGTTGTGCGGGCTGTTGAGCAGGATGAGGCGGGTGCGACCGGTGATGGCTCTTGCGAGTTCGTCCAGGTCGGGGCGGAAGTGCGGCGGGCGCAGCGTCACCGGCACGCGGACGCCGCCGGCCATGGCGATGTTGGCCGCGTAGGAGTCGTAGTAGGGCTCGAACGCGATCACCTCGTCGCCCGGCTCGACCAGCGCGAGCATGGCCGCCGCGATCGCCTCGGTGGCACCGGTGGTGACCAGGATCTCGCCGTCCGGGTCGTACCGGAGGCCGTAGAACCGCTCGTCGTGCGCTGCGATGGCCTGGCGCAGCTCCGGTATGCCGGGGCCCGGCGGGTACTGGTTGCCGCGGCCGGCCAGGATCGCGTCGGCCGCGACCTGGGCGATCTTGGCCGGCCCGTCCCGGTCGGGGAAACCCTGGCCCAGGTTGACGGACCCGGTGACCAGGGCGCGCGCGGACATCTCGGCGAAGATCGTGGTGCCGAGGCCCTCCAGGCGCCGGTTCAGCAGTGGTCGGCTCATGAGCCCAATGACATCACGCGTTCGGCGGCTAGGCTGCAAGGTATGCGAGTCGCACTGTGCCAGATACCGGTCAGCTCACGGCCCGAGGTCAACTCCGGCCGGGTCAGGGACGCCATGGCGGAGGCCGCCGAAAGGGGCGCGGACCTGGCAGTGTTCCCTGAGGCGACCCAGGTCAGGTTCGGCTCGGACCTGCGCGCCGTGGCCGAGCCGCTGGACGGCCCGTTCTGCTCCGGGCTGGCTGCCGCGGCCAAGCAGACCGGGGTGGCGCTGGTGGCCGGGGTGTTCGAGCCCGCCCCGGGCGGCCGGGTGTACAACACCGCGGTGGCCTACGACGGGGCCGGCGAGCTGGTCACCGCGTACCGCAAGCTGCACCTGTTCGACGCGTTCGGCCACCGCGAGTCCGACGAGGTGGCGCCGGGCTCCGCGCCGGTCGCCTGCACCCTCGCCGGGGTTCGCGCCGGGCTGGCGATCTGCTACGACGTGCGGTTCGGCGAGCTGTCCCGGGCGCTCGCGGTGGCCGGGGCCGAGCTGCTCGTGCTGCCCGCCGCCTGGGCGGCCGGGTTGTTCAAGGAAGAGCACTGGGTCACCCTGGTGCGGGCCCGCGCCATCGAGAACACCATGTGGGTGGCGGCCGTCTGCCAGGTGCCCGACCCGGACGAACCGCCGACCAAGGCCGCGACCGGCGTCGGGCGCAGCATGCTGGTCGACCCGCTCGGCGTGGTCCGGGCCGACCTCGGGCCCGCGCCCGGCGTGACGGTCGCCGAGGTCGACACGGGCCTGATCGCGACCGTCCGGGCCAGCCTGCCCAGCCTGGCCAACCGCCGCGACGACGTGTTCGGCCCGCCCCCGCCGGTCAGCGGCGCGTGAGCGGCCTCACCATCAGGTTCGCCGCGTGCAAAAGGATATGAAACCGGACTTCCAGTGCGTTAGAACGCACTGGGTCCGGGGTTTCATGGCGTTCATGAAGGGCTGGCTGGCCTGAGCGGCCGTTACCTGACCGGGGCCTGCCAGAAGATGGGCTGCTCGCTGACCGGGGAGGCGGTGAAGCCGACGCCGGTCAGCGTGCTGCCGGCCGCGGCGAGGCCGGTGATGGCCTGGATGCCCAGTCCGGTCAGGCCCTTGCCGCCGGGCTCGGCGGCCCGCCAGGCCGAGCCGTCGGCCGATGTCCACACCACCACATCCTGGTGGCCCGGAGTGCTGCCGTAGCTGCCGGTGGCGGTGAAGGTGCCGCCGGCCGCGACCAGGGCGGTGACCGAGGACAGGCCGGCCGGCACCGGGAGCGCCGATTCGGCCCAGCTGGCCCCGCCATTGGCCGAGCTAGCCGCGAACGGCACCGTCCGGCCCGCGGTGGTGACGGCGGTGCCCACGGCGACCACGACGCGGCCGGCGCTCGCCACGTGCTCGAGCATGGCCCGGGTGGCGCCGACCGGCATGGGCAGATCGGCCAGGCGCCAGGTCCGGCCGCCGTCGGCCGAGGTCCAGGCCGACGGCTGGTCGCCGTGCGAGCCCACCGCCACGAAACCGGCCCGGCCAGAAACGGGCCCAGAAATAGGCAGGGCGGTGACCGCGTTCATCTGCCGGTTACCGGTCCCGTCGAGCGCGCCCGCGGTGGCGTCCCCGCCACGCCGCCAGCCGGTCAGGGTGGCCGACCACCAGACCGCGGCCTCGGTGCGGGCCGCGACGACCCGGCCGTTCTGTACGCGCTTGACGTTCTGGTGGCCGACGATGACGTAGCCCCTGGTGTCCGCGGCCGCCTGCTCGGTGAACAGCCCGGTCGCGCCGAAGACGCGCTCGCCGTCGGCCGCCTGCCAGCCGGTACCGTCGGCGGAGACGACGACGACCGGGTGCTCGGGGGCGGCCGCCGTGACGTCGCCCACCGCCAGCCAGCCCATCGGGCCGTGCGTCACGCTGGTCAGCTGCTGCGACCCGGGCCTGCTGAACACGGCCGGGAGGGCGCCGACGGCCCGCGTCCACGAACTGCCGCCGTTGCCCGAGGTCCACGCGGCGGGATAGCCGTTCGCGCTGCCCACCGCCACCTGCGTGCTGTCCTGAGCCGCGATGCTGTTGACCGCTACCTGCGGCTCGACCGCGCCCGGGATCGTCGCGATGTCCACCCGCCGCGCCGCGGCGTTCACTCCGGTCAGGGTGATCACCGGCTGGCGGGCGTCGGGGGCGTCGCTGATGCCGGCGGCGACCACGGCGCCGCCGGGGGCCAGCGCCACGCCGGAGACGTCCTCGGACGCGGCGGTGCCGAACGGGCGGACCTGGTGCCAGGTCCGGCCGTCGGCGGAGGCGAACGCGGTCAGGACCCGGCCCGCCTGGCCGGTGACGCCCGTTTCTCCGGCTAGCACAGCGCCGTCAGGACCGCCGCTGGCCATCATGGCGGTAAACCCGGCCGGGGCTCCGAGGGTGGCCTGGAACGTCCAGGCCTGACCGTTCGGCGAGGAAAAGACGTCGACGGCCGGCCGCCTGGCCACGGTGGCCGGCCGGAGCAGGACGAACCCGTGGCCGACCGCCGCCACGCCGGCGACCTGCGGCCGGGCGCCGTGCCCGGTGGCCGCGCCAGATACCGGTGCCCAGGTGGCGCCGCCGTCGGCGCTCAGCCAGGCGACGCCGGCCTGGACCGTCGCGGTCCGCTTGGGGTTGCTGGTCACCGCGTCCCCGGAGATCAGGATCAGCTGGCCGACCGCGGCCACGGACGTGATGTCCAGGGCATGGCCGTTACCCGCGGCCAGGCGCAGCCGGGCCGCGTCGAGCCGCTCCCAGCTGGTCCCGTTGGCCGACAGGAAGATCAGCGGAGTGGACCTGGCCGCCTGCCCGCCGGGCCTGCTGGCGCCCACCGCGATGAAGCCGTGCGCGGTCCTGGCCACCGCGTTGATCCGGTCACCGGGGCGAAGCGGCATCCCGTTGCCGGGTGCCAGCGTCCAGGTCCGGCCGTCCGGGCTGGTCCAGATCGAGCCGGGACCGAGGGCGACCCAGGCGCCCTGGGCGCCGGCCACGAAGATGGCACCGTGCCCGGGCGGTGGCACGCCGCCGGCCGCGTCCCTGACCGCCCCCAGCGTCCAGGTACGCCCGTCGTCGCCGGACACGAAGAACTGCGCCCGCGGGATGCGGGTGCCGGCCTGCGACCCCACCGCCACGATCTCGTGCCCGACGCTCGCCACCCCGCCGAGAGTCTGGGTGATGCCGCGGCCGCTGCCCGCGGCGGTGAAGTCGTTACCCGCCAGCGTCGCGGGCGGGAAGCCGAGCGAGGCCGCTGACGGGGCGGGTCCGGCGTGGCCGCTGTTCGCGCCGGCGATCACCACGACGGCGACGCCGAAGACCACCATGGCCAGGATCGGGATCGCGACCCTGATCCCCCAGCCGCGGAACTCCAGGCCGTTCACGAACTCCCGGGCCCAGCGGCGCCTGGCCGGCTGGGGCAGCAGCGAGCGGAGCAGGCCGGCCCACTCGGCGCCGGCCGCCCGGCCGGCGCCGGGGCCGTCCGGGCGCCGCCCGGACGGCTGACCCGGGATCGGGCCGGGAAGCGGGCCGGACGGGTGCGCTGACGGCGGGAACCCGGTGCCGGGCGCGGACAACTTGCCGAACTCGAATCCGGGCGGGACGAACACGTCATCGGGCCAGGCTTGCGGCGGGACCTGCGTCGAGGCGGGCTGGCTCACCGTCGGTGCGTACCGGAACCGGCGCGGATCGGCCGGCTGAGGGGCCGGATGCCCCCGGGGAACGCGCCCGTGGCCGGGCTGAGCCGGCGGGGTCCGGCCGGGCGGGATCCTGCGGGTCGGCTCGGAGGAGAAAGCAGAGCGCGCGCGGGGCGGCCGCGGGCGGCGGTGCTCGAACTCGAACCCGGGCGCCGTCCCGCTCCACGGATCGTCGTCGGGCTGACCGTGGGTAACCGGGACACGCGGGATGGGCCCGGTGGCGGCACCGGGAAAGGGACCGGAACCGGCACGCGAAGGCCGGGGACGCGGGGGACCCGGAGGGCCCCAGGCGCCGTCAGCCGCGGGATGGCCGGTCGGTTCCCTTGTCACCTGTGCCTTGCCGTCAGTGTGATCTTCCCGGCCGATGGCCCCCGGTGGGAGCACAGCCAGCGCGGGCTAAACCGGGAAAACCATCTGCCATTGCCGCCGATGCTACCGGCCGGCACCTTGGGTGACAGGGACTTTCGGCTACGCCGCCGGCGGGAGGGGACGGCGGCCAGCGACCCGGGCCATAGCCGCACCCGCGGGCGCCCGCGGTTCTTCAGGCCCTGGCCTGGATGGCGGCAGGTAGCCTTGATGGGCAGAACCGATCAACGATTTAGATCTTCGGAAGAAGGTTTTTCGGACGATGTCCGCCGTGTCTTCTGAGTCACACGAGCCAGCCGTCGAGCCGGGTCAGCCCGCCGCACCGGAGCACGCCACCGGGCAGGCCGATTTCGGCGCCAACGAATGGCTGGTCGAGGAGCTGTACCAGCGCTACCTGGCGGACCCCGGCTCGGTCGACCGGGCGTGGTGGAGCTTCTTCGCCGACTACCAGCCCACGCTGCCCAACGGGACGGCCCCTCAGCCCCCGGCGCCGGCACCGGCGCCCGCGCCCGCGCCGGCTCCTCCGGCGCAGCAGGCCCCGCCGGCCGCTCCGGCCGCGCCGCCCCGGCCTGCTCCCCCGAGCCCGGCTCCGCCGCCTCCTGCGGTTGAGGGCGCCGAGGTCAGCAGGCTGCGCGGGGCGGCGGCCCGCACCGTCAGCAACATGACGGCCAGCCTGGCCGTGCCGACCGCGACCAGCGTCCGCGCGGTCCCGGCCAAGCTGCTCGTGGACAACAGGATCGTCATCAACAACCACCTGCGCCGCGGTCGCGGCGGCAAGGTGTCGTTCACCCACCTGATCGGGTACGCGGTGGTCAAGGCGCTGGTGGCGCTGCCGGAGATGAACCTCGCCTACGCCGAGGAGAACGGCAAGCCGGCCGTGGCCCGGCCGGACCACGTCAACCTGGGCCTGGCCATCGACGTGCGGACGGGTGACGGCAGCAGGCAGCTGCTGGTGCCGAACCTCAAGGCGGCGGAGGAGATGGACTTCCGCCAGTTCTGGACGACCTACGAGGACGTCGTGCGCCGGGCGCGCGCGGGCAAGCTCGCGGTGGCCGACTTCCAGGGCACGACCGCGACGATCACCAACCCCGGCACGATCGGCACCGAGCACTCGGTGCCGCGGCTGATGGCCGGGCAGGGCTGCATCGTGGGCGTGGGGGCGATGGAGTACCCGGCCGCCTACGCCGGGGCGTCCGAGGAGACCCTGGCCCGGCTGGCCATCAGCAAGTCGGTCACGCTCACCTCGACCTACGACCACCGGATCATCCAGGGCGCCCAGTCCGGCGAGTTCCTGAAGAAGATCCACGAGCTGCTGCTCGGCGAGGACGGCTTCTACGACGAGATCTTCGCCGCGCTGCGCATCCCGTACGAGCCGGTCCGCTGGGTCAGGGACTTCCCGGCCGGCCACGAGGACGACGTCGCCAGGTCCGCCCGGGTGCAGGAGCTGATCCACGCCTACCGGGTGCGCGGTCACCTGATGGCCGACACCAACCCGCTCGAGGTCACCCAGCGCAAGCACCCCGACCTGGACATCAACCTGCACGGGCTGACCCTGTGGGACCTCGAGCGCGACTTCCCCACCGGCGGGTTCGGCGGGAAGGCGCGGATGAAGCTGCGGGACATCCTGGGCGTGCTGCGCGACTCGTACTGCCGCACCGTGGGCACCGAGTACATGCACATCCAGGACCCGGAGGAGCGCCGCTGGCTGCAGGACCGGATCGAGGTCCCGCACCCGCGGGCCGAGCACGACGAGCAGATGGCCATCTTGTCCCGGCTCAACGTGGCCGAGGCGTTCGAGATGTTCCTGCAGACCAAGTTCGTCGGCCAGCGCCGGTTCTCGCTCGAGGGCGCCGAGGCGCTCATCCCGCTGATCGACACGGTGCTCACCGAGGCGGCCGAGGCGCACCTGGACGAGGCCGTCGTCGGCATGGCCCACCGCGGCCGGCTGAACGTGCTGGCCAACATCGTGGGCAAGTCCTACGCGCAGATCTTCAAGGAGTTCGAGGGCAACCTGGACCCGAGCAGCGCGCAGGGCTCCGGCGACGTCAAGTACCACCTCGGGGCCGAGGGCACCTTCCGGGCGCCCGACGGCCGGGCGATCAGGACCTCGCTGGTGGCCAACCCGAGCCACCTGGAGGCGGTCGACCCGGTGCTGGAGGGCGTGGTCCGGGCCAAGCAGGACGTCATCGACAAGGGCGAGCCCGGCTTCACCGTGCTGCCCGTGCTCATCCACGGCGACGCCGCGTTCGCCGGGCAGGGCGTGGTGGCCGAGACGCTGAACCTGTCGCTGCTGCGCGGGTACCGGACCGGCGGCACCGTGCACATCATCGTGAACAACCAGGTGGGCTTCACCACCGCGCCGCAGTACTCGCGGTCCAGCGTGTACGCGACCGACGTGGCCCGGATGATCCAGGCGCCCATCTTCCACGTCAACGGGGACGACCCGGAGGCCGTGGTGCGGACGGCCAGGCTGGCCTTCGCCTACCGGCAGGCGTTCAAGAAGGACGTCGTCGTGGACATGATCTGCTACCGCAAGCGGGGGCACAACGAGACCGACAACCCGTCGTTCACCCAGCCGCTCATGTACGACCTGGTGGAGGCCAAGCGGTCGACCAGGAAGGTGTACACGGAGTCGCTGATCGCCCGCGGCGACATCACCATGGAGGAGGCCGAGGGCGCGCTGCGCGACTACCAGCAGCAGCTCGAGCGGGTCTTCACCGAGACCAGGGACGCGGCGGACCGGCCGGCCGAGCCCGGCAGCGTGCTCAAGCCCGAGCCCGAGGACCGCCCGGTCAACCACGAGGCGGTGCCGACCGCGGTGACCGCCGAGACCGTGAAGCGGATCATCGACACCCAGGTCAACCTGCCCGCGGACTTCACCCCGCACCCGCGGCTCAAGCCGCTGCTCGACCGCCGCGCGGCCATGCGCGAGGAGGACGCCATCGACTGGGCGACCGGCGAGCTGCTGGCGTTCGGCGCGCTGGTCCTGGACGGGCACCCGGTGCGGCTGGTCGGCCAGGACAGCCGGCGGGGCACGTTCGGCCAGCGGCACGCGGTGCTGGTGGACCGGCACACCGGCGCCGAGTACACGCCGCTCAAGCAGCTCGAGTCGGGCGCGGCCAAGTTCTTCGTGCACGACTCGCTGCTGTCCGAGTTCGCCGCGATGGGCTTCGAGTACGGCTACTCGGTGGCCCGCCCGGACGCGCTGGTCTGCTGGGAGGCTCAGTTCGGCGACTTCCTCAACGGCGCGCAGACGATCATCGACGAGTTCATCAGCTCCGGCGAGCAGAAGTGGGGCCAGCGTTCCGGCGTGGTGCTGCTGCTGCCGCACGGCTACGACGGCCAGGGGCCCGACCACTCCTCGGCCCGGGTGGAGCGGTTCCTGTCGCTGTGCGCGCAGGACAACATGACCGTGGCCATGCCGACCACGCCGGGCAACTACTTCCACCTGCTGCGCTGGCAGTGCCTGTCCGGCCGGCACAAGCCGCTGATCGTGTTCACCCCGAAGTCCATGCTGCGGCTCAAGGCGGCCGCGTCGCCGGTCGCGGACTTCACCAGCGGGTCGTTCCGCCCGCTGGTCGGTTCGGCGCAGGAGTCGGACGCGGATGTGCGCCGCGTGGTCCTGTGCTCTGGCAAGGTGTACTACGACCTGGCCGCGCGGCGCCGGGAGATCAGCGCGACCGACACCGCCATCGTCCGGGTCGAGCGGCTGTACCCGCTGCCGGTGTCCGAGCTGTGCGCCGAGCTGGCCCGGTACCCGGAGGCGGAGTCCGTCACCTGGGTGCAGGAGGAGCCGGTCAACATGGGGGCCTGGCCGACCATGGCGCTGAAGCTGCCGCGAGTGCTCGGTCGCCAGGTTGGCGTGGTGTCGCTGCCGGCCAGCTCGGCGCCCGCGAGTGGTTCGGCCAAGCTGCACGCCACCACTCACCGGGAGATCATCGAGACGGCCATCCCCCAGGGGAGCTGATGTACGTGTACTTCACCGACCGCGGCATCGAGGAACTCGGGGAGCGGCGCGGCGAGGACCAGGTCTCGATGGCCTGGCTCGCCGAGCGGCTCCGCGACTTCGTCGACCTCAACCCCGGATTCGACGTCGCCGTTGACCGGCTGGCCAGTTTTCTGGCCCGGCTCGACGACGAGGACGACTGACCCGTCCGGTTAGGCTCCTGGCGGCCGCCGGGGCGGGTGACCGGGCCCGTTCGGCCCCCGTCAGGGCGGTCGTGTCGCCGGCCGGCCGTCTATCCCCGGCCCCAGCCCCCATTCGCGATACATCTTGACTTTGAGCAAATGAGATATATCGTTAGGTGTACTGGGCAGGCCGATGGGAAGGACGGGTGGAATGCCGACGAGCGAGTGGAGCATCGAGACTCCTACCAGCCTGGAATTCGACGACGTGACCGGGCTGCGGGTCAGGCTCATCGCGGGCTCGGTAGCGGTGCTCGCCACCACCGGGAAGCCGACGCTCGAGGTATCCAGCATCGAAGGCGACCCGCTCAACGTCACGTTGGCCGACGGGGTGCTGACGGTGGCGCACGAGAACCTCAGCTGGGAGGGCCTGCTGAAGTGGCTGCGGCCGCAGCGGCATTCGGCCACGGTGACGGTGAGCGTACCGCGGAAGTGCGCGGCGCAGGTCGGCGTGGTCAGCGCGACCGCCGTCATGTCCGGCATGGGCGCGCGCGCCTCGGTCAAGAGCGTCTCCGGCGGGATCACGCTGGACAGCGTCACCGGTGACGTCGACGCCAACACCGTCTCCGGGGCGGTCGAGGCGCAGGGCATCAACGGCAAGCTCAACTTCAACACGGTGTCCGGGGACCTGACGCTCGCCGAGGGGTGGCTCGAGCGCCTTGACGTGAACGGGGTCAGCGGCGACGTGACCGCCGACCTCGACCTGGACCCGCTGGGCGGGATGCAGGTCACCACGGTGTCCGGCGAGGTGGTGCTCAGGCTCCCGGCCGAAGCCGACGCCCGGGTGAACCTGCACTCGGTCTCGGGTGACGTCCGGAGCGAATTTGCGGAGCTTAGGCGATCATCGGCCCCGGCGTCTCGTAGCGTTAGCGGTAGCCTTGGCGCCGGCTCGGGACAGGTGTCCGTGACCACCATGTCCGGCCGGGTCATGCTGCTGCGACGCGCCGGGCACGGCTCGCAGGATGTACGGGCTGACGATCAGCCTGATAATGAGAATGAGATGGAAGGCGAGGCCAGTTGAGTCCGGTATTCCGCCATGGAAGCCTCCGGCTGTACCTGCTCAGGCTCCTCGATGAGGAGCCCAGGCACGGCTACGAGGTAATCCGGCTGCTGCGTGACCGGTTCATGGGCGTGTACTCGCCCTCCCCCGGCACGATTTACCCCCGGCTGGCCCGTCTCGAGGAAGAGGGCCTGGTCACCCACGACGAGGTGGACGGCCGCAAGGTCTACCGGATCACCGAAGCCGGCCGCGACGAACTGCGCAGCCGCAGTGATGAGCTCGACGAGCTCGAGGAGGAACTGTCCGCGTCGGTCAGCGACATCGTCCGTGAGGTCAGGGAGGACGTCAGGCAGACCGTGCGGAGCCTGCGCGAGGAGCTGACCTGGGCGGCCCGTGAGTCCCGCCGGATGGGCCGGGAGATGGCCACCGACGTCCGCGAGCAGGCCAAGCAGGCCCGCGATGAGGCGCGCGAGCAGGCGAAGCAGGCCCGTGACGAGGCGCGCGAGCAGGTCAAGCAGGCCAAGGAACAGGCTCGTGAGCAGGCGCGGCAGGCCCGTGAGGATGCCCGCGAGGGGCGGGACCGGGCGCATCAGCCGCATGATCCTGGCGAGTTCGGCGAGGAGAGCGGCGCGGCCGCTGGCGAGGGCAGTACCGCCGCCGCCGCCGGTGCCGCCGCCGTCGGCGGTGGTACCGGCTCCGCCGGCGAGGGACCGGGCCCCGAGGCGGCCCGGCGGGTGCACGAGCAGGCCCGACGGCTCCGCGAGGAAGCCAGGCGTGCCCGCGACGAGGCCATCGGCGCCGGGCGGCTCGGCGATCCCGTCGGCGCCGGCTTCCGCTCCGGCGACCACGACTGGGATCCGCCGGGCGGGTCAGGCTGGGGTCAGGGACCAGGCTGGACGGACTGGCCGGGGCGGCGCGGCTGGGAAGACTGGGCGCGGATGCGCGGGCGGCCCGGCTGGCCCGGCGGGCTCGACTTCGGGACGCTGCGCGACCTGGAGCGGGTGGCCGTCCAGTTCACCTCCGATCTGCGCCGGGTGGCCATGCAGTCTTCGGCCGCGGGCGAGAACGTGATCACCGACCTGCGCACGATCTTGGAAGACGCGCTGGATCGGATCAAGTCCGAGATCTTCGGCCCTGGCTCCGGCCCCGGCCACGAGGGAGCGGAAGGGAAGGGCCCCGGCACCGCCGGGGCGGCCGACTCTCCCGCCAGCTCTGCCGACGACGCTTCCGCTGACGCTCCGGTCGCCGACGCTCCGGTCGCCGACGACACTCCCCCTGCGGGCGACGCCGGGAAGCCGACCGGAAAGGACTGACCCTCTAGAGGGTGAAGACGATCTTGCCGAACAGATCGCCGGCGATCATGGCCTGGAAACCGTCGCGCGCCTGGGCCAGCGGCAGCACCCGGTCGATGACCGGGCGGGCCCCGGTCTGCTCGAGGAACCTGGTCAGCCGGCCGAGCTGATCGCGTGACCCCATGGTCGAGCCGGTCACCGACAGCTGCGTGAAGAAAACCCGGGTCAGTTCGGCCGGCGGGGCGTCGCCGCTGGTCGCACCGGAAATCACGATCCGGCCGCCGGGCTTGAGCGACCGCACGGAATGCGCCCAGGTCGCCTGTCCGACCGTCTCCAGCACCACGTCGACCCGTTCCGGCAGCCTGGCCCCGGACGGGAAGACCTGGTCGGCGCCGAGCTTGAGGGCCTGCTCGCGCTTGGTCTCGCTGCGGCTGGTCGCCCAGATCCGGTAGCCGGCCGCGCGGCCGAGCACGATCAGCGCGGTCGCCACCCCGCCTCCCGCGCCCTGCACGAGCAGCGTCGCGCCCGGCTGGACGCCGGACTTCTCGAACAGCATCTTGTACGCGGTCAGGTAGGCCGTCGGCAGGCACGCGGCCTCCTCGAAGGACAGCGCCGCGGGCTTCGGCACCAGGTTGCGCCGCGGTACGCAGACCCATTGGGCGAAGGCGCCGTCGTGGCGCTCGGACAGCAGCGACCGGCGCGGATCGAGGGTCTCGTCGCCGCCACCCGCGTCGGGATCGGCGATGACCGCGTGCACCACGACCTCGTTGCCGTCCTCGTCGAGCCCGGCGGCATCGCAGCCGAGCACGATGGGGAGCCGGTCCTCGGAGATGCCCACCCCGCGGAGCGTCCAGACGTCGTGATGGTTCAGCGCGGCCGCCTTCACCGAGACCGTCGTCCACCCGTCCGGGCAGGCTGGCTCCGGGCGGTCGCCCAGTTCGAGCCCGGACAGCGGATCATCAGCGTCAATACGCACAGCAGTCGCAGCAAACATGCCCCACACCCTACAAAACCCGGCGGTCGGCTCCGGAGCCCGGCACCGGCGCCGCCTGGGGTCGCCCCGATTCAGTGGTTGTGGCGTTCTACCGCATCTAATCGGTAGAACGCCACGTTCATTGACTTCTCCGTTGCCCGGGTGTGGGACTGGGGTGAGAGGAGG
>Ga0207689_10003775_pt1 | contig 13800 bp, 10 predicted proteins | sample KBSMisM52_FD_184312 | JGI IMG/M metagenome (GOLD analysis project Ga0207689, IMG submission 184312) | Miscanthus rhizosphere microbial communities from Kellogg Biological Station, Michigan, USA - KBS Miscanthus M5-2 (SPAdes) (version 2) | ecosystem: Host-associated > Plants > Roots >... | reverse complement strand
TCCCTGGACCAGGGGGCAAATGGCAGTTGTCCAGGGACGGCGGCGTGGAACCACGATGGCATGGGGACGGAAAAGAACTTTTCTTCCTGGCACCAGACAACAAACTGATGGCCGTGTCAGTGAACGCGAAGAAATCCTCTTTAGAGATCGGCAATGCTCACCCACTATTCGAGACGCGCGTGGCCACTACTCCGGGCACTCACTACGACGTAACGCGCGACGGTAAGCGTTTCCTGATCGAGCTGGGCGGAGAAGGAAGCTCCGCGCCCATCCAGCTGGTTGTTAACTGGACGGCGGATCTGAAGCGATGACGCTAGCACCCGGAACAAAACCCGGACGCTATGAAGCACAGAATCAGATACCGAGTATGTGTCAGATGGTTTGTCGGAATCGCTGATCTATCGGTCGTTCTCGATTGGGGATTTAAGAGTTAGTCCTACCAGCTCCGTGTTCCGATATAAAAATAAAGAGATTGATCCGAACAAGGTTCGCGAAAGTTGGGATTCCGTCTTAAGCGCCAGTTAACCCGCCGGTACCGCAAACAGCGTTATGAAAAAGAGCACCGCTGCTAACACTCCAATGATGATCTTCATCGCTTTGCTTTCGGCGACGACTATCGCCACCAAACACTGCAGAAAATAGTAGAAGGCAAACGCGCGTGAAGCGAAGGAGAGAATGGTCAACGTTGAAGCGAATGCCAGGATAACCGCGATCCCGCAGATCAACACATAGGCCTGTCGATCGTCGACACGTCCCTGGGTTGACTCTTCGACAGTTCCCCCGGCGGCAACTACGTCTGCTACCGCTGCACTAAACTGACTAAGCACTGCCGCCAGCACCAGCGGAATCGGAAGCCATGCAGCCACCTTCGCAGCCAACACCAACAGGCCATTGTCCTCGACGTGGTTGCCGAGAAAATGCATCAACGGAGTCGCCGCTGCAACGAAGACCACGTAGATAACTGTAGATACCAGCTGCGAACTGCGGCACGACCAGATACGCATCTCTCGATCAAACTGATTGCCGAGGTAGCGCGATGTTTCAAAGCCTTGCACTACGATGAGCGTGCCGCCCAGTACGGTGAGAACAGTCCATAAGTCCTGCTTGGGAACGAGCGGCCATTGAATTGTTTGCGTGGTGTAAGCCTTCCAGTCGAATATCAGAAACCCGACTACAAGAACCAGTACCAGAACCCCAGTCACGCGGAGGGCCCACCGCTCCAGGATCATTAGCATGTCTAAACCACGAAATCGGCCCAGGACTCCGATCGCGGCGACGATGATCACGGTAAGGAAGTTTTCTCTAAACTGCGTGTTGATTCCTAAACCGCCCAGGACGAAGGCGGCGAGAATATGGATGTATAAACACACGGAGATCGCGTATGCCAGGACGAGGGCGAGGTTAGCCGTGCGTTCGTACCGCAGAAGTCGAGGTGATGGTGTGGGCGACTCTAACAGAGGCTCCGCGTGACGAATGTTGAAACGAATTACTGAGCCCATGGCATAGGCCAACGCACAAACACCGGCCATCGCCACCACCGAATATGGGCCAACGGCTGCGTTTAGAATGGGCACAATTACGAGGAAACCACTACCGAAAATCGAGGCCAGGGGGGTCGCGCGGGCGTGGCGGAGGTGACTGCGGCTACCTGCTTCTGACATTTGTAAAGGCTCTTTTCGGATCCAACAAAAACGCTATTGGTAGATCCTTTATCCTTTCGTGTGAGTGAAGATGCCACCCACAGCCGTCGACTATAGAGCCAGCATGAAAGGAGTCGTACTGGCAGAATTGACAGTAATTCGCCTCGCACACTAACTGATTTAGCGGTACCAAATACCAAAGGGTTTTATGCGAGATGAAGAGGAGAGGAACGAGTACAGGCTTCAAGCGAACTGGCCATAAACGGATGCTCGCGCACGTACGAGTAATGAGGAACTAATCCATGTTGTGCCGGGCAGTTGTTAGTTAGAGGTTCGATTAGAACATCCGGGTGAAGAATTTGATTCCCGCGATCTTCATCTCACCGCCTTCACGCACAACCGTGTAACCTTCGATCTGATAATACGATTCGTCCTTACTTAAGACGGCTCCGCCTCCGTCATACTTCATTGGCTCAACAACCCTGGACTTCGGTGGTAGAAAATCACCGGTAACCAAATCGCTCTTAAACTTTCGGATCCGTTCTGCGACGCTCGGATACTTAGCTGCAAGGTTATCGAGATGTGAGCGAAAGTCTTTAGTGTCCTTATCGACTTGCGACGCGAAGGCAGCAAACTCCGCAGCTGTGTCTGGTCCTTTTCTGGTGAACATCGCCTTGATGTGAGGCGGAAAGAAGATTGCTTCCTCGTTGTCACCCGGACTTCCGAGCGGAAACATCAAATACAAAAGCTGCATACGAGCCTTGTAAGCGTTGATTAGAGTTTGATCTTCAACGTTCGCATATTCGAGGTCGCCGAACTCCCCGTCTTTAATTGCGATCGCCCGTTGTCGTGTTTTGTTCTTCGTGAACGTCGCTTCGAAAGCTGCATTGAAGTCCAGATTATGACTGAGAACTTTCTGAAACTGTTCGCAGACACGATAGGCCTGGACTACTTCTTCGGTTTGTTTTACCGGGCGCGCCCCTTGTTGTCGGATCGAGATCGTGAAGAGGGCTGGCGTGGTTAGTATGACGATAACGACCTGGTGAAATAGATGCATACTGAGTAGTTTGGACTTTGTCAGACTTGATTCCAAGAGAATTTAACCTTTCCCTGAATAAGGGCTGTCGCTAAGTTGTTTATTCGCCCGCCCGCACCACTAAACAACATCCTTTCGAGCGCCCTTGCCGCCCGCTTGAGGGGATGAGACCGGGATTAAGTGGAAACTGAGACACCACCGGCATGAAGCCGGTGGTGTCATTTCTCATGTGGTCCACGCTTTTCATCGGTGTGATACTAGAACAAGCACAACACAGTGCCGGATAGTGTTACGTTCGATGCTGCCGAACAAACCAGGCCGCCACATCCTGCCACCACCCGAAGCCCGCAAGAGATCAGCAACACGTCACCTGCATTTACCATTAACCTGGTCGTTGCAGTCATGTTGGTTAGAGGGATTCGATTGACCCCCATTACTCTGTCGTCCAACAGAGTAACACCCGTTGCAGCACGAAAACCGGATGGGCCATCAGCCAGTACCGACACGAGCAGTCGTGCGGATGCTCGCCCATAACCAAGGATCGTGATCGCAGCAATAGTTGCCCCGACAAAGGTCGATACCGAAACTGTAGCGAGTTCAGTCGAAGGGGCCGTCGTAAACGCACCCATAAACATTGACCTATCGATATGACCTCCAGGTGGAAATGCGGCAACGCTCATTCCCAATAGGCCGGCGGCGCCATTAAATACCTGGCGCGGCGTTGTGAATACGCCGCCGGAGGTTGATGAACGGAACGACATAAAGAAAGGTGGAAACAAGTTTGGATTGTGTCCGATGATCGTTTCTGATTGTGGCGGTTCCTCGCCGGTGAGCAATTCAGTTTCCTTGCGCGCTTTCTCCCCAAGGGCGGTTGCCTTCTTTTGATCAAAGGTGAAGAGCCCGGGATCGTTTAACGAATCCATCAGATCGACTTCGCGTTGCGAGGCTGCGAAATCGTCATTCATCTGATTCTTCATTGTCGCTTCGTAGTTTCGAATCAATCTTGAAATTGATTTTGGATCGACGTTTGGCGGGGCGAACTTGGGATCAAATTCCACGAGACCAGGCTTTTCGAGTTTCAGTTTCATTTGTCACCTCCAGGCAGTCAGGACCTTTCAGAAGTTGATGGAAGACTTGCTGTCGTAAGCGAGGTCGGCAGCATAGTTTTGCGTGATTGAGAGTGCTCTAAAACTCGGATAGCTTCTCAGAATCGGAAACGAAATACCAACATCTTTCTGAAGTTCTGCCCACTGCTTTGCGCAAAGCTAGCTGATCTCGTCGCACTGTTCTAGAATGACTCGCATTCAAAGTTCGGTTTATGTGAAGACGTTCTAAGCTCTCTTATCACTTTGGTGACGGCGATCCCAGGCGTCGGTTAGGTAAATAAGCTCCAGCCCTTCACATCGGGTATAAGCCCGTCGCAGTGAAGTACTAATCCAACTCGAAGGTCTCGCGTCGCACAGCGGTCACATGACCACTTGGTTATTTGCACCTGTGCGTATCGATTGAACAGCATTCATTAACTAGGAAATTGGACTGTTACGGTGAGTATTATGTCGATAAGCTTTAGAGCCTCTTGCAACGTCTGAAGTGGTCATCAGATCGTTATGGAGTTGCTCTCATTCTCCCCAAGCTCAGCTTGGGGTGAGAGGCGCCCCGGTTACTCAGGAACCGTTTCAACGGTTTACCCGGTCTGCGAATGAATCCGAACGCGAATGAAACTTTGGCGTGAAGCTTGACTGGCTCAACCTCGTAAACCGTTAAAACGGTTCCAGAAAACCAGGCACTACTGTAACCCCAAGCTGAAGCTTGGGGAGAATGAGACTTTTGCAAGAGACTCTTTAACTTGTCGTGGCTTTGAATTAGAGCCTCCTTTAGAACATCGCGAAGCACACATTTTGAACCCCATCGACAAGCTAAAGAGGTTCTTACAAAAATCCCACAAACGGCAGTGGAGTGACCCCCTAGATTGAGACAGCGGAATTTAGCACACTATGCAAAGGGGGGAGCGATAGTGGCTAAGAAGCGCGAAAAGAAATACACCAAATACACGGAAGAGTTCCGGCGGCAGGCGGTCCAACGAATGAAGGTGAGTGACAACCTCAGCGCGTTGGCGCGGGAACTGGGAATCGATCATAAGCTGTTATATGAGTGGCGGGAACGGGAGGCCGACCTCAGCGATCAGCGGTTACCAGCCAATCGCAAGACGCGCCAGTTGGAGCAAGAGAATAAAGAACTGAAGCGGCTGCTGGCTGAGAAAACTCTGGAAATAGATTTTTTCAGAGGAGCCTTGCAAAAAGTCGCGGCTCGACGACAGCCGAGCGCCGCGGCTGGCGAGAAGGCGTCTACGACCAAATCCGGGAAGTGACGTGCTTGCAAGGCAACCGCTTGAGTATTGAACGGATGTGTCAATTGGCCCAAGTCAGCCGGGCTGGGTTCTATCGTTGCCGCCAGGAGCGAGAACCGGAGCAGGAAGAATTGGACTTGCGGTCAATGATTCAACAAATCTATCTGGAACATCGGCGGCGCTATGGTTACCGCCGCATCACGCAAGAGCTGCGGCGCCGCGGCCTGGTGCTCAATCGCAAACGAGTGCAACGGTTGATGCAGTCAGATAATCTGCTGGCACTGCAACCGAAAGCTTTTGTAACGACTACGAACTCACGCCATGAGTGCGAAGTCTATTTGAACTTGGCGCGGCGGCTGAAACTGACTGGTATTAACCAGTTATGGATTGCCGATCTGACTTACATTCGGTTAGGTAGAGAGTTCGTTTATCTGGCCGTCATCCTTGATGCGTACTCGCGCAAAGTAGTCGGCTGGGAACTAGCGCGCCAAATGACGACGACGTTAACCAGGACGGCGCTCGAACGTGCTATTGCGGCGCGTCAGCCAGCGCCTGGTTTGGTCCACCACTCGGATCGCGGCGTGCAGTATGCGGCCGCGGAATATACCAACCTGCTGGCCCAGCATCAGATCATACCGAGCATGAGCCGGCCAGCAAATCCTTATGACAATGCGGCTTGTGAAAGTTTTATGAAGACCCTCAAGCGCGAAGAGATCGACGCCGGCGACTACTGTGACCTGGAAGATTTGCGGCAGCACCTCGAAGAGTTTATTGACCGTTATTACAATCAGGTGCGCTTGCACTCAACCATTGGTTATCAATCACCGGCAGAGTTTGAGCAATCACTGACGCCCGTTGTTTCCGCGGCCGCCAGGATGAGTTTTTTCAGGCATGAGGAGGACTATCAACCCGATGATCACGACTTAGCATCGAGGAGTGAACCGCAGTCCACTCCTCAGCTCATCGGTATTGATGAGTCTCCAGCTGGTTATTCCTTGGCGCGTTGCTCTCCAGCAGAGCGCGCCTCCGCTTCACCAGCTATGATTAATTCTGCAACTAAGTAGAATGCTGTCAAACAACAAACCAAAGTGTGGAATTGCGACTGTCTCACTAACGGGGGTCACCCCAGCAGTTTGTGGATACTTCAAGTCCAGCCTAGTAGGTAACGCAATCCCTAACGGAGCATCGTTGTCCCGGAGGGCAAACCGTCATTACAAGGTTGGACTTGAACAATCCACAAACTGCCGTTTTTGGGATTCACCCCTCTTCTCGTAACTAGTGCTTTGTAGGCTGGACTTGAACGATCTCCAAACTGCCGTTTGAAGGATTTTTGCAAGAGCCTTTAAAGCATATCGAATACGTTGCTTCCGCCGAACGTTTTCCTTAGAGTGTCCGGTCATATCGATGTACGCCCCGCAGGGCTGGAGGGTTCATGAGTTTTCCTGAGCCGCAATCAATGCTGTTGCATTATCGCCTGCTTGAGAAAATCGCGGCTGGCGGGATGGGCGATGTTTATAAGGCCGAGGACACCAAACTCGGTCGTACTGTTGCACTGAAACTCCTGCCTCAAGCTGTCAACCAGGATCCAAACGCCAGGCGCAGGTTTCTCAACGAGGCCCAGTCAGCTTCAGCTCTCAATCACCCCAACATCGTCATCATCCACGCCATCGAAGAAGCCGGAGGCCTCGACTTCATCGTCATGGAATACGTGGAAGGACAAACGCTCAAGCGGATGATAGTTCAAGACGGTGCGTTACCTTTCATCGGGCTCCTCGATGTTGGAATCCAGATTGCCGAGGCTTTGGAAGCTGCGCACACCGTTAACGTAATTCACCGGGATATCAAATCAGCGAATGTTTTGATTACGCCAAGAGGAATCGCAAAGGTCCTCGACTTTGGTTTGGCGAAAAACATTCGAGGCATGACTGATAAGGTGGATAAGGAAGCGGCAACACTTCTCGACCTCACCGGTGAAGGTGTGGTGATGGGAACCGCGTCTTACATGTCGCCAGAACAGACACGTGGCGAAGTTCTTGATTTGAGATCCGACATCTTTTCACTTGGAACTGTGTTGTATGAAGCGGCAACCAGGTCATTACCGTTTCCCGGACAGAGTGTGCTCGCCATCATGGATTCGATTTCCAGAGTTGCACAGACGCCACCGAGTCAGATTCGTCCGGAATTGCCCCCGGAGTTTGATGCCATCCTTGCTCGGGCCCTGGCAAAAGAGCGTGAGCGTCGCTACGGGTCTGCAGCTGAGATGGCTAACGATTTGAGGAACCTGCGGACCGGCATAACGGACTCGTGGCGCGGCCCTTCCGTCGTTTACGATCGCGATCTCATCGATACGTCTGCAACTTCGTTTGTAGGTCGTGAAGCTGAGTTAGGAAAACTCGAAGGATTCCTGAGACAGGCAATTGAAGGAAAGGGTCGGGTGGTCTTCATCACTGGCGAACCGGGGATCGGCAAAACATCACTCTCCGACGAGTTCCTTCGCCGTGCACGTTCTCAGTCAAAAGGGTTGATGGTTTCTCGTGGGCGATGTATTGAGCAATACGGCACCGGTGAAGCTTACCTTCCGTTTCTTGATGCGCTGGGATCGTTGCTCGACGGACCAAGCCGGGAACGCCTGGGTGCAATCATGCGGAGTTATGCCCCAACGTGGTGCACACAATTACCGGCGGCGTTTTCATCTACCGGCACTGTTGACCACCTTCAGCAGGATACGATTGGCGCTACCAAGGACCGCATGATTCGGGAAATGGGCGACGCGTTGGGGTTGTTTTCAAATACGACGCCAGTCGTGCTCCTCCTCGAAGATCTCCACTGGGCAGACCCTTCGAGTATTGACCTTCTTCGCCATCTTTGTAATCGAATCAATACCCAAAGTGTGTTACTCGTTGGCACCTTCCGTCCGGAAGATGTCGAACGCAGTAATCACCCACTGAAGAGTTACAAAGCTGAAATGCAGATGCATAAGCTCTGCGAAGAGATCGCGCTCGATTCATTGACTCGCGATCATATCGTTGATTACTTGAACGTCACGTTTAAGCCGAACGACTTTCCCGCCAACCTCGCTGATCACCTGCATGAAAAAACTGAAGGACATCCCTTATTCACGACCAACCTGCTTCAGTTTCTGAGTGAACGAGGTGACATAGTCAAAGCGAACGAACACTGGACGTTGGCGCGTCCGCTTTCCCAGGTTGAATTGGAGATACCCCAAAGCATTCGCAGCATGATCGGAAAGAAGATTGACAGCCTCGACGAAGAGGATCGCAGGACTTTGCAATACGCGAGCGTTGAAGGAGCGGAGTTTTTGTCGACCGTGGTTGCCGATCTGCTCGGCATCGATCAGGTGGATGTGGAAGAGCGTTTGGCGGGCCTGGAAAAAACGCATCGCCTGGTCGTAACACGCGAGGAGGAAGATTTACCCGATGGGTCGCTCGCAACGCGTTATCGTTTTGCGCACGCGCTCTACCAGAATTTTCTGTACGGAAACCTGGTCAACAAACGACGTGTGATGTTGCACAAGCAGGCCGGTGAGCAACTGGAGAAGCATTATGGAAAGCGCGCTCCTCAACTTGCTACGCAACTGGCTTTGCACTTTGAAAGAGGCCGCGATTTCCCGCGCGCCGTTGAATACTTGATTCATGCCGGCGACAACGCCACAAAGTTCTATGGAAACGGCGAAGCTGCGGACCACTACACGCACGCACTTGAGTTGGTTGAGAAATTACCTGACGAATTGAAGCAGCAAATGTTTGCCCGTCTCTATATGAAACGCGGTGCAGTGAATTTTGCGTTGAGTCGTTTTAGTCAGTCGGTAGACGACTACGTAAGCGCACTCAAACAGGAAGAAGCTCTGACGCCGGCTAAACAGTCCGCTATTCTGAACGCCTTAACGACCACCCTTTTCTTTTCACACCGTCTTGAAGAAATGGAACAACGCGCTGATGAGGCGCTCAACGCAGCCAGGGCCGCAGGTAGCGAAGAACTCCGGCTGGACACAATGATCCTGATGGGCCTAAAGCACCTGTGCTACGGCGAGTTGGAGATCGGGCGTCCAATAATTGACGACGTAATCAAAAGTGCCCGCGCCATCAATTACAAGCCGGCGCTAATGGCAGGCTTAACCTGGCGAGGCTGCTTGTATTTCTTTCAGTCTGAATACGAGCGCACCATCGAGTTTGAAATCGAGGCGAAGCGATTAGCATCAGAGTGTCGCGATGGATTTTTGCTACTGACAGGGCTGTTCTTCCATGGCCTTTCGCTCGGAAATCTCGGTCGTATTTCTGAAGCGATGGCGGTTCTGGAAGACGCCATCTCCAAGGCTCGCCGGAATGGCGACTTGTTCTGGTTTCCACGAATGCCTAATTGCATAGGCTGGTTGCATCGGGAAATCCAGGACTTCGAAGGTGCATTGAAATACGATCAGGAAGGCTTGCATGTCGGCCGGGAGTTTCACGTATTGGAAGCAGAAGCAAACTCACTGATCAATCTCGGTATCGACCACACGATTGCTAATAAGCCGTCTGAGACTGCTTCAGTGTTCCATGAGGCGCGCGATATTTTTGAACGCGATAAATGGTTTCGCTGGCGTTACAACATTCGCCTTGAAGCAGCGACAGCCGAACACTGGCTGCGCCAGGGAGATCTGACGCAGGCAGCTGAGTTCACTGAGAAGTTAATTCAGATGGCAGATGAATTTAAGTCGCGGAAGTACCTGGCTGTTGGCCACAAATTGAAAGCCGATATTGCTATCGCCGGAAACGACACTGAGACGGCGCGAAAAGAGTTTGAGGTTGCGTTGAAGGTGCTGGCGGAATACCCGGCGCCAGTAGTGAAGTGGAAAGTGCTTGCGGCTTTGGGCCAACTGCTGAAAAGTGCTGGTGAGACGGACGAAGCCCGGCGGGCATTAACAGAGGCGCGTGAAATAGTTGAGTACTGCGCGAGCAACGTCTCAGATGACGATCTGCGCTCAATCTTTTTGAATTCGAAGGCTGTTCAGGAAGTAATGAACGGGTGCTAGAAGCTAATGTCCCTCGTTCAACACGCGCCTTCCTTCGATGACGCACAAGCGGCAACAATTGCAAATGACGTTTACGGCATTAGCGGCGTTGTAAAAGAGTTACCGAGCGAACGCGATCAGAATTTTCTTTTTACCGCGGACACGGGTGAACGGTTTGTTCTGAAGATTGCAAACTCGCTTGAGCAACGTGCGCTTCTCGAAGCGCAAAACGAGGCGATGCGTCATTTGCAAACGCGAGTCGACTTTTGTCCTCGCGTTGTCAAAGCGCAGTCTGGCGAGTCGATCGCCCAAGTCTCAACTAAAACTGCTCCTCATTATGTCCGGCTGGTTACGTTTATTCCCGGGCTTCCACTGGCCAACGTAAACCAATCCTCAGACGTCTTGGTTGGCCTCGGTAAAAAACTTGGACAGTTAACCAGCGCCCTCTCCGACTTCGACCAGGAAGCCTTTCATCGTGACTTTCACTGGGACCTCGCAAATGGTCTCAATGTGATTCGTGAATACGAGCTGCTGGTAACTGATGCTTCTCTACGTTTGCAACTCGACAGTTGTGTTCTGCGTTTTGAGAACGTCGTACTTCCCAGATTGGCGCGGCTACGCCGGAGCATCATTCATGCCGACGCTAACGACTACAACGTCATAGTTGACGACGAGCGCATCGCCGGCATCATCGATTTCGGCGACATGGTGTATAGCTACACAGTTGGCGAACTAGCGATCTCGCTGGCTTACGTGGTCCTTGGCAAAGAGGATCCTTTGGAGTGCGCTAGTAAAGTAGCGGCAGCGTACCTTTCTGAGTGGATGCTGACTGAAGATGAAATCGATTCGTTGTGGACACTGATGTTGATGCGGCTCTGCATGAGTGTTTGCTTGGCGGCTTTTCAGCAAAGCCAGAAACCCGACAATCAATACCTTGATATCAGTCAACAATCGATCAGGCAGAGTCTTCCGTTGTTGCTTGAAATTGATCTTGATCAGGTATCAAGAGTCTTAAGGGCTTAGCGGAAATGTCCGATATGCTTCAGCTTGTCGGTCCAGTGGTAAGGGTACGCAGCGTCGACTTAACGTAGGGACATCCGATCGGACATCAACTATGTCTGGACAAACAAAATCCGAAACACTAGCGACGCGCCGGCGACTTCTTGGTCGCAATCTCAGTGTCGCCTATAAAGACCCGCTCAAGATCGTTCGCGGGTCAATGCAGTATCTCTATGATGAGCAAGGCAATCAGTATCTCGATGCGTACAACAACGTCGCACATGTTGGACATTGCCATCCGCGAGTTGTGCGCGCGGCGCAGGAACAGATGGCCCTCCTCAACACAAACACCCGTTACCTGAACGATCTAATTAACGAGTATGCATCACGTTTGACCGCAACATTGCCTGAGTCGCTGAGCGTTTGTTTCTTTGTGAATTCAGGAAGTGAAGCCAACGAACTAGCCTTGCGACTTGCACGTGCACACACAAAAGCTCGAGATCTTATCGTCCTCGATCATGCCTACCATGGAAACACTACAACCTTGATTGATATTAGTCCTTACAAACACAAGGGGCCAGGCGGGTCTGGTCCGCCGTCCTGGGTTCACAGTGTGCCGCAGCCTGATGTGTATCGAGGCCAATACCGAGATGGGCAGGCTGGTGAACGCTATGCAGAGCATGTCATTGAAGTCATCGAAGAGTTAGGCGATGACGGGCTGTGTGGGTTCATCGCCGAGTCGTTGCCGAGCGTTGGCGGTCAGATTGTATTGCCAAAAGACTATTTGGGTCTGGTCTACAAAGCCGTTCGTGGCGCTGGAGGGGTGTGTATCGCTGATGAAGTGCAAACCGGATACGGTCGGATTGGAACTCATTTCTGGGGATTCGAAAGTTACGGAGTGATTCCAGATATCGTTGTGCTGGGTAAGCCGATTGGCAATGGCCATCCGATTGGCGCGGTAGTTACGACGGCTGAAATCGCAGGCTCGTTTGCGAACGGAATGGAGTTCTTCAGTACCTTTGGTGGCAATAATGTTTCCTGTGCGATTGGTTCGGAGGTGCTTGCCACTGTTCTCGACGAACACCTCCAAACGCATGCCAGGCAGATCGGCGATCACATGCTCTCAAGACTGAATGAGTTGAAGAGCCGTTACAAAATCATCGGTGACGTTCGTGGTTCTGGAATGTTTCTGGGGGTTGAATTGGTAAGGGATCGGGAAACGCTCGAACCAGCAACAGATGAAGCTGACACCATTGTGAATTTGATGCGCGGCGAAGGAATCTTGCTGGGAACTGATGGTCCCTTTCACAATGTTTTAAAGATCCGTCCGCCTATGCCGTTTGATCAAAACGACGCTGAAAGGTTGATCGCTGTACTGGATAGAATCTTGAAAACAAATATCTGAATTGAGGGCGTCTCCTTGGAGTGCGGTGGCCTGGCACCGCTTTGGAAAGGGTGCTCCTTTGCCACACGACCTTGACCAAAGCGGTGCCAGGCCACCGCACTCCAAGGAGATGCCCTCAAAAGCGTGGCCCACTTTCAAAAAGTCAGATAGAATCCCCCGCACTCAATCCGACAAGGGAGGACGCACCTCATGAATCGAAATACTCTGGAACGAGATCTCAAGAAGGTTGGCGTAAGTCTCAAAGGTTGGTTACCCGTTTTGCAGTGCGATGTTTGTAAACATCATTGGGAGCCGTTCAGCACTGCGGTTGGGGCTACCGCTCCGACGGTTCGGTTTGACTATTGGCAGTGCAAGAATAACTGTAACGCCGGCAGCCATCCCAGCCATGAATTACAGACTGCTTTACCGAAGTATGTAGTCATCAATGACATTCCGGGAATGCTCTTTGGTGAAGGGGACCTGGAAGAATTTGAGCAGTATGTGCGTTCGATGGATGCGACCGAAGTACCGAATCGAAATCTCTAAGGCTCGACTCAGTCTCGGGAGAGCATGAACGACAGCGAGTGCCCACTCGCGGTCCACCCCTCATTTGAATAGGCGATCGGCAAGTCCACGACGGGAGAGGTTTCGCTTTCGTCTGCCCATACCGAGTCAGACACTTGCTCGCATCTCAGTAGATAGTGTTCCAGGCCAGTGAAGACGCTCCGCCAGTAGCCACCATACAGAGTCTTGTAAACAATACCGCCTACCTCAACATAGACTCGGTTACCGCTGATGATTTTGTAGTTAATGCGACCGAGCAGGTCAAGAATTCGGGTTTGTTCACGAATGCCGGGATTTGAACCGTCATGCTCACTGCGAAAGAAGGATTGTTGATTTGATTGGGGGATGGGTGAGCAAACAAGTGCGTCAACTTCCCGCCACATTTCGGGAGTGTATTGGACGCGCCGCTTCTGTTTCTCGCGAACCATCCGACACCTCAGTGAGCTACGAATTGAGGGGTGAAGTGTGCGTAGTTTAGTTCAGGGTGTGTCCCAAAAGCCAGAATTTTGGTGCGAGTTTTTGGGGCTCCAGTTTTCAAGAAGTAGGTGCAAGAATCTGGAGATGATTTCAGCCACAGATAAACGCAGATGGACACAGATCAGAAAAAGGACAAAAAAATTCCTACTCTTACGCTTTGTCTGCTCTGCGTTTTATCTGTGGCCGATTTCTCTTCATCAACGACATGCTAAAGTGTTTTCGCTAGCTCCTGGGCGCGCTGTGACAGGCGTGGCTCTTCGATCTTTTCGGCAAACGATGCAAAGTCTTTTGTTGGGCCATTCCACCGGAGTTCGTCGATATCATCAAAAAGAGGCGCATTGG
>Ga0207689_10003772_pt1 | contig 13806 bp, 15 predicted proteins | sample KBSMisM52_FD_184312 | JGI IMG/M metagenome (GOLD analysis project Ga0207689, IMG submission 184312) | Miscanthus rhizosphere microbial communities from Kellogg Biological Station, Michigan, USA - KBS Miscanthus M5-2 (SPAdes) (version 2) | ecosystem: Host-associated > Plants > Roots >... | reverse complement strand
GTACGCTCCTCTGCCGGTAGCCTGAGGCCTCGTTAGGCGACGTCCTCCCGAGCCGCCTCGTTAGGTCACATCTTTCCCAGCCCAAAGCCGACGATCAGGCCGAACGCAGTCCCCATCCACATCAGCGGACTCTTGTACCATCGCGACCGCGGTTCGGTCCCGATGACGACGTGCTCGGTGGTGATGCGGCCGGCTTGAGCGGTGACGAGCGCAGTCGCTTCGCCGTTCGCTCCGATCGAGAGAACCTTGAGCTGTGCCACGAGCGCATCGCGTCGGCGCGGGTCGACGACGATCGCGCGCGGCGATCGCACGATCCAGGTCATCTTCCCGGCCTGAAACGTGACCGTTGTGTCGCTCACGTGCGTGATGGCGAACCGGACATCGCGATCCTGTGCGCGCGTGCCCCTCGGCAGCGCGACCGTGAGCACTGCCGTGAGCACAACGAGGAAAAGCCTCATCACAGGATGCGCTGGACGATTCCCTTGAGGTCATTGAACATCACGAGCACGAACAACAGCGCGATCGCCACGAGACCGACCCGCAGGATGTATTCACGCGTTCGCTCGCTGAAGGCGCTTCCCTTTGCGGCTTCGAGCACGTTGAGCAGGATCTGTCCACCGTCGAGTATCGGTACCGGAAGCATGTTCAGCACGGCAACGTTGATGCTCAGGAGCGCGATCAACCCGAACAGCGTTTCGAGCCCATACCGTGCGGCCTGAACGGACACCTGCGCGATCGCGATCGGTCCGCCGAGCTGCGACGTCGACACGTCCCCGGCAAAAATGCCGCGCACGAGATCCACGATACCGCGCGCCTGCTTCCACGTGGAATCCGACCCGATCACGACGGCGTCGGCGAACGGGATCTGCTCGCGCGCGAAACGCCGCACCGGTCCAGCGCCGACACGGCCGAGCCGAACCTTACGACCCGTCAGCTCGTTCTGCACCTCGCGCTCTTCCGGCCGAACCGACATCGTCCGCCGAGATCCATCACGAACGACCTCGAGCGCGATGGTTCGTCCGGGCGACGCGCTGACGCGATCGATGAGTTGCTGCCACTCGGTCACCGGCGAGCCGTCGATCGCAACGATGCTGTCGCCGCGCTGAAGGCCCGCCAGCGCCGCCGGACGTCCCTCGAGTACGGTGTCAACTACGGGAGGTGTGTACAGACGCCCGTAGTGGGCTACGGAGCCGACGTTGATGACGAGCGTGAGAATCACGTTCATCGTCACGCCGGCAACGAGAATGAACAGCCGGCCGACGAGCGGCTTCGACTCGAACCAGCGATGGTCCGGGACCGGCTTGGGTCCGAACGGCTTCATCGCGTTAGGGTCCCAATCGCGCTCGCGTTCGGACCCGGTGATGGTTGGTGGCACCGCGTTCCCACCGACCTCCGGGACCTCGCGGTCCTCATTCCCGCCTTCGAGGAATGCGGTCGCCTGATCCTGACGAGACGCCATCCGCACGTACCCCCCGAGCGGGAGCAGCGCGAGCACGTATTCCGTTTCCCCCCATCGGCGGCGCCAGAGCGCCGGCCCGAACCCGATGGAGAAGCGCGGCGCGTAGACGCCGAGCGCCTTTGCCGCGAGAAAATGTCCCAGCTCGTGGACGAAGACCACGAGCCCGAAGACGAGGATCGGTGCGAGCCAGATCAGCATGAGAACAACCTGCGAACATGTCGCCGCGCTTCGGCATCCACGGCGAGCAGCGCCTCACGACTTCCGCTGGCCGTGTCACCTAAAGTCTCGAGCGCGGAATCGATCGCACTCGCGATATCGACGAACGTGATACGTCCTTCCAGGAACAGTGCCACCGCCTGCTCGTTGGCCGCGTTGAAAACCGCCGGCGCGGCACCCCCGGCGCGTCCAGCCTGCATGCCCAGCCGAAGCGCCGGGAACTGGTCGTAGCGCACTGGCTCGAACGTCAACGGCGAGCACGCGACGGGGTCGAATGGCCGTACCCCGTCGTCGGGGACGCGTTCAGGATGCGTCAGAGCGTACAGGACGGGCAACTCCATTGTCGGCGCGCTCAACTGCGCCAGCACGGAGCCGTCCACGAACTCCACGAGCGAGTGCACCACGCTCTGCGGATGGACGACGACCTCGATACGGTCATACGGGAGCTCGAACAGATAGTGGGCCTCGATGACCTCGAGCGCCTTGTTCGCAAGGGTTGCGCTATCCACCGTGATCTTCCGACCCATCGTCCAGGTTGGATGGTGCAATGCGTCTTCCACCGTGGCACGAGCGAGTCGTTCTGCCGGCCAGGACCGGAACGGGCCGCCCGAAGCGGTGAGAATGACCCGACGGACATCGCTTGGGCGCCTCCCCGTTACGCACTGGAGGATCGCGGAGTGCTCGCTATCCACAGGGACGATCTCGCCGCCGCCGCGTTTTGCGGCCGCCCTTGTGAGCTCTCCGGCCATGACGAGCGTTTCCTTGTTCGCCAGAGCCACCCGTTTGCCGGCTTCGAGCGCGGCGAGCGTCGCATCGAGTCCGGCGGCGCCCACGACCGCGTTGAGCACGATGTCGACATCCTCGCGCGTTGCGGCGTCGACGAGACAACCCTCACCGGTGCGCCATCGCGAGTCGTGGTCCGTCCCGTTCCGTACGAGTCCGACGAACGACGGCTGGAACCGCGACGCCTGCTGCTCCAGGAGCGCCGTGTTCGCGAACGCGGTGAGCGCCGCAACCCGAAAGCGATCCCGCTGGCGGTCGAGCACGCGCAGCGCGGTCGTACCGATCGAGCCAGTCGAGCCCAGGAGCGCGATCCCACGCATCACGGCACCGAAGGAAGCAGAAGCCAGCCGAACAGGAGATATGCCACAGGCAGCACGAACAGCAAGCTGTCGAGGCGGTCGAGCAGCCCGCCATGGCCAGGGATCAGGTGCGAGCTGTCCTTCACGTTCGCTTCACGTTTGAGCAGCGACTCCGCGAGATCGCCGACCTGGGCGGCTACGCTGATCAACGCCCCAAACAGAATCGTGGCCGGTATCGTCATGGTCAGCAAGGCGACCGGACGAAGAGCGAACCGGACGTAGAGCCACGATACCAGGACCGTCGTGGCCAGGCCGCCTAACGCCCCGGAGATGGTTTTTCCGGGGCTGACGGACGGAATCAACTTCGGCCCGCCAACGGCGCGGCCAACGAAAAATGCGCCGATGTCCGACGCCCAGGTCAGGACGAGCGGAAACGCCACGAGCGCCGTGCCGGCCCGGTCCCCGACCGCGTACGGATGCTCCCGCAGGGCGTAGCCGAAGCTCAGGAGGCCGCCGGTGTACAGAATGCCCATGACCGTCAACGAGGCGGCGCCCAGCGGCCGACGCTGTGGTCCGCGCGTCCAGATGACCGCCGCGAGGATGATGAGCATGGCGACCGCCGCCACGACGAGCGAGGGCCGGTAGAGCCCGATCCCCGCGGCGTACACGGCCAACGGGACCGCGCCGGCCAGCGGAATCCCCACCGGGTCCAACGGCTCCACGCCGCCCGCGGCGGCGATCCGGTAGAACTCCCAGGCACACCCGGCGGACACCGCGGCGAGAAACGTCGCCAGCGGCAGGCCACCAAGGTAAATCATGATGAGCGCCACCGGCGCCGCAATGAGCGCCGAGATGATACGCTTCGCGAGGTCGCTCACGCGTTAGGCGCTCACGCGGCCAAAACGCCGTTCTCGCAGCTGGTAGTCGCGAATCGCCAGGTACAGATCTCCGCGCGTGAAATCCGGCCACAGCACGGGGCTCAGGAACAGCTCCGAGTACGCCATCTGCCAGAGCAGAAAATTCGAGACGCGCTGCTCCCCCGATGTGCGGATGAGGAGGTCAGGGTCGGGACAGCCGTCGGTGTACAGGCGCCCCGCGAAGGTCGATTCGTCAATGGCCGCGGGGTCGACCCGCCCGGCGACTGCGTCCTCCGCGAGCAGGCGAGCGGCACGCACGAGCTCCGCGCGGCCGCTGTACGAGATGAACAGGTTGAACGTCAGGCGGTCGTTCCCCGCCGTCCGCGTCACCACCCGATCCACTGCCGCCGCCGCGGCCGGCGTGAGTCGGTCGAGCGCGCCTAACGCGCACACCCGGACGCCCCGGTCATGCAGCTCGTCGGACTCACGCGCGATGTACTCCTGCAGGAGCGACATGAGCGCATCGATCTCGGTCGTCGGGCGCTGCCAGTTCTCCTGCGAGAAGGCGAACAGCGAGAGCACGTCGAGGCCGACTTCCACCGCACCTTCCACGACCTCTCGCACGGCGCGCATGCCGGACCGATGTCCGAACGGTCGGGGCATGCGCCGCTCGCGCGCCCACCGGCCGTTGCCGTCCATGATGATGGCGACGTGCCGCGGTACTGCGCCGTGCACGCGGATTTGTGCGAGCAGCTCGGCGGCGTTGGTCGACTGCACGATGCGGCCGGTCAGACTTCCATGATCTCGGCTTCCTTGTGCTTCAGGAGGTCGTCGATCTTGTGCATGTAGTCGTCGTGCGCCTTCTGGAGGTCCTTCTCGGCGTGCTTGACGTCATCCTCGCTCACGCCGTTCAGCTTCTTGAGATGGTCGCGGGCTACCGTGCGCGCATGCCTAACGGCGATGCGCCCTTCCTCCGCGAGCTTGTGCACGACCTTCACCAGCTCCTTGCGACGCTGCTCGTTCATCTGCGGAAGAGGGACGCGGATCATGCCCCCCTGCGCCGAGGGCTCGAGACCAAGATCCGACTCTCGGATCGCCTTCTCGATGACCTTGATCTGCCCCTTGTCGAACGGCGTGACGATGATCACGCGTGGCTCGGGAGTGGTCACCTGCGCCACCTGGTTCAACCCCATCTGCGAGCCATACATCTCCACTCGCACGGTGTCGAGCATCGAAGGCGACGCCTTGCCCGAGCGAATGCCCGAGAACTCGCGCTTCGAGCTCTCGATGGCCTTGTCCATGTGGGCTCGGCACTCCTTCACGATTTGCGGAATCGAAGTGGCTGTAGTCATCGAACGATCGTCCCCACGCGCTCGCCGCGAACCGCGCTCGCGACGGCGCCCTCAGTGTGGATGTTCAACACGATGAGCGGCAGGTTGTTCTCCTTGCACAGCGTTACCGCGGTCTGATCCATGACACCCAGCTCCGACACCATCACCTCGCGATAGCTCAACGACTCGTAGCGCTTCGCCGCCGGATCCTTCTTGGGGTCGGCGGTATACACGCCGTCCACGCTCGTTGCCTTGATGATGACTTCGGCCTGGATCTGGATCGCCCGAAGCGCCGCCGCCGTGTCCGTCGAAAAATAGGGGTTGCCAGTACCGCCGGCGAAGATGACTGTCCGCCCCACCTCGAGGTGGCGTAGCGCGCGGCGGCGGATGTACGGCTCCGCAAGCTCCTCCATGCGGATCGCCGTCATCACGCGCGTGTCCAGGCCCTTGCGCTCCAGGACGTCCTGGAGCGCAAGGGCGTTGATGACCGTGCCGAGCATTCCCATGTAATCGGCGGTGACGCGGTCCATCCCATTTTTCGACAGCTGGGACCCACGTACGATGTTGCCGCCGCCGATCACGAGGCCGACGCTGACGCCCATGTCAGCGACTTCCTTCACTTCGTCACAGAACCGGTTGACGCGATCGAAGTCGAATACCGCTCCCGCTCCCTTGTCGCCGGCGAGCGCTTCGCCCGACAGCTTGAGAAGGACGCGCGAGTACGCGACGGCGGCGGTCGCCACCGGCTCTTACTCCTCACCCATCTGGAAGCGCGCGAACCGACGCACCGTGAGCGTCGAGCCGCTTTCCTTGCTCGCCTCGGTGACGAGCTGGCGAATCGTCTTCGAGTCGTCGCGCACCCACGGCTGGTCGAGCAGCGTGTTCTCGGCGTAGAACTTGTTGATCTGTCCGTCGACGATCTTGCCGATCATCGCCTCGGGCTTGCCCGCGGTGCGAGCCTGCTCCTCGTAGATGCGACGCTCGCGATCGATGATATCAGTCTTGATCTCGTCGCGATTGACGCCGAGTGGGACCTTCGGCACGCCGGCCGCGACGTGCTCGGCGATGGAGCGTGCGAGCGCCTTCACTGCGTCGCCCGTTCCGCCGACCACATCGACGATGACGGCGACGCGTCCATTGTGGTGCACGTACGAGCCGATCACGCCATCGGTCTTGAACCGTGCATAACGACGGACGACGACGTTCTCACCGGTCTTGCCCGAAGCTTCCTTCACGGCGTCACCAACCGTCTTGCCGGCGTCCTTGTGCCAGGGCTGCTTCATGAGCTCGCCCTCTTGCGCGACGGTGACGACGCCATCGAACGAGGCGTCGCCGAAGAGCTGGGAGGCCACAGCCTTCGCGAGCGCCTGGAACTCATCGTTGCGCGCGACGAAGTCGGTCTCGCTGTTGACCTCGACCAGCGCGGCCGTCTTGGCGTCGTCGCTCACGAGCGCGACGATGGCGCCCTCGGACGCGGCGCGGTCGGCGCGCTTCTCTGCCTTGGCAATGCCCTTCTTCCGGAGGTACTCGACTGCCTTCTCGACGTCACCGCCGGTTTCCTCGAGCGCCTTTTTACAATCCATCATGCCCGCGCCAGTACGCTGGCGCAGCAGCTGAACGTCCTTCGCGGTAATCGTCGTCGCAGACATTGGTCAGTCCTTCGTTTCGTGCGTTTCGTGGAAACGCCGCCGGCACTGCGCCGGCGGCGTTATGATTGTAGACGGTCGGAGAGGCTGGTGACAGTGGGCGATCGATACGTGTCTCAGCCTTCGCTGTCGCTTCCCTCGTCGGCTTCGCCGCCCTCACCGGTTTCGCCGCCCTCACCGGCTCCGCCCTTGAGGCGGGCCGCGATGGCTTCCGGCTTTGCCCGGCGGCGACGGGGCCGCCGACGGCGCCGCCGCTCGTCCTCGCCACCGGCCGCCGGCTCCATGCCGCGGTCGGAGCTGTACGTGCTCTCCTCGCCTTCCTCTTCCTGCGGCCGCACCGGCGCTTCTCGACGCGCTTCGGCGATCGAGTCGGAGATCGCGCGCGTGATCAGCTCGACGGAGCGAATCGCGTCGTCGTTGCCGGCGATCGGAACGCTGATGAGGTCGGGGTCGGAGTTGGTATCGCAGATGGCCACGATCGGAATCCCGAGCTTGTTGGCCTCGCTGACGCCGATGCGCTCCTTCTTCGCGTCGATGACGAACATGAGTCCCGGGAGCCGGGTCATGTTCTTGATGCCCGACAAGTTCTTGGAGAGCTTGTCGCGCTGACGGGACATGAGGAGCTGTTCTTTCTTCGTGTAGTTCTCGAACTCGCCACCAGCCTCCGAGCCTGCCTCGAGGTCCTTCAGCCGGCGAATCTGCTTCTTCACCGTCTGGAAGTTGGTGAGCAGTCCGCCGAGCCAGCGCTCGGTGACGTACATGGCGCTGCAGCGCTCGGCCTCAGCCTGCACGATCGCGGCGAGCTGGCGCTTGGTGCAGACGAACAGAACGTTCTCGCCGCGCATCACCACCTCGCGAACGAGCTTCTGCGCCAGCTCGAGCTGCCGGAGCGTCTTCTGAAGGTCGATGATGTGAATCCCGTTGCGCTCGGCGAAGATGAACCGGCGCATCTTGGGATTCCATCGGCGAGTCTGGTGTCCGAAGTGGACACCGGCCTCGAGGAGCTGTTGGAGACTGGGCTGCATTGGTTGTGGGACCTCGATTGGGTTAGTCGTCCGCTTCCGTCGGCGTCGCCGTCGACTGGCAGGGCCAGACCCCGCGGTGACTCGGGAAGCGTGTTTGGTTGTGAACTGCTATCAGCTTTCGACCGTCTGATGGCCGATGGCTGATAGCTGTCCTCGAAGCGCTTTAGCGCTTCGAGAACTGGAATCGCTTGCGAGCCTTTGGGCGGCCGGGCTTTTTGCGCTCGACCGCGCGAGCATCTCGCGTCAAGAGACCAAGATCGCGAAGCTTGCGGCGATGTGTCTCATCGAGGGCGACGAGCGCACGGGCGACCGCGAGGCGCAGCGCGCCCGCCTGTCCCGTCTGCCCACCTCCATCGACGTTCGCGCGAACATCGAACCGGCCAAGGGTGTCCGTGGCCGTGAACGGCTGCTGGATGGCCGACACGAGCGCGGCGCGCGGGAAGTAGTCGCCTAACGTGCGACCGTTCACATCCCACTTGCCGGAACCAGGGCGAATGTAGACGCGGCACACCGCTTCTTTGCGGCGGCCGACGGCGTGCGTCGTCGAGCTGTCAGCCATTACTTCGTCTCGTTGGTGCGGGCGTTGAGCTTCAGCACGGCGGGCTGCTGCGCGACGTGCGGGTGATTGGCCGTGGCATACACACGAAGCTTGCGGCGGAGCGTCTGCCGACCCAGGGCGCTCTTGGGCAGCATGCCGTACACCGCCTTCTCGATCATGCGCTCGGGATGCTTCGCGCGCATGGACGCCGCGGGTGTGAAGCGCTCGTGGCCCATGTAGCCGGTGTGCGAGAAGTAGCGCTTCTGCTCGAGCTTGCGCCCGGTGAGCTTCACCTTGGCGGCGTTGATGACGATGACGTTATCGCCGGTGTCCATGTGCGGCGTGTACATCGGCTTGTGCTTGCCGCGCAGAACGCGCACGATTTCAGCGGCGAGACGACCGAGGACCATCCCGTCTGCATCGACGATGTACCACCGATGCTTGATGTCCTTTGGCGTCGCGGTATAGGTGCTCATGAGGTTTGATTCCGAACGTGAAGAGGCCGCGCGCTTGGCATCAACGCGGGCGGCGGACTGCAACTGCTACCCTAAAATTGGCAGACACGTAAGCTAGACAAGCATTTACGTGTTGTCAACGGAAGCGCTCCGACAGCTCATTCGAGCTCGACCAGGACCGCTCCACGCTCCACCGCCGTCCCCGGCTCCGCGCGAATCGCCTTCACTGTGCCCGCAGACGCGGACCGAAGCTCGTTCTCCATTTTCATCGCTTCCATCACGACCAGGCCCTGACCCGGTTGAACGGTGGCGCCGACCTCCACGGACACGCGCACGATGAGCCCGGGCATCGGGGCGACGAGTGGTGCCGGCCCTTTCGGTCCGCTTGCGCTGCTCGACAATTGTCGAATCGCCCGCGTTCGCTCGTCCAGCGCCTCGACGTCGTAGCGACGCCCATCGAGGGACAGCACATAACGCCCTCTCGAGGAGTCCCGTGCTACCACCACGCGATGGACACTGGTGCCGAGCGACAGGAGCGCCACAGGCGTCCCGGTCAGCTCGGACAGGCTGGCTGGCAGAACCGTTCCGTCGACCGTTATCTGATCCCCATCGACCTCGACATCAACGCTCCGTCCACCCACGTCGACGACGTATTTCACACGACCTCCGGAACGAGCTCGCACACGGTTTCCACGTGCGCTGTCTGGGGGAACATGTCGAACGACGTGAGCGACGCGACGCGGTAGCGTGGCATGCGCAGCACATCACGCGCGAGCGTCGCCGGGTTGCAGCTCACGTACACGATCGCGCGCGGAGCGGTCGCGGCCTGCAGTGAACTGGCTACGCGCTCATCCACGCCGGCCCGGGGAGGATTCACGATCACCACGTCCGCGGGCAGTGCTTCATCGAGTGCGTCCTCGACGCGCGCCACCAGTGATGTGGAACCGGACGGGAGGTGCGCAGCGACCCACCGTGCAGCGGCCGGGTCGAGCTCGATCGCGGTGACGCGCACGCCGTGCTCCGCGAGCGCGATGGCCGTCGCGCCCGCGCCGGCATACGCGTCAATCAGGGTGACAGGCGCGTGTGCCATCGCGACCGCGATCACGTGCGCGTGAAGCAGCTCCGCCGCGGCCGTGTTGACCTGCGCGAACGACGCATCGGGTGTTTTCGTCTCGGCAGGCGCGCCCTCGGGCGTGTCGCGCCGATCCATCATCAGACGACGCCGGCCGCCCTGTGGCTCCCACCACACGGTGGTGAGCTCGGGAACGCGGTCGGCCAGCTCACGCGCTCGAGGCCACTGTGTCCCACCCTCGAGCAGGAAGGACGCGCCGTCACGTGTCAGCCTAACGGCGCCGCGCAGGCGCCGCGATCGCGGAAGCGACGACGAGGCCGCGACGATACCGCGCCAGATGTGCACGACGCGTTCGTCGGTGATCGGACATTGCTCGAGCTGAAAGACCGCGTTGGGATCGTCAAAGCGATGCAGGCCCGCGATCCAGCCCTCGCCGGACCATCGCAGCGCCAGCGTCAGCTTCGTCCGATATCTCCACGGGGCCGGACTGGGCACGACTGTCACCGACGGTGCCTCGCGCTTGCCAATGCGCTGAATCGCGTCCCGCACGATCGTGCTCTTGGCGCGGAGCTGGCTCTCGTACGTCATGTGCTGCAGCTGACACCCACCGCATCGATCGCGCGTGTAGTGGTGGCACGACGGGGCGATGCGGCTCGATGACGATTCGACCATGGATACCACCGATCCTCGAGCGAATCGGCCGTGGAACTCCAGGGTGACGTCGACGAGATCGCCCGGCGCGGTGCGAGGCACGAACACCGCCATGCCGTCGTGTCGCGCGACGCCATCGCCGCCGGCAGCGATCGAATCCACACGGAGACGCGCGTGTGTTGGCGCTACCATCGTTCGCCGATCGCTTCACGCCGAGCGGTCTGCTTCCATGCGTCAGTGGGGGAAGAATCCGCGGCTGCGGTCGTACTGCCGTTTCCGGCCGCGGATCGATCGGCCCTCCCGGTGCTGACCCTGCCCATTCGATCCCGGTGTGCGAGCAGCGCAGCGGCGACGGCCGCGGCGAGCACGCCGTCCTCCGGCGGAGTCGTCGTGACCAGCGTGGGCAACCGGCGCTCCAGCCACTGGATCTCAATGGCTCCGCGGCGGAACTCGTCGTCCTCCATCACACGAAGGTGAAAATCCCGCGATGTCTCGACGCCGTGCACGGTCAGCTCGAGCAACGCCCGATGCATGCGCTCAACCGCCCTGGCACGGTCCGGTGCCCACACGATGAGCTTGGCCAGCATCGGATCGTAGTGCAGCCCAACCTCACTGCCGATCTCGATTCCGCCATCCCAGCGCACGCCGGGTCCGCTGGGCACGTGCAGATACTCGATGCGTCCCGTGGACGGCAAAAACCCATTCCCGGGATCTTCACTCGTTATGCGGCATTCGATGGCCCACCCCCGCGGCGCGATGTCCTCCTGCACGAACGGGAGTCGTTCGCCGGCAGCAACCCGGAGCTGCCATTGCACGAGGTCGATGCCGGTGACGAGCTCGGTCACCGGATGCTCCACCTGGAGCCGAGTGTTCATCTCGAGGAAGTAGAATCGACCGTCCGTGTCGAGCAGGAACTCGCACGTTCCGGCGTTCACGTATCCCGCCGCTCGGGCCGCGCGAACGGCCGTCTCCCCCATTTCCCGCCGCAGCGCGGCCGACACGGCAACGCTCGGCGCCTCCTCGATCATCTTCTGGTGCCGGCGCTGGACCGAGCACTCCCGCTCGCCTAACGACAACATGGTGCCGTGCTGGTCGCCGAGGACCTGGATCTCGACGTGGCGCGGCCCGACGATGTACTTCTCGACGTAGACGGCGTCGTCGCCGAACGCGTTCTTCGCCTCGCGCCGGGCGGCGTCGAGCGCCGAGGCGAGCTCGCGGCGCTCGCGAACGACGCGCATGCCCTTCCCGCCTCCGCCGGCAGCCGCCTTGAGCAGCACCGGATAGCCGAATTCCTGCGCGATACGCTCTGCTTCGCCCGCATCCTGGACGGCCGATGTCGTGCCCGGCACGACGGGGACGCCGGCACCGATGGCCAGCTGACGGGCGGCCGTCTTGCTCCCCATGGCCGCGATTGCCTCCGGAGGAGGTCCGATGAACACCAGACCCTCGTCCCTAACGAGGCGCGCAAACCACTCACGCTCCGACAGAAATCCGTACCCGGGGTGGATCGCCTCAGCCTCCACACGCTTGGCCGCTTCGACGATGCGGTCGCCGCGCAGATAGCTCTCGGCGGACGGCGCCGGCCCCACGTTCACGGCCTCGTCTGCTTCACGAACATGCGGCGCGGACGCGTCGGCGTCGCTGTACACGGCGACCGACCGGACCCCGAGCTCGCGACAGGCGCGGATGACGCGGAGAGCGATTTCCCCCCGGTTGGCTATCAGAACCTTAGAGAACATCGGCGCCGGCGGGCTGGCTACAACGGGATGTTTCCATGCTTCTTCGGCGGATTCCTGTCACGCTTGCGCTCGAGCGTCGACAAGGCGTCGATGAGTCGCGGCCGTGTGTCGCGCGGGTCGATGATGTCATCGACGTAGCCGCGGCTGGCAGCCACGTACGGGTTCGCGAACTTGTCCGTGTACTCGCGAACTTTCCCATCAGTGGCGGCCACGGGGTCGTCGCTCTCCGCGATCTCGCGGCGAAACAGGATCTCGACGGCGCCTTTCGGCCCCATCACGGCGATCTCCGCGGTTGGCCACGCGATGTTGTAGTCGCCGCGAATGTGCTTCGAGCTCATGACGTCATAGGCGCCGCCATACGCCTTGCGCGTGATGACCGTGAGCTTCGGCACGGTCGCTTCGCAATACGCGTACAGCAGCTTCGCCCCATGCCGAATGATGCCGTTGTGTTCCTGCATAACGCCTGGCAGGAAGCCAGGGACGTCCTCGAACGTCACGAGCGGGATGTTGAACGCGTCGCAGAACCGGACGAATCGCGCGGCCTTCACGGAGGCGTTGATGTCGAGCACGCCTGCCAGCACCGCAGGCTGGTTTGCGACAATGCCGACGCTGTAGCCGCCGAGATGCGCGAACCCACAGAGGATGTTCGCGGCGTAGGCGGCGTGGACTTCGTAGAACTCACCGTCGTCCACGACACGCGTGATGACCTCGTGCATGTCGTACGGCTTGTTCGCGTTGTCAGGCACGACATCGAGCAGCGACTGATCGCGACGGTCGCGCGGGTCGCGACCACTGCCGCGCGGCGGATCGCCCAGGTTGTTCGACGGCACGAAGCGGAATAGATCGCGGATCGCCTGAAGGCACGCGAGCTCGGAATCGTGCGCGAAGTGCGCGACGCCGGAGGTCCCCGCGTGCGTGTCAGCGCCGCCAAGCTGCTCCATCGTTACGTCTTCGTGCGTGACGGTCTTCACCACGTTAGGCCCCGTCACGAACATGTACGACGTGCCGCGCACCATGTACGTGAAGTCAGTGATGGCCGGCGAGTACACCGCGCCGCCAGCGCACGGTCCCATGATCGCGGAGATCTGCGGCACCACGCCTGAGGCCATCGTGTTGCGAAGAAAAATGTCGGCGTAGCCGCCAAGCGACGCCACGCCTTCCTGAATGCGCGCACCGCCGGAGTCGTTCAGACCAACCACCGGACAGCCGTTGCGAACGGCCATATCCATGATCTTGCAGATCTTGGCGGCATTGGTCTCCGAGAGCGAGCCGCCAAAGACGGTGAAGTCTTGCGCGAAGGCATAGACCACGCGTCCGTTGACACGGCCGTGGCCGGTGACGACGCCGTCGCCCGGCACGATCTGTTTCTCCATGCCGAAGTCGACGCAGCGGTGGGTCACCAGCTTGTCGACTTCTTCAAAGGTCTCCGGATCGAATAGCCGTTCGACGCGCTCCCTCGCCGTCAGCTTGCCCTGTTCGTGCTGCTTCTTCAGACGCTCGTCGCCGCCCCCCAACTCGGCGAGGCGCTCGCGCTCTCGCAGGCGTTCGATCGGACTCATCCCGCAATCACCGGATTTGCCAGCGAGCCAACGCCCTCGACTTTGACCATCATTCGATCGCCCGGCACGATAGGACCGACGCCGGAAGGCGTTCCGGTGGTGATGACGTCTCCGGGGCTAAGGGTCATGAAGCGCGAAACATGTTCGACCAGGAACGGCACCGGGAAAATGAGCTC
>Ga0207689_10003771_pt1 | contig 13808 bp, 8 predicted proteins | sample KBSMisM52_FD_184312 | JGI IMG/M metagenome (GOLD analysis project Ga0207689, IMG submission 184312) | Miscanthus rhizosphere microbial communities from Kellogg Biological Station, Michigan, USA - KBS Miscanthus M5-2 (SPAdes) (version 2) | ecosystem: Host-associated > Plants > Roots > Rhizosphere... | reverse complement strand
CAATTTGATGTTGAAGATTCCGTACAAATTCTGCTGGGAAATTTTTAAAGCCGATACCGCATTTTTTAATGATTCATCGGCGGCAAGAATTTTTCTTGTGTCTCCCGTTAACTGCAAAAGATCTTTGTCTATCGCGGGAAGCAAAGGTTGTTCGATTAACTCAATATCTGCGTATCGGGTTTTTTCAAGAAACAATTTCAGATCCTTGAGTTGATAGCCCGTATTGGCATCTACCCGTATTATAAAATGATCACCAAACTTTTCCCTCAATGCAATGATCCGTTCCGCATCTAATGAAGCATCCAGTCCTGTTTTTACTTTTAATACACGAAATCCTTTTGCAAAATAGTCCTGCGCATCTTCCACTGTTTCCTTTACGTTTTTTATTCCAATAGTTATAGAAGTCAGCATTCTTTCATGATGCTTACCATAAAATTCAACCACCGGAATACCGAGATATTGCCCAAATGCATCGTGAAGAGCGATATCGATACAAGCCTGCGTACCAGGAAGATTTTTAAAATGTTCGCGGCATACATAAATGTGCTGAAGAAAATGCCGGATATCTTTGCCCACCAAATATTCAATAAAAGCGGATTGCAGGTTTTGAAAAGTTTGATCGGGTGTTTCACCCACAACTTCCGGTGCCGGGTTTGCAGCTCCGATTCCTTTTATTCCATTCTCCAATGTGATTTCAAAAAAAACATTTTCAACATTGGTGATTGTTTCTCTTGCAATGGTATATGGTTTTTGTAAAGCAAGATTTTTACGATACGCGTTTACTGATTTTATTTTCATGAGTGAACTACTTATTGGCGGTAATCAAGTTCTTTATTATTGGAACAATTTTTTCACAACCTTCCTGCAACGGCAGCATAACAGGTATCTTCAATTTTGTTTCGTACTCCTTTTGAAATGCAAACGCTTCTTCATCACTGCAATGTTCGGTATTCAATGCAACCGCAATTACCTTCGAGCCAAACTGCCGGATCAATTCTATTTCGGATTCAACCGAATGTATTTCACCCCACGCGGGTTCATGTTCGTAATATTTTCGTTTCGGTGCATGAACAAGAATAACTGATTTTGCATTTCCTGAAACCAGCATCTCTGATCCGCACGGACCGGTTGGATTTCGCAGCGCCGATTGACCTTCTATTAATATTACATCGGCATTTGTTTCCTCATTGCATGAAAGTATGGCATGTTCCAGTTCACCCGAAACAAAATCATTCAACGTAGAATCAAAAATAAATCCATACTTACCACCCTGCAGCCATCCTGTTTGTCCTGTATAGATCATTTGTGCATTGATACCTTCTTTTATACACGCATTCATGACGAAGCGTGTTGTTGTGCGTTTGCCCAATGCACAGTCTGTTCCAATGACAGCAATAACGGGTGTTTTGATATCAAATATTTTCCCTGTCCAGAAATGCAGATCCTTTCTTTTCTTTGGAATCCGGATATCGATCAGCGTTACACCGTTATCTTCCGCCAATTTTTTTATGTCTGGTCTTTCTGATAAATGATCATGCAGGCCATTTACAATAGACAGTTTATGTTGTATCGCCGTTTTTACTTCTTCAATCAGATCGCCGGGAAAAACACCGCCAGCCGTGGCGACACCTACTATGCAATAAGAAGGTTTTCCGGCCAATGCTTCTTCAACAGTTTTAAACACGGGGATATTTCTTTTTTTCCCATCCAATACTTCCCCAGCGTCTTTACCGGCATCAATAGGATCAACAACACCCACAATTTCAAAACGCTTGCTTTCCCTGACCAGGCCATGTGCTGTCTTTGCATTTTCGGTTGCAAATAGTCCGTTAGTAATGATAATTGCTTTTTCCATTTTGTAAATTATACGGTAGCGTCGATAAAAATAGATTTTATTCCTTAGTTTTAGTTGACTGCCGGAAACAGATTTTACTTTTTTCCTCAATCTTTATTATGAGAAAACTCTTTATTGTTCTTGCCATTCTGCCATTATTTGCACTCGCTCAAATAAAAGATAAAATTCAAAAGATTGATTCGGTTTTAAATTATTTATACCAGCACCAGCTTTTTAATGGCACGGTATTGATCGGCGAGAAAGGAAAAGTATTGTATAAAAAAGCCTTCGGTATGTCGGCAGCAGTAAATGGGAAACCGCTGAGCACCACATCTTCGTTTAATCTTGCTTCGGTATCCAAGCAATTTACGGCAATGATGATTATGATTTTGAAAGAGCAGGGAAAGCTTCAGTATGATGACGCTGTACAGAAATATTTAGCATCATTTCCTTATGAATCTATCACCATACGCCAGCTTTTAACGCATACGTCGGGCTTGCCCGAATATTTCGATGTTGCGGAGCGGTACATGAATTTGCTGGACACCCTGACAAATGCAAACATGCTGGCATTACTGGCCGACAAAAAACCATCGCTTGTATTTAAACCCGGAGAGAAATGGGAGTACTGCAACACAAATTACACAACGCTTGCTTCGATAATTGAAGCGGTATCGGGAATGACTCCCGACAAGTTCTTTGAACAGCACATCGCCAAACCATTAAAGCTGAACAATACATTTATCTATAGCATTAAAATGAAAACCTCTCCTTCTTCAAGGATATTCGGTTTTCATTACGAAAACGGCGAGCCCGTTGCAGAAGATCTTGTATGGATGGACGGCATAATGGGTGATGGCGCAGTATATTCTACTGTAGAAGATTTGTATAAATGGGAACAGGCTCTATATACCGGGAAATTAATAAAGAAAACAACATTCAACGATGCTTTGACACCTGCCGCACTGAATAACGGCAAAGCGACTCAGTATGGTTTCGGTTGGTTTATAGATGAACCCGGAGTTAAAGTGTCGCACACCGGTAGCTGGGTTGGTTTCAGAAATTTAATTGTTCGCTATTTACAAAAGAATCAAACACTGATCCTCCTTGATAATTCGCGGAATACACGTGCAAGAGCAATTGTAACAAACATCCTGGAAGATAAATCATACGTTTTGCCGGAGACGCAGCTGATTACAAATGTTCAGTTGATAGATGGTACTGGTATGGCAGCTAAAAAATCTTCCATTCGCCTAATCGATAATAGAATTTATGCGACGGGAGAATTGAGCCCTTTTCCAAATGAAACAGTTATTGACGGAAAGGGAATGACGTTAGCACCTGGTTTTATTGATAGTCATAGTCATCACGATTGGGGCCTGGAAAAAAATACTGATGCAGTTGCAGCGACAAACCAGGGAATAACAACTATAGTCGTTGGACAGGACGGTGAATCAAAACCGGTGGATACGTTGAAAAAAATGATCACAGATCATCCAGTTAGTATTAATGTTGCCTCATATACCGGTCACGCGTCGTTGCGTGAGAAAACAATGAGAGGCATGTTGCTAAGAGCGGCCGACTCTTCAGAAGTCAATGAGATGAAGAAGTTGTTGATTGATGATATTCAAAAAGGGTCGTTGGGCCTTTCGACCGGCCTGGAATATGAGGAAGGGTTTTATTCAACAAGGGATGAAGTGATTGAGCTGGCAAAGGCTGCAGCAGGTGCAGGTGGCCGTTATATCAGTCATATACGAAGCGAAGATATAAATCTTGAAACGTCGCTGGATGAAATAATCAATATCGGGCGGGAGGCAAAGTTGCCTGTCCAGATCTCGCATTTTAAAATTGCGATGCGCAGCAAATGGGGTAATGCAAACAGGATATTGGCAAGATTGGAAGCCGCACGGGCCGAAGGAATTGATATCACTGCTGATTGCTACCCCTATACGATGTGGTCGTCTACACCGAGAGTGTTGTTTCCGAAAAAAGATTTTTCAAACCCGGTTAGTGCATCATATGCTACAGAAGAATTGTTTGATCCTTCTGCTTCGGTGATGACGCATTTTCCTGCCAATACAAAATATGAAGGGAAGACGGTTACCGAAATTGCTGCTATGAACAATGAAACTGCCCCTGCTGCCCTCATGCGATTGATAAAAGAAGGAGAAGAAAAAGGAGGAAGTATTGCCGGTGCTTCTATGTCTGATGAAGATGTGATTAGTTTTTTGAAATGGAATTACACTAATGTTTGTTCAGACGGAGCTGATGGCGGCCACCCGCGGGGATATGGCGCTTTTACACGTATACTCGGCCGTTATGTACGGGAAAAGAAAATAATGCCGCTTGAAACCGCTATATATAAAATGACCGGTCTAACTGCCGAACATCTTGGTATTCACAACAGGGGGTTGATAATGCCTGGATATTATGCTGATCTTGTTTTGTTTGACCCCGTTACTGTTTCTGATAACTCAACATTTACTGACTCGAAAGCTTTATCGTCAGGTATTGCAATGGTATGGGTAAATGGAAAAATTGTCTACCGGGATCAAAAACCGACACATGAACATCCTGGTGTTTTTATAAGGCGTAATGATTAGGGATAATAGTCGAAAGTTTTTCCCACAAAGCCACGAAGTACACAGAGAGATTTATCAAAGGAAAATTCTTAGTAGTCTTTATGTCTTAGCGCGAACTTTAAGTATATCCCACAAAGCCACGAAGTACACAAAGAGATTATCAAAAGAAAGTTCTTAGCGGTCTTTGAGTCTTGGCGGGAACGTTAAGTATTTCCCACAAAGCCACGAAGTACACAAAGAGATTATCAAAAGAACGTTCTTAGTGGTCTTTGTGTCTTAGTGGGAACTCTAACTATATCTCACAAAACCACGAAGTACACAAAAAGATTATCAAAAGAAAGTTCTTAGAAAATTCTTAGTGGTATTTGTGTTTTCGCGCGAACTTTAACCATAGCCCACAAAGCCACGAAGTACACAATGACGTTTAATCAAAAGACAAGTTCTTAGTGATCTTTGTGTCTTAGCGGGAACTTTAACTGTATCCTGCAAAGCCACCAGGTACACATAGAGATTATCAAAAGAAAGTTCTTGGTGGTCTTTGTGTCTTAGCGGGAGAATTTTTTAAAAATAAGTCGATATACCAAAAATAAAACCACCCGTTTTTGAAGGCGGATTTCCCAGTATGTCTTTCTGCTGTTGATAACGGTAATTAAAACGAAAAACAGTTTGCGCTGTTGGACGGAAACTTATAGCCGGCATAATGCTCCACAAATCATCAGCAATGTTGCCACCGGTCTCTTTAAACTTTCCCACATTCCAATCAACATATTCCAGCCTGCATGCGAGATTAAGTGTTGCTTTTTCCCAACCCAGCATTTTTCTTCTCAGAATGGGTTGAATAATGTCAACGTATCCTCCCTGTTGCTTTCTTCCATATTGCTGCGAATACGTTGCCGGCACATCTACATGTATCCATGTCCATTCACCAATAATCAACGTATTAAATTTTTGAATGGTCGTATTGAAATCAATATCAACAACCGACAGCTTTCTTTTATCATCCAGCGTCAGGCCATCAGCAGTAAACTTATTGTAAATGCCACCCATGTACGAAATACCCAGCTCACCTATTTTACTGTTGCGCACCGCCCCTTTTGCAGTAAGCAGAGGTTTACCACTTGCAATCGTTACCAGGCGCGAAGAATTTTCTTTCGCAGCAGGCAAAAATGTTTTGTTTTCACTATTATTAATAATCGAATTGTCAAATCCTCCCGTGAGATAAAATTCGTAGCCGAACATCCAGTTGCCCTTGTATTGTTTGCCGTACAGGCCAAAGCCCGAATTGCTCCAGGTGCCCGGAAGCATTTGGGTCATAGCAATAGGGCGGTCGGTAAATTCCCATTTTGGTCCGTCGTGATTTTGATTGAAAGCGCCGATTGGATTTACGATTATGCCACCCCGTAAGTTCAGCAGCGGATGAAATTCCACGTCAATTGCTGCAAATTCAATTCCTACTTCTGTTTCAGGTCCTTTTATGGCTTCATCGGCTTCACCCACTTCATTTTCAAATTCAATTTCCGTCATGAATTTTATGCGTTTCGTGATGGACGAGGTAACGAAAAGACTTAACCTCCTGAATTGAAATTCATGCCCGGCAGAAATTCCGTCTGTTGCAAGATGCTGCCAGTTCGCTTCCATATATCCACCCACGGATACCGGCAATTTACCGGCCGTGATAAAAGGCCGGTTATACATCGCATCCATATTCAATGCCTGCTTCGATGTATCTTTTACCGGGCGTTTTAATAACAACGGATCTATCTGCGCCTCTGTCGAAATGCAATTGATGAATACAATGATGGCTATGTATATTTTTTTTCTCATACTGCCTTTAAAGAAATGAATAGCTGGTTGTTTTCTATTTTCACAGGGAAGGCCCTTAATGATTTGTCGGCGGGACCATTTTGTATGTCGCCTCTATTGGAAAATTCACTGCCATGCGCCGGGCATTGAAGTTTGTCTCCGAAAACCTGCAACTCCGATCCCTGGTGCGTACAACTCATCCATAGAGCCGTGTATTCAGTGTCAGATATCCGGTAAACACATATAGGGTATTGCAACAAATCATTTTGTACAACGATATATTTCTTGAAAGAATCCGTTGATTTTTTATTTTCAAAATCAGAAAGAGGTATCATTATATCCGAATCAACAATTTTACCATTTATTATTTTCGAACCTGCACAACTTTGAAGCAATGCACCGGCAGCAGTTCCGCCAAGACAAGCGAATGCACAGGTTTTAATAAATTCCTTTCTTTCCATTACAATGATTTTAAAAATTTAACCAGTGCATCTTTATCTGCGGACGAAAGATTTATGAAGTTGTTTTTCGAAACTGTTGCCTCTCCGCCATGCAGTTGTATGGCTTCTTCGATACTTTGGGCACGGCCATCGTGCAATAAAAAAAACTGTCCTCCCTGCGATTTCGGTGCCAGCCCAAGACCCCATAATGGCGCCGTCCTCCATTCAGACGTTTTCGCATTTCCCTCTGTGTAACCATCATCCAGGCCGGATCCCATATCGTGCACCAGCAAATCAGTATACGGATGAAATTCTTTATTGGAAAGTGATTCGATCGGCGAGTAACCGGTTTTCAATGTTTGTTTGTGACAGGTTTCACATCCGGTTTGAATAAATAAGGCTTTTCCTTTTATAACCCCTTCATCACTTGCTGCGCGTTGAACAGGTGCTTTGAGTGTTTGCAAATAAAACACAACATCCAGTACAGTTTTATTGGTTAATTCCGGATCAATTGCATTTAACGAATACGTATCATACTCATCATAAGTTGAAGTGATACCAATGTCCTGGTTGTAAGCACCCACGGTTTGTTGCAAAAGACTATACACAGCTCCTTTTTTTCCAAACCGGCCTATATACTTTCCATTAATGCTGATGGCACCCATTCTTGGCTCAACAAAATCGGGTACATAGTTCCAGTTGGGATGCCCTCTTACACCGTCAGGATTATTATTGTTTGCTGCAGCCATTGTTAAAATATCTTCATCAGGTACGAGTTCTAAAAAGCCTAAGCCGGAATTAATTGGCGGAGTAAATTTTGAAGATGCAACACCGGGGGGAACCTGCTCGGGTATAAAGCCAGGCATTGCCCTGTTTTGTAATTGTGGCCCTCCTGCTGTCAGAAAATGATTGCCGGTACTATCAACCTGTCCAAACCGTACGAGTGTTGTGAAGGGGTGGCCTTTGCCATCGCCCGCATGACAACTGCCGCAACTGGTGGCGACGAATAAGGGACCTAATCCTGTTTGGCTGGTAAAAACTTCTTCGTTGAATGCGTCATCGCCTGCAAGATGTTGTGCATATTGCCCATAGGTCAAGCCATCAAGCGCCCCGTCCAGCGTATCCTCATTGCGCCGTGCAGCCGGCTCCAGTCGCGAACAACTGTACACCGCTATCACAAATACCGCAATAATGAGCAGCCGGGCATGTTTTGTTTTCAAGTTTCTTAGTTATGTTAAGCCTGTAAAATTATAAAATTAGATTGATCTAACAAATTTTAAAACCCTCCTCGTGGGATTTTCCCGAATAATCAGTGATAGGGCAACGGTTTTTTAGAGATGTCGAAAATAAAAGGTTGTGATTTCGGTTAACCATCAGCGTGTTGATGAAATAGCGAATGTCACAACAAAGTCAGTTTTCTTTTTGCGTAAATAAGTTTCCCGATACAGACACTTCGTTGCAATCCTGCCGGATAATTTCGCTGTCAGAATTAAAACTATTAAGATAAAAGGGCCACACTGGTTTTTCTTTTGAATACGACGCAAAAGTTTTTCAGCGTGTGCCCGTCAACATAATTTTTTAAACCAAGACTTGAGACATGGAAAAACTTTGTGCCCTGGCTTTATTTCTTATGCTGAGTTTTATAAACACGTTTAGTCAATCAGCAACTGCAACTATCCAGGGAAAAATAATTACCAGCGATAACAAACCGGCAGCTTACGTAAGTGTACTGATTAAATCAACTGCAAGAGGGACAGTTACAGACGAAGAAGGAAAATTTTCGTTCAACAGGTTAAAATCCGGAACGTATACTATTCAGGTATCATTGACCGGGTATGAAAATGAGGAACAAACGGTAACAATCGAGGACAGTAAACCGGTTACTCTTTCTTTCACGTTGCGTATCTCGGATACACAATTGCAGGAAGTGGTGATCAAATCGGGCCGTAACCCATACGGACTTCGTAATGGTTCATCAACGCTGCGTTTAAACGAACCTTTATTGGAAGTGCCGCAAAATATCCAGGTAATTACCGCGACATCGTTGAGTGACCAACAGGTTACGAGCATGAGTGATGGCGTGCTACGGAACGTGAGCGGTGCTATCCGGCTGGAGCATTGGGCGGATATGTATACGAATGTGTTCATGCGCGGTTCAAGAGTATCGGCTTTTCGCAACGGTATGAATGTGGCCACTTCTTATTGGTCACCGCTTACCGAAGACATGAGTATTGTTGATCACATTGAGTTTGTAAAAGGTCCTTCTGGTTTTATGATGGCCGTAGGCGACCCTGCGGGTTTTTATAATGTAGTTACAAAAAAGCCGACGGGCGTAAATAAAGGAGAAGTCAACTTTATGATCGGTAGCTATGGCCTCTACCGGGCAGCTGCAGACGTAGATGGAAAACTGGATTCGGCAGGCAAACTGACTTATCGACTGAATGTAATGGGGCAGTCAAAAAATTCATTCAGGCCCTATGAGTTCAATAACCGGTACCTGGTTGCGCCTGTAGTAAGTTATAAACTGGACGATAAAACAACGTTGACAGCCGAGTATCTTTTACAAAAGGTAAAGATGTCGGACGTTGGCAGTTATTATGTTTTTTCAAACAAAGGTTTTGGTGTATTGCCGCGGAATTTTACTACTGCCGAGCCGGGTCTTGAGCCTACTTATATCACCGATCAAAGTATAACGTTGAACCTTCAACGCAGGCTGAGTGAAAACTGGAAACTTACGGTACAGGTTGCTTATTTTAATTATAAACAACAAGGCACTGACCTCTGGCCATCTTATGCAGGCGCTGATAGTATGGTAAGAGGAATCGGTATTTGGGACGCGATGAGTGAAGCCAAATTCGGACAAGCGTTTATAAATGGTAAGATACAAACGAGAAATATTCAGCATCGCATTTTAGCAGGTGTGGATATGAATGACAAGGATTATTGGGCAGACTGGAATCAATATCACCTGCTCGATACCGATGAATCGAAATTCAGTTTGAATAATCCTGTTTATGGATCGCCCGCTAACGGCTACCCGGTTTGGGACCGGAGTAAGGGCCTTCGGGAAAGAGCCGGGCAATATGGATATGTGGGCCAGACGTACACGGGTATATACGTGCAGGATGAACTTGGATTTTTTGGAAACAGATTGCGTTTGACATTAGCAGCACGTTATTCTATGGTGAAGAATAACGATTATAATACTGTTTCAACGGCTGAACGTATATCGCCTCGTATCGGCGTTAGTGTATCGGTAGACAAACAAACTTCGGCTTATGCTTTACTCGACCAGGCTTTTGTACCACAGTCGGGTATTAAAAAAGATGGCAGCAGTATAAAACCACTTACCGGTAACAACGTCGAAGCGGGCATTAAAAGAGTTTGGGCCGATGGAAGATGGAACTCTTCCGTTTCGGTTTATCGTATTATAAGAAACAATGAAAATGCATCTGATCCAGGCGATCCGACGGGAAGATATATTGTTCAATTGGGGCAGACGGTTTCGAAAGGAGTTGAACTGGATATAAAGGGAGAAATTATGAAAGGGCTCACGCTTACTGCAAACTACGCGCTTACTGATTCAAAGATTTCAAAAACAGATACAAGTGCTGCTTCACAGGCCAAGATCGGTCAAAAAGTACCGGGTTATGCAAAACATACTGCAAATGCGTGGCTGAATTACCAGGTAAGCGATGGTATTTTAAAGGGTGCAGGTGTTGCTGCGGGATTTAGTTTTCTTGGCGATCGCAATACCTGGGAGTGGGGATCAACATCGGCACCATTTATACAAATGCCGGATTATACCCGGTTTGACGGAGGTATATTTTGGGAAAATGAAAAACTGCGCATGAGCCTCAACGTATTTAACATCGCCGGCAAGTTTCTTTATTCAGGATCGGGTTATGGTAATTATTATTACTGGCAGGCAGAACCGGGAAGGAACCTGCGGTTTAGTGTTGGTTATAGATTTTGATTGCATTATTCAACGACGCGTAAGCCGGTTTTCAGTTCAGTTGACCTTTTACAAATGAAATGAGGATAAAAAAATTCATAGGAAAAATTCATCTCTGGCTCGGGCTCACGTCCGGGCTGGTGGTTTTATTTCTTGGTATAACGGGCTGTATTCTTGCTTTTGAAATTGAAATACGAACAATAACAGATCCGGAACAATTTTCACCTCCTGAAAACAAACCATATTTACCTCCATCTTTCTTAAAAGATCAAGCAGAAAAACATTTCGATGGTAAAAAGCTGAGCAGTCTTGAATATCCTGCAAAAGGCAGGTCGGTCATCGCTTCCTACTATGATGCTGATCATTATAAACTGGCGGCATTGAATCCCTATAGCGGAAAAGTGTTGAAAGTAAAAAACATGAACCGGGATTTTTTCCGCATCATTATAAACGGGCATTATTATTTGTGGTTGCCACCTTCGATCGGTCAGCCGATTGTAGCATCTGCCACATTGATCTTTTTGATCATGATGATAACAGGGGTGGTGCTTTGGTGGCCAAAGAATAAAGCGGCACGCAAACAACGGTTCAGCATCAAATGGAGTGCAAGATGGCGAAGAGTGAATTACGATCTGCATAATGTATTTGGTTTTTATATGTCGTGGGTCGCAATCTTTCTTGCTATAACGGGATTGGTTATGGGCTTTGAATGGTTTGCCAAATCGGTTTACTGGGTAACATCAGCCGGTAAAGCAATGCCTGCACATGAACACCCGGTATCTGATACACTCGCAAAGCAATCCGGTTACGATATTGCAGATCGTTTATGGATCGATATGATGCCGGAGAAGACAGAAAAAGAAAGTATAGCCATTTATTTTCCAATTACCCCGACTGATCCAATTGAAATTGGTATCAATCATCGCCCCGGCACTTACTACAATATGGATTTTTATCATTTTGATCAATATACCGGCATTGAGTTACCGGCGACAGGTACCTATGCCGGAAGATTTAAAGATGCTGCTGTAGCAGATAAAATAAAGCGGATGAACTACGACATTCATGTAGGAGCAGTGCTGGGTTTGCCGGGGAAAATCCTGGCGTTTTGTGCAAGTCTTATCGCGGCTTCTTTGCCTGTTACCGGCTTTTATATTTGGTGGGGAAGAAGGAAGAAGAATAACGCCGCAAATAGAAAGGTTGTTTCAAAGGAAAGAGAATTCAGTTTGAATTGATGGGTCAAAGGATCAAAAGACGCCATTTATTCTGCATAATGAAATAGAACCGGTGATGTGGCGCGGCGGTGAAGCAGAAGCGAGCCGCGATAAAGCAAAAGCAATGTCTGCTACGGAAAGAGATGCGTTGGTGAAATTATTGGAGTCGCTGTAACCTTTTATGTCAATTTTCGGATTTGATATCAGCGACAAATTTCCCAGTCGCCTCGATCGTCTTTTCTAAATCTTCATTGGTAAGCGCATTACTCAAAAACCATGTTTCATACGCAGAAGGCGGTAAGTAAATACCTTCGTTCAGCATGTGATGAAAATATTTATTGAACAACGAATTGTTTGCAGAAGCAGCTGCGGAAAAATTGATAACGGGTTTATCGCTGAAATGAATGCTGATCATGGAACCCAATTGATTGATAACATAAGGTTGACCGGAAGATTTTAATACATCGTTTAATCCTTTTTTTAGATAAGCAGCCTTTTCATCAAGTTCTTTATATATGGCGGGGTTATCTTTTAGTTCTTTTAATAAAGTATATCCTGCTATCATCGCAATCGGGTTACCACTCAACGTGCCGGCCTGGTACACATTTCCCAGCGGTGCGATATGCTGCATAATTTCTTTTTTACCACCAAATGCTCCTACTGGCATACCTGCGCCAATCACTTTTCCGTAGGTAACAAGATCTGCATTTATTTTCAACCGTTCCTGTGCCCCGCCCTGGGCCAGCCGGAAGCCGGTCATTACTTCATCAAAAATGAAAATGATATTTTCTTCATCACAAATCTTTCTCAATCCTTCCAAAAATCCTTCTTTGGGAATAATGCAGCCCATATTTCCCGCAACGGGCTCAATAATGATCGCGGCTATCTCATTTTTATTCTCAGCCACTAATTTTTTTACTGCATCCAGGTCGTTATAAGCACAGGTGAGGGTATCGTTGCTTACACCGCCCGTTACACCGGGTACTGTTTGAATATTAAAAGTCGCTACGCCACTTCCGGCTTTCACCAAAAACGAATCTGCATGCCCGTGATAACAGCCTTCAAACTTTATGAATTTATTCTTGCCGGTATAACCTCTTGCCAACCTCAACGCACTCATACAGGCTTCGGTGCCGCTGCTTACCATTCTGATAAGGTCAACATTTGGTACCATGCTTTTGATCAATTCGGCCATTTCAACTTCCAGTTCTGTAGGTGCGCCGAATGAAGTGGAGTCAACTGCTTTTTCCTGGATGGCTTTTACAACAGGTACATACGCATGGCCGAGTATCATCGGCCCCCATGAATTTATATAATCGATGTATTGATTGCCGTCTGCATCGTACAAATAAGCGCCTTTCGCTTTTTTTATAAATAAAGGAATTCCACCGACACTTTTAAATGCGCGAACAGGAGAGTTAACGCCACCCGGAATTGATTGCTGCGCCCTTGAGAAAAGCTGAATGCTCTTATTGAGTTTCATTGTAGTGAATCATGAATTGTGAATGGTCAATGCGTCGTTTCATGACAGCAACCGCACTGCGTCTTTTGCAAAATAAGTCGCAATCAAATCCGCGCCTGCACGTTTAATCGCAGTTAGCGTTTCAAGTATTGCTTTGTCTTCATTCAACCAGCCCATTTTCGCGGCAGCTTTAATCATCGCATATTCACCACTGATATTATAGGCACTCACCGGAACATTCACGGCATTTTTTACTTCACGGATAATATCGAGATAAGCTAATGCAGGTTTTACCATCACAATATCCGCTCCTTCTTCTACATCCATCAATGTTTCTTTTATGGCTTCGGTGCGATTGGAATAATCCATCTGGTATGTTTTCTTATCGCCAAAGCCCGGTGCACTATCCAGCGCATCGCGGAATGGGCCGTAAAAGCAGGATGCATACTTCGCACTGTAGGCCATGATACCAACCTTTGTAAAATTATTTTCCTCTAATCCTTTTCGTATTGCACCAA
>Ga0207689_10003768_pt1 | contig 13812 bp, 12 predicted proteins | sample KBSMisM52_FD_184312 | JGI IMG/M metagenome (GOLD analysis project Ga0207689, IMG submission 184312) | Miscanthus rhizosphere microbial communities from Kellogg Biological Station, Michigan, USA - KBS Miscanthus M5-2 (SPAdes) (version 2) | ecosystem: Host-associated > Plants > Roots >... | reverse complement strand
CGGCAGCTATCTTGTCAACCAACCCGGCGGAGTAGTCGGGGTAAAACTGCAAGGGCAGTTGGTCGCCGGTGTCACGAGCTTCCAATTGGGCAACGGCACCATCGTCCTCGACAAGATCGGGGTCGGTGGCGGGCAACCGTCCAAGGAGTTCGGTCAGACCAATCCGGGTGGCTCGTCCAGCCGACGCTCCTCCTGGCGTGAAATTACGCAGTAGTCGCAAGCGGCTCTGCCAGCCCCGTCTTCGGACGGGGCTTTTTTTTAGTGGCTACGGCGGGCAAACCCTTCGGCGCGTAGTCCCTTTGCGTCTATCTACTGGCCGCCAAGGATTTGGGCAAAGGGAATACGACCGACTCGGTAATGCCAGCCATCTCCCGCACCTCGGTCGCCCCCAATGCGCGTAGCCGCTCGATCAACTCGCGCACCAGTACTTCGGGAGCAGAAGCGCCGGCGGTAACTCCTACGCGCGCCGCTCCGAGCACCCATCGAGGATCGAGGTCTGCGGCCGCATCGACCATATAGGCGGGAACACCCATGTTCTGCGCCACCTCACGCAGGCGATTCGAGTTGGAACTGTTGGGCGAACCAACCACGATGACGACATCGCACTCGAGCGCCAAAGCCTTCACCGCGTCCTGCCGATTCTGCGTGGCGTAGCAGATGTCGTCCTTCTTCGGGCCGATGATTGTGGGATATCTGCCCTTGAGTGCGGCGATGATCTGCCTCGCGTCGTCGACCGACAATGTGGTCTGAGTGACATACGCCAAATTGGCCTCGTCTAATACCTGCAGATTGGCTACGTCATTCGGGGATTCGACCAAATACATGCCGCTTTGGGCCTGCCCCATGGTCCCCTCGACCTCGGGATGGCCGCGATGCCCGATCATCACGATCTCGCGACCTTGTTCACGCAAGCGGGTGACCTCCACGTGCACCTTGGTAACCAGTGGACAAGTCGCATCGAAAACCTCCAACCCCCGCTGCTCGGACTCATGCCGCACCGCCCGCGATACACCGTGTGCGCTGAACACCACGGTGCTGCCGAGAGGGACTTCTTCCAACGCCTCTACGAATATCGCACCCTTGCCGCGTAGATCGTCGACGACGTATTTGTTATGCACGACTTCGTGGCGCACATAGATGGGCGCCCCGTGCAGGCGCAGCGCCTGTTCGACGATCTCGATGGCGCGATCGACGCCGGCGCAAAAGCCGCGCGGTTTCGCCAGTATCACTATCATGTTCGCGGCCTCGGGTGACTGCGAAATCTTCGACACATTGGCCTACGCATTTTGCTTCACCCGGCCTCGTCGCAAGCTGTCCCAGATCAACAGTGCAGCGCCACAGGTAATCGCACTGTCGGCGAGATTGAATGCAGGCCAATGATAGCCTGCCGCATGGACATCGAGAAAATCCACCACGGCACCTAAAAGCACGCGATCCGTCGCGTTGCCGATTGCACCACCCAGAATGAGGCTCAGCGCGAAGCAGAACAGGTAATCGTGTGCGTACCGTCGAAGCAGAAACAGGATGAGAACACAGGCTGCCAATGCGATACAGACGAAAAGTTCTCGCTGCCATCCAGCGGCCGTGCTGAGGAAACTGAAGGCTGCACCCGGATTGTAGACGAGCACTAGATTAAAAAACGGCAGCACCGGGAGCGCCTGACCGAACACCAGCACCTGCTGGATAAGCCATTTCGTCAGCTGATCCAGGCCAATGACACCGGCGGCTGCAAACAACCACCCCCACCAGGGGATCGCACGTGAAAGGAGGCGCGACTCAGGCATAGGCACGCGCCTCACCTTTCCCGTATAGATTTGCCACACAGCGACCACAAATCTCCGCATGTGTAGGGTCTGCGCCAACGTCCGAACGATAGTGCCAACAGCGCGGACACTTCGAGTCTCGGCTCGCATGCACCATAATACCTTGCTCCGCCGACGTCGACACGCGCGTCACACTGGCCTGTGACGTGATCAGCACGAATCGCAGATCATCGCCCAGATCTGCTAACGCGGCGTAGCGTTCACCCCCGGCGCGAATTTCCACTTGCGCGGCGAGTGACGATCCGATGGTACCCTGGATACGCAACTGCTCGAGCTCCTTCTGCACCTCTGCTCGCACCTCCCGCACCAACGCCCAGCGCGTCTGTAATGTTTGCGCCTCGGCCACTGTCGGTACGGCGTAGGCCGTGTGCAGGAATACGCTGTCGCTGTCGCTGTGCGTGAAATGACCCCACGCCTCGTCGGCGGTAAAGCTCAGAATGGGAGCAAACAGGCGAAGCAGCGTGTTGGCAACATGGTACAGCGCGCTCTGAGCCGACCGTCGCGCCAGACTGTGTGCGCCCGTGGTGTAGAGCCGGTCCTTGAGAATATCGAGGTAGAACGCACCGAGATATTCGGAGCAAAACATGTGCAGCTTTTGCGTGACCAGATGGAACTCGTAGCGACTGTAGTCATGCAGAACCGCCTGTTGAAGCTCATGCGTCATAGCGACCGCGTAACGATCGAGTTCCATCCACTTCGCCATCGGGACGAAATCCTTGGCAGGATCAAAATCGGACAAGTTGGCTAGGAGAAAGCGCAGCGTATTCCGGATGCGCCGATACATCTCGACCACGCGCTTGAGGATCTCCTGGGAGATCGACAGCTCGCCCGAGTAGTCTGTGGATGCGACCCACAGGCGCAGAATCTCCGCACCGAGCTCTCCCGACACGGTCTGCGGAGCGATCACGTTGCCCAGTGATTTGCTCATTTTACGGCCCTGACCATCGACCGCGAACCCATGTGTGAGCAATTGTTTGTACGGTGCACGACCATCGATGGCGCAGCCCGTCAGCAAGGAGGATTGGAACCATCCGCGATGCTGGTCGGAGCCTTCCAAGTACATATCGGCCGGCTTCGTCTGGCCGTCGCGCCGCTCCAGAACGCTAGCGTGCGTGGTGCCCGAGTCGAACCATACGTCCAAAGTGTCAGGCACCTTCTTGTAGGTCTGCGCCTCGACCCCGAGGATCTCCTCGGCCTTCAGGCTGAACCAGCCCTCGATCCCTTCGCGCTCCACACGCTTGGCTACTTGCTCGATCAAATCGAGGGTGCGCGGATGCAGCTCACCCGTCTCCTTGTGCACGAACAGAGCCATCGGCGTACCCCAGTTGCGCTGACGGGAAACGCACCAGTCTGGCCGATTGCGCACCATGGCGTCGAGGCGTGCGCGTCCCCACCCGGGAAAAAATTCGGTCTGCGCGACCGCCTTCTCCGCAACCTCTCGCAGCAGCGGCCCGCCACCAGCGCGATGGTTTGAATCCATGCCGATGAACCATTGGCGCGTGGCGCGGAAGATGATGGGTGTCTTATGCCGCCAACAATGGGGGTAGCTATGCGTGATGCTGTCCTGCTTGAGTAAACGTCCTTCTTTGCTCAGCGTCTCTATCACCACCTTGTTGGCTTCCCACACGCTGAGGCCACCCACGAGCGGCACCGAAGCGAAGAATCGGCCATCGTCACCCACTGGGTTGTCCACGGGCAGGTTGTAGCGGATGCCCACCACGTAGTCGTCCAGGCCGTGGGCTGGCGCAGTGTGGACAAGCCCTGTGCCGGCCTCGAGGGTCACATGCTCGCCCACGACTACGGGTACTTTGCGATCATAGAACGGATGCGCAAGTTCCAGCATTTCGAGCGAGCGTCCGCTGGCCGTCGCCACCACTTCACCCTCCAGACCGTAACGCTGTAAGCAAGCTTCGCGCAGATCCTCGGCCAGCACCAACAATCCCCTGGACGTACGCACGAGGTTGTAGTGGAAATCTGGATGCACGGTGACGGCCTGGTTGGCTGGCAGAGTCCATGGCGTCGTGGTCCAGATCACGGCGAACGCAGGTTCATTGAGGTGCGGAAGACCAAAGGGCCGTGCAAGCTTGGCGAGGTCGGTGAACGCGAACGCAACATCGATCGCTGGAGAGTTACGGTCTTCGTATTCCACCTCAGCTTCGGCAAGCGCTGAGCGGCAATCGATGCACCAGTGCACGGGTTTGGCGCCCTGGTACAAATAGCCGCGCGCGTAAATGCGGCCAAGCGAACGGATGATGTCGGCTTCGGTTGCGAACTCCATCGTCCGATACGGGTTCGCCCAATCACCCAGCACACCTAGGCGGATGAAATCTTTGCGCTGGCGCTCGATCTGGGCCTGTGCGAAGTCCCTGCAGAGCTTGCGAAACTCGTTGGCCGGGATGTTCTTGCCGTGCTGCTTTTCCACTTGATGCTCGATGGGCAACCCGTGGCAATCCCAGCCAGGAATATAAGGCGCGTCGAAACCAGCCAAGGACTTGCTTTTGACCACGATATCCTTGAGCACCTTGTTGAGCACGTGTCCGATATGGATATCGCCATTGGCATACGGCGGTCCATCATGCAGCACAAACGTCGGACGGCCGCGCGAGGCCTCACGGATCCGTTCATAGAGTTTGCTTTCCTGCCACTTCTGCACGAGCGCGGGCTCCCGCTTGGCTAGATCCCCTCGCATCGGGAAGCCGGTATCAGGCAGGTTCAGCGTATCTTTGTAGTCAGCCATTCTTTGTAATCGACCATTCTTTGTAATTAACCCTGCTGATCTTTGCTGCGAAAAAACTCTTTTGCATTCTCCACATCACGCGTGATCGCAGCTATCAGCGTCGGCAGGTCCGCATACTTTTCCTCGTCCCTCAGCTTGCGCAGGAATCTGACCTGCAAGCGCCGGTGGTAAATGTCGCGCTCGAAGTTGAATAGATGAACCTCCAATACCGGCGCGCCACCCTCCTTCAGCGTGGGTCGCACACCGAGGCTGGCCACTCCAGGTAGCGGGCACTCGTCGATCCCCAATACATCCACCGCGAAAATTCCCATCAGCGGCGGTCGATTGTGCTCCATGCGCACATTGGCGGTTGGAAAACCCAACCGTGCACCAAGCTTGTCGCCATCCACGACGCGTCCAGTCACGCTATATGGCCTGCCCAACAATCGCGCCGCCCCGTCCAGGTCGCCCGCCGCCAGGCGTTCGCGTATGGTCGTGCTGGATACCCGTACGCCGTCTGCCGATACGGAAGCCATGCGCTGCGCCTCGAACCCGTAGACCCCACCCGTGCGCGCCAGCAAATCGAAATCACCGGCGCGTCGCGCGCCAAATCGAAAGTCATCACCCACAAGTACCCAGCGTGCCGCCAACCCACGCACCAGGATTCGCTCGACAAACTCCTCGGCACCGATGCGTGCAAAATCAAAATCGAACCGGCACACCAGCACGCGATCCACACCGAGAACCCCCAGCAGTTCAACCTTCTCACGCAGGGACGTGAGTCGCGACGGCGCGCGATCGGGCGCAAAAAACTCCCGAGGATGTGGCTCGAACGTCATCACACAGGAGGCGATTCCCCGGTCCCGGGCTGCCTGCGTCAGTCGATCGAGCATCGCGCGGTGCCCCAGATGCAGTCCGTCGAAGTTCCCGATGGTCAGCGCGACCGGCATATCGGCGCGGGCGGGCGGGTGGCGCAAGACAAGCATCAACTGGAAGCCGGCAGGTTAGCGGGAAATTTCCGTCATGCCCTGCTTGCGGCCTCACACCCGCATCAGTCGAGCAGGAAAGAGAACTAGAGCCTGACGGTAAAGCTAGTCATTGTAGCTAAGGGGCATTGCAACGGTCCACAAACACCTGCCGCGCGTTAAAGGCGTCCAGTATCAGCAGCGCAGTCGGGACATGACCTTTACTATCCGACGCGCTTGATGAAATCCCGCGGACGCAGCCCGAATAGCCATAGCGCAACGAAATAGCTGCCCGCACCTAGCAAGACCACACCCGTCAGCCTTAACGCCCTGATCAGTGCGCCACCAGACAACCAACTCTCGGATGCCCCCGAGGCGACCCATAGCACAACCCCCATGAGCGCAAGCGCACCGAGGAGTTGCATACCGAACCTTCGCCATCCGGGCTGTGGTTGGAATATCGCGTGCTGGCGCAACTTGTAGTAGAGGAAGCCGGCGTTGATACAAGCACCCAACCCGATGGCTAGCGCTAGTCCAGCATGACGCAGCGGGTAGATGAAGGCCAAGTTCAGAAGTTGCGTAAGCAGCAGCGTCAACAAACCTACCTTGACCGGCGTTCTGATGTTTTGACGGGCATAGAAGCCAGGCGCCAGAACCTTCACCAGGATCAACCCCACCAAACCGATGCTGTACGCCACCAAGGCTTGGCTCGTCATTGTCACATCGTTTTGATCGAACGCACCATGTTGAAACAGTGTCGCGATCAGCGGTACGGCGAGAATCGCCAGGCCCAAGGCAGACGGCAACGCCAGTAGCAGGGTCAGCCGCAACCCCCAGTCGAGCAGACGCGAATACTCGTCGGTGGTCTTGTCGGCGAAGCTCTTCGCCAGGCTAGGGAGCAAGATGGTGCCCAGCGCAACCCCAAGCACGCCAGTTGGGAATTCCATTAGTCGGTCGGCGTAGTACAACCAGGACACACTGCCAGTCACAAGGAACGACGCGAAGATCGTATTGATAAGCAGACTGATCTGACCGATGGATACACCGAAGATCGCCGGCCCCATCAGCCTGAGCACTCGCCATACGCCAGCGTCACGCAAGTCGAGACGCGGACGGGGCAGCAACCCGAGCTTCGCAAGGTGCGGCAGCTGGAACCCCAGTTGCAACAAGCCCCCGACGAACACCGCCCAGGCTAGCGCGACGATTGGCGGGTCGAACCAGGGCGCCAGCCAGAGGGCAAAAACGATGAAGGACAGATTGAGCAGCGTTGGCGTGAACGCGGGAATGGCAAAACGGCTGTAGGTATTCAGGATGCCGCTGGCCAACGAGGTGAGCGAAATGAACAGAATGTAAGGGAAGGTTACCCTCAGCAATTGCACGGTGAGGTCAAATTTCCCAGAGGCGGCCGCAAAGCCCGGCGCAGTAATGTAGATGATGAGCGGAGCGGCGAGGATCCCCGCTACAGTCACCACGAGCAGGGCTAGGGCCAGGAGAGTACTGACATGGTCCACGAACGCACGGGTATCGGCTTCTCCTCGTCTGGCTTTGTACTCGGCAAGGATGGGAACGAATGCTTGTGAGAAAGCGCCTTCGCCAAACACCCGCCTGAGCAAATTAGGCAACTTGAACGCGACGAAGAACGCGTCGGTGTATAGGCCGGCCCCAAACACGCGCGCAATGACGGCATCGCGCAGAAACCCAAAGATGCGGGAAATCAGCGTCATGCCACTGACGGTAACCAACGCTTTAAAAAGGTTCACTTGCCCTCTTCCGAACTGCTGCGGCGGCCGAAGAACCAAAAGGGGTCGCCCCCATCGGGTGAAACCCCCTTTCTGGCGCCCATGTCTGAACCGGCCTGAAGCAGGTCGTCAATCCAGATACTGGGCCGGCCGTGGCCTTGCATTCGGCCCGGCTAGACAGTATCATTGCGCACTTTTTCAAAGCGTTAAGGTCAAAAGGAGCCTCAATGGCGAACACCGCTCAGGCGCGCAAGCGCGCCCGCCAGTCCGTAAAACGTCGGGCGCACAACACTTCGCTGCGCTCAGAATTGCGCACAGCCATCAAGAAGGTACGCAAGGCCATCGCCGCTGGTGACAAAGCCGGTGCACAGGCCGCCTTGGATTCCTCGCGCGCTGGCATTGGTTCGCTCGCACGCAAGCGCGTAGTCCATCCCAACACCGCGTCCCGCTATACCAGCCGTCTGCAGGCCGCCGTCAAAGCCCTGCCCTGATTCCCGCTCGGCGTGGGCGATCCACGACCAGACGTGGCTCCTGCGGCCAACTTTCACCCGGCGCCACGCCTGGCGTTGAGCACCACTTCAGAATTGCCCGCCGGCTCCGCACCACTCGGGCTATCTCGCGGATCCTCTTCCTTGGGATGGCGCACGCGCAGTTCGTTATCGCGAGCGAATCCAAGCAGGAATTCAAACGCCGCCGGGTTGAGCTCCACGAGCCTGACATCCACTGCCACACAGCGCACGCCGTCTGCGAGCGCAGCGCGCACGAAGGGGGAGTAGCTCATGCGCTGCTCTTCCTCGAACAGCGATACCACGCCGCAAAGGCGTTCGGCCCAGTCACTGGGACGGAAGGGTGAGCCCGACTCGGTAATGCCGATTATGACGATCTCGCGCGGCGCGTCGGACATGGAGCAACAGGTTGGCGTGACAACTTATGGTACCAGAGTTCGCGCGGTTCCCTGAGTAATGCACGTAAGAAGCGCCGATGGACAGAGGCCCTAGCATGCGTAAACCGCTCTCGCGAATACTCGTCATCAACGACGAGACCTTGGTGCTGAAGGAGTTCATCAAAGGCCTGAACGCGGCAGCCAAAAGCCTGGACAACCCCTTGGGGATCGTTTTCACCGGGATGACCACGGCGCGCGATGCACTCAAGGCCATCGAGGAAGACGGCGACATCCAGGCAGTGATCGTCGACGACACCTTGTACACCCTGAAGAACAACGGCGGCAGCGGCTCTCGCATGCTGCAGATGTCTGCCTTGGAACTTGTGCAGCGGGTCACCCGCTTTCGCCCGGAGCTCGATGTCTACATCCTGATCGCGCAAGAGCAGGAGGATGAAGTAGTCGACGCGCTGTTCTCCGAGGCGGTGGATGGCTATTTCTACCGCGAAGAACGCGACTATCGAGGCATTTACCGCATTCTCAATGCCCAGCTGCAGGAAAAGACGGACACACCTTTTTACGATGCACTGAAGAGCTATGTACTGGCGGCCAAGGATGCTTGGCACACGCCTGGACACTCCTCCGGCGATAGTCTGCGCGACAGCCCCTGGGTAAGCGATTTCTACGAGTTCATGGGTGAGCACATCTTCGACGCCGACTTGTCTGTGTCGGTCCCGATGCTGGACTCGCTGATGGAACCCACTGGCGTCATCCTCGAAGCCCAGAAAATTGCCGCCAAGGCGTTCGGCGCACGCCGCACCTTCTTCGCGACCAACGGCACTTCAACGGGCAACAAGGTCATCTTTCAGACCCTAATCGCGCCGGGCGAGAAGCTTCTCCTGGACCGCAACTGCCACAAATCGGTTCATCACGGCGTGGTGCTGTCGGGCGCTCATCCGGTATATCTCGATTCTTCAGTCAACAAGAAATACGGAATCTTCGGGCCTATCCCCAAAAAGACGCTGCTTCGCGCGATCGAGGAGCACTCGGATGCGGAAGCGCTGGTACTGACGTCCTGCACCTACGATGGCTTCCGCTACGATCTTGCGCCGATCATCGAGGCAGCTCATGCCAAGGGCATCAAAGTGGTGGTGGATGAGGCCTGGTACGGATTCGCCCGTTTCCATCCGTCCTTCCGCCCCACCGCGCTGGAATCGGGGGCGGACTATGCAACCCAGAGCACGCACAAGGTACTTTCGGCATTCTCCCAGGCCAGCATGGTTCACGTGAACGACCCGGATTTCAACGAACACATCTTCCGGGAAAACTTCAACATGCACACATCCACCAGCCCGCAGTACAGCATGATCGCGAGCCTGGACGTGGCGCGGAAACAGGCAGTGATGGAAGGCTACAAGCTCCTCGCACGCACGTTGTCGCTGGCTCAGGAACTGCGTCAGCAGATCAACTCGACGGGCGTGTTCCGGGTTCTCGAGTTGGAGGACCTGCTGCCAGAGGAAGTGCGCCACGATAACGTGAAGCTGGACCCCACCAAAGTCACGGTTGATATCTCGGAGTGCGGCTACACCGTGGATGAATTGCAGCACGAGCTATTCGAGCGCTACAACATTCAAGTCGAGAAATCCACGTTCAACACGCTCTCGCTGCTGCTGACGATTGGAACAACGCGCAGCAAGGTGTCGCGTCTATACGACGCGCTCATGCGTATTGCCCGCGAGCGGCGCGCGCCACGCCGCCTCTATCGCACGCCCGAAATTCCCGGTTTTACGACCTTGAAGTTTCTACCGCGCGATGCGTTTTATTGCGGTGGCCAAGCCATGCCCATCCTGGACGAGCAGGACAAGCTGAACCAAGCGTTAAACGGCAAAGTCGCGGCTGACCAGATCACGCCCTACCCGCCCGGTATTCCGGTGCTGGTTCCGGGCCAAGTCATCACCCAGGACATTCTCCAGTATCTGGCGGGACTATTGCGCAGCCCTAAACGGGTAGAGCTGCACGGAATCGTTTACGACGGCTATATGCCCTGCGTGCGTGTGCTTACCCCGGGTGACGAGAAGGGCCTGAAGCGCCTCAAGGCCTAGGCCGCATTTGCCTAACAGCCCCTTCACGAGGCGGGCTAGAATCCCCTTGCATACAGGCCCGGTTTGAGATAGAAATACAAGCGTAGTTAAGCCTTTAGCTCGGATTGCACGGCGGCTGATGCCGCCGTTTTCCTTTGTGAATCTTAGCTAGCTGAATGGTTTTGGAACCTCACCCTCGCATGACCCATTTGATGAATACGTATGGTCGCCTCCCGGTGGCTTTCGAGCGGGGCCACGGTGTGTGGCTTTGGGATACCCAGGGCAAGCGCTATCTGGACGCCCTGAGCGGTATCGCCGTCAGCGGGGTCGGACACGCTCACCCCCGCCTGGTACAGGCCATCGCCACGCAAGCGGGACGCATCATTCACGCATCCAATCTCTATCAGATCCCTGAACAGGACCGCCTCGCCGACCTGCTATGCGACCTTGCGGCGATGGACACCGCATTTTTCTGCAATTCGGGATGCGAAGCCAACGAAGCGGCCATCAAGATTGCTCGCCTCTTCGGCCACTATAAGGGAATCGAGTATCCGACCGTGGTCGTGATGGAGAAGGCTTTTCACGGCCGCACGATCGCAACCCTGTCCGCAACCGGGAGCCGGAAGGTTCAGGCGGGTTTCGAGCCGCTGCTGACCGGCTTCGCGAGGGTCCCGTACAACGACCGGGATGCGCTCGCCACGGTCGCCGCCAACAACAAGAACGTGGTCGCTGTACTGGTGGAACCGATTCAGGGTGAGAGCGGCATCAATGTCCCCGACGACGGCTATCTTGCGCACCTGCGTCAGGTCTGCGACAGCCAGGGCTGGCTGCTGATGCTCGATGAAGTTCAAAGCGGCGTCGGTCGCACTGGGAAGTGGTTTGCACACCAGCATATTGGCATCAAACCGGACGTAATGACGCTGGCCAAAGGGTTAGGCAATGGGCTGCCTATCGGTGCATGCCTTGCAGCAGGTCCGGCCGCGACGGTGTTCAAGCCCGGTAGTCACGGTTCCACCTTCGGCGGCAATCCGCTTGCCACCACCGCCGCATACACCACATTGCAGATCATTGCGGACGAAGGATTGCTCGAAAATGCGACTCGTATCGGGAATCTGATCCGGACAAGTCTGCGAGAGCGATTCACTGACTACACGGCAGTCAAAGAGATTCGCGGTAAAGGCCTGATGGTGGGTATCGAACTCGACCGGGCGTGCGGCGAGTTGGTGCAGTCCGCGCTCGACCGGGGTTTGCTTCTCAACGTTACGGCTGAGACGGTAGTTCGACTGCTCCCTCCTCTCATCATGCAGCCCCCGGAAGCAACGCAACTGATCGAGGTCCTGAGCGGCCTGATCCACGACTTCGTGACGGAGCCGGCAGCTGTGACTGGTTGATGGGCAGCGCATCATGGGCACGGCCAGACACTTCCTGCAACTCAAGGACTTCACGCTAGCGGAGCTCGAGCACCTGTTCGAGCGCACCATTGAGCTCAAGGCACGGCAACGTCAGGGTAGGCTCTACCAGCCGCTTACCGGGCGTACGCTGGCGATGATCTTCGAGAAGAACTCGACCCGCACTCGCGTATCATTCGAGGCGGGCATGGCCCAACTGGGCGGCAACGCGATGTTCCTGAGCACGCGTGACACGCAACTCGGGCGCGGCGAGCCGATCGAGGATGTGGCCGAGGTCATCTCCCGCATGGTCGACCTGGTCATGATCCGCACATTCGAGCAGAACATCGTCGAGCGCTTTGCGGCCCATTCGCGCGTGCCGGTGATCAACGGCCTGACCGACGAATATCATCCCTGTCAAATTCTGGCGGATGTCTTCACCTACATCGAGCAGCGCGGCGCCATTCGCGGCAAAACCGTCGCATGGGTAGGGGACTCCAACAATGTTTGCAACACCTGGCTGCAGGCGGCAAGAATCTTCGACTTCAATTTCCATGTGTCGACGCCGCCGGGTTATGAGCTGGAGGCTGCTCGCGGAGAGGGTTTCCGGAGCATGCACTTGGAATGCTTCAAAGACCCGCACGCTGCAGTGGCGCAAGCCGACCTCGTCACTACGGACGTCTGGACCAGCATGGGGTTCGAGGATGAAGCCGAGGAGCGTAAGCGCAAGTTTGCCGAATATCGGGTCGATGCCGACATGATGCGGCTCGCCAAACCGGACGCGCTATTCATGCATTGCCTGCCGGCCCATCGTGGAGAAGAGGTCGAGGCCGCCGTCATCGATGGCCCCCAGAGCATCGTATGGGAGGAGGCTGAAAATCGCCTGCACACACAGAAGGCTTTGATGGAATTCCTTCTCCTTGGAAAAGTGGAATCGTAAATGGACCACGAGCAGGCGATTTCGGCGCAGGCTAACTTAGCCGGACGCAGCTCAGGACAAGTTAAGCGGAGCGGCTGTAGCCAAAATCGGCTGCATACGCAAAAAGCCCTGATGGAGTTTCTGTTACTTGGGAAGGTAGATTCGTGAACGCGGTAATCGCTCAGGTTTCGGCGCAGGCTAACTGGCCGGACGCAGGTCTGGACAAGTCAAGCGTAGCGGCCGGAGGCAAAACCGGCTGCATACGCAGAAAGCGCTGATGGAGTTTCTGTTGCTAGGCGAGGTCGATTCTTGACCCCCGGGCAACTTACCGCGTTGATGGCGGTCCCACTCGCAGGAGGTTCGAGTATGAGTTCAAGACCGCGCTTTGCACTGTCTTTCCTAGGCTTCCTGCTGGTGTGGGGAGTATCCGCCGGCGCTGACGATAAGGCATCCCCGGAACCGGGCTGGATCAAGGACACCAAAGGCTGCAAGATCGCCAACCCCAACCCCAAGCCTAACGAGACTGTGGCATGGTCCGGACCCTGCCCAAACGGGATCGCCGAGGGCACTGGGGTATTGCAGTTCTCAATGGATGGCAAAGCAGGCTCCCGTTATGAGGGCGACGTCAAGCAAGGGGTGATCTCGGGCCGAGGCAAATTGAGCACACCCGATGGCGCGATCTACGACGGTGACTGGGTGGACGGCAAACCCGATGGATACGGCAAATACAACGCTCCCGACGGGAGCAGCTTCGTCGGCGGCTGGACTGCCGGCAAGCAGGATGGCCCCGGAACCTATCGCGACGTCACCGGCGCGGTACTCACCGGGGACTGGAAAAACGGCAAGTTCGTCGATCCCAAGCAGCAGTAGCTGGATCCGAAACAGTTTGGGAACTCCGACCGCTCGGCTACAACGTGCTGAGCATAAAGCCTGTCACCACATCAACTTCTAGGAGGATCGGCCAAATGAAATCGGCTTCGCGCTATCTCTTCGCGACTTGGTTGGTCGCGGCTCTAGCTCTGACGGTTGGCACTAGATTGGCGGCGGCGGATGAAACGGAGTGGATTGCGGACAAGCGCGGCTGCAAGGTGGCCAACCCTTTTCCTAGAGCAGGTGAGTCGATCACGTGGTCAGGCCCATGCAAGAAGGGCTTTGCCGACGGCCAAGGGATCCTGCAGTGGTTCTTCAACGGCAAGGAAGACGATCGCTATGAGGGTCAACTCAAATTGGGTTGGGCTGATGGTAAGGGAGTCCTCACCAAGTCCGACGGCGGGAAGTACGATGGCGACTGGAAGGGCAGC
>Ga0207689_10003767_pt1 | contig 13815 bp, 16 predicted proteins | sample KBSMisM52_FD_184312 | JGI IMG/M metagenome (GOLD analysis project Ga0207689, IMG submission 184312) | Miscanthus rhizosphere microbial communities from Kellogg Biological Station, Michigan, USA - KBS Miscanthus M5-2 (SPAdes) (version 2) | ecosystem: Host-associated > Plants > Roots >... | reverse complement strand
GAAAAGCATTGGCATGGTGCCACTCCTACCACATCCATGACGCATATTGCTATCCAGGAAAATCTTAACGGCAAGGTGGCCGAATGGATGGAAAAAGTAAGTGACGATCAGTATTGCAAAGGCTGACTCGAAGGATCTGGCTCTACCTGCAGTGTCTGCATTGACTTTAATTCAATTCAGCTTTTCCAAAACCAACAGTTTCTCTGTATGCCTGGGGCGAGATGTTGACATTCTTTTTAAAAAACCGGCTGAAGTAATATTCATCATCGTAACCTAGTTCGTAAGCCACTTCTTTTACTGATTTATTGGTAAGATATAATTCTCGTTTGGCTTCGATAATGATTCTCTCAGTAATCAAATTTGTAAGGGTCTTATTGAAATGTGTCTTTGCGATCCTGGCCAATGCATTCGACGAAATATTGAGTAATATAGCATAATCCTGCGGCGTATGTTTCGATCTGAAATCCTTTTCTATTGCTTCTTTCAAATTTTGCAGGATGAAAGGTTCTCTCCTTGACGTTGGTAGCGGAATGGATTCGGGTTGCTGTTGCGCTTTTGCACGGGATGCGGAGATCAGGAAGATCTTCATAAACGATATCAATAGTTCATATTGCGCTAATCCCGGTCTTTGTATCTCCGTTTTAATCTGTCCTACGACTTTGTCCAGCGTATCTTCCAATTTTTCGTCAACCCGAAAAAAAGGTTTCTGGTAAATATTGTTAAAAAGAACACCATTACAGGTTACCTCAGTCTGGTGTTTGTGAATACAAAAAAAATCGGAGTGGAAGTAAATAGCAACTCCCTTAACTGAAGTGGATGACAACATAAATGGCTGGTAGGGAGCAAACGAAAACAAAGAATTCTTTTCAAAGTTGTATTCGGAAAAATTTGTTTTCAGCTTTCCGATCCCCTCTTTGACCCAGATAAGCGAATAATAGTTATTCCGCTGCAAATGATCGAAATAACTATTATCCTGGAATGAGAACAACTTGAAGGCCAGATTGCCATTCTGTTCATTAATTAACGTAAACACTGCCTGGTCCGACATAACACAAAATTGATCAAAATAACTTAGCCTGTTTCAAAATATTATTTGATTCCTTTTTTTATGAGAAAGGATTTAATAATCGAAGCTGCTTCCGCATGCTTTTCTTCGAGCACGAAATGGCCGCCATTCAATAAATTTATCTCGACATCTTTGAGATCTTTTTTAAATGCATCAGCACCCGCTGAAACAAATATCTCATCATTCTTACCCGAGATAACCAATGTGGGTGGTTGATAACTTCTGAAGTAAGATTGCCAGGTTTCGTATAAAGAAATGTTTGTTCCATAATTCCTGAATAAGGATAATTGTATTTCGTCATTGCCGGGCCTGCCAATATAAGATTGATCGAGCGTATAACCATCCGGGCTGATCTTTGAAACATCCTCTGCACCATTCGTATAAAGCCACCTGATCGCATCAGCCGATAAAAATGATCTCGCGCCCTTTTCAGTTTCCGCGTTTTCATTTTGAATATAGGCGACTAAGGGCTGCAGGGCATTACCCAGACCTTCCATATATGCATTTGCATTTTGTACGATCAGTGCCTGGACCGAATCGGGTCGCTGGATGGCGATACGAAACCCCACAGGACCGCCATAATCGTGTACATACAAACTGAATTTTTTTAGTTCCAATTCGTCGATGAACTGATGGATGGTGGCAGCGAGGTTCTCGAAAGTGTAACGGTATACCGCTGCCGAAGGCGTCCCGCTTTGTCCAAATCCCGGGTAATCAGGGGCGATTAAATGATAATCGGAAGAAAGATCACCGATCAGGTCCCTGTACATGTGTGAGGACGAGGGAAAGCCATGGAGAAGTAAGATAGTTGGTTTGTTTTTATCTCCGGCTTCACGATAAAAAATATCGATTCCCTTAATTGTCACCGTTTTGAATTTTTGATCATTCATTTTTCTCGTTTTTGATAAACTAATTATTAACCACACAAAGATGAGTTCAGAAAGAGGGGGTTAAAATGGATAATTCATGCTTTTGAATGGATCGTTTTCACTCGCTTGAATACAATTTAATCTCATGTTGTGTCGTTTTAATATTTCTCAAAGAATCATCCACCAACATGAAACAACTATCTGTACTCATTTTCGCTGCAGGAATTCTCCTTTGGTTTAGTTCATGTTCAAAGGAACATGAGCGTACTAATTCAACAGCAGCCAGGCTTGTATTCGTTTTTAAATTTGACTCGACCCAGCAGAGACTAAATAATATTGGCTTGCCCGATGCAATACCTGCAGGCAACTCAGGTCAATCACCTTTGTTTAATACCATGAGTTCACACTATGTTGAATTAGCCCCCAATGCTTTTACGGCATTGGGAAGCGGGGAGATATTATACAGGGCGCCCGAGGTAAGCACCGGCGGGAGCAATGCAATAGACTTCTCCAGGTCGGTACTGGCAAAAGAAGGAGAAACTTTTTTATCTGTTCCCCTGGATGAGATCACACCCGGCACCTATCAATACCTGCGTGTTTCATTGGCCTACCAGAATTATGGTATCAAGTTTAATGTGCTGGGGCAAAATCTTACAGGCACCGTTGCTTCTTTTATCGGCTTCAATACTTATATATCGAATTACAAAATAAAAGACAGTAGTGTAACTTTAAACGCAAACAAATTGCAGGGTTACTGGGGACTCGAAACAGCTTATGGAGTATCTTCCGGGGATGCGCCTGCCACCACTGTTCCCAACCCGATCGCATCCACCTCTCCTATTCCTCCAGGTTCCTGTGTTGTGACCGGTCCATTCACCACGCCTTTAACAATAACCGGGAAAGAAACAAAAGACATTAAGGTGACCGTTTCACTTTCTGTCAATAAAAGCTTTGAATGGAAGGATCATAACCTCAATGGAATTTTTGAACCACTTGATGGCGATTCGGTAGTGAACATGGGCATCAGGGGGCTTATACCAACAGCGCAATAATATTTTCTTCAGTGCCATTACTTTTTTCGGCCGGTTGCATTCTAATCATATGAAAAGCACCACTACCTTTCTCTATAAATAAACACCGCCCCACGTTTGGGACGGTTACATTGTTAAAGGTTTTTTTAATTTTTTTCTGATCAGAAAGCTTTCTTTGGCTTCAATTCATCAACTGTTGCCTGCGGTACCAGTACCTTGTGTACTTTTTCCACTACCAGTTCTTTTGATAAATTGAAAGAAGAGGTGCTTTTTATATCCAGTGAAGAAGCACCAATGCTTACTTTGTAGTTGCCTGCATCTGCGATCCACGAAGAAGTGTTGGTGTCAAAAGAAGCCAGGTCATCCGGGTTCAATGTGAATGTTATGGTTTCTGATTTACCAGGTTGCAACAAGCCTGTTTTTGCAAAACCTTTCAACTCCTCCGATGGTTTATCAAGTTTACCCTGGGGTGCACTCAGATAAAGCTGCGCAACTTCTTTGCCTGCCACTTTACCGGTGTTGGTTATTGTTACTTTCGCTGTTATTTTTCCATCGAAACTGGAAGCATTCAACTCGACGGGACTGTACTTAAAATTTGTATAAGACAGCCCATAACCAAATTCATATGCAGGCTTCACACTAAAACTATTGAAGTAACGATAGCCAACATAAATACCTTCATTGTAACTTACTTCCGCCGGAACCTGTTTCATTCCAAACATTCCAGTCGTTGCCTTGTCCGGAAATTCTTTCCCGGGGAAGCTTTTTGCTGATGACTCGTCATTATAAGAAGCGGGGAATGTCGTCGCCAGTTTGCCTGAAGGATTCACCTTACCCGCTAATATGTCAGCAATAGCATTGCCACCTTCTTGTCCGGGTTGCCATGCCAGCAGGATGGCATCCACCTTATCACGGATTGGCGACACGTCGATCACACCGCCAATATTGAGCACAACAATTACCGGTTTGTGTTTCGCATGAAAAGCGTCAGTGACATTCGAAAGCATTTCCTTTTCCTGGTCCGTCAATTCATAGTCACCCGCAACTTTTCTGTCATTGCCTTCACCGGCATTCCTTCCAATATATAAAATAGCAACATCTGCAGCGGCAGCTTTTTGATCAACACTATTTTTATCAAAAGTATATTCAGGTGCCATTGGCGTAGGATTCATCATTTCCATAAGCAGATTTTTCTTCGGATGCTTCGCTGCGTAATCCTTTAAATAAGACTGATAAGCCTGTTGCACATCCTTGTCAGTTTTGCATCCCGCGTTCGTCAATCCTTCAGCAAGTGAAACGGCATATGCCTTATTTACGTCACCGCTTCCTGTACCACCAGCGATCAGGTCATAGGCATGATTGCCGAATAAAGCAACATTTGCCGAATTTTTTATAGGCAATGCTTTGGCGTTATCTTTCAACAAAACCATGCTTTCTGCAGCAGCTTCTCTTGATACCTGCGCATGCTGCTTCAAGTCGACGTGATTGGAATACTGGTAGCCTTTGAACGTCGGTGTTTGCAGCATCACCTTTAAAATGCCGGCGATGTTCTCGTCTAAAACCGACTCCGAAAGTTGTCCGTTCTTTACCGCATCGATGATCGTCTTTACCTGGGCTGCGGAGCCGGGCATAATTAAATTGTTTCCAGACTTCATTTGGGCAACTGCATCTTTCCCGCCAAACCAGTCGGTCATTACGAATCCTTTGAAACCCCATTCATCTTTTAATATCGTTGTAATGAGATCGCGACTTTCAGAAGTATAAGTTCCATTGATCAAATTGTAAGAGCTCATGACCGCCCAGGGTTGTGAGTTCTTTACAGCGATCTCAAAATTTTTCAGATAGATCTCTCTCAAACCTCTTTCACTCGCGATCGTATTAACTGTGTTCCTGTTTGTCTCCTGATTATTAGCAGCAAAATGCTTGATCGTAGCTCCCACTCCCTGCGATTGAATGCCATTGATGATAGCGGCTGCCATTTTTCCTGAAACCAGCGGATCTTCGGAATAATATTCAAAATTTCTTCCTCCCAAAGGATTGCGATGGATGTTCACACCCGGTCCAAGAATAAAATCGATGCCATATTCTTTGACCTCGTTGCCGAAAGCAGCACCTACTTTTTTTACGAGTGAGGTATCCCAGCTAGATGCTAGTAATGTTCCAACAGGCCAGGCAGTAGAAAATAAATTATCTGCTGAGTCTTTCGCGGTCATTACGAACCGGTGAATACCGGCAGGACCGTCCACAAGATTTAAGGATGGAATACCTAATCTCGCATTTGGAATTGTATGACCGGAAATACCTGCGATCTTGTCCGGTGTGCTATCAGGTTGAGCACCCATCGATAGGCCGGGAAGAGAAAACCCTTTTCCTACCACCATTTTAGCTTTTTCTTCCAGCGTCATTGCTTTGATGACGTCCGGAATGGGATCTTTACCCAGCTGTGGCGTTTTGTTTTGCGACTGAGATGTCAGCGCAATAGAAACGGTCGCACACAGCAAAACGACACGCAAATGATATGATTTCATAAAAAACGTTGAGACAATTAAAAAATTAATGAACAAAAACCTTGGCTGGCGGCTAATCTTCCCGGGTGTTATTTTGCAACTTTCACCCGCTCTCCTTCAGCATCAAACATTCCCATGAGGTTACCCGTAACATGATCATCGTCCTTTTTTGTCATGGCAAGATTCACATCATAACCCTGCGCGCTGAAGTAAACAGTGGCTGTATTTTCTTTAAGTTCCACCTTATCGATCTTGGCTACTTCAGTTCCCGTAGAATCCTGCACCACACCAGTCATGGTAGTGTCCTTCTTTTCAAGTACAAAAAACATTTTCGTATCACCATTTGGCAACCCTTTCAACAGCACGCTCCATTTACCGGCAAAATAATCGGCATTTGCGGTTTGTGCTTTTACTCCGACAGCGAATAACAAGAGAACTAACCCCGTAAGAATTGATTTCAGTTTTTTCATTTTAATTGATTTGATGTTTGTGTTATTTTTTAAGTATTTGCAGACTTTTAAATTACTGATCGGTTCTCCGGGGACGTAAATAGAGGGCAAATATAGGCCTATTGTATCATTTGGATACAATAATAAAAAAATTTATTTTCGCACAGGAAATCATCTACACGATCCGGTCGCGGGCACGTTGAAAGTCCAAAACATATAATTTTTGATCATGACCCCAATTAATAAAATAAGCACCCCTGAATTGAAAACAATAACAAGGCAATTCCTGGAAACGGCTCCCGACATCTACATGCCGGGCGTATCAGTTGATACGGTGATCTTTGGTTTTCACGACGCCAAACTGAAGGTACTGTTATCGTATGTGGGCGATCCTCCATATTATGGTTTGCCGGGAGGTTTTGTAGGGAAAGACGAAGATCTTGACGACGCGGCATTGAGAATATTGCAGGAAAGAACGGGATTTGAAAATATCTACCTGGAGCAATTTTACACTTCGGGAAAAAAAGACCGTTCAAATGAAAAAATTTTGAAGGACCTGATGGAAAAAGTTATTGGAAAAGGTGCTGAAATCAATTGGTTCAGGCAACGATTTGTTTCTATATGTTATTATGCTTTGATTGATGATACAAAAGTAAAACCCTCTTCAGAAGTTATTTTTGGCGAATTCAAATGGTGTGATATAAACAAGATACCAAAACTCATCTTCGATCATAGTCTCATTATCAAAAAAGCACTGGCAACACTTAGATCTGATCTTGATAATAAATTGGTGGGTTCTAACCTGATGAGTGAAACTTTTACGATGAACGAATTACAACGATTGTATGAGGCTGTTTACCAGCAAAAACTTGTGCGCACCAATTTCCAGAGAAAAATGTTAAGCCTTGGCGTACTTGAACGGTTAGAAAAACAATACAACGGCAAATCGCACAAAGCACCCTATCTGTACCGGTTTATTAGAAAGAAACGTATACTACGTCATACTCTATGAACCACAGCCAAAAAGTTGCTATTACCGGGTTAACAGCAAAAGCAAAACTGATGTACAACGTGTTGTGATTGCAAACAAAGGAAAATAGAGGTAACGTTTCAATTATTCTTCACGGCGTATCCACCATAAAGTATATTCATGTCATTACTTTCAATAAGCCAAAAATGTTTGCCAAGATCTTCAAAGGTCCAGTCGCCCTTTACTCTTTTCCTCAGGTAGCTCAACATTTTTGGGATAGAAACATTAGGTGATGAGCCTACATGTTCTTTCCATTCCAGGCCGCTCTTTGTTAAAAGCTCTTTGAGCTCTGCCGGTTTTATGAACATTTCCCATACGTGAAGACTTGGAGGCATGAAGGCCCATCGTGTCCATTCCTGCCATATTTTGATTGCGACGAGCCTGCTTATGAATGTTCTGTTCAACGTATCATAAAAGAAAACACCATTTGGTTTCAGCACTCTCGAAATTTCGGATATTACTTTTGGCAGATCCTGGACATGTTCCAAGACATCGCAACAAAAAATGGCATCAAACGAGTTGTCTGCATATGGAAGATTTTCTCCAAAACCTTTCTCGTACTTAATTTCCAACCCACTTGCCTTTGCGTGATTTGATGCAGTAATGATTGACTGCTCCGACGGATCAATACCAGTTGTGGTGAATCCCATTTTTGCAATCTCTTCCGTTAATATGCCACCACCTGATCCAACTTCAAGAGCAGTTTTACCTTTTGGATCAATTCCAAGTTTCTTAATAACATTTCTTTGGTAACCGGCCCGCCAGGGATTCACCGAAGTTTTTAGCAGGTGTAGAACAGTATCCCCTTTCCACCAGATATCACCTCCTGCATTGTATAAATCGTTATCGATTTTTTTATAAATCTCTGGTTTAATTTTTTCGAGTGTATTCATTGCCATCGTTTTCTTTGGTTTGCGTGCAAAGCAAGGAGAAAATAATGAATTTGCCCTATTAATGTAACAACCAAAAACTTTTTAGTTAGCTAAGCCGATCTGCTTCATAAATGTTTGGTTGTCCCAGAAGAGATGTTCTTCGGACATGGTACCGTCTGCTTTCCAGATTCCCACTGTACACATGGGTAATTTAAATGCCTTTCCTGTTGGAGGAATTGTTTTCCCATTTCCGATCGGCATTGGTTGAGTGAAGGTGCCTTCAAAAACTCCTGTCACCGCAGTTGTGTTGCCTGAGCCCAGCCGAATGGGATGTTCCTTTATTCTTGTGTCAGGCGCAAAAACAAACAAGGCTTTCAGATCCTCGATATGTTTTTCGATCCCTTCAGTCATATGGCCGTCTGGCCAATAAACCTTTATGTCAGCTGCATGACTCTCGTGTAAACGATTCCATTGCTGATTGGAAAAAACTGTAAAATCAAGCGTGTCAAATTTTTCCAAATTTTTGCCAATGCTCTCGTCATTGGCGGTTAATTGTTTTACCTGGTTGCGAAGTGAGTCTATCTCCGATTGACCGAGACCGCTACTATTGGCACTATTGCAACTATTAAAACTTATAGCCGTTAACGTGGCAACGAAGAAAGTAAGTAACGCGATCGCTGAAATTTTCTTTTTCATAATTACTTTTTTTAAGCGTTAGAGTGATTGTCAGTAGACGATATAAATCTACATTTCGCTCATGCCGGAACTCGTTCGCCTATGCTAATAAATCATTTTTGATTTCTTATCCTGCTAAGTGAAGATGGCAAAATGCCTAAATAGGACGCGATGAGATATTGTGGCACTCTTTGAAGCAAGTCAGGGTACTGCTCTCTCAGCCTGTTGTATTTTGCTTTTGCATCCTGCGAATAAATATCTGATAACTGTACTAATAGATTTGCGTAAGCGGTTTGAATAAGTATCCTGAAATAGGTTTCAAATGCGGGACTGTTTTTCATTAGATATTCCCAATCCGATCTTCTCATACTCCACAATTCGGATGGTTCGAGTGCTTCAATCGTAAAAAGTGCTTTTGCACCCATAATAAAACTATTCAAATCACCGATCCAGAAATTTTCCTTCGCGAACCGGACGACTTGTATTTCGCCATTATCCAGTGTCTTGTAAGAAAACAACAGTCCTTTTTGAATGAAATACGCCTTGTCTGTGTAATGCCCTTCGGTAACGAGCTTTTGCTTTTTTCCGATCGTCTCCCATCCAAATAAATGGGCGATCGACTGAAATTCATCTTCGGTCATTGGCGCCTTTGAAAGAACGCTTTTAAAAAGAGGTTCTGCGGATATGTTTACGTCCCTGTTCAAGGTAAAAAAGGCTTTTTTAGGACAAAGCGTAAATATATGAGTTTATATTCTCATGTCTCCTTTAGTGCTGCTGGAGGTTTTGATAAGACAGAGGCTACAGCCGAAGCAAGAAGTTCGGTACCTTTCAGTTCTTCGGCGGAAGGTTCACGATGCTGGCGAAAATACGTTCCGAAAGTGCCGATAACTCTATTGTCATGAGTTTTGATTGGCAAACTCCATGCGCCAACGTAACCCAATGCGAGAGGCAGGTGACGGAGTTCGGCCCACTTATTATCTGCATAAAAACTTGGTGTAAAAATGACCAACCCGGTCGCAGCGGCAGCGGCACAGGTTCCCACACTCGCGTCTGGTTTAAGTCCATCGATCGCTTGTAAATAATCTTCAGGTAGTTGCGGCGAAGCGGCATTGCGCAAAAGACCCTCCCCATCGAGCAAAAGAATCGAAACGGCTGTCCCGAAACCGGCAGCGATTTCGGCAGACGACGCGATATAAAGGAGTATGTCCTCTTGTTTGATCCCGGATTGATGCATAGTCATTGCCTGCCGGTAGGTTATATCATATAGGCTGTCAGTCATTCAATGGTTTCAATAATAATGGTCATCAATATACAAGATTTGTACCCCTTCCGCCCGGCAGCGCTCCGATATGTTAATTGTTGATTTCGGCGAACAATAACTGCTCTGGTTCTTCGTTGGAATTTTAGAAATATTTCATTGTTTTGCAGATTGACTTGCCTCCGCGACGCTGAAATTTGAGGCAAGCATTTTGCTATAAAAAACCGGCCTCAGCTAGTAAAAAATTAATCCGTAAATCAAAACAACCCTTTATGACACCGATGTCTAAACCGAAAGTAAAAACGGCAACAAAAATACTCGTTGTCGAAGATGAAGGTCAAATAGGCCTGGTCCTAAACATGATCCTTTCCGACAGGAACTTTGACCTGGACTACCGGAATAATCTCCTGGATGCTCAGGAGTATCTCGAAAAAAATAAACCTTCACTCGTTATTCTTGATAATAAGCTTCCCGATGGTTTCGGAGTTGATTTTATCAGCTACATCAAGAAAAAATATCCCTCGATCAAGATTATCATGATCTCGGGCTTTAGCACTGCGCGTGACGTAGCATTGGAAAATGGCGCGGACATGTTTCTTGAAAAGCCTTTTTCAATGGACGCGGTCAATGAGGCCATTGATTCCGTGTTGAAATAGGGAAAGTACGAGGTTTATTGCAAGAAATCACTTAACGTGTTCACCGTTGACGTCAAACATACCTAGTGCCTTACCTGTGACGTGATCTTCGTCTTTTTTGGTAAGTACCACGTCAACATCAGTACCGAGCGAAGTATAATAAAGCGTGACCTCGTTGTCCTTAACGTCCACTTTAGAACATTTCGTCAATTCCTTACCTGTTGCGCCATCGAGGACGGTTCCAGAAAGGCTATTGTCTTTTTTTTCAAGTATATAAACTCTTTTCAGGTCGCCATATGGCGTACCTGTTACAAGCACGTTCCACTTGCCGGCAAAGAAATCAGCACCGGATTTCGATTGTGCATGGGAACTGATTGATAAAAACAGCGTGAATAATCCCGCTGTGAGATTGGTTAGCTTTTTCATTTGCGATGGTTTTGAATTTTATCCTTTTATTCTTTTGTGCCAGCAATAATAAGAAACAATGCCGGGCACAATCCAGATCAGCATGGTAAGCATCAATGGATCAAATTTGCCGGAAGAGGCAATGCCTGAATAAATAGCTCCTGCCAGGTCAAAAAACAAACCTGCATAGGCCCACTCCTTTATGCTGCGACCCAAACCTGGAATCAGAATGATAGCACAACCGACCAATTTTGCATAACTGATCAATGGTATAAAGTACACAGGGTAACCAAGTGCATCATGTATCAATTGAATGGCTGGCTGCGAGGGCTGAAGACCACCCGCCGCAGAGAATATCATGAGTCCTGCAAAAATTATCGTGGAAACCCAATAAATGATGTTTGTCGTTTTAGTTGTCATTAGCATTTTTTTAGACAAAAAAATTCTCTACTAAATTTAAATGCTTTTCACGCGATTTAAATGTCCGCACACAAAAATCCTCCCGAAGGGCAGTAGGTCGCAGACAGCAAACGGGAAAGGGCGTTGCTTATACAGAGATATGCCGCATACGAGCGAGTAATATCGAAATAATCTCTTAAAAAGCAGATTTTTCGCCGATTCCTTTTTCTTTCTTCAGCTTATAAATTTTATCAACTTCTGTGGTAGTTCCTGCGGTCAGGTTTTCCGATCCTGTTTTTGTGATGACAACCGTATCTTCAAGGCGAAGATGCACTTTAAGGGCCGTGTCTTCAATAATTGGCTCGACATTGAATATAACACCTTCCACAAATGGTTTGTCATACGGACCTACATCATGAACGGCCATACCCACAAAATGACCGATGTAATCCAGCCATAGTTTTTCAAACCCATGCTTGACATATACCTCTTTCGCCACTTTCTTAAGATCCTCTTCCGTAACTCCCGGTTTCATGGCCGCGATTACTTTCTCTTCTGCTTCTTTAATACAATTGTAATATTTCAGTTGTTTATCTGAGAATTTATCACCCACCGGCCATGTACGGGTGATATCAGTGGTATAATAATTAAGTTCCGGTGCATAGTCGAGCAATATCACATCTCCATCCTTCATTTTATGATTGTTGGCATTGTAATGCCAGCTCAATCCCCTTTCTCCAGATGCAGCGATCGCGAAATAGGCCGGGCCACTTGCGCCTTCATTCTCGTAAATGAAATCACTGGCAGCCACCACCTGGTATTCGTAAACGCCGGGATTCGTTACTCGCATTGCTTCATCAAACCCTAAAGCGCCAACGTGACCGCACTCACGCATCACGCTGATTTCTTTTTCATCTTTCACCCAGCGCATATTATCCAAAACAGGTGTAAGGTCTTTAATAGCCACCAGTGGAAAATGTTCCTTTACCTTGTTAATAAAATTTGCTTCTTTGGTTAGTCTTCCATCCCACGGATCATTGATACGACTGAGCTGGTGCCCGGCGCAACGGTCTCTCGACATTTCAGCTGTTTCTTCCGGTGACGAAAGAATATAAAAGGGTTGATTAAGCGACGCATAATAATTTAGATTAGCTGTAAACCTCGTATTGGAAGCTATCCTTGTCATCTTATATACGGCAGCATCCTTCTCGCCGGGAGTGATACGGGCTTCCTGCTTTATGTCACCCGGAATGTTATCCGGGACAAACAATACAGAAGTTTTCTCCTTACCATCCAGTATCAGCCTGGCATTGGGGACCTCAACCCCAGTGAGATAATAAAAATTATTGTCCTGCCTGAATTTTACAAACCCTTCAGGTAATTCAGCGCCTTGCAGGATGGCAATTCCATCACCGATCTGCTCCATTACTTTAGCTCTTCGTTTGGCAAAATCATCCGCGCTAAAATATTTCCACATATCCTGTGCAAACAAGGTATCTGCAACAGTAATAAAAAGGATGACAAGCAGTTTGGATTTACTTGTAAGCATGATGAATAGTTTTGGTCAATGATTACTCAAATGAACGATCGATCAGAAAGTTACTTAAAAATCTATTCAAAAGAGCTCTCTTGAAAAGTCATTGTCGTTCTTCTTCTCTATGCACGTTGATCACCGTGCAGGTGATGGGTGAGACTCTTCAGCAATTTCGTGGCTGTGCTTTTATGTGATCATTGTGTCCTTCGTGGGTCTTGGTGATCCTTGTGGCCTGTTTTACTTTCTAGTTTGGGTCACGAAGTACACAAAGTAATACACGAAGAACACAACGACATCATTCACTTTTAACTTACCAGTGCTGCATGTTGCCCTGGCACATAATCCCCGGCGGGGGTTCGAAAAGCAACATTAAGCCGATTCCAACAGTTGATACCATTCACTGCCATCGTCAAATCGACAAGCTCTTCTTCTGAGAATTCAGTGAGCGTTTGTTTATACACATCATCGGGCACATTATTCTTCTCGAGCTTCGTGACTGCTTCGGCCCATGCAAGAGCAGCACGCTCCCGGTCAGTATACAAAGGCGCTTCACGCCATGCATCCAGCATGTACAAACGTTGCTCGGTTTCACCATGTGCACGCAGATCTTTTGAATGCATATCAAGACAGTACGCACAACCATTGATCTGTGATACCCTGAAGCTTAGCAAATCAAGCAATGATTGTTCTATAGACGATTTCGACAAGTACGAACCTAAGTTGAAGAGCGGTCTGATGGCCTTAAAGCCTTTTTCATAAAAATTCATTCGTTGTTTCATAATTCAGAGATTTAATTATATAACAATGACGCCCGACATTTACGAATTCGGACATGCAGCGGGCAAATTTTTAAATTTTGGAGTTATGGCGAGCGTTAATAATATAGCAATGCAATCAAAATTCATGCAGGTAAATTTTATTAGAGCGTTTCGAAATATGAAGGCGTTGAGCAATGGTCTGTGAGCCACTTTGTATGCAATCTCTCACAGATTAAATCCGGTTAGTGAAAATTTGTGTAATTCGTGATCTTAATCCGTGTAATTCGTGATCTGATTCGTGTAATTCGTGTTCCTAATTGAACCACA
>Ga0207689_10003766_pt1 | contig 13815 bp, 7 predicted proteins | sample KBSMisM52_FD_184312 | JGI IMG/M metagenome (GOLD analysis project Ga0207689, IMG submission 184312) | Miscanthus rhizosphere microbial communities from Kellogg Biological Station, Michigan, USA - KBS Miscanthus M5-2 (SPAdes) (version 2) | ecosystem: Host-associated > Plants > Roots > Rhizosphere... | reverse complement strand
AACTCGCATGAATTCTTGAAGCTGCAAGATTTTCTTCCCGACCTTCAGGAGATCGGACGAGGTGTGGTGATAGGTCAGCCAGGCGCCGAAGCCCGGCTGGAAGCCAACAAGCAGAAGTTCTTCCTGGACTTCGTGCAGCGTCCCAGTTTCCGGAATGCCGCCAACTTTCCAAACTCGATGTCGGCTGAGCAGTTTGTTGAAAAGCTGAACGCCAACACATTTGATCCGCGGGCTTCAGTATCAGCGGGAGTGCTTACACCAGCAGAACGCACTGCTCTCGTCGAGCTGTTGTCAGCGAATCCCGGATCACCCGCGCTACGCGCCCAGGTCCTGCGCTCGGTATCAGAGAAGGCGCTCTTTCACAATCGGCAATCCAACAAAGCGTTTGTACTAATGCAGTATTTCGGCTATCTCAGGCGCAACCCCTTCGATCCGCCGGAGTTGACGCTGAACTATGCCGGTTACAATTTCTGGCTTAACAAGTTAAATGAATTCAATGGCAACTTTGTCAATGCCGAAATGGTGAAGGCTTTCATCGTTTCGAGTGAGTACAGACAAAGATTCGGACCATGAAGGCCAGCATCGCCAGCGGAAAAAGAAAGGCCGGACTCAAAACTGAGACCGGCCTTTTTACCAGATTGCAGGAGAGGCTTTCTTGTCTATCCCGCTCTACTTTTAGAATCGATTGAGATACTCAGTCGAAACGAGGAATGATCTAACCATCTGGGCAGCGTGAAAGTCACCACCCTGGCTATTCAGTTTCTGGAGCCAGAAATCATAACCGGTGTAGTCCGTGTCCGGGCCCGTGTTTGGATCTCTGCGCAGGTAACCGAGGTACTGCATCAGCACAAACGCCTTATTCTTTTCGGCGTTATTCAAAATGGGGTTTTCCGCAATGCGTCGCACCGCTCTGCCGCGCGCTGCGCTATCCGCTGTATTCCCGGCGCCGCCAAATTCGTTGACCGCATCCTGAATTTGTTGGGCTGTGGGCGTAACTCCAGACTTTGTGAAAAGCTGATTTACAAAGTCTGTCGGAGTCAACGAAGTTGGATAGGCCGCGACAAATTGTGGGCGTCCGACAAAAGTGTTTGAGAAGGCCACTTTGTTTGCTTCCAATAGCGCTAGTGCGTTTGGCTGTCCAATTATGACTCCATTTGAAATCATCAGAGAGTCCGGCAAGAACTCGCTACGGCGAACAATTGGCACCGGAAGCTGATGCGTACCGCCCCAGGTTGAAGTCGCAGTGGCGTCGCCGTAAGCAACTTTGTACATGCGCTCGACCAAAAAGCCTGTCTCCTGGAATTCGATGGAAAGGAAAAAGGCTCCCGAGGTGTTGTCGCGCTGGCCGGCAATGCAGTTGGTGTTGCCATTGCACGACTGGATTTGGTTTACCCAGAAATCGAAACCACTCTGGTCCGGGAAGCGGCTCAGGAAGTCAGTGTATTGCTGGTTCACGAAGAAATCGGAGTCGTTGATGGTAATTGGCGTGTTCGTACCTGGTCGCAGGCGAAGCGGCTTTACTTTGATGTTGCCGTAGTAAAGTTCGGACGGGAGATTGGGGATCTCAGTTACTATATGCAATGTCGGTGCTTGTCCCCAGACCGTCAGGGCCGCGAAGGCGGTGATTAGTAAAGCTAAGGCAAATTTCATCATATTGCTCCTGATAACATACGCTTCTGAGGGAATGACCTCGAAATGAGGGGTTCGTCTAAAATCCGAGTGCTTAGACGCACCGACAAGGGCTAAAGTTTAACTCTTGGCGTTAAGTGCGTCAATGAAGGCCTCTAATTTCCATTTTTAATGTATCCGCGATCCCTGGCGGCTGAGAAGTATAAAGCAGCCCGCCGGGTTGCTCGAAGGGCGAGCGAAACACTGGAAATGCGAATAGGACTTGATGGACTGCCGCTGACAGCGGCCAAAACGGGCGTGGGGCACTACACTTTTGAACTCGCCCGCGCACTAGCGAACACCGAGCCGTCAGGGCAATTTGAGATTGTTTACCCTTCCACCTACAGGCCCATTCAGGTTGATGAACCTGGTTCACCACCCCTTCCTCCCAATCTAAAACTCAATCGCGTGAAAGTTGGGTCCCTGGGAAGATACTGGTGGTCTGCAGGCTTACCTCGTTACCTTAAACGCAGCAAGCTCGAACTTTTTCATGGCACCAATTACGACGTTCCCTTATGGCGTCGCTGTGCGACCGTGCTCACTATTCACGATCTGTCGCAATTGCTTTATTCGGAGACTCACGAAAAGCGAAGCGTCAGCCGCGCGCGTCGGCGCTTGCCTTTGATGGCGCGGACAGCCGATGCAATCATCACGCCCACCGAGAGCGTTCGGCGCGAAGTGTGTGAGCACTTAACGATAAGTTCGGAAAAAGCTTTCGCGATTCCGGAAGCCGCCCGCAAATGTTTTCGTCCCATGGCGATTGCCGAGACTGAAAATGCGCGCCGGCGATTGGGTGTAACCGGTGAATTCCTGCTCACTGTTGGAACCCTCGAACCGCGCAAGAATCTATCAGTGCTCGTCGACGCTTTTGAGGAGGTAATACGCGCTCGTCCAAAAAGCAAAATCCAACTCGTGATTGCTGGTGGCCGGGGTTGGTTGAGCGGTCCGCTGTTCGCGGCTATAGAGCGCTCTCCGGTGCGGGATCGCATCATCCTTACTGACTACCTTCACGATGAGGATCTATGCGCGCTTTATGCATCATGCGACGCTTTTATTTATCCTTCGCTATACGAGGGTTTTGGTTTGCCGCCGCTGGAAGCCATGGCCTGTGGCGCGCCGGTGATCGCGAGTCGCATTGCTGCGATTGAAGAGACAATTGGAAAGGCCGCTCTGCTTTTTGATCCCCCTAGTGCCCAGGAACTGACTCAAAGAATTCTTGAACTCTATGACGATAACGGTGGCGACAACGCCCGGCGCACACTTGCAACTGCCGGGCAGAAACGAGCGGCGGAATTTTCGTGGGAGACAACCGCGCGATTGACCTGGAATGTCTACCAGGAAGCATTGCGGCGTTTTGGAAGTTGAATCCCGGCGCCCGTCATTCGATGCGCACCCGAAGCTTCAAAGTAGGCGATCCTTTCAAGCCAAACCACGAAACGCTTTCTTGCAGCATGTCGAGTTCAAGGAAATATTCGCCAGCGGTTTGCGGAGCATTGACGGCAAAGGTTAACTGAGCCTGCTCGCCCGGCCTAAGGTCAACCATTAGCGTCGCACGTCCATCGTCATTCCTGATCATATTTCCTTGCCCGTCGAGCCAGTGGTTTCCCATCCCTATCGCGAAGGGTGTTGCCCCACGCTCGAGCGCGTACCAGATACTCGGGCTCTCATTCTTGACGCGAACAGTTATAGAAGCCGGTTGCCCTGCCTTAAAAACTGAGGGAACGTTCTCCGCGGTGATGGTTGCTTTGAAGCCGTTGTCAGGCAATGGCTGCGGTGCACGAGATTCACCCGCCGCGATGTAAACAAGATACGCTCCACCCGCCATCAGACGTCGCCCTAAGGGCGGAAAAGTCTCCGCCGTACTTATGACCACTCCGCCCTCAGGAGGGGAGCTATCCTGAGCGAGGCGGGAGAATGTTTTGAGGGGAATGCCTTTGAGAGTTCCATACCACCATGACTGAATATAACCCGGCCTGCCGACAGCATCCGCAAGATAGATCGGACCCGTCGGGCGAGCGGCTAATGCGATCGGCAGAATATGCGCCGGAAAGACTGCGTCAAAGAGGTGATGTCGTCGCGGGTCAGCCGCACTTTGGTAATAGCGCACCTGAAAGTGGGAGCCTTGCCCGACAGTCAGAACTATCAAAGCTGCCCACGCAACTCGACGCAGAGGCAACGGCACTTCCACGAGCCAGGTGAGCGCGGGAATGGTGAGCACGAGCAGGAAAACAGGCACTGTGCAAAGCCGCAACATGTGAAAGAAATCCAATGTCAGTGATGCCGGCACGATCGAAGCGAGAAAACCATAAATGATGAAGCACCACCACCTGTCGATCCGGCTGCGCAGTAGCCAGGCGCTTCCGAGTAGCAGCAAACCGGTTGACGCCAGCAACGGCACTGCACCGTAAATGTGAATGACCTCGCTTACCTTTGAATAATCAGGAATAAAGAGTCTCAAGGGATTGATGTTGACCGCATAGTGCTTTACAAAGGCCTTCGCAATTTCAAAAGAACTATCCTGCGGCGCGAGGTACGTAATCTCGCGAAATCGTCGGCCCAGAGCGCCCGGATTGCGCATGTTGTATAGAACCATCGGCAGGAGACTTAGCGCATAAAGCGCCCAGGTTAGGAGAAGCTTTCGCAGACGCGCGCGCGTTAAAAAGAAAACGAGACCGAGCGCGAGTAGCGGACCGAGCATTCTGCCGATCGAGTAGGAATAGGTGAGGAGTGCCAGCGTCGCGGCGACGCCAATCACATCCGACCAGGTCCATGCTGACTTTGTCGCCGCGCGGTGCAGACACAGCAGGAAGAGAATGAGCGCCAACGGGTAAATCGCGACTTCAAGCACGACCCGGCTCAACTCGAAAAGCCAGGGAGTCAGCAAACTCATTAGGGTCAATGTCAGCCCGACCTTCCAATGGCCTGATATGCGAAAGCCAAGCCAGCCGAGAGCGAGCGCTGTAAGAATTCCCATCGCAGCGCTGAACACCCGCGCTGCCAAAATGCTGGGACCGGTCACCCGGTAAATTGCTGCCAGCAGGTAGATATAAGTTGGATTCTTATACTCGTCGAAGGCGCGGAAAAAGAGCGGCCAGGCGTTGCCCCACTCGTCTCGCCCGGTCTGCGAGATTGTGTGTGCGTTATATGCGATCGACGACTCGTCTATGAAAAAGCCCGGTGGATTGTGCGACAGTCTCACAAAGTATAGGGCGGCTGCCAGAACGATGACTGCCAAAACAGCCAATCCAGACCGGCGCCAGAAGGGCGCAGCCGGCAGTTCCTGATTGTCATATTCGTTTATCCTGCTCATGTTGATTGAGATACTTTCAATCTTAGCCTCAACGGCTGCGAGCCTTTATCGCCAAACCAGCCGACCCGTTTTTGCACGACGTCGATCTCCAGCACGTAATCGCCGGCAGTTTTTGGCGCGTTAATTTCCAAAGACAATCCGGCCGTATCACCAGGCTCAAGGTCATAGGGAAAACGAATCTCGCCATCCTGATCGTTGAGCAATATTCCATCTGCTGACAACCAACGGTTGCGAAGCGTCACCGAGTAGCTCCCATCCGATTCACCTACAGCGGGCCAGGTAGTATCACTAACATTCTTCACTATGATGCTTAGCGCTGTTTTGTCTCCAGGCTTAAGAGAAGACGGAGCGTTCTCGGCGGTGATCAGAGCACGAAATGCGTTTACAGGAAGTTCTGCGACCGCCACGTGAGGGTCGCCAGGCGGGACGGCATAGACAATGTAATTGATGCTTCGCGCAATTAACCGGCAATTGTCGCAGTCTTCTGCAGTGCTTATGACCACGGCCCCCGGCGGCGGTGATTCGCCTGCTGGTAGACGAACCAACTGCGTAGGATTCAACCTGTGTAAAGCGCCATACCATAGGGCCTGGATGTAGCCTGACTTACCGGGCTCATCAACGAGATAGATAGGTTTGTTGCCTGTCGTCAATGCGACCGCCAAAACTTTTCGTGAAAAACGAGCATCGAAAACGTACCAAAGATCTGGAGAAGACTTGTGGAAGAGCCATTGAAAGTGAGCCCCCTGGATCATGATGAGTAAGACCGCCGCGGCCAGTATCACGCGTTTGATGCGACGCTTTGGCGCTTCATTTACTAACCACGTGATAGCCGGAAGAGTCAGTACGAGAAAGAAGACCGGAAATGCAATCAAACGAAGCTGCGGAAACTCGTTGCGGGTGAGTGAAGCGGGAACGACTGAAACAACCAAAGCATACAGTATGAATTGCCACCAGGCATCGCGTCGGTGAGAGCGCCACAACAAAAACAGTCCGCCTAGCCCCAGAAGAACTGTGGTAGCTAACAAAGCACCTGTGCCCGACACGTGGTCGCGAATATTTGACTCGCCAGTGAACAGCCATCTCCGAGGATTAATATTGGCGATGTAGTGCGAAATGAATTGCCAAGCATCATCGGCGAGCGAGGTTTGCGGAGTGATGTAAGTCAGGAGACTAAACCTGCCGGTCACCGCTTCCGGATGGCGGCGGTAAAAGACAAACAGTGGAATCAGCGTCAGCGCGTAAACTGCCCACGTCTTAACTACTCCTTGCCAGCGACGGCGCGTTATGAAGAAGGCGAGTCCGGCAGCCAGCAGCGGCGCTAATAGACGACCAATCGAATAAGAATATGTTAGCAGGGCAAGTGTAGAGGCGAGGGCCAGGATGTCGGTAGTTTTCCATTTCTCCCTGGTCGAGGCTCGCCAGAGCGCAAGCAGAAACAGCGCGAGCAACGTTGGATAAATTGCGACTTCAAATACGAGGCGACTGCTCTCGTAAAGCCACGGCGTAAGCAACGACGAAATTGCCACAATCACAACTACAATAAGCCGATCAGTAATCCGCCAGGCCAGGATCCCCAACAGGCAGCTACACAGCAATCCCAGCGTTGCGCTTAATAGCCGCGCGACGGTAATGCTCGGTCCAGTTACACGAAAGATGGCAGCGAGGAGGTAGATGAAGGTAGGGTTTTTGTATTCACCGAATGCCTGAAAAAATAGCGGCCCCTGATGGCCATACTCGTCACGTCCCGTTTGCGAGATCGTATAAGCGTTGTAGGCGACCGATGACTCATCGATGGAAAAGCCCGGCGGATGTTGGGGCACGCCGGCAGAGTAAATCGCCCCGCCGAATGCAAGCAGCAGCGCGGAAACGAGCAATCCGCGCAGGCTCAAGAACTCGCCTTTGGACTTTCCCTTCATCAAGTTTGATTGTGCAGTAACTTGTGCTGCGGCCCGGGCGTTATTTGCCGCGCAAGCGCATGCGAATGACTCCCCACACGCCTTCGAGGATGATGCCGCCATCCATCTTCGAGCGTCCCAGCCGGCGTTCGACAAAGACGATTGGTACTTCTGTTACGCGCAGGTTGCTGCGAAATGCCTGGTACGACATCTCCGCCAGGAATACATAACCGTTAGCGTAGACCCGCTCGAAGTCAATTGCTTGCAGAGCTTCGCGCCGCCAACACTTAAAGCCCGTAGTTGTGTCTGTCAGAGGCATACCTGTGATCAAGCGAACATAGAAGGTCGCAGCCTTGCTTAATATCAGTCGTTTCAAATCCCAATTAACGACGCTGATCCCTTTGACGTAGCGCGAGCCAATGACAACATCATGGTCCTTGATCTTTTCGAAAAAGAGCGGCAGGTACTTGGGGTCGTGCGAAAAGTCTGCGTCCATCTGCACGACCGTGTCGTAGTCGCGCGCGAGCGCAAACTTGAAGCCGGCGATGTAAGCGGGGCCGAGTCCTTCCTTGCCGGGACGATGAAGAACAAAAACCTTTTCGGGCTGCGCACGGCTTAGCCCATCAGCCAAATCACCCGTACCATCCGGCGAATTGTCATCGACCACGAGTATGTGAACGGAAGGAGCGTGCTGCTGGATACTCTCGACGATGCTCGAGAGGTTCTCACGCTCGTTGTAAGTGGGGATGACTACGAGGCAATTCATCTCAGCCCCGGCTCTCGAGGAAGATCAAAGGGGGCGACGAAAGACTGTTTCATGATGGCGGCGTATCATCGCACACGAAAAACGTAAATGGAATTGCCAAACACCGCCTCAGGCTGTCGGTGTTTGTATTCTTCAAAAAAGTTCGCCCGCTGTTGCGGCGTCTCTCGTCCGCTGCCTGGTGGGCCAGCCGGAATTGTCGAACCATTAAAGTAACTGGCGCCGATGGCTAAATAATGAGGCGGGTCAATCCGCGATTCCGGAACCAGCCAATCGACGCGCTCGATGCCGTAATAGTGCAACGAAAAAAAGCCGCCCAGAAAAGCATCGCCCACGCGTTTCTCACCGCGTTGGTGCAGAAACGCAGCCAGCGCTCGTGCATCATCACCCCATTCAACGTTGGAGTCAGACAGATACCACCAATGGGGAGCGCGGCTGGCGAGTTGATTCATGTAAACCATCTCATCTGGAAAGGCGCGATAGGTTTCGATTGCCATCCAACATAAAAGCGAAAGCGCGATCAGCGCGCCGGCTCGATACGCACGCCGGATTTTGATTAATCGATCGAGCAGTGCGCCACCCAGGATAAACAACCAGGGATAAGCCGGCAGCAGATAACGTACGCCGATGTTGATATGGCTGAACAGAACAAAGACTGCGTAAACCGCGAAGGGAACCAGCAACCAAATAAAGCGACGATCACGGTTTCTAACCGACTGGTAAACGCCCCAGCCAAGTGAGGCTACTGACAGCAGAAGAAAAGGAATAGTGGACTTAAGCACAAACGCCACCGGGAAGTAGTACCACCAACCTCGCTCGCTATACATTCCCAGCAGCGACGCGGAATGACCCTGGCCGTTATGCCAGAACTGAAAAAGCACTCCGAGCACAAAATCAACCGGGAGGATGTGGGCAAGCAATCTGACGGTAGTGGTAAGCGTGTCGCCATAGGTGTGAAAAGTGCTTTGTATCCATTGCACATCCGCGTCGCCCATCTGCCGATGCTTAAAGAAATACGCAGCGTTAATTGCGGTCAGGATGGCAAGCATTACCAGCGCCATGTATGCCAGCAGGCGCGACCGAACTTCAGGCATACGCCACCCGCGCACCAGCAAAGCCAGAAAAAACAGCGCGAGCACAGGCCCGACCAGCAACATTGAATACTTTGCGAGGATAGCGAGTCCGGCAGCCAGGCCCAGTAAAACGGCGCGGCGCCAGGTATTCTTTTCCGCAAAGTGATATAGCGCCATGAAGAAAAGGAGATAGCCAAAGGCCGCAGGTATGTCGGTCTGTACCACACGACCATGCGCCAGCACCGTCGGCTCAAGCGTATAAAGCGCCACCGCCAACACGGCTGCACGAGCACCAAAAAGCTTCCGGGCAAAACGAAAAATTAAGAGACCTAGCGCAACGGCCAGGGCGATCATCGGCACCCGCGACCAGAAGGAGATAGACTCGAAGTTATTTGTGTTATTGGCCCAAAAACTTTCCTGGTACGCCCACTTCGCCTCACTTGAAAGTGACGAAGCCGTTACTTGATCAGGCCGCACTTCATTAGGTTGAACGAAAAGTAATGGGAGGGCTGCGAGTATTTTTGAAAACGGCGGGTGCTCATTCACCAGTTGGAAGTCTCCGGCGGCGAGATGATAGTATGCCGAAGGAATCATCACGATCTCGTCTACGATGATGCTCTTGCGCGAAATTACCGCCAGCATCTGGAGGCCCATGACGGCGAGCAATGCCCCGGTCAGCAATTCAGCGCGGTGTACTCGCGCCCATCGCAACATTCCCACCACGGCCAGGCGCGGCTCGATGACAAGAAAATCCGTCTCCGTAACTGGCTTCTGACTCAATGACTCGTTCATTCAACCGCCACTTCAGATTAAAAACTGACTACCTCGCAGCCCTCGCAGTTACGCTGGCACCGATAGTTTATTTCTTGCCGGCCCTGCGCAACCACGCAGTACTTTGTCCAGACGACGGCTTCCTCTTCAATGTGCCGTTACGAGTGGCTGCGGCCCAGATGGTGCGAGCGGGCCATTTGCCACTTTGGAATCCTTACATCTTTAGCGGAATGCCGCTGCTGGCTTCTGCCCAGGGTGGACTGTTGTTTCCGCCAAATTGGTTCTACCTCGTTTTCTCGCCGGTGGTTGCTACCAACCTGATGGTTGTTTCTACTTACATGATTGCCGCGCTTGGCGCCTATCTCTATGCACGTCGAACTGGGGCGTCCGTCATCGGAGCCACGATTACGAGTCTAATCTGGCAATGGGGCGGTTTTCTCATCGGACAGATCAGTCATATCAACATAGTTCATACCGCGACGCTGCTGCCGTGGGTGCTTTGGGCGTTGGAAGAATACGTTCGAACTGGAAAACGCGGGCGCGCGGTGTTACTAGCCGTGCTGGTAGCAGTGCAGGCTTTTGCCGGACATCAACAAACTTTTGCCTACTCATTGATGTTAGTTGCGGCCTACGCAATCTTAATGGCGGTGACTAACGCGCAAAATCGCAAACGCTATCTAGGATCGCTTGCTTTCATAGTAGCGGGCGTTCTGATTGCTGCGGTGCAAATCGTACCGACCTTTGAGCTGCTGCGCAACAGCACCCGCGCCGCCGCCAGCTATGAATTCTTCACTTCCTTTTCGATGCCGCGGCGCTTCGCCCTGACCCTTTTCGCACCGTATGTCATGGGCGGTGGAGACGCGCGCTTGTTCAAGGCGCTTTACACAGGCCCGCCTTTCTTTACAGAGTTTCTTGTCTACGCCGGTATCCTGGGAATCATGCTGGCAGCGGTCGCTGTTCTGCTCAAGCCGGATATACTAACAAAATTTTGGATCGGCGTTGCGATCGTTGCTTTCCTACTGGCTCTCGGTGGTCATGCGCCGCTCCGTCTCTACTCATTGATTTATCATATACCGGTCCTCAACCTGTTTCGCGTTCCTTCGCGCCACCTGATGGAACTTCAGTTTGCACTTGCTGTGCTCGCGGGTCGTGGTTTGACGGCGTTGGCGACGAGGCGAGAAAGCCAGCCTGAACATTCTCGGAAGATGTGGCGCGTCGCGATTGCGATTGGACTTACTTTCACTCTAGCCTGCCTGGCCGTGACCTGGTTGCGGCCGGCGAATTTTCATCCCGGTCGCGTGGCAGCGATCAGCGTGATGCGCGCGCCGGAGTTGTTCATGCCGATTGTCCTGGCGGCGGCGAGCGGTTGGGCGCTGTGGGCTTTTGCCCGGCGACGTCGGCGAGCCACCGCGTTATTGCTTGCAGTACTCGCATTCGATTTGATTATCGCGGGGCAGTCGAGCGGCTGGTACACGGGAAGTCCGCGGACAGATGGTGAATACTGGCGCCTGCCGGAGGTTGTGAAAACTCTGCGCGAGATCGCGCCGAGCGACACTTCGTCTTATCGCATCTTGACTGCGCCCCATACTTTTGATCCCGGTGTTCCTCCCGTTCCACCTTCGGTGTCGCATTCCACCGACTGGGTCTTATGGACTCAGGCCGATGTCTACATGGTCCATGGAATTCAGAACGCGGCGGGTTACGACGGGTTTGGCCTTGAGCGCTACAGTCAACTCGCCGGACGAATGAAGGTATGGGGTGAATTGACAGATCCGGATACGACCTTGCGCGGCAACAGCCGCGAGATTGATCTGCTTAACGTGCGTTACCTGTTTTCGATGCGGCCGCAAGCAAGTGCTCCTTCGTCAGCCTCCACCCTCAACGACTTTCCGCCAGCTACAGAAAACTATGGCGGCTTCGGATTCGCACAGAACAATTTTGGTATTCCCTACTTAAATCAAGCTAAGCGCCTGACCTTTGCCATTCCGCCCGTTGAGGTCAATCAGGTCGCGTTGTTGACGAATCTTGCCTGGTCAGAAAACGTTCCCAACAAAACGGTCATTGGCAGGGTGCGGCTTAAAGCAAAAGATGGACGCGTATTTGAGTTTGCGTTAAAGGCGGGAGTCGACTCAGCCGAATGGTCATACGATCGTCCGGAAATTCGCGATCGCATTCAGCACCAAAGACCTGCGGTGGCAACCAGCTACGAGGTCACCGATGCCCAGGGCAATTACCAGGCGCATACGTACTTTAGCGCGTTTGCCTTGCCTGGAAAGATTTCTATCACGAGCGGTGAGATTCTTCTTGAATCCAAACCGCAGTGGCCTAACTTACAGTTGAGTGTCGGTCGCGTCTCGCTGGTGAACACCGAGGAAGGTAAGAGCTATCCACTCCGGCGCGAATGGGTGAGCATTGAACCCCTGGCCAGCCCGACGCAGGTTGCGGAAGTGCCAAAGCCGAACAGCGCTCGGTGGAAACTTGTATCGCAAACCCAGTATGTGGACATCTTCGAAAACGCACGCGCTTTGCCGAGAGCATGGCTGGTATCGGAAGTCCGCACGATGGATGAACGCTCGGTGCTTGAAGTTATTCGCACGGGCAAGCTGCCTGACGAATCGCAGTGGAATCCATTGAAGACGGCTTTGGTTGACTCGCAACCGGCAGGTAGCATTCAGGGGTGCACAACCTGTGAAGCTCAAGTCACACAATACGAACCGAACCGCATTTCCGTCAAAACGAGGTCCGACACGGCTTCTGTTCTCGTGTTGAGCGAAAATCACTATCCGGGTTGGCGAGCAAGAGTGGACGGACAAGCAGCGGAAGTGATGCGGGTGAATTACAATCAGCGCGGCATTTTGCTACCCCCGGGTGGCCATCTCGTCACGTTTGTTTACCAGCCTAAGTCGGTGCTGATTGGTTTCATCATTTCGTTGCTGACATTCATAGTGCTCCTCGGGTGGTCCAGGATGCATTCCTGGACGCGATCACCCGACTCAGCAAGCCAACTATAAAATCGAGGAAGACGAAAGTAAAAAGAACGAAGATGATTGATAAAGACACGCTGCTAGCTCAGCCGCGTTTTGTGGACCGGCTGGAAGACTGCTTTTTCTATCACGCGATGGACCTGCCGGGTTTTGGCCTGGTTCCGGCACACTGGGATTTGCGTGGACGGTTTGATGATTACGTGGGCGGCGTGGAATTAACGGGGAAGTCGGTACTCGACATCGGTGCGGCCACCGGGTTTCTTAGTTTTGAAGCAGAGAAGCGAGGGGCGTCGCGTGTGTTGTCGTTTGATATGAGCGACGCGAGCCAGCAAGCCTTTCTCCCCTTCAAAGACAAGCTTTACTATCGCGATCCCGAGCGTTGGGCCGAGCAATATGGCGCGGAAATCGAGCTATGGAAAAACGCTTATTGGCTTTGTCACCGACTACTGAATTCCAAAGCCGAGGTTTACTACGGCAACGTTTACGAACTGCCCGAAGAGTTAGGCCAGTTTGACATCGCGATTGTCGGCTCGGTGCTGGAGCACCTCAGTGATCAAATTTCAGCACTGGCTTCGATTGCACGGCGGACAAAAGAAACGATCGTTGTCGTCTCGCCGTTGCTGCAAACTGACGAGCGAATAGCCCGATTCGAAGCACTGGCTAATAATCCCGCTGCCGACTTCACCTGGTGGACGTATTCGTTGGGTGTCTATCGTGAGGTTTTTGCCATGCTGGGGTTCAGGATCGCGAAGGTGAGTCACGCGAAGTATTACTACATGTATGGCGACCGGTTTGAAGAGCGGTCGACGATCATTGCCGTGCGTGGGCGCGGGGTGGTGGTTGACGAGCCTTCGCTCGTCGCGGTCGATACCGCAAGCGGAGAAGTGATAGACATCGGTCGCGAAGCGCGGCAGAAGTACGGACGCGAGGCGCGCGGCGTCGCGGTGATCTCGCCGATGCTCAACGGCGTCGTGGCCGATTTTGAACGAACGCAGGAGATGCTCGCTCACTTTGTGCGCAAAGCTCGCGGTGGTCTCACGAGCTTCGGTCGTCGCGCGTTGATGAGTGTGTTCTCTGATGTCACACCGGTGGAACGACGCGCGTTGCTCAGCGCTGCTCAACACGCTCGCGTCGGTCGCGTGGGCATGATCGAAGAAGGTCTCGCGGCTGCTTTCGGATGTGGCGTCAGCGCCGGCGACGCGCGCGCTTCAGCGGTCGTAGACATCGGTGGCGGAACAACGAACGTCGCGATCGTTGCGAGCGGCAAGATTATTCGGGCACGCGCTGACCGCATCGGGAGTTCCAACGTCGATGCCGCGATCATCAATCACGTGCGGCGTCATCGCGGTTT
>Ga0207689_10003765_pt1 | contig 13815 bp, 13 predicted proteins | sample KBSMisM52_FD_184312 | JGI IMG/M metagenome (GOLD analysis project Ga0207689, IMG submission 184312) | Miscanthus rhizosphere microbial communities from Kellogg Biological Station, Michigan, USA - KBS Miscanthus M5-2 (SPAdes) (version 2) | ecosystem: Host-associated > Plants > Roots >... | reverse complement strand
GACTATGAGGAGCCGCGACGCCACATGATCGCTCATTGCGCCGCGTAACGTGAACAGCGGCAGCACGAGCGTTGCCGCCAGCGGCAGCAGCCACGCGCGTCCCTGGTAGAGGAGCTGAACGGCGGCCGGGGCCACGCGCGCATCGAGCGGATACGCCGCTACCCAGTTGAACGCGAGGAAGCCCCGCCCGCCGATCGCATTCCACGGCAGGAAAAGGAAGCCGAACCAGCCCACGGCGAGCCAGCCGGCGACGCCCGGACGTTGCATCGTGAGCGGGGCCGATTCGCGCGACCCCAACGCGGTTACTTCGGTGCCTTGAATACCTCGTTCTCCCAGCGGGAGAGCAGCCGCTCGCGGCCCTGCTTCGAGCCGTACTTGTCGAGATCCAGCTTGATCAGCTTGATCTCGGACGGCTTCGGCGCCATCGGGTGTACCTGGGCGTTGCGATTCGACGGTGTCTGGAACTTGTTGACCGCCACCGCGACGTTCTGTCCCGCCGGCGACAGCACGAAGTCCATCCACTTGCGCGCGCCTGACGGATTGGGACCGTTCTTGATGATCGCCGACGAGATGATCTCGTAGCCGGTACCTTCGCACGGCACGACGGTCTTCACCGGATAACCCTGTACCGTCTGCGCGACCGAGTCGTGCAGGAATGTGATGCCGATCGTCGTCTCGCCCTTCGCAGCCGCCCGGATGCCGGCGCTGCCGGAGCGAGTGTACTGGTTGACGTTCTTGTTCATCGCGGCGAGGAACTTGAAGCCCTCGTCCTCGCCCATCATCTGCAGGATCGTCGACACCATGTTGAATGCCGTGCCCGACGAGCCCGGATTGGCCATCTGGATCTCATCCTTGTAGGCCGGGTTCGCGAGGTCCTTCCAGCACTTCGGCTCCGGCAGCTTCTTCTTCGCCAGGAGCTCGGTGTTGTAGCCATATCCCAGCACGCCGGTGTAGATCGGCGTCTGGAAATACTGGTTCTCCTCGGCGATCCGCTGCGCCCATTCGTGCAGATCGGCGATGCGCGGCGACTTGTACGCTTCGAGCAGGCCCTCCGCGGCGAGTTGCTTCGCCGATGCCGATTCGGCCGCGTGATATACATCGGCGCGCGGGTTGGCCTTTTCGGCCCGGATCTGCGCGAGGCTCTCGCCGTCCGTCCTGCGGATGAACACGGCTTTCTCGCCCGTGGTCTTTTCGTAGGCGGCCTTCAGAGCTTCGCACCAGTCGACCTCGAAATTGCAGAGAACCGTCACTTCCTGGGCGAGCGCGGGTGCAGCGAACGACAACGCGGCGATCAAGCCGAGCAATGCGCGCGGCGTGATTCTGCTCCATCGAACGGACATCATTCCCTCTCCTTTTTGTTGAGTGCGTGATGCTCCACGTCCGAGGTGGGTCGGAGCAAAATTATGTGCATGCGCAGGACCTTCGTGTCAAGAAGCATCGGTCCTCGCGGCGGCGTGCCAGGACATGGAATGCGAACGATCATCGAGCGCGCGTTCACCGCCCACAAGCTCGCGACGGCAAGGTACGTCGGCGGATGGCGCAGGCTATGGGCCGCAGGCCTGCTTTGCGCGCTTGCCGGAACGGCGTCAGGTTACGTGCAGGACCTCGAGTTCGAGCGGCAACTTCACGCCAGTGACGCGCGCGGGCTTGCGCGCCTTCCGGCAGCGCGGTTCAACAACGGCGTGGCGGGGTTCTTCCGCGCGCACGGACTCTACGTCGTCCCTTACACCGAGATGGCCTGGTGCCAGGATCGCGCTCACGGCGTGCTGGGTCCGGGATGTTACGTCGAGTTCTTCTTCCAGCTCAAAGGGCTTCCGCCACGCGAGGCAGGCGGCTCGCCCTGCGGCCTCATCGGACGCTGGCACCGCGCACCCGGCAGCAACACGTACGTCCCGACACCCGGTGCCATCTACGCGGCTGCGATTGCGGCCGGCGATTGGCACAAGGTGATCGCCGCGCTCACGGAATCACCCAATCCTTCGCAATCGAACGACTCACGCCGCCGCGACGAGTGCACGAGCTGACGTTGCTTCCGATGACCAGTGCGTCGCAGACGCGATGCCGATGATCAAGGTCGATTTCGCGCCGTTGCAGGCCGCCTGCGACAGGCGCTGATCGGGGACCGGGTGCTGCGCCCGACAGCGCAGACGCGACGGCAAAGACGGTAAACTGGCGCCATGTTCGCCGCAACCGATGCCGTCGTCGTGCGCGAGGTGGGATTGCGCGATGGGCTGCAGAGCATCGAACGCATCCTGCCGACGGCGCAGAAGATCGAGTGGATTCGCGACGCGCATGCCGCGGGTCAACGCGAGATCGAAGTGGGTTCGTTCGTACCTGCCCGCCTGTTGCCGCAACTCGCCGACACCGCCGAACTCGTCGCATTCGCCAGAACATTGCACGGCCTGTTCGTTTCGGTCCTCGTCCCCAACCTCAAGGGCGCTGCACGTGCACTCGAGTCGGGCGCGGACCTGATGCTGGTTCCGCTGTCGGCAAGCCACGCGCACAGCCTCGCCAACCTGCGGAAATCGCCTGACGACGTCGTCGCCGAGATTGCGCAAATCCGTGCCGTACGCGATCAAGCGGGTTCGGCATGTCTCATCGAAGTCGGCATAAGTACGGCATTTGGCTGCACGATCCAGGGCCGCGTCGATCCTGCGGAAGTGCTGCGGCTCCTGCAGGCTGCCCTCGACGCGGGTGCCGATCGCGTCGGCCTCGCCGACACCGTAGGTTACGCCGATCCGCTGATGGTCAGCCGACTGTTCGAGCAGGCCGCGCGCATCGCCGGCGACCAGTTGGCATGCGGTCATTTCCACGACACGCGCGGGCTCGGGATGGCCAACGTGTTCGCCGCGTGGCAGGCCGGCGTACGGCGCTTCGATGCGACGCTGGCCGGCATCGGCGGGTGCCCGCATGCGCCCGGCGCAAGCGGCAACGTCGCGACCGAAGACGTCGCCTACCTGTTCGCGAGCATGGGCATTTGCACGGGGCTCGACTTCGACAAGCTGATCGCGCTCCGCCGGCGCGTCGCCGGATGGCTCGACGGCGAAGCGCTGCACGGATCGCTGTGGCGCGCCGGATTGCCGAAGACCGTCGACACCGCGCGCGCCGCACATTGACCTTCCAAGAGACAACTCCGATGACGCCGTCGTCTCCGCTGCCCCTCGCCGGCCTCCGCGTCGTCGAGTTCACGCACATGGTCATGGGACCGACGTGCGGCATGGTGCTCGCCGACATGGGCGCCGAAGTGATCAAGGTCGAACCGATCGACGGTGATCGCACGCGCCGGCTGCTCGGCGCGGGATCGGGCTTCTTTCCGATGTTCAACCGCAACAAGAAGAGCATTGCGATCGACCTGCGCAATCCGCAGGGCGCCGAGGTGGCACGCAAGCTCGCGGCCAGTGCGGATGTCGTGGCCGAGAACTTCAAGCCGGGCACGATGGGCAAGTACGGGCTCGACTATGCGTCGCTTGCCGCTGCCAATCCGCGCCTCATTTACGTCACTCACAAGGGTTTCCTGCCGGGACCGTACGACCATCGCACCGCGCTCGACGAGGTGGTGCAGATGATGGGCGGCCTCGCGTACATGACCGGCCGGCCCGGCGATCCGCTGCGCGCGGGCACGAGCGTCAACGACATCATGGGCGGCCTCTTCGGCGCCATCGGCGCGCTCGGCGCGCTGATCCAGCGCGGCATCACCGGCAAGGGCATGGAGGTGCAGTCGGCCCTGTTCGAGAACAATGTGTTTCTGATGGGGCAGCACATGCTGCAGTTCGCGGTGACGGGCAAGCATCCTTCGCCGATGCCTGCCCGCGACAATCCGTGGGCCGTCTACGACGTGTTCACGGTGCGCGATGGCGGCCAGATCTTCCTCGCAGCCGTCAGCGACCCGCAATGGCAGACGTTTTGCGACCTGCTCGGCTTTGCCGACCTGAAAGCCGACACGTCGCTTGCGACGAACAACCAGCGCGTGCGCGCGCGGCCGACGCTGATACCTGCGTTGCGCGAGCGCCTCGCGCAATGGAGCGCCGACGAACTCGCCGAGCGCTTCGAAAGCGTCGGACTGCCGTACGCACCGATTCGCCGGCCCGAGGATCTGTTCGACGATGTGCACCTGAACGCCACTGGCGGCCTCGCCGATATCCGGCTGCCCGACGGCGACCGCGCGGGGGAGACGGTGCGGACGACGCTGTTTCCGATCACGATGCAGGGGCGCCGGCTCGGCGTGCGCCTCGATCCGCCGAAGATCAGCGAGCACATGCGCGAATTGCTGCGCGACGTCGGCTATGCGGCCGACGCGATCGATGCGCTCGTCGCGCAAGGTGCCGTCGCCGAGAACGACGCTGCCGAAAACCACCCTGCAGAAGGAGCGAAGACTCGTGACGAACGATTGGAACAAGCGGCGATCACCGCATCGCCTTAGCCAGGCGGCGCGCGTCCGCGTTTTCGGCTTCGCGCTCGTCGCGACCCTCGTCACCGGCAGCGCGGGAGCTCAAAGCGACCGGCCGATCAAGTTCATCCTGCCCGTCGCAACGGCGTCCGGCGTCGACACGATCACGCGCGCCGCCACCCCTGCGCTCTCGAAGGCGCTCGGTGCCCCGGTCATTGTCGAGAACCAGGCCGGCGCCGGGGGTATCGTCGGGACGTCGGCACTCGTCAAGTCGGCGCCGGATGGCACGACGCTCAGCATCGTATCGAACAACCACGTCATCTACCCCAGCGTCTACAAGTCGATACCCTTCGATCCGGTGACCGACATCACGCCGATTGCAGTGGTCGGCACCACGCCCATCGTGCTCGTCGTCAATCCAAAAGTGCCGGCGAAGAACGTGCAGGAACTGATCGCACTGATGAAGGCGAAGCCCGACACGCTGAATTACGCATCGTCGGGCAACGGCACGATCCTGCATCTCGCGGCTGCGATGTTCCTCGACCAGGCGGGCGCCACGGCGAAGCACATCCCCTACAAGGGCGTCGGTCCGATGCTGACCGATCTCCTCGGCGGCCAGGTCGATTTCGCGACGTCGTCACTGCCGTCGGTGCAGCAGCACATCAAGAGCGGCGCGCTGCGCGTGCTCGGCGTGGGTGCTGCCAAGCGAATTGCCGCGGCGCCCGAGATACCGACGATGGTCGAGCAGGGAATGCCGAATTACATCGTCGAAGGCTGGTTTGCCGTCATCGGCCCCGCGAAGCTGCCGGAGGCGGACGTCAAGCGGATCAATGCGGCCGTGGCCACGGCGTTCGCTTCGCCCGACGTGACGGACGCGATGGCGAAACAGGGCAACTCGATTTCCGTCAGCACACCCGAATACGCGGGCCTGTTCATTCGCTCGGAGATGGCGAAGTACGCGGCGATCGTGAAGAAGATCGGACTCGAGCCGCAATAATGCGGTGTGCCGATGGTCCTCCTTCGGTTCAATCCGCGGCTCCTGTTCCTGTCGGCTGACCCACGGCTCGTCCGCTCGCAGCTCGCGGGCACGGCACTCAGCCTCGTCGTATGATCTGACGCGCCCGACGAGTTACGACGCACTCTCGCGTTTCGGCGGTTCGATCGCTATCGCGCTCGCCCCGCCGGCAGCCACTGCTGCACCGCCGGCAGCGACGGACGGCGACACGTCGACGGTCACCTGTCGATGCGCGAAGCGGATGCCTGCGGCCTTGAATGCGCGGATGATCTTGTCGTAGGCGACGCGGCGGACGACCCACGCGGTGTTGCCCGGGCGCGCGGTGAATTTGGCGCGGACGACGATCGCGCTGTCCTCCGCCGCCATCACGCCCGCCGATTTCAGCGGCTGCAGCATGTCGTGGGAATAGTCCGGATCGGCCGACAGCTCTTCGCCGATCTGCTTCATGATCTTTTTCACTTGCAACATGTTCGTGTCGTACGTCAACCGGAATTCCATCACGTGCACCGACCAGTCGCGGCTCGTGTTGCGCAGCCGCTTGATCTCCCCGTACGGCAGGATGTTCAGCGCCCCGCGGTGGTGGCGCAGGAAGACCGAGCGCACGTTGATCCGCTCGACGCGACCCTTCGCGTCACCGACCTCGATGTACTCGCCGAGTCTGAACGCGTCGTCCATCAGGAAGAAGGCGCCCGACACGATGTCGCGAACGAGCGTCTGTGAGCCGAAGCCGATCGCAACGCCGATGACGCCGGCGCCGGCGAGCAGCGGCAGGATGTCGAAGCCCATCGCCGCCAATATCGACATCGCGGCGATGACGACGATCGTCACCAGCAGCGTCGCGCGCAGGATCGGCAGCACGGTACGAAGGCGCGTTCGCGGTTCGTCACTGGGCAGGTCGGCGTCAGCCACGAGCCGTCGATCGATCGCCGTCTTGACGATCTCCCACAGCATGTACGCCACCAGTAGCACGATGCCTATGCCGAGCAGCGAGCTCGCGATCTTGCCGCCGAGGCTTCGCTGCGCGTAGCCTGAAACGTCGAGATCCCACAGCGCGGCGATCGCCAGCATGCCGCTGACGATGACGATGATGTGGATCGCGCGCCGGAACACGGGCTCGTAGTCGGCGAGGAAGCTCATCTGCCCGGCCGCGAGCTTGTCCTTGCGCTCGACCGAGATCGCCCGGAGCGCATGACAAAGCGCCATGTCGATCACCGGCAGCGCGGCAAGCACCAGCACGCTCGCAAAGCCGGTGCCCGTCGTCAGCGGGGTCCCCGCAAGGACGTTGAACAGCCCCCCGAACAACAGCGCCGCGAAATAACCGGTCGCGGCAATTGGCCACAGGTCGGCGAGCCAGCCGACGACGGCGCCCCGGTGACCGTCGCCGCGAATAAGATCGGCGATGGGTTTGCGCACGGACCACACGGCGCCCACGAGTAGCATGAAACCGACGATCCAGAAGCCGACGCTGATCACATCGATGGCCTCCGGCTGCGTCGCCGCGGCGCTCAGCAGCGATCGCAGGGCAATGCTCAGGCCGAAGAGCGCGGCCAGCGCGAGGATAAAGCCGCGTAGGCGACCCGCCGCCCGGTCGTCGAAGGGCAGCAGGCGCGCATGCTCGGCGCTGCGGGCCAGCAGGAACCGCGCGAACAGCGCGACGACGCGCAGCACGAACACGATGAACAGGATCTGCAGCACGAGAATGCGCCGCAGGTCGTAGTCGAGCCACCACGAGAAGAAGAACAGGATCGCCGCGATGCCGAACACCAACAGCGCGCCGATGTCGAGCGCGAGCCCCATGCCGACCTGGAACGCGCGCGCCGAATACGTCGTCGCCGTTACCTGCAGCAGGCGTTGCCTATAAGGGCGCAACGCGTACCCGTAGAGCCACTCGGCGACGAATCCGGTCGCCAGCATCGCGACAACGTACCCGAAGACTGCAACCAGCGCCGGCCGGCCGTCCGGTTCGCGCAGCCGCGTAACGAGATTCGCGAAAGTCGCGGGCAGGCCGACGAACGCCGCGTTCAGCGTGTCGTACCGCGAGCGCATCTCGCCCGCATGCTGATCGACCATGCCGGCCATTCCTGCGCGGTCGGACGCGCCCGCGGCGGCGGGCGCCTTCGATGTGCTGGCCGCCGTGCGATCGAGCTGGTCGATGAGCAGGTTGCGAACCTGCGCGTCGGACAGCCTCGACAGCAGGTCGCGCACCGATTCCTTCGTGATCGTCTCCGGCAGCGCCGGAACCTCCGCGGCATGTTGCGCAACGGCGATTCCGCTCGCGAACACCGCCCACACAATGCACGCCAGCGCGACCCGTCCTGCGGCCGCGACACGCACGCGTACTGGTATCAGCATTCTGACCTCCCCCGACGTCATCGTCGGTCGTCGCGATCGGGTCCAGCGCACCGTCAGTCGAGCTGCATGCCGCTCGTAAGGTCGCGCGCCAGGTAACGCAGTCGGTAATCCTCGAATGATTCGTCGTCGGCCGCTTCTATCGCGCGCTGCTGCCCGAGCGACTCGTCCGCCATCTGCTGCAATCGATTATCCGCGTCGGTCGTCGCAGGCTTCGCGATGAACTCGCGCCGATGCTCGAGCGATTTGGCGAGCGCGAATGCGATGTACGAATCGCCGTAGTCTTGCTTCATCTCGCGCAGCACGCGCGCGGACGGCGTGCGCTCGGGATCGCGCAGCGCGTCGTGAGCCGCGGCCAGCGCCTCCCGGTGCACGCTTGCACCACCTGCCCGGTCGAGCGCCTCGGCCAGCGGACCGCACTCATCGAGAAGCTCTTTTCCCCACTGCCGCAAGCCGACGTCGCCACCATTACGGCGCAGCGCCAGGCCCGGCTCGCGGCCGCGCTCGGCAACACGATACTGGTTCTGCGCGATCACCTCGATCTCGGCCGGCGTGTCGGACGGGCTCGGCGACAACAGACAATGCAGCAGGAATATGTCGAGAAAATGCATCGTCGGCGTGTCGATTCCGACCGGCGAGAACGGATCGACGTCGAGGCTTCGCACTTCCACGTACTCGACGCCGCGCTCGGTCAGCGCGTGCAGCGGACGCTCGCCGCGGCGAATGCGGCGCTTGGGCCTGATCGTGCCGTAGAACTCGTTCTCGATCTGCAGCAGCGTCGTGGCGACCTGCCGGTAGCCGCCGTCGCCGCTGCGCACGCCGAGCGCGTCGTATTGCGGATACGGCTCGGTCAGCGCGTGGTGCAACGAGCCGGCGTAGCTCGCGAGGCTGTTGTAGCTGACGGCCAGTGATCGCTGTGCGTCGCTCTGATAGCCGAGCGGCCCCATGCGCAGCGACGTTGCGTGCGGCATGTACAGCGTATCGCCGGACAGCGACTGCAACCGGTGAGTGCGTCCTTCGACGAAGGTGCTGCAAACGGCCGGGGAAGCCCCGAACAGGTACAGCGGCAGCCACGAGTGGCGCCGGAAGTTGCGGATCAGGCTGAAGTAGCCCGTGGTCCGGAATTCCGCGCGGGCGGTCTCGGTCGCGCCGGGCCCCTGCAGCAACGCGATTGCGGTCTCCGGCAGCGAAAAGTTGTAATGGACACCCGAGATCGTCTGCATCCGCCGTCCGTATCGCAGCGAAAGTCCCATCCGGTACACGGTCTTGAGCCTGCCGACGTTCGAGCGGCCGTATTGCCCGAGAGGGATTTCGTCATCGGCCGGCAGCCGGCACGGCATGCTGCTCGACCACATCATTTCATCACCGAGATGGCGATAGACGAACTGGTGAATCTCAGCGAGCTCCTGCACGCAGGCGTCGGCGTTCGGGTGCACGCCGGTGATGAGCTCGAGCTGCGCCTCGCTGAAGTCGGTCGTGATATGCGGATGCGTCAGCGCCGCGCCGAGCGCGAGCGGATGCGGAGTCGTCGCAAGCCGGCCGTCCGGCGTGACGCGCAGGCTTTCCTTCTCGACGCCGCGCACGAGTCCGCGCAGTGCATCCATCGGCAATGCCGCCAGCCGGGCGTGTAGTGGGGTCAAACGGAATCTCCGCAGCGTGTTCGGCGTCACAGCCATAGCAACGGCTGGACCTGTCGGCGGCATTATGCCTGCGACGCGGCGCGGGCATCGCGACGAGCCGCACCACCCTGGGGACGCTGTCAGGCGTGGTCCGCAGCAATCACTTCGCGCAGCTTGCCGCTTCGCAGGTCCACGACCGGCGGTTCGACGTCGAGCGACAGCCGGACATTATCGAGCGACTGGAGCGCCAGATAGTCGTGCAATGCCTGCTCGGCCGCATGCCACTGCGCATCGCGCACGCGCGCATCGCGGGCCTCGAGGCGCAACGCAATCAGGTCGGGGCCGGTCTGCACCAGCTGGAACCGGCGACCGACCGTTGCGTCCTCGACGACCGTGGTCAGCGCCAGCGGCGACAGGCGAACGACGTGACCGTCGCGCGCGCGTAGCGCAAGCACGTCGTCCCGACGACCTTCCACGCGTATCGCCGGCAGGGGACTGCCGCACGCACAGGGCTCGGGATTCTCGATGACGCTATCGCCGAGGTCGTAACGGATGATCGGCTGGATACGATTGGCAAGATTGGTCAGCAGCACCGTATGCGAATGTTCGCCCGGAGGCGTCGGCCGGTAATCGCGATCGACCGGTTCCAGCACCGCCCAGTCGGCATTTACGTGAAGCCATCCTCCGCGGCACGAGTAGCCGATGCTCATGCACTCCGACGCTCCATACTCGTTGACCAGCGCGCTCGCGAATGCATCCTCGATCGACGCCGCCATCGCGGGGACCAGGCATTCGCCGCCCGACCACAGGCACGTCGGCGCAATCTGCAGGCGCCCTTCCCGCTGCTCCGTCGCCAGCAGCGCCAGCGTCGTCGGATAGCTCGCGAGGAATGCGGGCTTGAATGCGTTCAGTTCGTCGACGATCTTCCCAATGGGATCCATCACCGAGAGAACGCGCGCGACCGGCCACTCCCGACCACGGCACAGCCGCTGCCACGACGCCACGCTGGCGAAATGATCGCCCGTCGCCGCGACCAGCGCCGCGCGACCACCCTGGCCCAGGACACCCTGTGCGTACGGCCCGGCGAGCGTTCCGGCGTGGATCTGGACGGCCAGCAGTGCGTCGTACGTCGTCAGCGCAAATATGTCCTGGACGTAGATGCCCGGCTCACCCGAGCTGCCCGAACTTTTCCAGACAACGAAACGATCCATGAACGGCGTGCCGACGCGCGTCTTGTTGCGCAGGAACGCATTGATGCCACGTCGCGTGACGGTACGGTCGGTCACCCAGTCATCGAAGCGCGCCATCAGGTCGCGCTTGTGCACAATCGGAAGCGTTTCGAGCGCGACGGCGTCCGCGGGCAACCGACTCCATGCGTCGCGATAGAAACGTGAATGCTCGCGGGTAAACCGGATGATGTCGGCGGTGCGCTGCGCCGTCGCGGCAACTATCGCGTCACGACCGCACTGCCTCGTCCAGGCAACCTCGCACATGCGCGCGAACGTGCTCCACCAATCCAGCGACGCGCGCGCGATGTCGTCCCCGGGCGAATTGCGATCGCTCATCGTGAAGCCCTTGCGCCCGATTCAGCATTCCGGATGTCGAAATTCGAACGACGATGCTACTCCGGGTTGGTCGTGTCGGGTTGATTCACGCGCCGCACGGGACGGGGGTACCGGCGCTGCTAACGATATACGGCTCCGTCGACCGACGCCTCGAAGAATTTTCCGTCGGCGTCGAAACGCGATGGATCGTCGAAGTACCATCCGACGCGCACGCGCGCAGGGATCGTGTAGTCGCCGAACGTCGCTTCCTGATCGACGTAGGCGCCGAACGGAATCTCGCGAAACGGTCCTCCATCGGGGTTGCCCCAACGCAACAGGCTAACGGATCGAAGCCTGCCGTGATCGAGCGTCATCCGAAGTTCGGCGGGATGGCCCGCGAGCGTCACGTCCGCATGCGCAACGCCGGAGCCGTCAGTGCTCCAATGCACGCGCTCATCCATCAGCATTGGTGGCAGCCAGATCGATTCCGCCGCAACCCGACCTGCCGCCGACCGCGTGACATCGGCGCCCGCTGCACATACAACGGGAAGGACCCCGAACAGTCTCCACTTCATCGAGCCGCGCCCGTCCACGAATCGATCGTAGCCGCGGATTGACGCGATGCGCATCCGCACCGATGCGCGCCAGATCATCGCCGAGTCGCGCGTTATCACCTGCACCGCCCTGAACTTGTGCCAGCGCCGCAGCCTGATCGAGCCATGCATGCGCAGCCGAACCGCACCTGCAAGTGGTGCGCCGGGCGCGATCGCATGCGCGAAGTAGCTCTGCGCAAGCGAGGGAAGGTGCGCTATTTGCTGCGGGTCGAACGAGCGTACCGCGTGGGGCGCCCGTGCCCATAGCCTGTCGAGATCGGGGGTCTTGTCAGCCATGCAATGCGTGCACTCGCATTCGGCGCACAGCCGCCCGCGAGCGGGGATAGCGAGCCCTCCCCGTCAGTCCGCAAAAATCGCGATGAGTTCGCGACGGATCTGCGACAATTTTGCTGCCGCATCCATCCGGAAGGAACCGCAATGCTGAAGATCCTGCTGCCCGTCGACGGCTCACCCAGCGCCGTGCGCGCGACAGAGTCGCTGATCGAGACGATCGGGTGGTACCGCGAGGCGCCGTCGATCGAACTCGTATCCGTTCACCTGCCCGTGCCGCGGGTGCCGAACCTGGGGTCGTTCGTCAGCAAGGAGATGATCAGGAAGTACTACGACGACGAATGTGCGGCCATGCTGGCGCCAAGCGTGAAGCTGCTCGACGCAGCCGGCGTTCCGTATACGTCGCACGCGCTGACGGGTCCCATCGCCGAGACCATCGTCCAGCAGGCGAAGGAATCGGGATCGAACATGATCTACATGGGCACGCGCGGGATGTCGGCGCTGGCGAACATGGCGCTCGGCTCGGTGACGACGCGGGTACTCCACCTGTGTCACATACCGGTCGTGCTCATCCACTGACGGCGCACCAATGAAAAACGACCGCGTCCGCCCGTGGTTTCGGGCAACGCGGCCGTTCGGAACGGCCCTACCGCGCAGGCGGTTACGGCTTCAGTTGCGCGCGGACTTCTCCGCCCGGATTGGCGGCGCTGTGGACGTTGACATACAGCTCGCCCGCCTTGTACGCCTTCATCTGGTCCGGCGTGAGCTTGGCGCCCGCCGGGGCGCTGAACTTGTCGCCGTCCTTCGTGAACGGAACGATGACCGGGCCATTCTTGCCCGCCGCGGCCTGATGGATGTGCGCAGCGGTCGGCGTGAATCCGGTTGCCGTAACCGACCCGCTGACGGCGCCGTCGTCGCCGATCGTGATCGCTCCGGCAGCGGCACCCGCGCTCTTGACCGCAGGAACCTCCTGGTCGCCCGACAGCTTGACGTCCGCCGCGAGCGCCGTTGCCGACGTAACGCCAAGTGCCAGCGCCAACGAAAGTGCCATCACGTTCATGCGATTTTTCGATTTTGGAAATGCGTTCATTGACTTCCCCCGGTGTGGATGAGCCGCACTGCGGCCGCGTGACCATGTCCGCGACGCGCATTTGCGGTGGATTAGCGTGAATCCGACTGCGTTAACAGTGGTCGCAACGGCTCATTCCGGGCCGGGCGACGCAAGGTCAGTGTACCACCGGCCGAAGCGCCGGCCGGGGCTGCGACCGTTACAATCGGCGCGTCGCCCGGGTGGTGAAACAGGTAGACACAAGGGACTTAAAATCCCTCGACCGCAAGGTCATGCCGGTTCGATTCCGGCCCCGGGCACTAATAATCAATGGCTTACAAGTTGCCTCTCCGACTCGGATGAACCGCGAGGCGATTGAGCAGTACTACACCCGTCACTACCACTCCAAAGTCGCAAAGCTCGTCGCAACGTTGCGGGCCACGCTCGAGCGAACGCAAAGCGCGATCGAGAAACGTACTTCGTTGGCTCCGGAACGTCATCGATTGGAGCGGTCGCCGAAGGAGCTCCGCGTCCTCAGCAAACATTCCGGACTGTGAATAGCAATCGTCTTATGGAACTCCCAATTACGGATTTAGAATCGCGACATTAAGCAACGCTGTGCCGTCTACCACTGGAGCAGGATCAGGTTAGCGCATTGTAGGAAAGCCCGCCCAAGTGGACTGCAGTTGACATCAGGGGCGCCGCCGGATGACATGGGAATTGAAAACGAAATCAACGCGTAGGCGGCCTTGCCCACCGAGAAGTTAACGACAAGGCCACTTACAGTCGTACTTGTAATTAGAAATGCCGCTTGTCCGGTGCAACTGAGCGAGAAACAAACGGCCCACCGAAGTGAGCCGTTTCGCGACCAGCACCGGTCAAAGCGGAACTATGATGCGATACCTCCTACTCAGGGGGTACAGCTTCCAGTAAATACGACCGCGTCAAGTAGCGAACCATCGTCTTTCT
>Ga0207689_10003764_pt1 | contig 13818 bp, 8 predicted proteins | sample KBSMisM52_FD_184312 | JGI IMG/M metagenome (GOLD analysis project Ga0207689, IMG submission 184312) | Miscanthus rhizosphere microbial communities from Kellogg Biological Station, Michigan, USA - KBS Miscanthus M5-2 (SPAdes) (version 2) | ecosystem: Host-associated > Plants > Roots > Rhizosphere... | reverse complement strand
AATGAGCATGGGTTTCCCGGTTAGGTCTTGGATGATAAGCCTTAATACGGAATAGGCTTCTCGCGGATTCCCAACGTCGTTCCCAATCAGAACGCATTTTTTTGGAGGTTCTTTCGATGAGCGACCCGTCGGCGGATATTGCCGCCAAAGTTGCTGCCAATCTAATTACTGAGGCGTTTAAGTCTTCTTTCAAAAGCTTGAAAGAAGCTGAAGATTGGCTTGTACGTCTAAACAAGAAACGAGACTTTTTCGGCTTCGCAGCGAGAAGATATGCTCATAAAGTTGAAAGCCGGTACAACTCGATGCGTATCTTTGGGATGAACAATCCGGTGCCACTGAGGAATATTTACACCCGCGTCAACGTCCTAAACAAGATCACCTCAAGTCATCGAACAACGGTTGAAGATTTGGAACGGTTTTTTGATCTAGACCGCAGAGGATTTGGCCAAGTTAGAGAAAATGACGAAGGCCTTAAGGTAATCAATCAATTTGAAAGGCTCATCATACTGGGAAAGCCCGGCGCTGGAAAAACAACGTTCCTTAAATACATCCTCTTGCAAGCGTTGGACGGTAAATTATCTAAAAAACGAATCCCGATTTTTGTAGGGCTGAAAGATTGGTCAGACTCAAATATTGACTTAATGGATTTCATAATTCAGCAGTTTGACATTTGCGATTTTCCCGACGCAAAGAACTTCATCCATCGAATACTGGAAAATGGCAAATGTGTTCTTCTCCTGGATGGTTTTGATGAGGTGAGCAGCAAAGTAGACAGTGTAATCGTTCAAATACGTGATTTTGTCGATAAGTATGACGGAAATCAATTTATTCTAAGCTGTAGAGTCGCCGCTTATAGTTATTGCTTTGAAACATTCAGTGATGTCGAAATCGCCGATTTTACGACCGGGCAGATTGAGACATTCATCGGCAACTGGTTTGGTAAGGACTCTACTAAGGCAAAGTTATGCTGGCAAAAGATCAAGGACGATAAATCAATACGGGAAATAGCCTCAATTCCGTTGTTGCTCACAATGCTTTGCCTAGCATTCGATGAAACGATGGACTTTCCGGCGAATAGAGCCGAACTGTACAAGGAGGCTATTGATGCGTTGCTCAAAAAATGGGACGCTTCAAGGAGCATAAAGCGCGATCAGATCTATCGGAGTCTATCAATCAAACGAAAAGAGAGCCTGTTTAGCCGCATAGCAGATGTGACGTTTAGCGAGAATAAGTACTTCATTCCACAGCAAATTCTGGAGTCACTTATAGCTGAATTCATCACTAATTTAGGGGAATCAAAAGAGGAGACACTGGAGATTGACAGCGAAACGATACTCAAGTCTATCGAAGCTCAACATGGGTTGTTTGTCGAGCGAGCGAAACGAATATACTCATTTTCCCACCTTACCTTTCAAGAGTATTTCACCGCAAGACATATCGTTGATAACGCAACCAAAGGAACTTTGGAGCGACTTGTAGAGGAACACCTAACAGACGATAAATGGCGTGAAGTGTTCTTAATCACTACTGGAATGTTAGATGAGGCCGATGAATTTTTGAGTTTGATGAGAAGAAAGCTAGATTCATTGATTCACGATAAGAAAGTCATCAGCCTACTTGCCGCTATTCAACGAAGCATCGATCAACCTGATGATTTACACGCGCTCTTACCAGACAGGAGCCCTGACCTATCGTATGAACGCGCTCGACTCCTTACCATTGGCCTGAACCTTAGTCGTGAATATCTGAGTTCCTTGGAACGCGTGGGTAAGCTTCCGCACAATTATCCTTCTAGTCTCGCCCGAGGTGGCGGTGGGGATCTTGCCGTTTGCGTCGGTCTTGCGCGCGAAATGGCTGGCACACTCAGTAAAAGTGAGAGTGATCCCGTAGACCGTTATAAAGAAATTCGCGAGGTGTTCAGCCCGTTATCGAAAACTTTCAGAGATGACCACAGCAGGAACTTGGCGACTCTCGAGGCTTTTCAACGCGCTCAAGAAATGTATCCGGTGCTCGATGTTGCTTTCAGACTTGCGCAGAGTCCTGATCTGTCACAGCTGATGACCTACCTTCGGGGGAGCACTTTTCTCCTGCGGTGCCTGCAATCCGAATGTTATGTTTCGAAGGCAACACGTCAAAAACTTGTTGATGGTCTATTTACTTTTCTCAGTCCTTGAGAATTGGATCAGTTTCGAAACGAGTGCCGGAAAAGCGGAGTCAGGCCCTGAATTGTCCAAATCTTCAGAATCGCAAGCCTGATCGCAGTTTTGGTTTTCAACTAAGACGTTATCTAGTTCTCCCGCTAAACTGTCGTTAAAATGGCTTCATGTCTGATTTGACTGCAATCGAGAAGCGGAAACTTGAGCGCGCTCTTGGTATGTCAAGCGGTTATGTACTGAGTTTTTCAAACCGTACATTTCAGCAGTTCTTCTTCGACGTTGTAGAAATAGATATCTATGATCCCAAGTACGCAATCAGAGGAGGTTCAAAAGCAAATCGACTTCGTGGGTTCTGGAGCTTAGAAAGTAATCATTTGGTGGGTAAAGCACTCGCGCTCATTTTTGAAGAATGGGACGAGTTTAGGGTTCAGGATTCTTCCCAAAGTCCGCCTGATGACTGCCTCAAAATAGTTCGAAGGTTGCAGGAAAGCGCCGACACCTCTACGTTAGCGCCGATGAACTTAAGCGCTGAAACATTGAGAATGGCCGAGACTCAGTTTCGGCATGCCCAAGAGGACATAGTTGAAGAGCATCTACAAAGTTGTCACCGACTTCAATTGCAATATCGAACGTCGTCTCGGTTGGACAGTGAGACGGCAAAAATAATTCCACCTTCTCTCCGCAAGATGGGATACGCACTCGTCGATATTTATCTGAAAGCTTTTGAACTAGAGAACCGCGTTCCGGTGCACGAGGACGAAGCACAACTCGACAGAATGATTGAGCTATTGTTCGCGGGCGCGCACGGACTTAGCGTCCAAGGACTCCCGTTGGGAGGTGATATTCCGGCTGTCGAACAGCGAATTGTTCAATATCTCCATGCCCAAGTACAAGAGATGCGCTTGAAGGCAAAAAGTTCGCAAGCCGCAAGCCGCGCTTTCAACCTCCACGATGATGTTACTGGCGATACCGGAATGGCGTCGGGACAACTGAAGGTGTTCCTCTGCCATTCTTCTAGTGATAAAACCGAGGTCCGCAGCCTGTTCAAACGGCTTAGTTCCGATCGAGTTCAGCCATGGCTTGATGAAGAAGATCTGCTTGCTGGACAGGATTGGGATTATGAAATTAAGCGAGCAGTGAAAAATAGTCACGTGGTGGTTGCGTGTCTGTCAAAAGGCTCGGTGAACAAAAGCGGCTATGTTCAGAAAGAAATCAAACTTGCCTTGGATGTTGCTGACGAACAGCCTGAAGGCACTATTTTCGTCATCCCTCTCAAGCTTGAGGAATGCGAAATTCCAGAACGCCTAAGCCGTTTCCACTCACTGAATTATTATGAACAAGGTGGACATGATCGATTATTGAAAGCGTTACGAAGGAGAGCACAATCCCTTGGGTTAACGTAGGCTCACGCGCGTAACCTGAAAAAACGGAGACTGGGTCAGCTTGCGATTTGCGATTTTCAGTCTCGCCACTGTCTTATTGACCTCGGGGCCGCCGCTCCAGAATCGCAAAATCGCAAGCCTGACGCGGGTTATGGTTTCAATTCGTTTCATGTTGGATCGTCGGTGCTAAGTCTACGTGAGGAGTTTACTATGGAAGAATTCCCCAATAAAACCTCAATCGATCATCTAAGACAAACCGAATACATGAAACTTTTGGAGTACGCGGTCGCCAATGCTGGCAGGCTTTTTACGCGTGAAGAAGCTAGTGCGGGGGCGGGCGTTTCAACCGAAGCCTTTGACGCTTACCTCGACACCCTCTACGCCGAGGCTTCGCCGAGCAGCGGCAAATATGGATTAACGCTCGAAACGCTTCCAATGTACATCGGATTTCGAGAGTTGGACGAGGCCCTTAGAGGTGGGAAGGACGCGCAGCGTGAAGCTACCACCGCTCGAAGAATTGCTATCGTGGCGATCGTCATTTCGGCAGTCCTAGCGCTCATTCAGGTCTATTTTCAGATCAATGGCGAAATGAAGCTTGATGCGGGACAAGTACGCCAGATTGTTCAAGCGTCTGAATCAATTGAGAAGAGTCAAGCGACACGATTGGAGGCAATTGGCTCCAAGGTCGAAGAAGCTAACAAGGCGCTGCTTGAAATGAAACAGACTCAGACCAATCTTCTCGATCCGAAGAAGCAGCACAAAACGGTTGTCATACATTAACAATTAGAGGCCCCGCCATAGGATCGGAATTGATTATTAGAAACGCAGAATCACAGGCTTAGGTCCAAGTTCCGCTTTCGTTTCCAGTGGTTTCTGTTTGAGCAGATTGAGAAGAGTGGTTGGAGTCAATGGCCGCCAACTGTGACGCCGAACGTTTTCTCTCGCTTCAATTAAGATCCAGTGAAGCTGTTTTTCGAGTTCCGGCGACTCGGCAGCGATTTGTTCGAGCGCGGCGAGCGATTCCGGTGTTCCGCGCTGTTTTAGATCGCTCAGAAAAGAGTCGCGCCAAGTGGTTATCTCCATTCTTGTACTGACGCCGAATGCGACTCCCATCGGAACATCTGGGTCTTCGCTCTGCGGAAACATTCTCGCTAACCAAAGATAGAACTCCAAGACCTCATCCTCTTTAAGTTTCTTTGCAGGACGAGTTTGGAAAGGAACTGATTCAACCAATCTGCTGCCGAAATCGTCATCCTTTTTGATAGCCGCCCACACAAAAGACCACCAATCATCTCCCTCACCGTGTCGCATCAAACTTGCGCCGGCGAGCAGGGCGTGGGCTTCGTTCGCCTCGCCCGAAACAAACGAAGTCAGAACGCTTTCGGCGATTTGCTGCGTTGGTGGGTCTCCATGTTCGAGCAGCTGCTCGAGAATTCTTCCCCAAGAACCTACTTTCAAAGTATCGTCATTCAACTTCTCCCGGAGCGCCTTCTTAAACCTATCATCCCAACAAACATCCAACCTTTGCGGAAGGATAATTGTCTCACCCTGTTCATTCTCTGCGTCTATTTGTTTCAGAATCGTTTGAATGACTTCATCAGCCGCATGTGCGTATGCCTTTGAAAGTAGAATCTGATGCGGAATCATTTCATCGCCGCCGTGCGAATTTAGCGGATACGAAACAATAACAGCCGCCCACGTTCGCCAACTGTCAGGTGAAACGCTTTCAATGAACTCGGGGTATTCCGCTTGCAGCAAATACAAAGCGCGATACCCAGAAAAGGCCGGGCGAAACATTACTTTCGTCCCAACCCATTGGTCGTTTTGAGGTTCGCCCTTTATTACGTATTGTTTAGCTGCCGCTAGAATCCGCGATCGAGTGTGGTCGTCGGCTTCCTTCCAGCCCGGAAGTGTTCTTAAGTCGAACTGTAGTTCGTCAATATACTTGCTATAAGGCGTTAACGCTAACTGCAGATTTAAGTGCCACCAAAAATCAACATCGCCCTTTTCAAATTTGTCGAGACATTCCATCACCCTCTCCTTAGGTGGAGGGGTTAACGCATTTTCTCTTGATTTCGCCTCCCATTCCTTTCTGGATGCCATTGATTTTTCGTAACCGTCTTTTTGCGCTTTGGCGCTAGCACTGTCTAATTCGACGGCCGTGAACACCCAGGAATAATACTTTTTGACTACGTCACTACGGAGATATGCTTCGTACAAGACGCTGAAGCTTTCTGCCGGGATTTCGCCGAACGAATAAAAGCCTCCAAGAAATTGAACCCATCCCTTTTCTTGTTCTTCAATTATTGCTTCGTCCAATTGTTCGAACAACCAAGACAAATCTTCTTTTCTCGGTCGCAGGATTTGGGACCGCGGAAGGTGGAAGGAGTCATGTTTGGCTTCGTCAAGCACAGGCACAATTGCTTTTAATACTGCCCTTCGCTTTTCAGGGTTTGCCACCTGCGGGGCCAACCCTTCGCCCTCACTGATATTCGAAACGTCAATTACATCATGTTCATATTCGCGTAACCTGACTAATGATGCTTCAGCGAATAAAGACAAAACGCCCGGTGCATAGAGATTTTGCCATCCTAAGAGCATGATCTCATCAATCACGCGCTGTAACGAGTAATCGCCTTCAAACTGCGATGCATTCTCTTTTACCCAGCGCAAAGCAACCGGCAAATCTTCCACTTTGAGTTTTTCAGTAAAATGCCCGAGAAAAAGACTGTATGAATCATGTAATCGCGGCGAGTAAACAAGTGAGGCAAAAGCCTCTTCTGCGTTCATGTTCTCATCCCAATTGCATAGCAGAGCTACCCCGCGCACCCGCTCGTCTTTATCATTCTGGCTTCCGTTTAGCGCGAAATGTTTTATTCTTTTTCTCGTTTCTACGTCGCCCACTCGCCACAGCGCATAGCCCGCGTTCGCTCGTACATAATCAGGCTCGGTTTCATCCAAAATTATGTCAGCCAAATCATTTTGCAATTCTCGGAGTTCGCAGGCTTCGGCAACGTCAATGGCGAAACGCCGAGCCAGATAATTCGCTTCTCCATCCTTGATAACGAGCGAAAGCTGTGCGGCTAAACCGGGATGTTTCAGGCGTCGATAATTTAATCCCGGATCCGATGCTTTTTCCTCACTGAAGATTTTCAGCAATTCATCCACTAGTTTCGCTCTCAAGTCCTCGGAAAAAGAAGCGACATCACTTCGTAAAAGCAAAATCGGATTGGTTTTCAAGAGCTCATCGAAAATGTCGGCTCGCAAACTCGCCAACCACCCCGCCGTTTCTTGCAGTTGCGGTGTTACTTGCTTTTGAGTGTCCGTTGGATGCGTGATAAGTGAAAGTAATTGCTCCGTATCGAGGTTATGCCGCGCCACGTACCAAGCTGCCAAGAATTCTGCAAAGGTCTGGTGTGCCCAGCCCAACCGACTCCCACCCCGGGCCGTGAACAGTCCGGTGTGAAACAAAGTCTCTCGCAGGTCATCTTCCGTAACCGAAAAACCGAGGTTGTCTGATTCTTCCGAAAACCCAGACAACTCTCGTAACAGAACGTCAGTTTCATCATGGTCGCCCGTTTCGGCCTCTTTCCAGACGGCGATCTTATTGCAAAACACCATCACTGCAGCGATCCGTGCGGTGATTATTAATCTTTGGTTGGCCGTGAGCGAGCCTCTCAATATTCCTGACGTGCGGCGTTCCTCGTTCTGCTCATCGCATAAGACGCGGCAGCCCTGTTCGTACAACTCCGTGAGCTTATCGGGAAAACGATTATTCTTCTGGTAGAGATTCAGCAAGAAACGCAATGTGATAGGTCTAGCCGCGAGCGTTCCCGCATCCTTTACCACTATCTCTTTGAAAAACTCTTCGGGGGATATTTCGTTGACCGCCGCCGCTTCCCACACGTCGGATGCTTGTAGCGGGCATAGTTCGTAAACTTGAACGTTTTCTTTACGACCCCAAACTTCTCGTAAATGATTTTCCAAACTTCGCGGAAACTCAGCCGTCCGACTGGCAATTCTGAACAAAAGTCTGTTGATCGGATACTTCTCGGGTTTGAGTTCGTCAGCCAATAACGTCGCTACTGTGTCTACGCGCAACAAACACTCATCAAAACTATCAAGAAAAAGATGTAGGCGGTGCGTTCCGCTTAACCATTCTTCCATTTTCTTGCTTTTGAAAATTGCGTCATACAATCTCGTTTCACTCCCGAATGAGCGCAAATCTAAAGAAAACAATTTATCGTTACCAACGGACATTGAAGCCAACTCAACTGCGTCTTGAAGCGCGCGGGTCTTACCAATGCCAGGTTCTCCGAGCAAAACCAAACATGGGATTTCGGCAATTGACTCAAACCCGACGGTATCCTTGAAGTATTCCGAGCGAACCAGAAGGCCGTGCGCGTCGATATGGAAACCGCCGTCACGCGAACACCAAAATCGTTTCCAATTGTAAGTCAATTGGGTCATAACGAATTCGATTATACTTGCCTTATGACGATGGCAGATAGCATGCGACCTTACTATTCTGAGCAAGCACAAACACGCGTGTTTTGGCGTGAAGCAATTCTCGGAGGACACAACAAATGCCGACTCATGATTACCCGTACAAGAACCTCGTCTTTGAAGGCCGCGGTGTTAAGGGCGTCGCATACGGGGCGTTTTCGAGGTGACAGCAAGACAATTGAGAAGCCGTTCCTCCAAGCAGAGTGGCGAGAGGCTTGACGATCCGGAGCTTGCCGATTTTTTGGCAGCTCGGCCACGTGAGATTCATGACGAAGATCGACGGAACACCGTTAGAGCATCTGTGAACGGAAACTGGGGTCAGGCTTGCGATTTTGCGATTCGTGCTGGGCCCTGGTGATGTCGCATCCGGCACCGAATCTCATAACGCAATCCCAGACCTTCCCAACGCAATAAGGCGACCGGCGCGGTCCCGTTTTCTCACAAGGAATCGTGGAAGGCGCGCAGGTTGAGTTTCTCCTCCTGATTAAGCCGCGCGTCAGCCAGGACGACAAGTCGCAACACGATTCAATGCGTAATCTGTGGATGTTTCTTACGGCCCGGGGCGCATATTGTCTTCCAGAAATCGTGTCAGCAACTCAAACAAGTGTCTGGTTGTGCCCTGGCCCTGACTGATGTCGTGTCGCCGATTCGGATACTCCATCATCGTGAACTGTTTCTTGTTGGCGATTAATGTGTTGGCAAGCACTTCAGTTCCTTTGTAGTGAACATTATCGTCGCCCGATCCGTGCACAATGAGGAGCTTGCCGGCCAGACCTGCCGCGTGCGTCACCGGCGAGCCGGCGCGGTAGTCAGCTTCATTGTCCTGCGGCAGACCCATGTAACGCTCCTGATAGATCGTGTCGTAGAAATGCTGGTCGGTAACCGGCGCCACCGACATTCCCACCTGATAAATATCCGGATAACGAAACATCTGGTTGAGCGTCATCGACCCGCCGCCGCTCCAGCCCCAAATCGCAATACGTTTGGGATCCACAAACGACCAACGCTGCACCACTCGGGCGGCTGCCGCCTGCTCTTCAGCCGCCAGCACACCAATCTTTCGGTATACGACTTTGCGCCAGGCGCGGCCTTTGGGCGCAGGCGTACCGCGATTGTCAAAGCTCATCACGAGATATCCCTGCTGGGCCAGCATTTGATGCCAAAGGTAGCGAGTTGACCCCCAACGATCAATCACCGTCTGGCCCGCGGGTTCGCCATAAACGTAAATCAGAACCGGGTAACGCTTCGACGAGTCAAAACTCGGCGGCTTGATCATCCAGCCATCGAGCGTTACGCCGCCGCCAATGTCGGCCTTGATAAATTCAGGCGGAGCGACGTCCAGCTCTTTGACCCGAGCAATCACGGCAGAGTTGGCGGCCAGCGCGCGCACAACCTGGTGATCCGGAAGGTGGACCAACTCCACCACCGGCGGCGAACTGATCGTCGAATAAGTGTGAAAGGCCCACGAGGCGTTGGGCGCGATTGAGTAAGAGTGTGAACCGGATTGTGCGGCCGGACTCACACGTTCCGTGTCGCCGCTCCCGTTTAGTTTAGTTCGATAGAGATAACGTTGAGTCGCATTGTCTGGTGACGCGACGTAGTAGAGCCAGCCTGTTTTTTCGTCCACGCCTTCAATGCTAACGACATCGAAAGCGCCCTTTGTAATCAAGCGCGGCTCCGCGCCGCTCTTGCGGCTTGCTACATAGGCGTGACGCCAACCATCGCGCTCGCTCAGCCAAAGAAAACGATTGCCGTCCGCAAGCCAGGGAATATCCTCAACGTCGATATCAACCCACGCTTCATCTTTTTCACTCAGGATAGTGCTGACCTTACCGGTATGAGCGCTCCCTAAATTCACGTTGAGCGTGTTCTGTCGCCGGTTGAGTTGTAACAGGATGATCTCGTCAGAGTTTCCGGCCCAATTCATGCGCGCGATGTAGTTGTTTCGAGGATCGCCAGGTACCTGCAACCAACGCGTGATACCGCCGGCGGCGCTAACCACGCCCACGCGACCCGCGGAATTCTTCTCGCCGGCTACTGGGTATTGAATCGTGATGATTTTCGGATAAAGGGAATCGGTGTTGTTGATGAGGTAATAGTCCGGGACGCCGTCCGTGTCTAATTGCCAGTAAGCAATGCTGCGCCCATCCGGGCTCCAGCGCCATCCATCGCGTAGATCAAGTTCTTCTTCGTACACCCAGTCGAACGTGCCGTTGATAATTCGCTTTGAGCCATCACGTGTAAGCTGCGTAATTCGACCAGTCGCCAGATCTTCGACGTAGAGATTGTTTTCGCGCACATAGCCGACCCGGGTTCCATCAGGAGAGAACTTTGCAAACATCAGGGTCGACGGTGTCGTGTTCTTGCTGACTTGCTGAAGCTTCTTTGCTGCGATGTCGAAGACCCAATAGTCGCCGCGGGTGTTCTGCCGCCAGACTTGTTTTGTATTAGTGAAGATTAAAAGCTTTCGTCCATCTTTGGACCAGGCATAGTCGTCAATCACCAAAGGCGCAGCGCCGCCGGGACGTAAGGAGGCAGCCGCGATCAAAACGCTGCGCGCGCCGGTCGCCGTTTCGTAGCGAATGATGTCGCGGGTCTCCTTGTTGTCGGCGGGAGGCTCCAGGGTGGTATAGGCGCTACCGTCATCCAACCAGCGGGCCGGTCCAAAAGTTTCTGAGCGAAACTCGCTCGAGCTGAATATCCGATCGAGCGTCAGAATTCGTTTGTCCGCGGACTGTCCGTAGGCAGTCGCGACCAACAGGACTAGACATGCCAAAGCAGCGGCTAATGATTTGTTGAATTTCACTCTTCGTGATCCACCTTTCGCCCGACAATTTAGACTGGCAAGCGTAAATCATCAACGGTAGGAATGGGCTTTGCACCAAAAAATCGAAATGCTGCCCGCGTTCGAAAAGACTTTCAGAAAACTGAATAACGCTGAAAGCGTTCGCTAGTGTTAGCCCAGGGTTGCGCTTGGGCAACCCTGGGTGGCCACCAGTCCGCGGAGCGGACGACGGCATAAAGCCCGGGGTGAGGCGCAGCGAACCCCGGGATCATCACGCAAACAATTGAAAGAGCCCGCGGAGCGGCCGATAGCGGGTGAGATCTCAAACGCGATCATCAATCCACTGTCGGCCGCTTCGCGGGCTTTGATTGTTTTCCAACCTGCTTCCTGGGGTTTCGCTGCGCTTCACCCCAGGCTTTACGCTATCGCCCGCTCCGCGGGCTTAGGTCATAAACGTACTCGGAATGTTCGACATGCTTCAGCTTGTCGGCGAGGTTGGTAAGAAGAGACTTCTAAAGGATGCAAGAACGTCGGTATCTCAGTTTAGGCAAGGTATATATTCCCAGCCTTGACGACAAGCTGAAGCTTGTCGGACATTCAGGCTGATGGGAAGGCTCGACTACCACGCACTCACGATCCGTAAGCGCCCTCACTTCCAACCTTTGGAAGGAACGCTATTCGTCACCTTTCGACTCGCCGACTCAGTCCCCAAATCAATAGTTCGCTACTACCAGGCTAGACGTGAATGGCTGAAGGACCAGCTAAGACGAGTCAACCAGATCTCGGCGCAGACACCGTCGACGGACCACTCAAGTTGGCTGACCCGTCTTGAGAAACTAAATCATGAATGGTTCTCGAAATGTGAAGAGATCTTGCACCGCGAAGCCGTTGGTCCGACGTGGCTGCGTGATGATAGAGTCGCCGACAAGGTGGCGGAGAGTCTACAGCGCCTCGATGGTGATGCCTATCGCTTAGACGCGTTCACAGTGATGTCAAACCATGTGCATACCGTCTTTCGACCGCTAGTCAGTGCGGAACTGATAGCAGAGATTTTGCGGTCGCAAAATGCTTTAAGTGAGATACCAGCGTTGTCAAAAATAATGCACACAATAAAGGGTCGCAGCGCGCGAGCTTGTAACCTGATTTTGGGTCGTTCAGGCGCCTTCTGGGAACATGAGAGCTTCGACCATGTGATCCGAGCTGGAAAATTCCATAAGACAATTAGTTACGTTTTAGACAACCCGGTAAAAGTCGGACTGTCGCGAAAGTGGGAAGATTTTCGCTGGAACTACTGCCGCGAGGAATTGATCGAAGACTTTCGAACGATCTAACAGGAACTGAGTATGCAGGGGCGAAGTGTTCGACATGCTTCAGCTTGTCGGCGAGGTTGGTAAGAAACGACTTCTGGATGCAAGAACGTCCATGTCTCAGTTTGCGCAAAGATCAGTATTCCCAGCCTTGGCGACAAGCTGAAGCTTATCGGACATTCAGGATGCGACCAGCGTCAACTCGATTCTTGACCCCTGCTTACACTCTACAGTGATCCGTGTTGAGGTGTTTTCTTTGCGTCTGCTCATTGGACTTGAACTTGAATAACCAAGTTCCGCAAATGTCGCCTTCTGTGGTTTACCCGGACAGTTACCCGCGAAGTGTCCGTGAAGTCTGCCCACTTCGTTGCCCTCACTATCAAGCACCCGCACTTCCACTACGCCCGGCTTATTGATGCCGAGCATCCTAAAGGAATACGTCCCGGCTGGCTTGTTGGCGCCAAGTTTGAAACCTTCCAAACTTATAGCCCTGGTTTGAAAACTATCACCGGCCTTGATGGTAATTCCCATGCCTGCGTAGAGACTCTGTGGCACGGCCAACAGAACTACGACTGCCGCCAGCAAAACTAAGCGGTTTAAAGAATTGTGCATTAGTGATCTCCGTTTCGGGACTAAGTCTTAACTAGTTTGGGCACGAGGTAATGTAGGTGTCGGCGAGAGTTCAGTCAAATCGGACTTCGTAGCGAAGCGGCCGGCACTCGAATCATCACAATGCGTTTTGGAATCTAACCACTAAGCTCTTCCAAACTGAACCGATGCCCTTGGCCGTTTTGTCGGGATTTCCTGGGGTTTTAACCCGAAAACGTGAGGTTTGGAGGGTGCGCGCGGGGATTTTGCAGCTGCGCGCGGGGATTTTGCGCTTGCGCACGGGGATTTTGCACTTGCGCACGGGGATTTTGCAGCTGCGCACGGGGGTTTTGCAGCTGCGCACGGGGGTTTTGCACTTGCGCACGGGGCTTGTGCACTTGCGCACGGCATCTTTGCACTTGCGCATGGCGTCTTTGCAGCTGCGCACCACTAGCGAGAGGCTTGACGATCCGGAGCTTGCCGATTTTTGACAGACGTCCACGTGAGAGTCAGGACGAAGATCGACGGAACACCGTTAGAGCAAGGACCGGATCCAACCACCATCCACCGCAATTGATTGTCCGGTAATGTAGCTGGCGCGTTCAGAGACCAGGAAAGCAGCTAACGCGGCAAACTCGCGAGGTTCGCCCAGCCGACGCATCGGAATTTCTTCCGTCCAACGAGCAGCGACATCGGCGATACTGACTTCTTCTTTCTTCGCCAACATTTGTGCCAAATCCTCCAGCCGGTCGGTGCGTGTATAACCGGGCATTATGTTGTTGACGGTGATCCCCTGGGTTGCTACTTCGTTTGCCAGCGTGCGCGCAAAGCCGGTGACGGCCGCGCGCAGGCTGTTGGAGAGCATTAGATTATCTACCGGCTGTTTTACTGCGATAGAAGTGATGTTGAGTATCCTGCCCCACCGGCGCTCCTTCATTCCCGGCAATACCTGGCGCGTCAACTCAATCGCACTGTAGAGAGTAAGGCGGACGGCTGCTTCCCACTGAGACTGAGATAAACTCTCGAACTGCCCCGTGGGTGGACCACCGTTATTCGTAACAAGTATGTCGATGCGGCCAAATTTTTCCAGTCCG
>Ga0207689_10003761_pt1 | contig 13823 bp, 14 predicted proteins | sample KBSMisM52_FD_184312 | JGI IMG/M metagenome (GOLD analysis project Ga0207689, IMG submission 184312) | Miscanthus rhizosphere microbial communities from Kellogg Biological Station, Michigan, USA - KBS Miscanthus M5-2 (SPAdes) (version 2) | ecosystem: Host-associated > Plants > Roots >... | reverse complement strand
CAGCCATTGATAGGAGTTGAGCCGCGCCAGCGTGCCTAGAATGCTCGAACCCGGCGTTGTCTCTGGCGGTTGCGAGAACAGAACCAGGGCGCAGAGGGCGAACGCGATGTTGCGCGCGAGCGTGGGCCAACCCAGCGGGCGAGAGTAGAGCTGGCCGAAGCAGTGGCATTCGTGAGTGCGTCCTCGTGCGAGGTTCACACTGATCGCAACGATGAAAAGCATCAGCACCAGCAGTGCCGCAAGAGCGCTGACGCGGCTCGTGTTAGTGAAGAGGAGTCCCGCGGCGATCGCAAGTTCGAGGATCGGCAAAGCCAGGGAGACTGCCGGAGCCAGTGGCTCGGGGACGCCAAAGTTTTTCACCGCGTCGCGAGTGCCCGGCGGGTCAATCAGTTTAGTAACACCGGCAACGCCGAAGACGCCGCTAAGCGCAATTCGCAAAAGGACTGTTATCAGGTGCATTGATGCAGCGAGAACGTAAGAATACTAAAGAGTCGACAATAAATACTGTAGTCCCCAGTTTAGCCCAAAATCGACGCTCTCAGTATTCCACGAGAGGTTTCTAGCTTAGAATTGCGGAACTTGCATAACATTGTGACCGTTAGATCTTTAAAGACTATCCGGTCTTAGGTCCAGTTTAAGCGAAAAGGGAAGGAAGCTTATGTATTGCGCAGCATGTGGCACACCGCTGGCGCCAGGTCTCAGTTACTGCAATCGCTGCGGCATGAGCTTGAAAGAGCGCAGCAGCGAGATAAAGCGGGTCCCCGTAGGCTCCTATCTAACTGCAATTACGATTATCGGCATAGTAGGCTTGTCGCTGATGCTGGGCGGTGCCATGGCATTAAAGGTTGGGGCTCAGTTTCACGACGACTTGATTGGCTTTTTCATGTTTATGACCTTCACGATCGTCGGTCTGGTCGAACTTTCCCTGTGCCGGCAGCTATCGCGACTTAATCGTGCTGCGGAGAAGACGGAGCCGGTCCCGTCAATACTGCACGCTGGAATACCAAATGAGATTCGCGGACCGCAACCGCGGGCCCTTGGAGAACCAGTTCCCAGTGTTACCGAAAACACCACTCGCACTCTGCAATATTCGCGCGATGAACCAAGGTAACGCCGTTGACCACGGACTGCGCAAGTACTGGCGTCCCGGACTTGAAAGGAAACCAAAGGTGAAAAAACTTGGGTTGCTAATAGTTTTGATCGCTCTGGGGGCTGCTTGTCATGGAATGCACCACGGCGTCCTGGGATCAGGCAAACGACTGAAGGAAACGCGCAACGTCGGCTCTTTTAATTCGATTGCAACCGATGGCGCATTTAACATCGAGGTGGTATGTCAACAACCTCAGGAGGTTGAAATCAGCGGTGACGATAACATTCTGCCCTTAGTTACCACCGAAGTTTCCAACAACGTCTTACACGTAAGAAATCTACGCGATTATTCAACTTCCGAGCCACTCACCTTAAAAATCTCCGCGCCGGACCTGGTCAGCATTCACTCGTCGGGAGCGGGAACCATAGAAGTTTCCGGTTTGAAAAACGATCGCTTTGAGATCGACGTCAATGGCGCGCCGACAATAAAAGCTTCCGGCGAAACGAAAGCCCTAAAGATTGATGCGAATGGGGCGGGGAACATCGACACGCATAAACTGCGGGCGGCGCGTGTGGAAGTGGATTCAAAAGGCGTGTCCGGAGTTGAGGTATATGCCGCGGAGCAACTCGATGTGACTGTCTCTGGGCCATCACGCGTGCTCTATCGGGGGAATCCGGTAATCCACCAAACTGTTCACGGCCCAGGCAGCGTAGAGAAGAAGGAGTCAGAGGGGGCTTAACCCGCGTCACTTCCATTTAGTGCATGGTCGCTGGCGGTTTTCGTCTATCGATCACTCTCAGCGGACTGACGCCCAACTCGCGAAAGACTTTGCTAAGTATCTCAAGCCGGGCATTATCGCCAGGACTCACAGTCTTTATATACACGGGTTCATCCGTACAGCGCAGCGGTATTTCATCATTGAGGTCCATCCCTCGGCTGTAAGCGAGAAGCGAAGCCCTCTGCTCAATTGACCTTTTCACGCTGGCTGTCAAATCCACGGCACTCGCCACGTTCCCTATGGGATTCTTACCAAAATAGATTTCTCCATCTGCGTCCATGGCAAATACTATAGGCTCGCATTCAAGATTCTTGACCTGTAATTGCAGGTTACCTGATTCCAGTGGCGAAGGAATCGCAGAATCCTGCACAGTGGGAGTCGTGACGAATAAGCTGATAAGAAAAATCGCTAACACTGCGATAACACCAATCGCGATCCCGGCGAACGTCTTAACAGTTAAAAAGCGCATCGCAGATTTATGAACCAGAAATCTTGTAGTAACATTAGACGCAGCAGCACTTATGATGTTCCCACAGATGATATTTTTCTGTTGACATTCCACTCCTTACTGAATAACTATTTGCCATTCTCGAAAAGGAGCTAATTCCACCAATGACCTATGTAGTTGTTGAGTTATGCGTTGATTGCAAATATACCGACTGTGCGGCCGTCTGCCCGGTCGAAGCATTTCACGAGCTACCTGACCGCCTCTACATTAACGCCGACACCTGCATCGATTGCGATGCCTGCGTGCCAGAATGTCCGGTGGAAGCTATTTTTGCCGATAACAACGTCCCCGAAAATTACGCGCATTGGACCCAGATCAATATCGACGAAGCTCCTAACTATCCTGTGATTAGCGCAAAGATTCCTGCCCTGCACGGACCAAGTTGCACGGGACCAGAAGAGTAGTCTCGGCATAAAGCTGCATTCCTCAATGCAGTTAATCTTCCGGGGGAAACTTGTGTCAGCCCTAAAGTGCCCGCAGTGTGGTTTGATAAATCTCGCAACCGCAACTCAGTGCAAACGGTGCGGTACCCTTTTCACCCAGAACCTTTCTTCAGCTCCCGGTTCGAATCTCCAGGGATTTGTTTTGGAGGACGGCTATGTACTGCCGCCGCCGCCGTCGGTTGGATTGCCTAACTCGGGTGTCTGGCGCGATCGTTCTACCTTAGTCATGAGTAAGGACGCTCACCTTCCCGACCGCTGTGTTAAGTGCAACGCGTTCACCAATGGCCGGCTGAGACGTAAGTTCGCGTGGCACCACCCCGCGATCTACATTCTCCTCTTAGTAGCCTGGCTCGTTTACCTGATCGTTGCGATGGTCGTTAAAAAGCGCGCCACCATTGATTTGGGTATTTGCGAGGAACATAGTGCGAAGCGTCGAACTTACATTTGGATAACCTGGTTGCTGGCCGTGGGTGGCATTGCCGGCTTCGTACTTGCTATAGCCGCGAATGATGGAACACCGGCGCTCATTGGTCTCCTGCTGCTGCTCACGGCACTTGTATTTGGGATAATTACGACCAGAGTGACTTACCCTTCAAAAATCGATGACCGGTTTGTTTGGCTGAAAGGCGTCAACGCTGAGTACCTCAATCAGCTTCCCCAGTGGCCGGGCTATTAGCCCGGCTCAGACGTTACCAGTTGCGTTCTCCGGCAAAGCCCGCGAAACTTCAAAAGCCCTCCGCTACTGTCGGGCTACTGCCCCGATCAGATCCCCTGCACTACATTTCCATTCCACTCTCGCGTAGAATTTCTGCGAAATGAACTCGCGACCACTGACTCATAGACTAATATTTCCTTTGCTTCCGATTCTGGCTTTCAGTGCCTTTTCTTATTCGCAGTCCGGGCGTCGCACGAGAGAAGTCAAACCTCCTGAGACGGTGCCGGAAGTGAAGGAACCTGCAGCAACACCCGCTGCGGTGGATGAGGCGCCTCCAGTCACTGCGGAGAGGAATCAGGATTATCGCTGTACTGACGACGGTACTCTCGCAAGGATTATCGACTCAGACGACAAAGAAGAGCTCGTCGTGTCTGCAAAGGACTCGGATGTGCGCGCGACCATATCGGCAAAGCCCAAGCCCTCTTACACCAGGGAAGCGCGGCGCAATGGCGTGCAGGGATTCGTAACCTTGAAAGTCCTGCTTTCGGCGCGCGGTAAGGTGGCGCGGGTTCGAGTCGTTAAAGGACTGCCAGCCGGACTCACCGAAAACGCGATACGGGCCGGCTGCAAGATAGAGTTCAAACCAGCCATGAAGGACGGACGGGCGGTATCTCAGTGGGTCACTGCCGAGTATGTCTTCCGCCTGGCCGACTCCTCAATCTTCACACCCTGAGTGATGCGAAAGCATTGACACCAATCAGGCCGCTTTGTAGAGTTTGCAACCGAAAGCGCGCCGTCTCCTCCTCCCGTGGTTAATGAAGCAGCGAGCTGCTTAACTGGTTCACTCTCAGGTTTGCCAAAACGGAACATCAAATGACAAAGCGCCCTGCTATTGTCCTCGCGATCGCCTTTTGTTTTCTCGGCGTCGTTTGCTCGAACGTTTCCGTGTCTGCCAAAGATAAGTGGACCAGCGTGCGTTCAAAAAACTTCCTGATGCTGGGTAACGCCAGCGAAAAAGAGATACGGCAAGTAGGCGTTCGGCTGGAACAATTTCGGGAAGTCTTTTCGCGTTTGTTCACCTCTTTCAAGTTTGACTCGCCGGTGCCGACGACCGTAATCGTTTTCAAAAACGATGAGTCGTATCGGCCGTTCAAGGTGAACGCGAATACCGCCGGCTATTTCCAACCGGGCCCTGAGGTGAATTACATCACTCTCGAACTAACCAGCGACGTGAACAGCGAACAGGATCCTTTTTCGATCATTCTCCATGAGTACACACACCTGTTGGTCAGAAACACCAGCGGCACCGTGCCGACCTGGTTCAATGAAGGGCTGGCCGAGTATTACAGTAACTTCAGCATCACCAGCGATCAGAAGGTCGTCGTAGGACGGCCTATAGCCAGCCATGTATATCTGCTGCGCGACAACAAGATGTTGCCGCTGCGGACTCTCTTTCAGATAGATCAAAAATCCGCTTACTACAACGAGCGCGATAAACAGAGCATCTTCTACGCTGAATCATGGGCGCTGGTGCACTACCTGATTCTCGGCAAGGATGGCCAACGTAGGCCGCAGTTGAGTAGGTTTGTGGATCTGATCTCGACCGGCACGCCGATGGAAAACGCTTTCCAGGAAGCCTTTGCCATGACCTTCGAGAGTATGGAGAAGGAGCTGCGAAACTATATCCAGCGCGATCGCTATCCGATTCTCAGTGGGAGTTTCCAGAGTAAGGTTGGATATGACAGCGCAATGCAAGCGTCGCCCATCACCGAGGCTGAAGCTCAGGCCTACCTCGGCGACCTGTTACTGAAAAGTGACCGCGCTGATGCCGAAGTCTATCTGCAAAAATCCCTGGCCCTCGATCCGGATTTGCCAATGGCCAATGCCTCCCTGGGTCTGTTGCGGATGCGCCAGGGCAAACATGAAGAAGCCCGCAAACGGCTGGAGCGCGCCGTCGCCGGCAGTTCTCAAAATTATCTCATTCACTACTACTACGCTTATGCGCTGAGCCAGGAAGGCCACCGCGACATGGAAACGGTGATGGGTATGGCGCCGGAGACCGCCGCTGTCATGCGCCGTGAATTGAAGCGAGCGATCGAACTCCGCCCTGATTTTCTCGAATCCTATAGCCTGTTGGCATTTGTGAATCTGGTGACTGAAAACGAAATCGACGACACGATGGAAACGCTCAAGCGAGTCCTTGCGAGTTCCCCTCACCGGCATGATCTCATGTTTATGCTGGCGCAATTTTACCTGCGCAAGGAAGATTTCAAAGCAGCGCGCCAACTAATCGACAAGATCATTACCAACGGCGATGAGGACGTGCGGCAGCGAGCGCAACGATTGCTCGCACAGCTTGTTTCGGTAGAAGAGGAACTCTCACGCATCGAGAAACTGAAGCAACTGGAGGCATCGCACCCGCGGACCGGCACCACGCCAGACGAATCCAGCGACACAACCTTACAGTCCATTGAGCACCCATTCGATCCAGCAGCTGCTCTGCGAGAATCACTCAGGAGGCCAGCCACCGGCGAAACGCACACACAAGGCTCGCTCACCCGAATCGATTGCGATGCAAAGGGTATTACTTTTGTGGTTAAAGTCGGCGATCGGCTACTCAAGCTAAATACAGAGACGTTTCAGAACGCAAATATTATGAGCTTCAGTGAAGATGCGGGCAGCGAGATTACCTGTGGGATACGTAAGACCCAAAACAACGTGGTCGTAGCCTATGTTCCTAAAACCGATCCGCGCGCGAAAATGGACGGCGTGCTGAAGTCTCTTGAGTTTGTGCCACCTGACTTCAAACTAAAACCGTAAAAGACAGGTGCAGCTGGCCTCCTTTCTCCTGCAATCCGTTTAGCAGGCCCTTCCGTATATTCTCCGAGTTCGCACAAATCAAGTTCTGAAAAGGAAGGTAATAAAACAGTGAAGAGATTAAGTCTCATGCTGCTGTTAGCAGCTGTCTCAATTGTAATAGCTAACGGAAGTGCTTCGGCGCAAATGCAAATGGGCCAGATGGATTCGATGAATCCGATGGTCGGTGGCGCAGCAATGCTTCGTTCGCGCGACATTGTTGACAACGCAGTTAATTCAGCCGACCACACCACGCTGGTGGCAGCGGTAAAGGCCGCCGGATTGGTTGAAACACTGAAAGGCGCCGGTCCCTTCACAGTGTTTGCGCCAACCAACGCGGCTTTTGACAAACTACCGGCGGGCACTGTGGACATGTTGGTCAAACCTGAGAACAAGGAAACGCTAACCAAGATCCTCACTTACCATGTACTGGCTGGAAAGTTTGACTCAAACGCAATTGCCAGTCGGATTCGCAAAGGTCACGGCACCGCGAAATTTAAGACAGTCAGCGGTGACACGTTGACGGCGTCGCTGAACGGCAACGATCTCATTCTTCGCGACGAGAAGGGCGGCACCTCGCGAGTGACGATCGGAAACGTGTATCAATCAAACGGAGTGATTCACGTGGTTGATTCAGTGTTGTTGCCAAAATAAATGAAAGGGAATAGGGGAAGGAGGAAAGGTAAATCCTTACCTTCTTTCCCTTTTTGCCTTTTCCCTCTGGCCCCTTCCCCTCCTACCCTTTCTTCTTTGCCCCTTTTGCCCCCCGTTCCCGGTTGACCACATCGTTCCTTTCCGAGCATGATCGAATAGCCGATCCTGTCGAAGGGAGTACCGCTTTGATTACCTGCCGCAAGATGACCGCACCCGATGTTGCCGACGCCTTTGAAATGCTCCGCGTGTTTCTCAGTGAAGACGAACACTATCTCGCCAGTAGCAAGGCGTATGGTGATCGGGGGTTTCAGGGACTCAACGATGCGCTTGACCTGTTTCTTGAGCAACCCGAATTGGGTTTTGTCTGGCTGGCTTACGATGAACACGGCGTGAGCGCGGTCTGCGTGGTTTGCTATGCAATCTCGACCTCGATGGGAGCAGTGGTGGCTAAGCTCGATGACGTCTCGGTGAAAGCAAACCGGCGCGGCGGCGGGATCGGGACCACGCTGCTGGAACAACTAAAAGAGCAGCTGAGAAAAGAGTCGGTAACCCGAATTGATGTGGGGGTACACCTCGAGAACCCGGAAGCGCGCAAGTTTTACGAACGGCTCGGCTTTGTGGCGTTAAATGAAGAGCGACTGGCTTGTGTGATCTAAAAGGGACAAGGGGGAAAGGGGGAAGGGGGTAAGGGTCAAGGTAGGAACATCAACAGATGTTTACCCTTTTACCCGTTACCCTTTTTCCCTTTGTTCTAGCGCGGCAGGTTTGCAATTTCCTCGAAGTACTTCGCAAACGCTACCATCCCGCCAGATGCTTGCTGCCAGTCAAAATTCTCATTAGGAGCATGGTAGCCGTGCTCGGGTAACGACAGCCCCAGAAACAGAACCGGACACTTTAGAACCTTTTCGATACTGGTCATCGCCCCAATGGTTCCGCCATCGCGCACAAAAACCGCGTCGCGTTTGAAAGCAAACTTCACGGCGCGCTTGAGAGCCTCCGGCAACGGGCCTTCAAGCACCGTGCGAAATGCCGGCGCCGCGGATTCAAATTGAATCTTCACATCTGGATTCAGTTCTTTTACCGCAGCCTTAAGTTGTTTCTTGATCTTTTCCGGATCCTGGCCGGGCACCAGCCGGAACGATGCCTTAACTTCCGCCCGTGGCGGCACAATCGACTTCACTCCCGGTCCCTGGTAACCACCGGTGACGCCGTGCACTTCGAACGTAGGCATACCCCAAATTCGTTTCATGACTTCGAGCGCATCCTCGGTGCGCATGAGTTTCAGATGGTGCGCCTTTTTGAATGCGCGCGCATTAAAGCCGCAGTTGGCCCAGTCGTTCAATTCCTGTTTCGAAGGCGGGATCATGTCGTCATAGAACCCCTTGATCTTGATCTTCCCGGCCTTGGGATCATAGAGATCACAAACAAGTCGCATCAATTCGGCGATTGGATTTCGCGAAGCGCCGCCCGTTTCGCCCGAGTGGGTATCAACTTCTCCGGTTTCAAGCTGCAACAGAAATCCAAGCAAGCCGCGCAAACCGGCAGAACTTGCCGGCCGGTTACGCGAAACCCAAACCGTATCCGAAACCACGACTGAATCCGTGCGCAGGCTCGACTTCGCTTTGGTAATAATCTTTTCGAAGTTTGGCGAGCCAATCTCTTCTTCAAACTCCCACAGGAAACGAATGTTGATTGGAACCCCCGCTTCCCGGGCGGCACAAGCGCCGAAGAGAGCCGCGAGCGCCGGGCCTTTGTCGTCGGTGGTGCCGCGGCCGAGATAAGTGTCGCCCTTCTTCGTCATTACGAAAGGCTCGTTGTCCCAGGGCTCAGTCTCCATTGACGCGGGTTGAACGTCCATGTGGTTGTATACGGTGACTGTGGGTAGGTTTTTGTCTGCGCCAAACACTCCATGAACGGTCGGATTTCCATTCTTAACTTCAAAGACTTCCACCTTGCCGCCAAACCGCTGCATTGTCTCCACCGTCAAATCAACGCCTTTTCGGATGTCTTCCGCATGCGACGGGTCACACGAGACTGTCGGCGTTTCCACGAAACGCTTCAGCAGCGTTTCATACTCGTCACGATGATTTTTGGCAAAGGAGAAGAGTTGATTTCGGTCAAGCGGGTGCGGCATTCGGGAGATCCTCCGGTTCGAATTGTTTTCAAAGCACTTCAGCGAAATACTGAGTGCACCTGACCATACGTGCTGGTTCTTATGACCTAAATGCCGTCGAGTCTTAGCTAAGGGACATCGGTGTCGACGCAGTTGGGTAAACTAACCTTAAGCCCCGATAAGGAGTCGTCGGAAATCCAGCAAACTCGCAAGCATTAATCGTTTTTCGCCTCTAGTGTAATCATGATGAGCGGGAAAAAGCCAAAGAGGCTGAGGAAATCTGGGATCGGGCGCGACTTGAGGGCAACGTTTTCGAAGCCTTGGCTCACTAACCGGAAGAATTGAGCGGTTTCTTTTTCGACGAATAAGGGGCGGATTTCCCAACAAACTTGATGAAACCGGGGCGCGCTACATTCCCGCTGCACCTCAGGATTAACCAGAATTCTGGATGCTTTTGAAACCGGTGCAAGAACAATTCCGAGCAGCGTTCCGTATTCAGTTGCTGTAGATGTTCAATTGATTCTCTGCGTTCGTGTTATTCTTACAGCCCCTTTTTCGCGGTTTGAAGAGGGCGCAATACGGTTTCGGGTCAGGAATTAGGGCTTTATTTAGGAGGCATTTGTGAGAACCAGATTTTACGTGGCCGGACTCATCATTCTTCTAGCAACATTTTCCTTCAGTATTTATTCACAACAGACGGGCGCTGCCCGCCGGCCCGCACCCAGCGCTGCCAACGCTCCTGCAGCCGCCGGCGCCAGGTCGGGCGCGAACTCCCGAGTGAGCAGCGCCGTCGTCAAGAGCGACGTCTCTGAAGCGCTTTCAGTGATCCAGGACAACTACATCGACGGTAAGAAGCTCGACTACAACACGATCTTCAAATCCTCGATTAGCGGTATGTTGAATGTGCTCGATCCACATTCAACCTATCTCGATGCTGCTGACTTCGCGGCGTTCAAAACCGAACAGCGTTCACAGTACTACGGTATCGGTGCGACCATTGGCGATCTGACCCAGGGCGATCAGGTGAACACATATATTCGTGCCACTTTTGAAGAAGCACCCGCCGCGCGCGCCGGTTTGCGTTTTGGTGACAAGATTGTGGCGGTTGATGGTCAGTCAATGAAGGGCAAGACTTTTCCCGAAGTGCGGAAATTCCTGCTTGGGGCACTGGGAACGGTGGTAAAGGTCACCGTCGAACACGCGGCGAGCGGGCAGACTGAAACGGTCACCATCACTCGCGACGCTGTTTCATTGCCATCGATTCCGCAGGCCTACATAGTGAGACCCGGCGTCGGTTATATCGCCATGACGGGCGGCTTCAATACAACGACTGCGGATGAGTTTCAGGACGCGCTGCAGAATCTTCATTCAAAAGGCATGAACACCCTGGTCCTGGATCTGCGCGGCAATCGCGGCGGTCTTTTGATCCAGGCAGTCCGCGTGGCAAACACGTTCCTGCAGCGCGGGCAGTTGATCGTTAAGCAGCAGGGCAGGGTAAGAGGCAGCGCCGAATCGTTTGCGGCTCTCAACGACAACCCTGATACGGTTCCGCTGGTCATTTTAGTAAACGGTGAAACTGCTTCGGCGGCCGAGATCGTTGCCGGCGCCCTGCAGGATCATGATCGCGCCTTCATCGTCGGCGAAAACAGTTTTGGTAAAGGACTGGTCCAACTTCCTTACCAGCTTGAATACGATTCAGCGTTGCTCTTGACCATTGCCAAGTATTACACGCCATCAGGTCGCCTGATTCAGCGTGACTATTCCAACGGCGATAACTACGACTACTACACCCGTGGCGGAGTTTTGAACGACAAAAACCCTTTGCCTGCTTTGCCGGCGGGACCGGAGAGTCATACCGATACCGGTCGGGCGGTGTACGGCGGTGGCGGTATTTCACCTGACGAGATCGCGAAACCGGCCCGAATTACACCTGCCGAGGCACGCCTCGCTAACTCAGTCTTCGCTTTTGCACTGGAGCTGGCAATGGGACGCGTAGCGGGTTTTGAAAACTACAAGGTGCAACCCAAGATTGAGTTTAACCACGATCTGCAGTCAACCGATTTTCCTGTTACTGACGCCCTCTTTAAGGAATTCAAACGTTTCGCAGGGGCTAAACCGCAGTACAAAGCGACCCCGGAGCAGTTGGAGCGTGCCCGTCCGTTTGTTGAGCGACAATTGCGCTTCGAGCTGGCAACAGCAGCTTACGGATCCCTGGCAGCGACGCAGGTATTTAATGAAAGCGATCCGCAATTGGCAAAAGGTCTCGACGCCATGCCGCGGGCTCGCGAACTCGCTTTGGCAGCAAGACGTGCGCGAGCGCGTTCTTAATTCAAGTTAGCTGTTCAGAAAGAGGCCGGACATCCATGGATGTTCGGCCTCTTTTTTCCTGGAAACAGATTTTCGCCCGCTCTCCAACCTCACTCAATCAGCAAAACTATCTTTCCAAAGCTCTCGTTTAATTCCATCCGGGCGTGAGCTTCGCGAATCTGTTCCAGTTTGTAAACCTGATCCAATACCGGCTTAACCCTGCCCTCGGCAAGCAGCGGCACCACCTGCTCCGCGAAAAGTCGCGTGGCCGCGGCTTTATCTTCGGCTGAGCGCGAACGCAGCACCGTGCCGGCAATTGTTAAGCGCTTGCTCATTACCGTGGCCAGATTCAAGCTTGCCTCAGCTCCAGAAGCCGTGCTCACTAATACCAGCCGCCCTTTTGCGGCCAGGACCTTCAGGTTCGCTTCGAGATACTTCGCACCTACCAAATCAATCACTACGTTGACGCCGCGTCCACCAGTCCAACGCGCAACCGCGTCAACCAACACGCTCGGGTCGTCGTTGACTACAACGGAAGCATCCAGTCCATACTGTTTCGCGCGATCAAGTTTGTCGGCGGTGCGCGATGTTCCAAACGCTCTGGCGCCAGCCACGCACGCTAGTTGAATTGCTGCGGTACCGACCCCCGAGCCTGCCGCGTGCACCAGCATCGTTTCGCCGAGACGCAAGTTCGCGCGCGTAAACAGCGCGTCGTGCGCGGTAATGAAAACTTCAGGGACGGCTGCCGCGCTGGCCCAATCAAGATTCGCAGGAACCTCCGCGAGATGATTCTCCGGTACCACAACGAATTCCGCCTGGGCACCGCCGGCGGTGATGCCGAACACTCGCTGGCCCCGTTGCCACTGGCGCACCTCAGCGCCAACTTCTTCAACCTCGCCGGCGAATTCCAAACCCGGAATGTCCTGGCTATAGCCTGGTGGTGCGGGATAGTGTCCCTGGCGTTGCAGAATATCGGCGCGGTTGAGTGCCGCGGCGCGTACTCTTACGCGAACGCGGTCAGCAGTGGGTAGCGGCGGATCATCAACCTCGAGAACGTCAAGCCCGTCAACGCCACCGTGTTTCGTGATAGTTACCGCTTTCATGTGATGAATGGTAAACGGTGAACGGTCAATGGCAAAACATTCGCGATGATGAATATCGCTAAGCTGCTGCCCTACTGCTCAGCGCCCACCGCTTAGGTCAATTGACCATTTGCGGTTGTCGGTTCAACATCGCTCATGACTTCGGAAACGCGACCCCTCATAATCGCCAATAGTGCCGCCGCTAAAGCTCGTCGGGCCTGGCCCATTGTTCTGCGCCATCTCGAAGCCGCAGGGGTGAATTTTGATTTCTACGAAACTACGAGACCGGGTGATGCGACCATTCGAACTCGCCAGGCGTTAAGAGATGGCGTAAAGACCGTCGCAGCTATCGGAGGCGATGGCACGCTCAGCGAGACTGCCGAAGGCTTTTTTGAGTTTAGTAAACAGCTGGAAGAAGTTCCCACCCCCATCAACGCCGAGGCGCGGCTGGCAATCCTTCCCGCCGGCACCGGCGACGACTTCGCTCGCAGCCAGATGGGTCAACGGGAGCCGCTCCGGAAGTGGATCGACATTCTTATTTCCCATTGTCTGAACCCAACCGAGCCCAAGGTGCGACAGGTGGATGTCCTCTACGGTCTCTGCGACGAATACCAAACGCCCTTCATTTGCGTGAACGCTTCCACCATGGGAATTGGCGGCGAGACGGCCAGCCGCGTTGCGGCCCAGGGAAATTTTCTGCGTAGATTTTCCGGTGAAGCCAGGTTTGCGGTTGCCGCGCTCGCGGCCCTGGCAGGCTGGCGCGAACGACGTGTGCGAGTTTCCGTAGACGATATTGAAGTGATCGAAGGCAACATGAACCTGGTGGGAGTCGCCAACGCTCTTTATGCTGGCGGGGGCATGATGCTTTCGCCGCAAGCGCAGATTGATGATGGGAAACTGGATGTCGTGACCGCGTCTGGCTTGAGCCGCGCGAACATCGTGCGCGAGCTTGCGCGGATTCATAAAGGCGGACACGTCAAGAACCCGAAGGTGCGTATTGTGCAGGGTGAAGGAGTCAGTATCGAAACTTTCTCAAAGGAAGATGCGATGCTGATTGAGGTAGATGGAAATGTGCGTGGAGTGACGCCAGTTGAGTTTCGGATGCTGCCACGCGCTTTGAAATTTGTTGTGGACTAAGTAGAAAAAATGAATGCTTGCTTGTCTAATTCACACCGTGACAACTTTCATAACACGACTCTCTCGGTGATGAGGTGGTTCTTCACTTTGCACCGGTTGGGAGTGTGCCAGGCGGCGGCCCACTCAGCAAAGTATTTTGGAGAGCGGTAATCAACCACCTACCTCTTTTTTTTGACAGGACTACGGTCGCCAATGCCGTT
>Ga0207689_10003759_pt1 | contig 13825 bp, 10 predicted proteins | sample KBSMisM52_FD_184312 | JGI IMG/M metagenome (GOLD analysis project Ga0207689, IMG submission 184312) | Miscanthus rhizosphere microbial communities from Kellogg Biological Station, Michigan, USA - KBS Miscanthus M5-2 (SPAdes) (version 2) | ecosystem: Host-associated > Plants > Roots >... | reverse complement strand
AGGTCCTGCTTCAACTCGGCGCCTCGGGTGTGCGGCAAGTGGTGGATGTGAGCACGCCCGCCGGATGGCAACGGCTTCGGCAGGTGCTGGGACAGCCGGCGAGTAGGGATTCTGCCCGGCTTCAGGCGCCGATTCTCGCGGCGTTGGGAGAGGTCCCTCCCGACACGCGCCTTTTCTTCGAGGCGCTCGTCCAATTCTCTCCGGAAGTAGTCACCGCGCGCGATCTGGCCGACCGCCTTCATGTGCGCTGTACCACCCTAATGTCGCGGTTCAATCGAGCCGGTCTCCCCTCTCCCAAAAGCTATCTGGCTGCGGTGCGGCTCCTCCACGCGAGCCTCTTGTTCGAGCGCCGGGGACTCACCGTCGCCGATGTGGCCTACCGTCTGGAGTTCAGCTCACCGCAGAGTTTCGCCCGGCATGTGCGGTCGCTCCTCGGGATGAACACTTCGGAACTCCGCCGCCGCTTTCCGTTCAGCGCCGCGCTTGATCGATTCGTCGATGTGATGATTGAGCCTTATCGGCGGGTACTGAGCAGCTTCCATCCGTTGGGAGCGGGAGGGTCCCGCTCGAAATAGCACTAGCGGAGGCCCAGGATTGTAGAAGTCGTGAGGGATACTACCTCGATGCCCTGTGCCTCGAGTGCCTTCAGGCCGCCTTCTTCCCGGTCGACCACGGTCAGTACGCCGAGCACCTCGCCGCCCTCTACCCGAACCCGGGTCACAGCCTGCTGGGCCGAGCCCCCAGTGGTGAGGACATCTTCGACGACGACCACCCGGTTTCCGGCGGCAAAGTTGCCTTCGATGCGTCGCCCGGTACCGTGTGCCTTCGCCTCCTTCCGGACACTGAAGGCTTGCACTGGAGGTGGTGACTGGACGCTGGCTGCCGCGATAGCGTAGGCGACAGGATCGGCCCCCATGGTGAGTCCGCCGATCGCATCCGGCGTCCAGCCCTTGGCTCGTATTGCCTGGAGCCCGACCCGGCCGATGAGCACGAGCCCTTGAGCCGACATGGTAGTGAGCCGCGCGTCCACGTAAAACGAGGACCGCCGCCCGGAGGCGAGCACAAAATCGCCGCGCCTGACCGAGCGTTCGAGCAGCAGCTGGTCAAGCGCGGCGAGTTCAGGATCTCTGGTCATCGGCCGAAGATGTTGCTCAGGAAGCCTCCCTTCTTCCCGGTCTCCTCCCGTACCGCCGTGCAAAAGCGCTGCGAGAACTCGTCAACGCTTTTACTTCGCTTGTTGAGGTCACGCTCGAGCCCGGACATCACGACCTGTTCGACGGCGGGAGAAAACTTGAGCCCCTTCACGGCCTGATTGAGAGGTTGCGGAGGCTGGGTCAGCAGCTGCTGAAACAGCTCTCGCGGAGAGCGTCCGGTGTAGGGCAGGGTGCCGGTCAGGAGATAATAAGCGATGGTGGCGAGACTGTAGACGTCCGCCTGCTGATTCACCAGCTCGCCAGAGAGCGCTTCCGGAGCGACGTATTGCAGCGTACCGACGAAGAATCCGGTCCGGGTCAGTCGTTCTTCGGGTTTCAGGTCCTGATCCCGCGCAATCCCGAAGTCGAGCAGCATCGCTCGCTGGGTCGACGGGTTGTACATGATGTTGGCGGGCTTGAGATCGCGATGAATGATGCCGAGGGCGTGCGCGGCGGTGAGTGCCGCGCCTATCTGCTCGACGATGGTGGCGACCAGGGTCGGTACCAGGCGGCCCGAGCGAAGGGCGAATTTCTCCAGCGGCTCGCCGTCCATCCATTCGAGCGCGAGATAGTACATCCCGTCCGTCTCGCCGAATTCGTAGGTCTTCACAACGTTCGGGTGTTGCACCCGGGTCCCGAACTCGGCTTCGCGGAGGAATCGTTTGACGGCGACGGGGTCCTGCCCCAGGCGATTGCGCAGGACCTTGAGGGCCGCCAGCCCGCGCTCAGGATGCTCGGCACGGTAAACGGCGGCGGTACCGCCCTCGCCGACGTGTTGGAGGAGGCGGTACCCCGCTACGGTTCGGCCGACGAGGTTCTCTTGGCTCATGAGATCGCGAGCAAAATTACCCCGGCGTCGGAACCCGAGCAAGCACACTGCTTGACGCTGTCGACGACGAACAGGTAAGCTAGGTCAATGAAAGTCTCTCTCGGCCCGCCACTTGCCGTCGCCCTCCTCTCGCTCGGGTGCGGAAGCTGGCAACGGGAAGGCAGCTCAACCCCTCCGGACCGCGGCGAAACCCTCACCCAGATTCTGGATGTCCAGGCGGCCTTCAAGCGAATCGGCCGCCTTACCGCCGGGAGCCCGCTGCCATTCGTGGCGTCGGTCTCGTTTCTGGGCGGCGTGGGAGACACGACGGTCGCCATTATCGGCATCTCGCTCTCCAATCGCTCGTTCGGATTTCAGAGGGATGGCAACGACTTCGTGGCGCACTACCGGGTCGATCTGACCGCTCAGGCCCAGGGCCGGCCTCCCGTGACACTCGGAAAGGATCAGACGGTTCGGGTCCCGAGTTTCGATGAAACCCAGCGAGTCGATGAGAGCATCCTGTTCCAGGATGCCCTCCTGCTCCCTGCGGGTCCCCATCATTTCGCGGTCGCGATTCGCGATAGGGATTCCCAGAATTCGACTCACGCGGAGGGCGACTTCGACGTGCCCGCGTTTCCTCCGGGAAGCGTCTCGGCGCCGATCCTGACCTACCGCGCCAAGGGAAGGGTTTCGCGCAGCGACCCCATCGGCATCCTGGTCAATCCGCGAGGCGCGCTCAGCTACGGCGGGGACACGGCGCTGGCCTACGTCGAGGCCTACAGTCGCCCCGGTCCTGACACCATCCCATTCATCCTGGTGGACGTAGACGACAGCGTCATCGCTCAGGAAAGATTTCCCGTCGTCGGAGGTCGTCCGGTCGAATCGTTCGTCTATCGCTTCTCGCCGGAGGAGGCTCCGCTGGGCGAGCTGAAGCTCATCGTGGGGAAGGGGGCCGATGAGAAGCGGAGCAGTGCTCTGGTTGCCTTCTCGGGGGCCTGGGTCACCAGCAACTACGAGGACATGGTCGGCCTGCTGCGCTATTTCCCAGCCTCCGACTACCTCGACTCCTTGCGGGACGCTACGCCGGAGAACCGGTCGGAGCGCTGGCGTGCCTTCTACCACGGCACCGATCCCAACCCGGCGACGCCGACCAATGAAATGCTGGACCAGTACTTCGCCCGTGTCGCGCTGGCCAACCAACGGTTCACCGACGAAGGGGTCGCCGGGTGGCGCACCGACCGAGGAGAAGTGCTGATCCGCATCGGGGAGCCGGATGAGGTTTTCGACGCGAGTCCCCTGAGTGAGGGCCGGATCATCCGCTGGGGCTATACCCAGTACCAGCTTACGCTCTTCTTCAGCGACGACACCGGGTTCGGCCGCTTCAAGCTGACCCAGGCCTCCCGTGCCGACTTCGAACGCATAGCTGCCAGATTAAGCCGCGAGGCGGGCTGAGGCGATTAAGTTTCCGCCTCCATGCGGCACGATCCTCCCCATTTTTACCTGATCGACGGCTACGCCCTCATCTACCGAGCGTTCTACGCCCTGATCGCGCGTCCGCTGCGCACCACGAAGGGCGAGAATACCTCTGCAGCTTTGGGCGTCGTCAATTTCCTGCTGAAACTGCGGGAGAAGTACCAGCCGGATTACCTGGCGTGGATCCACGACGCCGGCGATTCCTTCCGCACCGCGCTGTACTCCGAATACAAGTCCACCCGCGAGAAGCTCGATACCGAGCTTCAGGTCGACTTTGACCGCTCGGTAGAGCGGATCAAGCAGCTGCTCGCCGCCTTCCGCATTCCCTTGGTAGCGCTCGACGGGTATGAAGCGGACGACGTGATCGGATCGCTCGCGGTGAAAGGTGTGGAGCGGGGCTGGCAGGTGGTCATCGTCTCGGGAGACAAGGATTTCTATCAGCTCATCGGTCCCGGCGTCGCATTGCTCAATCCCGGTCGTGGTGGCAGCGCCGGAGTCGAGGAGCACTGGGTGGACGAGTCGAACGCCGCAGAACGACTCGGCGTGGGACCGGGGCAGGTAACGGACTATCTCGCGCTGGTGGGAGATTCGTCTGACAACGTGCCGGGAGTGAAGGGGATCGGCGGGAAGGGCGCCGTCGAGCTGCTGCAGCAGTTCGGCGACCTCGAATCCTTGCTCGGCCGCGCGGAAGAGGTGAAGAACAAGCGGGCTCGCGAGGCCCTGATCGCCCACGCAGACGACGCTCGCCTTTCCAGGGAACTGGTCACCATCAAGCGCGATGTGCCGGTGGCGCTGGATCCCGCCGGCTTCGAAGAGTGCGAACCCGATGTTCCGGCTCTGCTCAAGATTTTCAGCGAGCTCGAATTCTACTCCTTGGTGCGGAAATACGAGGTCACGGCACGCCCTGTGGAACAGTCCGCCGGGACAGCCATGGAGGTTCCAGCGGCCCAGGGGACTCCGGCTCGTGTCGTCTCCGATCCTTCGGAGTTGCCCCAAGTAGTTGCCCGCCTTCGCGCCGCACCCCTGGTAGCCCTGAGCGCCAGGACCTCCGGTGGTGATCCACGCGATTCCACGCTGATCGGGCTGTCACTCGCCGCCGGCCCTTCCGAACATTGGTACCTCTCCTTCGGACATCGGCCGGAAGATGGTGAGCTCGCGGCACCGGCGGCCGTTCCCAATCTACCGCCACTGGACAGTCCGGCCCTGGCTTCAGTCGCAGCGGTACTCGCCGATCCCTCGGTGCCCAAGGCAGGTCATAACATCAAGTACGACTGGCAGGTCCTTCGTCGAGCGGGGGTCGAGCTCGCCGGAGTAACCTTCGATTCGATGCTGGCGAGCTTTGTCCTGGACCCTGGCCGGCGCACCCACGCGATCGACAACCTCTCCTTCGAGCACCTGAGCCGTCAGTTGCCCCAGCTCGAGGCGCCGGCGAGGGGCAGGCCGCCCAGGCCCGTGGCCGAGTTCTCCCAGATGGCCGTCGCCAATGTCTCCTGTGCACAATGCCTTGCGGTGCTCGGGCTCCACGGGTGGTTCACACCCCAGCTCGATCAGCTCAAGCTCACCGGGCTCCTCACCGAGATCGAACTGCCGCTGGTCCCGGTGCTGGCCGATATGGAATGGACCGGCATCGCGATCGACCGGGAGTTGTTCCGCCGGCTGAGCTCCGAGTTGACGCAGGAACTCGCGGCGCTCGAGCGGGATATCGCGCAGCAGTCCGCGTCGGACCTGAATCTCAATTCGCCGAAGCAGCTGGCGGTGCTGCTGTTCGACAAGCTTCAGCTGCCGATCCTCAAGAAAACCAAGACCGGACCGTCCACCGACGCCGACGTGCTGGAGCAGCTAGCCGCGTTGGGTCATGAGGTTCCTCGCCTGATCCTCGAGTACCGGGAACTCCAGAAGCTCAAGTCCACCTATGTGGACGTGCTGCCCGAGCGGGTGAACCGTGTCACCGGACGGATCCACACCAGTTTCAACCAGACCGGAGCGGCCACCGGCCGGCTCAGCTCGTCCGATCCGAATCTGCAGAACATTCCAGTCCGCACGGCGCGGGGCGAGGTGATCCGTCGCGGTTTTGTGCCCGGACCGGGTCGCAGGCTGGTTGTGGCGGATTATTCCCAGATCGAGCTTCGGTTGCTGGCGGATCTTTCCGAAGACCCCGTCCTCATTCAGGCCTTCCAGGACGGCGGTGATATCCACCGGCAGACTGCGTCGCTGCTCTTCGGAGTCACGGCAGACCAGGTCACCTCCGAAATGCGGGCTCGGGCCAAGACGATCAACTTCGGCACGATCTATGGACAGGGCGCCTTCGCCCTGAGTCGAATGCTGGGGATCGCCCTCGAGGAAGCGAAGGCATTCATCGCCCAGTACTTCGAGCGCTTTGCCGGAGTGAGAGCCTATCTCGATCGGCAGGTGCGGATCGCCCGGGATACCGGCTACGTCGAAACCAAGTTCGGCCGGCGGCGCTACATCACCGAAATTCACGACAAGAACTTCAACCTTCGAGCCTTCGCCGAACGCACCGCGCAGAACACCCCCTTGCAGGGGTCCGCGGCTGATCTCATCAAGATCGCGATGGTGCGGATTCACCGGGCGCTGCAGGGTGAGCATCCCGGGGCGAAGCTCCTGCTTCAGGTGCACGACGAACTGGTTGCCGAGGCGCCGATTGCCGAGGCGGAAGCAGTGAAGGATCTCATGCGGCGGCACATGGAGGGCGCCGCCGAGTTGAAAGTACCGCTGGTCGTTGATGTGGGGATTGGGGAGAACTGGCTGGACGCGAAGAAGTAATCCCGCTCTAAATCCTGGACCGCCTTCCCGACTCCCGTCTCCCTTCTCCTCGCTCCCGTTTTTTCTGCCCTCCGGGCCACCAGTTCCATTCGCCCGCCAGGTGCATGATCGCTGGAACCAGCACCATCCGGATGATCGTCGCGTCGAGCAGCACCGCAACCGCCAGCCCAAAGCCGAGGAACTGCATCGCCAGCACTCGGGCAAAGGCGAAGACCCCGAAGACCAGGATCATAATCAATGCCGCCGAAGTGATGGTGGACGCCGTCGCGGAGAGTCCCTCCTCGGTTGCCTGATCGTTCTTCCCGCTGCGGTCGAAGGCCTCTTTCACCCTGGCCAGCAGGAAGACTTCGTAGTCCATGCTGAGTCCGAACACCACCGCGAATACCAGCACCGGTATCACCACGAAGATGGCCGAGGTGGGGCCGTCCAGCCCTAACAGCTTTCCGCCAACCCCGTACTGGAACACGAGCGTGATTAGCCCGAACGTCGCACTCACCGAGAGAGTGTTCATGATCACGGCCTTGATCGGTACCAGCACGGACTTGAAGGCAATGGCGAGCATGACTCCGGTGCAGGCGAGAATCAGGAACACCAGCATCGGGAACTGAGCCAGCATCAGATCCTGCAGATCCAGGTTCGACGCGGTGTATCCGCCCACCAGGATCTTCGCCCCCTTGAGTTGCTTGGGTGGGGAGTGGGCCAGGGCGCGAGCTCGTCGCGAAGCATCCATGCCGGAAGGGAGCGAGGTGGTGTCGCTCAGGATCGCGTCGATGAGAGCGACCTTGCCATCCGTGCTCAAATAGGCATCCAGCAGGCCCGGATACTTCTCGCGGGCGGCGGGGAGGTCGCTGTAGAGGAGGGAGTACTGCAGGATGGAGGTCCCGGGTTCCAGGTCCACGATGCTTCGGACCTGACGGATCCGTGGATCGGCCCGCAGCGAATCGGACAGGGCGCGTAGTCCACGCAGACTCGTGGCGTTCACCGCCGTCTGCCCGGCCGGCGCTTCAACCACAATTCGCACCGGCAGAATCATGTTGGAAACGCCCATGGCTTCGAGGGCTTTGACCCCCTGTCCGGCTTCAGTCTGATCGGGCCACCAGTTGCGCGCCGGCAAGCCGATGCGGATCCAGAAGACCGGCGCCGTGAGGAGCGCGATGGATGCTCCGCCGATTGCCAGCGCGCGCCGCGGATGCCGACTCAGGCTGCGCGCCCAGCGCTCCCACGCCGTCGGTGCGTGATACCAGGTGAGTCGTCGGGCGAGCCAACGGGGGCGGTCGATCTGGCGGCCCAGCACCGCGAGGAGCGCCGGCAGGAGAGTGGTCGAAAGGGCTACCGCCACCGCCACGACGACCAGGCCGCCGAGGCCCACGCTTTGGGTCTCCACCAGCGGTGTCAGGAGTAACGCGGCGAAGCCGACAACCACCGTAAGCCCTGAAGTGAGCACCGCTACACCAGCCGTGCTGAGCGCCCGCAGCGCCGCCTCGCGCCGACGCAAGCCTCGGTTCAGCTCCTCGCGAAAGCGGGTGACGATGAGTAGCGAGTAGTCGATCCCCACGCCCAATCCCAGCATCGTGGTCATGTTGAGCACGAAGACCGACATCGGGGTAAAGGTCGCAAGAACCGAAATGATCGCGAGTGTGATCCAGATCGCGAGGAATCCCACGATCAGCGGCAGGACCGCAGCCACCAGCGCACCGAATGCCAGCAGCAGAATCCCTGCGGTCAGCGGAAGCAGCCGGATTTCGCCCCTTCGGCTGTCGCTGGCGGCGATGTTACGGATATCGAGATCCAGCGGGGACCGGCCGGTAACCCGCACCCGATAGGTGTTTGGATCGAGCCTGAGATCGGCCAGGGTTTCTGAAACCGTCTTGCGAACCGGCGGCACCATTCGTGCGACGCTATCGCCCTTGGCCGACACCAGTCCCAGCAGGAGGACCGTCGCCTTGCCGTCCTTGCTCACGAACGTCGAATCACCGGTGGAGCGGAATGAGACCACGCCGGTCACGAAGCGGCGCCGCTCAAATCGGGCGATAAGGGAATCGAGCAACTCGCGAGGCAGACCGCTGTCGAATCGCTCGGGAGCTTCGAGCGTTACCGCGAAGAAATCGTTGAGCGGTTTGTTGAACCGGGTCCGCAGAATCTCGTCCACCCGGGATGCCTCGGTCGGCGCGCGGCTCCCTCCCCGGGTATTGAGGACCTCCACTACGTGTGGAGCGCGGGCCGCCGCCAGGTATCCGATCACCGCCCAGGCGACGATGACCGCCCAGCGCCAGCGGATGAGGTTTCTTGCGAAGAACTTGGTCACGAAGGTGGGATCTCCACGGCGAAATCTTAGGCGCCGCTGGAGAGCCACGCTAGCCGTAGCGGGCGGGAACCCGTTCCCACAATATTTCCTGCACTAATGCCACGCATCGTGCTGGTCATGCTGGTCCTTACGCTGGTCGCTCTTGTGGTGGTCGACAAGGCGGGGGATTTTCTGCGTTCCGCTCCCGCTCCGTCCACGAGTGCCCAGGCGGGCACCCGGCTTGCCGCCGCCCCCCTCGCCATGGCCCGGCCAACCGACACCACGTCAGCCGATGCTCCAGTTATTTCTCCCCTGGACCGCTTGGCGCGACTCGCGGTACGCCAGAGAATCCGTGGCGAGGCGGATCGAGTCTACCTCGATTCGTTGTTGGCCACGACCGACTCGGTCGTTCGCCGCTGGGGAAATGGCAGCGGGGGCGCGACGCTCGGCGTCGCCATCGTTTCCGGTGGTCCCCCCGGCTACCAGCCCGCAATGGCCGGATATGTCCGGGAAGCTTTGGAGGCCTGGGACCTGCGCCGGCTCGGCCTCCGGTGGACCGAAGTGCAGGACACCGCAGGCGCGGCGATCTCGGTGCGCTGGATCGATCGCTTCCAGATTGATCGGGCCGGACAGACCGACCTCACCTGGGACCGCAGCGGGCGAATTCACCGCGCCGTCATCGTTCTCGCCGTCCACGATACCGCGGGAAACGAACTGCCTCCGGTCGCCATGCGTGCTGTCGCCCTGCACGAAGTGGGACACGCTCTCGGCCTGCCTCACTCGGCGGAAACCACCGACATCATGCATCCCGGAGCGATGGCTCCCCGTGCCTCTGACCGCGACAACCGGACCCTTGAGCTGCTCTATGAACTTCCTCCGGGGTCGGTACGGGATTCGGAGCACGTCGCGCAGAAAGACTCGCTCACCCCGTCTCCATGAAGCGGCTCTGGCACGGCACCATCCCACTAGGACTTCTCTCGCTCAGCCTCCTCGCCTACTTCCCTCGACCCTCGCCTCACCTTCCGCCACCGGCCGCGCAATTCGCTCCGCTGGATGAGATCGTTGAAGCCGGCATCACGCGGGGCATCTATCCTGGCGCAGTTGTCATCGTGGGCCGTCGGGGATCGGTACTCTACAGCCGAGGATACGGACACTTCACGTGGGACGCGAAATCCCCGGTTCCCTCACCCGACTCCACGATCTGGGACCTCGCTTCGCTCACCAAGGTCACGGCCACCACTCCATCGGTGATGCGGCTGGTGGAGCAGGGGAAGGTTGATCTGGACCGGCCGGTCGACACGTACCTGCCTCGCTTCACTGGGGGCAGGAAGGGCGAGGTGACGGTCCGCATGCTGCTGGACCACACCAGCGGCCTGCGGAGTTATCTCCAGTTCTTTCGTCTGGCGCCAACTCGGGACAGTGCCATCGCGCTGCTCTACGCCGAACCGCTGCAGCGTCCGCCCGGGAAGAGTGCAGAGTACAGCGACCTCAACTTTCTCCTCCTGGGTCTGTTAGTGGATCGGGTTGGGGGAGAGCCGCTTGATCGGTTCGCAGCTCGAGAAGTCTTTGCTCCAGCGGGGATGTCGCGGACGATGTTCACGCCTCCCCGCTCGCTCTACGAATCGGTGGTACCCACCGGGGTCTGGCATGGCCATCCCTCGCGGGGGGTCGTGAACGACCAGAACGCGGTACGGTTTGGCGAGGTCGCCGGCCACGCAGGGGCCTTCTCGACTGGGACGGACCTGGCCCGCTACGCCCGGCTCTGGCTCTCCGAAGGAACGGTGGGTGACCGCCGTGTCTTCGAAGCGGCCACGATGCGACGGTTTCTCCAGCCGACCGCCTCGAGCGGAAACCGGCTCCTCGGATGGGAGCGGCGGGATCCTCCAGGAAAAGACCCGGTCGCGGCAGGCACACTCTTCACCGATTCCACATACGGCCACACCGGCTGGACCGGGACCGAATTGTGGCTTGATCCCGTCCGGGACGTGTTTCTGATCTTTCTCACCAATCGGGCCTACGATCCACACGTGGGTCGCTCGATCTCCGAGCTCCGAGCGGTTCGCGCCCGTCTCGCCGACGCCACGGTGCGAGCCGTCCCTGGCGCCTGCTCCGATCGAATTCAGCCCTCTTGCTGAGCCCGGTTGACGCTCTCCCGTCGGGACCGGTAGCTTCCTCGTCAGGAGGATTGCTGATGATCAATGCAGAGATTGTCCGGAAGGCGCTTCGCGGCGTCAAGGATCCGGAGCTGAACCTCAACATCATCGACATCGGGCTGGTCTACGACATTACGGTCAGCGATGAGGGCGACGTGCACGTGAACATGACCCTCACCTCACCTGGCTGTCCCTCGGGCCCCGAAATTGTGGGTGACGTGAAGCGGACGGTGGAAGATCTCGAGGGAGTTCGCTCGGCGGAGGTCGAAATCGTCTGGGAACCCTACTGGACGCCCGAGAAGATGGATCCCCGGCTGCGGACCTTACTTGGAGGGTGAACAGCCAAACCTCATGAAGTAGCCTTGGACGCTTCGATCAACTCCTTTCCCAGCACCTCCCTTTGCCAGCGTCGCATGTCAGGAATCGCCTCCAGCTCCTCCGGCCGGTGGGGATTCTGATTCGCTATCGCCTCGAGCAGGCCATTCGCGCCTAACACACCCGGCGCCAGATCCAGTCGCAGCGCGATCGCGTTGCGCGCGGCCTTGAGCCTTTCGAGCCGGGCGTCCCGTTCCGGGTCGGGCGGTGGTCTCCGGCTTCGCTCGAACACAGGAATCGAACTCTGCGGTGCCGCGAGCCCGTTTTCCACCGCGCCGAGCATCCCTTCTCCCCAGCGGCGCACCAGATCAGGGGACAGGCGTGCCGCTTCCTGAAGGGCAGCGGGCGTGCGCGGTTGGGCCTTTGCTAGTGCCAGCAGCGTGTCGTTGTGAACGATCCGGAATGGTGCGCGATCCAGCTGCGCGGCGATACGCTCACGCCATTCGAACAAGGCGCGAAGAACGGCAAGTTGCCGTCCCTTCAGTGTACGGGCGCCTTTCATCCGCAGATAGGCCTCCTCCGGAGGTCCTCCCGCGTTCCAGCGTACTCCTTCCAGCAGCTCGAACTCCTCCTTTGCCCAGCTCCAGCGCTCGGCGGCGACCAGTCGCTCCTTCAGCAAATCACGCAGGACCGGGAGGAATCGGGTATCGTCCGCGGCGTACTGGAGCATGCCGGGCTTGAGCGGACGGACCGACCAGTCGGCGCGCTGGAAACGCTTGTCCAGCTTCACGCCGACATGTTTCTCGAGCAGTGCGGCGAGTCCGATCCCTGGCTCGTTCAGCAGTTGTGCCGCGATTCTCGTGTCGAACAGATTGACCGCATGGAACCCGTAGTCCCGATCCAGAATGCGCAGGTCGTAGTCGGCGTCGTGGAAAATGATCTCGATCGCGGGGTTGCTCAGTAACGTTCCCAAGCCGCTCAATTCGTGAACCGCGAGAGGATCGACCACTGCCGTCTCCTCTCGGGAGGAGAGCTGGATAAGGTAGATCCGGTCCTTGTGGCGGTGGAAGCTCGCGGCCTCGGTATCAACCGCAAGCAGAGGCGCTTCCTGGAATCGTCTAGTCAGCGCGTCGAAGGCCTGCCCCGTAAGAATGTGGTTAATGGCCGGAGCCTTGTTGCCGGTGTCGCTCACGTGTGGGCCCACACCGCGGGTGGGACGTCTCGCACTCGCTGCAGGTCGAGCATCAGGGGATGGGCCTCATGGAGTGAACCCGGTGAGAGATTGCCGATAGCAAATCGCCGGGTGAAGATTGGGCGCATCACCATCATTCTGCAATTGGAGACGCGGTCGCCCGTGTCGCTCTCAGTCAATACGTCACTCTCATGCTTCCTCTAGAGAAGCGCCTCGGGGTTGCGATCCCCCGCGTTGCGCTGGGGCGGTTCCCTACCCCGGTCGAGACTCATCCCGAGCTCGCTCGCGAACTGGGATTCGCCTCGCTCTCGATAAAGCGTGAAGACAAGAGTGCCCGGGACGGCCCAGGGGGGAACAAACTTCGGGCCCTCGAATGGATCCTTCCCGGTGCCGGGTCCTGGATCGTATCGATGGGCGGCTACGGATCGACCTATGTCGCCGCGCTCTCCTTCTACGCCCAGCGCCGGAAGCAGCACGTGGCGGTTGGCCTCTTTCCTCAGCCCTGGGTCGGAAGTGTTCCGGGTACCCTCGCCGCGACCGAAAGTCGGGCGCGGGTATTTCTTGCCGATGCAAAGTGGAAATTGCCGTTCGCGGTAATCCGGGCCTGGCGACACGCGTCCCGCTTCGGACGGCCGACCTGGGTACCGGCGGGCGGTGCCAATCCTCTGGGGGTGCTCGGCGGAGTAAACGCGGCTCTGGAATTCTGGGAGCAGGTGGGAGCGGGCCAGATCGCGAAACCCGACGTGATCGTCGCCCCCCTGGGCAGCGGTGGAACTATCGCGGGGCTGGTCCTCGGCTCCTGGATAGCCGGTCAAGACGTGACCCTTTGCGGGGTTCGGGTCGCGGACCCTATCGTGGCGAATCCCTGGCAGGTCCGCAGATTGGTGGCCGGCACAAGAAGGTTGCTGAGAAACGCGGGCCTCGAGGTGCGTCTCGACGTCGTTCACTTCGTGGCTCCGCAGCCGATCGACGATCAGGTCGTAGGTCGCGGTGCCGGACAGCGGCCACGGGTTGAGGGCGCGGTCCTTGAGCAGCCGGGATGGCAAACCGCGCGCGATGCGCTTGGTCTCGCCGTCGCGCGGCGCTTCGGGCCCAGCCTTCATCAATTTGACCATCACAATTATTATCTATACCGTCACAAACTTCAATGGCCCCGGGATTAATTGCTGAATTATTATCATTACAATCAGTATTATTTATTACATAACCATCGGGCGGAAAATAATAAGAGGTTATAACGGAATTATTTCCAAAACCATCTCCATCCAAATCACGAAAGTAGGTATGTTGTTCTGTTAGCAAACGTAGTAGGGCAAACTGGTTTATACCGTTTACCTGTGAAACGCCCGTTACCAATATCTGTCCGCCAGGTAAGCCAACTACATTGGCGGCTAAATCAGCACTATTGTTAAAATCAATGCTCATATTGCCGGAATTATTAAAACTATTATCGACGGTACCATTAATATTTAGTCGGATAATGCCGAAATCATTTGTTGAGCCAGAAACTTGTCCTACAAGCAAAAGTTTTCCATCTTGTTGGAATGCGGATGCATAACATGCGCTGTTATTATTGTTTATTGTAAGAGAAATTTTACCTGTAGCGTTAAATGTATTATCAAG
>Ga0207689_10003758_pt1 | contig 13827 bp, 12 predicted proteins | sample KBSMisM52_FD_184312 | JGI IMG/M metagenome (GOLD analysis project Ga0207689, IMG submission 184312) | Miscanthus rhizosphere microbial communities from Kellogg Biological Station, Michigan, USA - KBS Miscanthus M5-2 (SPAdes) (version 2) | ecosystem: Host-associated > Plants > Roots >... | reverse complement strand
CACCAAGATGATGCTGACGCCCTTGCGGCCCGCGCGGCCGGTGCGGCCGGAGCGATGCTGCATGACTTCCGGATCGTTCGGAATATCGGCGTGAATGACGAGATCGAGGTTCGGCAGGTCGATGCCGCGCGCGGCGACGTCGGTCGCCACGCAGACTCGGGCACGCCCATCCCGCAGCGCCTGCAGCGCCTGGGTTCGCTCGTTCTGGGTCAGTTCGCCGGACAGCGCGACTACGGAGAAGCCGCGCTCCAGCAGCGTCGCCTGCAGATGTCGAACGGCTTCCCGCGTGTTGCAAAACACCAGTGCGCTCGGCGATTCGTAGAATCGCAGAATATTGACGACGGCGTGCTCGACATCGCCGGCGGCAATCCGGATCGCGCGGTATTCGATGTCGGCATGGCCGCCCTCGTCGCCCGCGACTTCGACGCGAAAGGCCTGTTGCTGATATTCCTTCGCCAGCGCCACGATGCCACGCGGCAACGTCGCCGAAAACAGCAGCGTGCGGCGTTCGTCCGGCGTGGCCTCAAGGATGAATTCCATGTCCTCGCGAAAACCGAGATCGAGCATCTCGTCGGCCTCGTCGAGCACGATCGCCTTCAGTTCCGAAACATCGAGCCGGCCGCGCCGCAGATGGTCGCAGAGCCGCCCGGGCGTGCCGACCACGATGTGGGCGCCCGCGGCGAGCTCACGCTGCTCGCGGCGCGGATCCATGCCGCCGACACAGGAAACCACGCGCGCATCGGCATGCTGATAGAGCCAGGCGAGTTCGCGATGCACCTGAAGCGCCAGTTCGCGCGTCGGCGCGACGATCAGCGCCAGCGGGGCGGCGGCGCGCTCGAACCGCTCGGCGCCATCAAGCAGGTTGTTTGCAACCGCCAGGCCATAGGCAACCGTCTTGCCGGAGCCGGTCTGCGCCGAAACCAGCAGGTCGCGGCCAGCCGCGTCGTCGGCCAGGACGGCGGTCTGGACCGGCGTCAGCCGATCGTAATTGCGTTCCGCCAGGGCTCGGGCGAGCGGCGGAGAAGTGAGCAGAAATGTCACGAGATGTCAGACCCTGGTTGGCTTGATCAGCCGGAATGGTGAATATCGCCCCGAACCGAAATGGCTCGAAACTGCGCAACTAACGACGCGCAGCGGCACGGCCTGACGGAATTGAATGAGGTGGGCACGCTTTAGGCGAAAACCAGCCGCTGCGCCATCCATTCTTTGCAGGTCAGCCGATCACTTCTACATTATGGTTTCAGGGCATTTTCAGGGAGCCGGAGACCGTGACCGCGTTCAAGACCATTCGCGCCAGGGCCGAGAAGCGCAAAGGCGGCCCCAAGGCGCTCGCCAAGCTGTTGCCGACCAGGCCCGACCCGAAGACGCTTGCCAAACTCGGTGACGACCGGATTCTCGCCGAAATGACCAGGCGGGCATTCTCGGCGGGGTTTGCCTGGAGCGTGATCGAGAGCAAATGGCCGGGCTTCGAGAAGGCGTTTCTCGGCTTCAAGCCAGGCCCGCTGTCGCTGAAGCCAGACGAGTTCTGGGACGACCTGATGAAGGACACGCGCATCGTGCGCAACGGCGCCAAGATCATGTCGGTGCGCGCCAATGCCAGCTTCGTCCGGGACATCGCCCGGGAGCACGGCAGCTTCGGCAAGTTCCTCGCGAACTGGCCCTCGTCCGACGAGGCCGGGCTGCTCGAACTGCTGTCCAAGCGCGGCAGCCGGCTCGGCGGCAATACCGGACAGATGATGCTGCGCTTCCTCGGCTGGGACGGGTTCGTCACCTCTGGGGATGTCGTGCTGTGCCTGCGCGATGCCGGGCTCGACATCGCGGAAACGGTGACTTCGAAGCGCGATCTCGCCAAGGTGCAGGCGCAGTTCAACGCATGGGCCGAGGAGACCGGGCTTTCCTATGTGCAGCTCTCGCGGATCTGTGCGCTGTCGATCGGCGAGAATTATGCGGCGGAAAAACTTGAGAGCATGATGGGCGGCGACGAATGATGGGTACACGCTTCCGCCTTCGCTCTTTGAGCTACGGCGTGACAAGTCCACCCGACCCACCCGGCGGGATTCGCCGGCTTGGAATCAGATGACGAAAAATCCGTGGCTTGCGTCGCGGCGGAGCTGTTCGACGAGACCGTACTCCCAGTCGAGATAGGCCTGCATCGCGCTTTCCTTGATATCGGTGCCCTCATAGGGACGACGATAGCGATGTGACGGATCGGGCTTTGGAATCACAAGCGGCGGGCCGAACTCGAGCGCGCCGTCATAGCCGCCTTCGAGCACATAGGTTTCCCATCCCATCTGCGCGAGCCATGAGGCGGTCATGTCGGCGCGGACACGCAAATTGTCTGATAGCACGATGCGCGCGCCGCGCACCGGGGCTGCCATGTCGATCTCCTGCACCAGTTGCCCGCCGGCATAATGGCGAAAACCTGTGAGATGGCCCGCGGTGTATTCCTCTTCCGAGCGTACGTCGAAACGATACAGCGTACGATCGCCCTGCGCCTGCAGCGCCGCCATTTCCTTGAACCCGATGTGCCGGACGCCGGCGCGATAGGCGACATCACGCGCATTGGCTTCACCGCCTTCGATGGCGCCGATCTCGCCGCGTCTCCTGGAGCCATGTTCGAGATTCTGTTTGGCCAGCGTCCAGCCGATCGTTCCGTTGCGCAGCGCCCGCACCTTGTTGGTGACGCCGGCATTGATCAGCGATTGCGTGCCGATGATCGAGCGGGTGCGGCCGGCGCAATTGACGATAATGGTGGTTTCGGAATCCGGCGCAGCGCGGCCCGCGCGCAGCACCAGCTCCGCGCCGGGTACGCTGATAGAGCCCGGGATGTTCATGGTCGCGTATTCGTCGAACCGGCGGACATCGAGGATTTGAACGTTGGCGCCATCAGCAATCAGGGCGCTGACTTCCTCGGCGGCCAGCGAAGGCGTGTGGCGGCGATGCTCCACCAGCTCGCCAAAGGCCTTGGCATAGGAATTGACGTCCTGGAACAGTTCATAACCGGCCTGTTTCCAGCCCTGCAGCCCGCCATCGAGCTGGCGGATATTGGTGTAGCCCAGCGCTTTCAGCCGATCCGCCGCCTGCGGCACGAGGCCTTCACCGTCATCGTAGAGGACGATCGGCGCGTCCTTGCGCGGCAGCCGCGCTTCGGCCTCCAGCGTGATCCGGTCAGCGGCCATGTTGGCGGCAAACAGCGGATGGCCGGTGGCAAAGACGGCCTCATGCCTGACATCGAGCAGTGCGATTTCATCGCGCAGCAGCAGCGCGGTGCGGACTTCGGATGGGGTGACGGACGGCAAGGTCATGAATCGGGAATTCCAGGTGTGGATCGTACTTGCATGACTAGCAGCATCGCGCGCGGCCCGTCACGCCCGGCAAGGCCATTAACTCTCACGTCATGGGAGCATTGATCTAATTGCACGGGCCTGCCCGAAACCGCATATGATGCCGCGGAACAAGCATCTGGGCATCCGATGGACCTCAAGCAATTGCGCACCTTCCGCGCCGTGGCCGAGCTGGGCAGCCTCAGCAAGGCGGCGGACCGGCTGCGCGCCGCCCAGCCTGCGCTGAGCCGGCACATCAAGCTGCTCGAGCACGAGCTTCGCGTCGAGCTGTTCGTCCGAAACGGCCGCGGCATGCTCCTGACCAGCGCCGGCCGGATGCTGCTCGACCGCACCACGGGGCTCATTCGCCAGATCGAGCAGGTCAGCGACGACCTCAAATCGGCGAACGGTAATCCGTCGGGCCGCGTCATCCTCGGCCTGGTGCCGACGGTGAGCGCGGTGCTGTCCGGACGGTTCGCCCGCCGCGTCATCAACGAATTTCCCGACGTCTCGCTGCGCATCGTGGAGAGCTATGGCGGCCATCTGGTCGAGTGGCTGCACCGCGGCGAAATGGATCTCGCGATCATCTATGGACCGGCGGTCGATCTGCATCTTCAGGTCCAGTCGATCGGCCGCGAGGATATCGTCGCCGTCGGCCCGCCCGGCTCGGGCCTGAGCAAGCGGAAGCAGGTCGAGCTGAAATGGCTGGCGAAGCAGAAGCTGATCCTGCCGAGCATCTCGCACGGCTTGCGGGCGCTGCTGGAGAAGGCGCTGGCGCGCGAGAAATTGAAGCTCGACGCCATGATCGAGGTGGATTCCTATCGCGCCCAGATCAGCCTGATGGAGGAAGGGCTCGGCTATACGCTGTTGCCGCCGTCGGCGATCCGCACCGAGGTGGCGTCGAAACGGCTGGAGATGGCCACCGTCAGTCCCTCGGTGTCGCGCGAACTGATCCTGGCCTCGCCGATTGCCCATCCGCCGTCGATCGCGACGACAACGATTGCGACGCTGATCGTGTCCGAGATTCAGCAGCTCTCAAAGGAAGGGCTGTGGAAGATCAACATGACGGCGTAGCGCCATCTTGCTCACTGTTCGTCATGTCCGGGATGAGCCCGGGCATGACGGCATTGGTCGCAGCGCCATCCCTCAGTTAAACAGCGCCTCGTCGCCCAGCACCGATTGCCGGAAGCGCGACGTCAGGATGACGCCGTCGGCCGGCGGCATCACGAACACCAGCGCCTCCGGGTTGATCTTGATCTGCGCGAAGGCCGTTCCGCGTCCCTCATGCGCGAGGTCGCGCAGTTCGGTGACTTCCGCCATCGTGCGGACGATGCGCGAGGTGCGGATGCCGCAGGCGGTAGCGATGGCGGCGAGATCGACGCCGGAGGCGGTCGGGGTTTTCTGCATGCCGGTCTCGCCAAAACGCTCATTGTCGAGGACGGCGATCGTCAGATTCTTCGGCACTTCCACCGCGATTGACGCGAGCGAGCCGATATTCATCAGCATCTCGCCGTCGCCGGTGACGACGAGCACTTTTCGCTTCGGCTGCGCCAGCGCCAGCCCAAGCCCGATCATCGAGGCGCCGCCCATGGCGCCCCAGAGCGGGAAATTGTTGGGATGATCACCGGCGGCGGAGACGTCCCAGTTCGGCGCGCCGAGACCGGCGATGACGAGGAGGTCGGCGCGGTCACGCAGGAGCTCGTTGACGACGTCCCGGCGATGCAGAAGTGCGTTGGGATTGTTCATTTGCGGGCAAGCTCCTTGAAATTCTTGGCGCCGAGCACGCGCTGTCCAAGCAGGACCGCTACCGGCTTCCAGGTGTTGAAAGCGAGATGCGCCGCGCCCTGCACGGCGGAAGCGACCAGATGCGGCTCGTCCACCTTGTTCACGATCACGCCCATGGCCTCCAGCGAGGGCCGCGTGCCCTGCCCCATCGGGATCTGCCACGGATTAAACTCGCCCCAATCGCCGCGCATGGTGACGATCATCAACAGCGGCATGTGGCAGATGACGGGCAGCGACAACATGTTGATGCAATTGCCGACGCCGCTCGACTGCAACAGCAGAACACCGCGCTCGCCGCCGAGCCATGCGCCCGCCAGCATCGCCACGCCCTCCTCTTCCGTCGTCAGCGTCACGACGCGGGTTTCGGGATCGGCCTCAAACGAGCGGATCAGGCGGCTGTGGCCGGCATCCGGCACCATCGCGACCTGGCGAATGCCGGCGTCCTTGAGCACGTGGTAGATTTCGTCCGGCCATGTCGGCAACGCGGCCGGCGCTTCGCCACGTGATTTTGCTGCTTCCGCCATCGGCCTCAATTTCCTCCGCGATGCCTGATTTGGTTGAACGGACAATAGATGGCGGCAGCCAGTTGAGGAATTTGAATGTGGACATGGCTTCTATCGCAAAATTGAAAGGCTGGTGTGGCTGTCTCAAGCCTCGCGGCCCGAGGCAGCGCGGCCTGCTCAGGTTGAGGGAAGTTCAGCTCGCTAGTTCCCCATCATTGCGGCATGAATTCCTGGGTTGGCCCCCGGCTTTCGCATTGCTATGAGTTCAGCCCAGTCCACTTCATCCCGGTTACAGATGCGGGGGTGGTTATAACGGCAGCTGTCGCAAGCAAATGGGGATGCAATTGCCAATCGCGCGATCGGGGAATCCAGACGCGATGAGTGCCTATCGCCCGGACATCGATGGCCTGCGAGCTATCTCCATCCTGCTGGTCGTCGGATACCACGCCCAGCCATCGTTGATCCCTGGCGGATTTATCGGCGTTGACATTTTTTTCGTTATTTCAGGCTTCCTGATCACTCGCATCGTCCTGTCGCAGAGCAAAGCCAATTCCTTTTCGTTCCTGGAATTCTACTCTCGCCGGATTCGGCGGATATTTCCGGCGCTCATCGTCGTCATGGCCGTCACCTACGTATTGGGCTGGTTTGTCCTTCTACCGGATGACTTTTCCCTGCTCGGAAAGAACATCGCGGCCGGCGTTGCATTCGTATCCAATCTATTTCAGCTCACTCAGCTCGGCTATTTTGCTCCGGACGCTAACGAAAATCCCCTGCTGCACCTTTGGTCGTTGGGCATCGAGGAACAGTTCTACATCTTCTGGCCGCCCGTTCTCCTCATCGTCGGATGGAAGTGGCGCCGAACCTGGATGGGAGCCATCGCCTCGGCATCGTTTGGCGTCAGCCTCCTGATTTTCCTCGGCTACAAGGATTGGTCGTTTTACTCGCCAATATCGAGAGCGTGGGAGTTGTTGGCCGGCGGCATCCTCGCCACCAACTACGCCGATGCTTTGGAACGCGGAAAACAGCGCGTTCCGCAGTTCGAGAACCTGCTGGCAACGCTTGGCACTGCAGCCATCATCTTTGCGGCGATAGTGCTCAACAAGCAAAGCCTGTTTCCGGGCGTCTATGCGCTGTTGCCGGTGCTTGGCGCGGTGTTGATTATTCTCTCGCCAAACTCCTTGTTGAACAGGACTTTTCTATCCAACCCGCAGATGGTCCTGATCGGGCTGATCAGCTATCCGCTGTATCTCTGGCACTGGCCGCTGTTGTCTTATCTCGGGATTGTACGGAACGGAAATCCGAACGCGGCGGAGATCTGGGCCGCCGTTCTCGTCGCAACTGCCCTCTCATGGCTTACATTTCGGTTTGTCGAAACTCCGCTTCGCCAGCAGAAAAATATTGCACCGAAACTGGCTCTCGGATTGGTCGCCATCGGCGCGGTGGGAATCGTGACCGTCATTGCATCCGGTTTTGGATTTCGCTTTCCACCAGAAATCCGGGCGATCGCGCAACTGGCGAAGCACGGCAACCTCGGATTCCGCGACAAGTGCTTCCTGGACGTACCCGGCTCTGAGTTCAATTCGAGTTGCATCGAGCAGGGCAGCAAGCCTCTCCTGCTCTTGTGGGGAGATTCCACAGCGGCAGCGCTTTACCCGGGATTGAAGAATGCGCAGGCAACCGTTCCGTTTCGTCTGGCTCGCTTCACGGCATCAGCATGCCCGCCCATCCTGGCGGCTGGCGCCGACGCCCGGTGCGATGCGGCGAACGAAATTGTGCTCGATCTAATAAAATCAAATCGTCCCGAGATCGTGCTGTTGCATGCATGGTGGGATGGCACAAAGGATCTCGAGAAATTCCGGGAAACGATCGATCAACTCAAGGCTCTGGACGTCAAACGAATTGTCATTTTGGGACCCGTGCCGGTTTGGAAGCGCACACTTCCTCATACGCTGGTCAATTTCTATCGATTGCGTCACACGATTGCGGACAGAATAGCCTCTGGTGTGTCCGGACCGGAGGGCGATGCACGAATGGAAGTATTCAGCAAATCCGCCGGGACGGAGTATATCTCGGCATGGCACGTGCTTTGCAATCCGGAAGGCTGCATGACGCGCGTCGGCCCATCGGCAAGCGACGTCATCATTACCGATAAAGTGCATCTATCGGACACCGGTTCGGACTTGCTGATCGAGGACATCAAGAGAAATCTCTTTCCTTGTCCCGAGTTTTGCCAAAAACAAATCTTGCGCGAATAGCTGACGTCGTTTGTCGACGATGCGACCGCGCCCCAGCTACTCATTCAGGACAACCTCGGCGAGTTATTTAAAAATTGTTCTTGCTTTGTTCTGTTTCGTCAGGCAGGTTGCTTGCGTTCATTTCGGGAGTTTTCGATGGACCGCGTTCAACCTGGCTACGTTCAACTCATTCTTCATGACGACAAGAACACCCCCCAGAATTTTGTAACTGGCTTGCTCCGCTCGGTATTCAGTCTGCCGTCGGCCGACGCCTTTGAGGTGATGGTCGCCATCGAAAAGCAAGGCAAAGCGGTTTGCGGTACATATCCGCGCGCAGTGGCCGAAGCGCTGTTTCATGCTGCGCAGGAGCGAATTCGCGAATCGGGCCATCAACTGCCGATGACGACCCAGGCAGGTGATGACGTGGACAGCGATCGCTGCAAGCTCTGCGGCAATTTTTCCGCAACTCCACTTCGTTTGATCAATAAGACTGCGTTGATTTGCGACGGCTGTATGCTGGCGACTGCAGAGGAGCTCGGCGCAATCACGGAAATAAAGCGGTTCAACTTTGCCTGCACGGCCATCGATTGGCATTTCGCCGGCACCCCTTACGATCGGCTGGTCTCAACGTCGCGACAGTTTCCCGGCCACATGCGCGCCGACGTTCAGGCTGCAGCGGACAAGCTGTTTTCCGATCGGCCCATCCGCTTCTTCGGCATCCAGGAGCGCCACCGCTACGATACGCTCACCTTTGCCTCGCTCACGAGCGCCGGACAGGCCGCGCATGCCATTGCGCCGGCCCAATACCACGATGTCGATGTCGGTGAAGCGGAGCCGGTCAGATGCCTCGATAATGGATTATGGCTGTGTATTGCTGGCGACATGCGCTACGCGGTCTTGCTCTCCACGCATCGCGAACATGGTGCGGAAGCGGGCGTTCGCATCGAAATCACGCTGGCCGCCGGAGCGGCAAGCGCGGAGTTCGTGGGGCGATGCTTCGCCAAGATCGAGGACGCGGTCAACGCTGCAAATTGCTACCGCGGCAAGATCCTATCGTTCGACGGTGGCGCGAACTATCGCGGATCGTCACGAGGCCTTACCGTGCACAAGCTGCCTTCCGTCGAGCGCGCCAACGTGATCTTGCCCGACGCAACGCTGAAGCTGCTCGATCGCAACATCCTGAACTTTGTGCAGCATCGCGCAAAACTGCGCCAGCTCGGTCAATCGACCCGCAAGGGAATCTTGCTATACGGGCCGCCCGGCACCGGAAAGACACATACCATTCGCTATTTGGCCAGCAACCTGCCCGGTCACACGACATTGATCATCACGGCAGCACAGGTCGAGTGGCTCGGAGCCTACATGAATCTCGCTCGCCTGTTGCAGCCGGCCATGGTGATCATCGAGGATGTCGATCTTATCGCAACCGATCGCGAGATGATGGGGCCATGCGAGGAATCGATGCTCAACAATCTTCTCAACGAGATGGACGGATTGAAGGAGGATGCGGACATTCTGTTTGTCCTGACCACCAACCGGCCTGAACAGCTCGAGGGCGCACTGGCGAACCGGCCTGGTCGGGTCGATCAGGCGATCGAGATTCCGCTGCCCGATGATAAAGGCCGAAGGAAGCTGGTCCAGCTCTATGGCAAGGGCCTGCAGCTCGATGAAGCCCTGATCGACGAGGCTGTTGGACGGACCGGAGGTGTCAGCGCCGCGTTCATCAAGGAGTTGATGCGGCGCACCGCACAAGCCGGTATCGGCCGCGATGGCGGCGCGACAATCAGCTCGGCCGATCTCGGCGAAGCACTCGATGACATGCTGTTCGCGAGCGGCAAACTCAACATCAAACTGCTCGGCGGGGCGCGCGAAACGACGCAGGCGACAGCCGAGGTGTGACAGTTACCATCCGCGAGATTGGCGGATCGAAGGAACATTTACTTCGGCTTGGAATCCGGCGGGCAGTTCGGGTCGACCTTCAATGGCTTGCCGCCGCTCTGCACTGTAGGCGCAGCCGAGTTGGATCCGCCGGCATCCGGCAACACGGCGCTCTTCTCAACAGCCATTGAGTTTGGGGTCTTCTCTTCGCCGCTTCCCGATGTTGCCGCCGGCGACGTCGTACAGGCCGTCTCCGGCTTGGCGTCCGATGTCCCGGTGGACTGGGCGGCTGCGGCGCTCACGCTCAATAGTCCAACGACAATCGCTGCCGCGACGCGCGTCATGGTGATCTCCAGTCGTTGAAATGGCTTGCCTGGAGCAAACGTCCTGTCGCAACGATGGTTCCGGGACGGCGATTGCGACATTGCGATAACTGGTGGTCAGGCCGTATGTTGCGGCTTGGCGAGAGATCGATCGGCGCAGGATTTGCTTCGCTCAACCGGTCGTCAAAGGGAGCCTTCATGACCATCGACCTGACGCGGCGTACGCTGCTTCACCTCGCCGGCGCCTCGTCGCTGACCGCGGCCGCCATGGCGGCGGCGCAAGCCGAGGGGACCGCGGGCGGCAACGGCCCGACCTTCGCCAACCGGACGCCGATGCGGGTTGGCATGGTGAACTTGCGCGTGCGCGACCTCGACAAGGTCGCCGATTACTATCGCGACGCGATTGGCCTGACCGTCATGGCGCGCTCGATGATGGGCGCGCTCCTCGGCACGGGTGGCGTGGCGCTGCTCCATCTGCAACGGCGCGAGCGCGCGCCGCGCGAGGCGCCGAACGCGGCGGGGCTCTATCATACGGCGTTCCTGATGCCGACGCGCAAGGACCTCGCGCGCTGGCTGGTGCACGCGGCGAAAAACAGGATCCCGCTGTCCGGCTTCGCCGATCACCTCGTCAGCGAGTCCGTCTATCTCGACGACCCCGAAGGCAATGGCATCGAGGTCTATGCCGATCGCGCGCCCGAGCTTTGGAAATGGGAAGCCGGCTCGGTCGCGATGGCAACCGACCAGCTCGACATCGACGGCCTGCTGGCGCTGGCGGACACGCACACGACCAACTATGCGAAAGCCCCCGATGATCTGCGCATCGGCCACATGCATTTGCGCGTCGGCGACCTCGAACAGGCCGACCGCTTCTATGGCGGCACCATTGGTCTCGACCCGACCCGCAAGCGCAGCGGCGCCGCATTCCTTTCCTCCGGGCGCTATCACCATCACCTCGCGATCAACGTCTGGCAGAGCGCCGGCGCCGGCCCGCGCGATGCCACAGCCACCGGGCTCGCGTGGTTTTCGCTGGAGGTCGCGGCGTCAGAAATCCTGCAGGCGCAACAGGAGCGCTTGCGTCAGGCGGGCGCGCCGGCCGCGGCGATCGAGAACGGCATCGAAACATCAGATCCCTGGGGAACAAAGCTGCGGCTGATCAAGGTCTGATGCCGGCAGGCCTGGTCCAGTCACCCGCAACCGCACACCAAGGTCCGAATCCACGCCGATAGGATGGGTTCCATTGCCGCTGGGACAGCAGCCGGCCAATGCGCCGCCCCCCCATCGGGTTGATGTGGCCGACGGGTTCGGAAATGAGGGCCCGCCCCGACCAAGGGGCATCCGTCATTACTTCTTTTTGTCGGAACTCACGGTCGGCTGCCAGCCCGCACCCTTCTGGCTTGGCGCCGCGGCAATCACCTTGATCTTCTCTTTCTTGGGTTTCTTGGCTTCCCGATTGCTTCTTTGCTCACCCCTGGCCATGTCGATCTCCCTGGGTTTTGCTGGTTACGTCGGAAGTGCACACCCTCAGTCACAGATAGACGCCGCAGGAAACGCGGTGACGATCAAACTAGGCCTACGTCCCGGAGATAGCGAGCGCAAAAACGGCAAGGGATGATCGCGAACCTGTCCGGGACGGCAATGCCGGGCCGCCTTCAGATTTCCCTTGAGATTTTCCTCGGGATTTTCCCTCGACATCGCGACACAAAGAGCGTCTGCTGCCCTCATCACCGCTCATCCTTGGCTGCCATGAGCCGCAAGGTGATGGACGTCCGGATCTGACGATGTCCAGTGAGCCGGTCTCCGGCAAGATCGGAAGCAGCATCTTCCTCATCTCACGCGGTCAATTCAGACCGGCCTCTGAACCAGATCGAAAAGACAATCGCGGTGACGCGAAAGGAATGACGATGAAAAAGCCTCTTCTCTCAATTGACGAGCCGGAACCGAAGAAAGCAACACGAGCCGACAGGCCACCTACCGAAGGGTTCGCGACGATTGTCGACGGCCATTTCAAGTCGGAGTTCGATACCGCCGACGCTGCTGAAGCCGCTGGCCGAAAGCTGAAGTCGGCTTATCCATACCTTCAGATCGAAATCTATGACTCCGTCATGAAGGTCCGCACCTTGCTGAGCTAGCCGGCCGTTCCTATTACATCGGAACAGAAAAGGCTCCAGGCCGAAGAAATCGATGGGAAGATCGTTCCGTTGCGGAAGGAGAACCTGATGACATTCGCGCGTGGCAACATCCGAGGCTATGACGACGACCGGATGGTCCTGCTGTTCTCCATGATGGACGACGACAGGGAAGTACCCTGCGCCGTCAGTGCTTCGGCGATGGATGATCTGGAACACGTGCCGCGGACGCCGGCACACCGGCGCGAGGAACAGTTCGCGCGGTTGCGGGACCGGATCGAGGCGTGCGCGTCCCGCAAATTCCAGGCGCGGGAGTTCGAAGGCACTCCTCCCGGCATCATCGTGCGCAGCATCGATTTCCGTTCCTGAAGACGCGGCAGGACAGCCGTAACGAAGGTCACGATGAGCCGGTCCGGGGACCGGTGAAAACAGTTCCGCTTGTTCCCCGATCATGTTTTAAGGTCCGAGCTATTTTCGAAGGGACCGATTGCATGAACTTGCCGATGAGCTGGGACGAATGGGCCGACCATGATGGCGTGGCGCTCGCCGCGCGCGTCGCGAAGGGTGAACTGACGGCCGCGGAGCTGGCCACGCAGGCGGCCGCCGGCATCGCCGAAGTCGATCCCGCGCTTTCAGGCGTCGTCGAAATCTTCGAGGATGCGATCACAGACCCCCGCACCGACGGCACCAATCTCGACGGACCGTTTGCCGGCCTGCCGTTCCTGATGAAGGACCTCGGCCCGACGATGCAGGGTCGCCTGCAGGAAATGGGCTCGCTGATGATGCGCGGCAATCGCGCCGCGGCCGATACGTTCATGACGTCGAAGATGCGCGCGGCCGGGCTCAATCTGATCGGCCGCACCACCACGCCGGAATTCGGCGTCTGCAGTTCGGCCGAAAATCCCGCCGTCTATGTCACGCGCAACCCCTGGAATACCGATTACACCACCTGCGGCTCATCCGCCGGCAGCGCCGCGATGGTCGCCGCCGGCGCGGTCCCGATCGCGCATGCGACGGATGGCGGCGGCTCGATCCGGATTCCTGCAGGGGTCAACGGCAATATCGGGCTGAAAGTTTCGCGCGGCGTGTTCTCGCTGTCGCCGCTTCTGTCCGACCTCAGCGGGCTGGTCTCGATTCAAGGCTGCCAGTCGCGCACGGTGCGCGACACCGCCGCCTTCGTCGACGCCTGCCGCGGTCCGGCGCCAGGCGAATTTATGCCGTTCTGGAGTCCGCCGGAGCCCTATACGCGGACGATCACGCGCGATCCGGGCCGGCTGAAAATCGCGCTGTCGGACCAGTGGGGCGATTACCAGGCGACGCCGCATATCGCCGCCGAGCTGCAAAAGGTCGGGCGCTTCCTCGAAGGCCTCGGCCATCACGTCGACTACGCCCTGCCCGAGCTGGACTATCGCGAAGCTTTTGCGGCGCAGACCACCTGCTACATCAGCAATTTCGCAATCGTCATCGGCAACATGCTCGCCGCGCGCGGGTTGACGCAGCCGCCGACCGATCTCATCGAGCCGGTCAACGTGCGTATCTGGGAGGCGGGGCGGCACATGAGCTTTGCCGACCGGGCACGCATGCAGGCGGTGTTCAACACCACCTCGCGCGGCTTCGGCGCCTTCTTCGAGGATTGGGACATCATCCTGACGCCG
>Ga0207689_10003757_pt1 | contig 13832 bp, 11 predicted proteins | sample KBSMisM52_FD_184312 | JGI IMG/M metagenome (GOLD analysis project Ga0207689, IMG submission 184312) | Miscanthus rhizosphere microbial communities from Kellogg Biological Station, Michigan, USA - KBS Miscanthus M5-2 (SPAdes) (version 2) | ecosystem: Host-associated > Plants > Roots >... | reverse complement strand
GGCGATGGGGCCGTCGGAATAATTCGCAATAGTCCAGAGCATGTCCACGAATTCGTCCTCGTCGCGCGGCTGCATGTGGACGAGGCCGGGGACATGGCGCAGGTAACCGATATCGAAGAGGCCGTGGTGGGTCGGGCCGTCGTCGCCGCTGAGGCCGCCGCGATCCATGCAGAAGACCACCGGAAGGTTCTGCAGACACACGTCGTGGACGACGGGATCGAAGGCGCGCTGCAGGAAGGTTGAGTAGATCGCCGCGATCGGCTTCAGCCCCTGCGTGGCCAATCCTCCGCAAAACGTCACCGCGTGCTCCTCGGCGATGCCGACGTCGAACGAGCGCTCCGGAAAGGCCTTGCTGAACTTGTCCATCCCGGTGCCGTCCGGCATCGCCGCTGTGATGCCGACGATCTTCGGATCGCGTTTGGCCAGCTCGATCAGCGTCTCGGCGAAAACGGCCGTGTAGCTCGGCGCCGACGACTTGGTCGGCTTCACCACCTCGCCCGATTCGATGTCGAACGGGGTGACGCCGTGCGACCAGATCGGCTTGTTCTCCGCCGGGACGTAGCCCTTCCCCTTCTTCGTGATTACGTGGACCAGGAGCGGGCCGTTGTAGTCCTTGTTCTTTTCGAAGAGATCGATCAGGAAATTGAGATCGTGACCGTCGTACGGCCCGAGGTACTTGAAGCCCAGCTCCTCGAACAGCGTGCCCGGCACGATCATGTGCTTGAAGAGCTGCTCCATGTCGCTGGCCATGCCGTGGATCTTCCCGCCGACGAGGGGGATGCGATCCATGATGCCTCGGGCCAGATCCTTGGCCTGGTTGTAGGCCTGACCTTTGATGATCCCGTTCAAGTAACCAGACATGGCGCCGACGTTGGTCGAGATCGACATGTCGTTGTCGTTGAGGATGATCATCAACTTTCGCTTCAGATGTCCGGCCTGGTTGAGGCCTTCCAGCGCCAGGCCGCCCGACAGCGCGCCGTCTCCGATGATGGCCACCACGCGGTAGTCGTCGTGCTTGATGTCGCGCGCTACGGCGATGCCGAGGGCGGCGGAGATGGAGGTCGAGGCATGGCCGGCGTTGAAGACGTCGTACTCCGACTCCTCCCGCTTGCAGAAGCCGGAGATGCCGCCGTGCATGCGGATCGTTTCGAAGGTATCGCGGCGTCCGGTGATCAGCTTGTGCGGATAGGTCTGGTGGCCGGTATCGAAGACGATCTGATCGCGCGGCGTGTTGAAGACGTAGTGCAGCGCCAGCGTCAGCTCGACGATGCCGAGGTTGCCGCCGAAGTGGCCGCCGATGCGCGAGACCACGTCGATGATGCGATGGCGGATCTCCCCCGCGAGCTCATGGAGCTGCTTGCGGTCGAGTTTCCGAAGGTCTTTCGGGGAGTTGATGGTATCGAGGAGCGTCATGGCAGCTTCGGCGCCTCACGATCGCCGTTCGCAGATGAAACGCGCGATCCCGGCGAGATAGTTCACAGGGCTGGCGATGATATCAGCGTTGTGCAGGGCCTCTTCGAGCAGCGTTTCCACCCGCGCGCGCGCGGCATCCGTGCCGAAGAGCGCCGGGTAGGTCAGCTTCCCTTGTGCAAGATCCTTCCCAGCCGTTTTGCCCAGGGTTGCCGCGTCCTCTTCCTGATCGAGCAGGTCGTCGACGATCTGGAAAGCAAGGCCGACGGCATCGCCGTAGCGGCGAAGGGCTTCGATCTTATCGTCCGGCGCGTTGGCGAGGAGTCCACCGAGGACGACGGAGGCCGTCAGCAACTTGCCGGTCTTGTTGCGATGGATGAAGTCGAGCAGCTCGGGGCTGGTTTCGTTCGTACCCGCGGTGATGATGTCCGCGACCTGCCCGCCGATCATCCCTTTCGAGTCGACGGCGATGGCCACTTCGCGCACGGCCCGGAGCTGACGCGCTGCATCGACGCCAACCACGGGTCTCGCCAGCCAGGCAAAAGCCTCGGTCAGCAGCGCGTCGCCGGTGAGGATTCCCATGGCTTCGCCGAAGACGACGTGCGTGGTCTTGCGACCGCGGCGGAGGTCGTCGTCATCGAGCGCGGGCAGGTCGTCGTGAACGAGCGAGTAGGTGTGGATCAGCTCCAGCGCCGCGATGGGCACGAGCAAGTTCTCCACATTCGCGCACCACGCTTCGGCGGCGGCGATGGCCACGATCGGGCGGATGCGCTTGCCGCCGCCGAGGACGGCGTAACGCATCGCTTCGTGAATGACGGCCGGCGCGGTATCGGCGGGCGGGAGGTTCGCGCCGAGGACGCGATCGACGAGTTGACGTTTCTCGTTGAGGTAGTCGTCGAGCGAGCTCACTCCCCGTCAACCTCATCCAGCTCCTCGCTCTCGAACGGCTCGACGCGCGGCTGCCCTTTCGCGTCGGCGAGGATCAGCTCGATCTTCTTCTCCACCTCTTCGAGCTTCTGATTGCAGAAACGGGAGAGGCGAACGCCCTCCTCGAAGAGCTGCAGCGACTCATCGAGCGGCATCTCCTCCGACTCCAGACGCCTGACGATGGTCTCGAGCTGCTGGAAGGCTTTCTCGAATTCGTTGGACTTGCGGGCCATCAGTCGGCGGTCATTCTTTCGCGAGCGGCCACACAGTCTCAAGCCCCATGGTCTTCGCGTCAACCGTGCATTCGATACGGCCCTTCTTCAGCTGCACTTCGATCAGCTCGCCGATGGTGACCGCATTGGCATCGAGAATCGGTTTGCGCCGTCCCCGTTTGGTGCGGGAGAAGGCGATGGCGTAGCCGCGGGAGAGGACGGAGAGCGGCGAGACGGCACCGAGCGTCGCCACGGTCGAGCGGAGGCGCTCGCGCTCGCGGGCCACCTGGATCGGGAAGCGAAGCAGCGGCGCGTTGATCGAGACCAGCCGCGAGCGCATCGACCGGGCGCGCGCTTCGAGCATGCGGAAGAGCGTCACGCGGCTGCGGTTGAGGCGCTCGCGCCGGAGGGCGATGCGGCGCGGCACGAGGCCGAGCCGATCGGACGAGGCGAGATGGCGAAGCTCGTGGCGGTAATTGCGGACGCGCGACTCCACCACGTGCCGCACGCGGCGGGTCATGTGATCGAGCTGCGTGCATAGCTCGCTCCGGGTACGGATCACGATCTCCGCGGCGGCGGACGGCGTCGGCGCGCGCAGATCGGCCACGAAATCGCAGATGGTGAAATCGGTCTCGTGTCCGATCGCGGAGATGGTCGGAATGGTACAGGCGGCCACCGCGCGCGCCACCGGCTCTTCGTTGAAGGCCCACAGGTCCTCGAGCGATCCTCCGCCGCGGCAGATCAGAACGACGTCGTGCAGCTGCCAGCGCGAGAGGTGGCGGATGGCGATGGTGATCTCGCGCGCCGCATCGCGTCCCTGCACGCGCACCGGATAAACCTGCACGTGCAGTCCGGCGAAGCGTCGTCCGAGGACGTTCAACACGTCGCGGATGGCGGCGCCGGTGGGACTGGTAACGATGGCGATCCGCTGCGGCAGCATCGGGATCGGCTTCTTTCGCGCGGGATCGAAGAGCCCTTCATCGGCGAGCTGTTTTTTCAGTTGCTCGAACGCCAGCTGCAGCGCGCCGAGGCCGGCCGGCTCAACGGCGACCGCATTGAGCTGGAACTCCCCCTTCTGCTCATACAACGTCAGCCTTCCGCGGACGATCAGTTGCAATCCGTTCTCAATGCGGAAGCGGAGGAAGCGTCCATTCGTGGCAAAAAGGACCACGCGCATCTGTGCGCGGGCATCTTTGATCGAAAAATAAAGATGTCCGGCCGCGGATCGGACGACGTTCGTGGCTTCCCCTTCGACGCTTATGTCGTTGTATCGAAAGAGATCCGCGTTGATCTGACGGATGAGCTCACTTACCTGCCAGACGCGCTCTGCCATTCGCGCATCTTAGAGAAATCAATTTAGGCAAGCTAGTTGCTCTTCCGTTCATCGACAGAAGCACAAACAAGCTGCCCGCGAAGGGGCAAGCAAGGAGCAGGAAAATGAAAAAAGGAACGTTTCTGAAGAAAGCAGTAGCCGGTCTCGGATCGGCGGCGCTCGTGATCGTCATGAGCGCGTGTGCCCACCATACATCTACCGCGGATCAGGGATATGGACAGATTCGTCCGGAAGGCTCCGCAACGAACAACGGCGACACGACTGGTGTAGCAGTCGCTGCTCCGGCCAATGCGGTGGGCGTGAGCGGCACCACCACTCCGGCCGTAATCCCTGGACCGGTGGCGGTCGATAGCACCGGCCGCGCGTACACCAGCAGTTCCGTCGGCAGCGCGGGCAACGCCAGCAACGTCGGCACGAACACGAACGTCAACATGGTCCCCAAGAAGACCAGCTCGGACGTGACGGTCACGCAGTCAGCGGCCACGATCGAGACGCCGAGCACGACCGAGACGACGGTGGTCACGCAGACCCCGGCGCCCGTCATCGTTGAGACTCCGGCAGCTCCGGTCGTCGTCGAGACTCCGGCTCCGGTAGTCGAAACGCCGATGGCCTCGAGCACGACTGAGACAACCACCACGACCACAACCACCGAGACCCCGAAGCATCGCCGGATGCGGAAGGACTAATCTCCGATCACGCAGTACAGAAAGGGCGCGGGTGACCGCGCCCTTTTCGTTTGTAGTCGATTAGTGGATTAGTCGATTAGGACAAGACCGGCAACCGACGAACGAGCACCGAGCACCATCACTTCTTCTTAACCGGCGGCGGCGCCGCGGGCGGCACCAGCGGCTTGATCAACGTCTCCATCACGTCCGGCTTTCCGGTGACGCGCTCCAGATGCGGGTAGCGCTCACCGCCGTGGTAGTCGAGCGAGACGGTCGTGAAGAACTCGCCGTTCCGGGCGATGATCGCGATCGGAGTCGTCTCCTTGGCGGACGCTTTCACGGCGTCGCGCAACCGTCCTGTGTTGTACGCGCGGCCGTTGATGGCCACGATGCGGCTCCCCGGCGTCAGTCCCGATTTGGCGGCGGCAGAATCGGGAACGACGTCGCCAATCGTGCCGCTCTCGTTCACCGAGAATCCCAGCGACGCGCTCAGGTCGGCGTTCTTGCTGCGGTCCTCGTTGTATTTCAGCGCGGTGTTGGGCTTGTCGGTGTAGACGAGATGCCAGCCAGCCTGCTCGATGCCGCCCATCGGCGGAGTCGGTGACGTCGATGTCAGCCGCTGATTGAGGAACGCGCGCCAGTCGTGCGGCGCGACGGCATTGAGAGCGTTGACGATGTCGTCGAAGGTGTACGGCTTGAGATCGGGATGTCCGCTCGCTCCGCCGTAGAACGCGCGACAGAAATCGTCGAGTGACTTTTTGCCGCTCGTGAGCGATCGAATGGTCATGTCGGCGTCGAGCCACAGCAACTCGCCCTCGGGGTAGTAATCGACGCTGCGCCGCCAGTTGGTCGAAGCACCAGGCGCCTCGTAAAGAAGCTGCGCGGCGACGGCGGTGTCGAGCAGCGGACGCCACGTGCGTCCGACGTGCTCGGTCATGTTGGCCGCGGTCTCTGCCAGGTTCTCGCGATAGTCCTCGGCGGAAAGGATGCCACTGCGCACCGGCAAAAGATCGCCGAGGTATTCGGTCAGACCTTCGTAAACCCAGAGCAGCTCGCCGGTCATCGGTTTGTCGTAATTGCCGGTGGCCAGTCCGGCCGGCCGGCGGTATTTGCCGTTCCATGAGTGCACGAACTCGTGCGCCATGAGCGTCGAGACCCATTTGCGGCTGGTGTCTTCCTTCAACACCGGCTCCGCGGTCCGATCGTCGCTCGACTCGTGATGCTCGAGGCCGAAGTGCGCCACGCCGTCGCTGAGCGTCAACAGCCAGTCGTAGTGGCGATAGTGATTCGCGCCGAAGAGCGCCGAAGTCTCGTCGACCAGCCGGCCGTACTGCGTTGCGAAATCGTCGGGCGTTTGCGTAGCCTCGGTGCTTTCAGAAAGAAGGTTCAGCGTGTGCTTCAGCGGAGAATGGCTGGGGATGTCGATCTTGCGCAGAACCATCCCGAGTTGCACCGGCGAGTCGATCACGTGCGTGAGTGACGCCGATTCGAATTGAATCTCGTCGCCGTTGCGGCCGCGCGTCTCCAGCGCCGTCGCGTACTGCCAGCCGGCCGGAATGCGCAGCGTGGCATCGACCTGCAACGAATCGCTGCTGGCCGAGGTCTTCGGATAGAGCAGCACCGTGTTCCAGCTCAACACCGCCAGCCGCGGCGAGGTCGACGCGCCGGCGGTGAAGTTCGCGCCGGGAGCGGGCGCGAGGAAGTCGAGATCGATGTCGAGCGACGTTGCATCCGCGGGAACGTCGATCTGAAACGCGAACATATCGACGCCGTCGCGAAGCCACGGAACGCTCTTGCCGTTCGCGGAGATCTTCAGACCCGTGAGTCCGTTGATCGGTCCGGTCGGACCGTGCTCGCCCGGAATCCATTTCGGGTAGTAGAGCGTCATCGGTCCCGGCGTGGCCGGCATGGTCAGATGCGCGTGATAGACATTCGACGCCACCTTCGTCGCATCGACGCGCAGCGTGATCGGCGCCGCGGAAAGCGCCAGAGCGGACAGGAGCAGGAGCAATACCAGCGCGAGACGTTTCATCGATTCTCCTTGTGAGCGCTCAGTAGATCAGAAAAACGCCGAGGGCAGCTACACGGTCAGCACCGTCACGTCCGGATGTTTCCACAACGCGCTCGCTGGAAAGTCATCGCTGATCTCGCCGCTTCGCAGCCGCTCGATCGCGGCCTGTTTCTTTTCGCCGCTGGCGAGCAGCACGATCGACTTCGACTCCAGGATCGTGGCGATGCCCATGGTGATGGCGTGCGTTGGGACGCGGCCGTCGGGGAAGAGCGATGCGTTCGCCGCGCGTGTCGATTCCGTCAGCGTTACGACGCGCGTTCGCGAGTCGAAGGGCGTGCCGGGCTCGTTGAAGGCGATGTGGCCGTTGCTGCCGAGGCCGAGAAAGGTGAGATCGAGTCCGCCGGCGGCAGCGAGATCCCTCTCGTAACGCGCGCATTCGGCTTCGATGTCCGCGGCCGCTCCGTTCGGGATGTGCGCGTTCGCCGGATCGATGTCGATGAAGTTGAAGAGATGCTGCTTCATGAAGGTGTAGTAGCTGCCGGGATGCGTCCGTTCGATGCCGGCGTACTCATCGAGATTGAACGTCACCACGTCGCTGAAGCAGTGATACTTGCGGCAGCACGCGGCGACGACGCGCTCGTACATCTTCACCGGCGTCCGCCCCGTCGGCAGGCCGAGGACGGTTCGCGGATTGCGGAGGATCGCTTCGAGAAAAATCTCCGCGGCGCGATCGGAGAGGACGTCGTAGTCGGGGAGCGTTTCCCAGTTCACGCGAGCTGGCCTCGCAAGTACGTTGCCGCAATCTCGAAACGGTCGGTGAGGACGACGATGTCGGCGTCATATCCCGGCGCGATTTTCCCCTTGTGATCGCTGACGCCGAGGACGCGCGCCGGGACCTCGGTGGCGAGGGGGAGCACCAACTCCAGCGGCAGGCCGGCCAGCTCGACCATGTTCTGAACCGCGCAGCGCATCGTCAGCACGCTGCCAGCGAGCGTACCGTCGGCGAGGCGCGCCGCACCGTCGGCGACGGTGACCTCGTGCTCGTAGAGTTTGTACGTTCCCTCCGGCATCCCGCACGCACGAATGGCATCCGTGACGAGGGCGATGCGGTGCGGCATCGCCAGCGCAGCGATGCGGAGAACGGCAGGATGGACGTGGATACCATCCGCGATCAACTCCGCGGTGGCGTCGACCGAGGTCAGCGCCGCGCCGACCGCGCCAGGCCGGCGATGCTCCAGTCCGGTCATGGCGTTGAAGAGATGCGTGAAATGCGATGCTCCCCATCCCAGCGCCGCAACGCAATCGGCGTAGTCGGCCGCGGTGTGGCCGATGGAGAAGAGGATGCGATCGCGAAAGTGCTCGATCAACGCGCGGACGCCGTCGATTTCCGGCGCCACCGTCATCATCCAGCGAAGGTGCGGCCCCTCGGCGAGAAGCGCGGCCAGCTCCAGGATTTCGGCGGGCCGGATCGAGCTGACGTCCTGCGCCCCCGCGCGGGCGACGCTGATGTACGGCCCTTCGAGGTGAATGCCGCAGATCGCCGCGCCGTCACCGCGCGATGCGCGTGCGATCGTGCGCACCGCGTCGTGCAGATGCTGCCTCGACGCAGATAGCGTCGTCGCCGCCAGCGCCGTGGTCCCCTCGGTGGCGTGAAACCGCCGCACGCGCGCGACCGCGTCGTCGGTCGCGTCCATGAAGTCGGCACCGTCGCCGCCGTGAACGTGAACGTCGATGAATCCCGGCACGATGACTCCCTCGGCGATGTCGCTGCCGGCAGGTGCATGGGCGGCGTCGCGAACATCGATGATGCGCCCGTCGTCGATGGCGATGAGCGTTCCCTCGCGGAGCTCGCCGCCGACGAAGGCACGGCCGAAGATCTTGCGGTCCGTCATAAACAGATCTTGCCGAGCACGGTAGCCCGGCCGCCGGTCAGTGAGGCGACATTCGTGTCGAGGCCGGAGATCGAGTCGCTGGCGATCAGGGCCATGGCCATCGCTTCTTTCTCCTGCAGGAACTCGTAGATTTTCACCTCGGTGTCGGGCAACCGTTCGCGCAGCATCCGCAGCAGCGTTGGATTCTTGGCGCCGCCGCCGGCGACGATCATTTCATCGACATGCCGGCCGATGAATTCACGATAGGCGTGGGCGATGCTCTCGGCCGTGAAGGCGGTGGCCGTGGCGATCAGATCGTCCGGCGCGATATCGGCAAAACGCCCGGCCATGCGCGCGGCGAACTGGCGGCCGAAGCGCTCGCGTCCTGTCGTTTTCGGCGGCTTGAGCTGGAAGTAGGGATCGGACATGCACCACGCCAGCACGTCCTCGCGGACCTCACCGCACGCGGCGCGCTCGCCGTCGCGATCGAAGGTCTCCGCGCCGTTCGTGACCAGATACATAAGCGAGTCGATAACCATGTTGCCCGGGCCGGTGTCGAAGGCGAGCACGTCATCGAGCGTCGCATTCGGCGGGATGTAGGTGACGTTGGCGATGCCGCCGATGTTCTGCATGGCGCGGGCAAGCTTTGGATGGCGGAGCTGGCCCCAGTCGAAGTACGCGACGAGAGGCGCGCCATGACCGCCGGCGGCGACGTCGCGCACGCGCAGATCGCCGATGGTGATGATGCCGGTGCGCTCGGCGATGACGGCTGCCTGGCCGATGGCGAGTGTGGAGCGCGTCGTGATCGGCTCGTCGAGCCACGGCAGCGATTCGGTGGAGGGCTCGGTCGTCGGACGCGGGCGATGCCAGATGGTCTGCCCGGCCGCGGCGATGAGGTCGACGTCATCATTCTTCATGCGCGCGTCAATGATCAGACGATTCGCCGCTTGCGCAAAAAGTTCGCCGAGGACGAAATCGAGATGGCAGATCTCCTCGATCGTCCACGGTGCGGGATGCTCGCCGGTCTCGGGGTCGGTTAGTTTGCGATCGCGCTCTCGTTCGAAGAGCAGCTTGATGCGCGTCTGGATCTCGCGCGGGAAACCGAAACTGTCAAAGCGCAACTTTTCGATAAGGGCGCCATCGCGGGCGTTTCCTTCGATGCGAACGAGTACCGCGTCGATGGCATCGACCGAGGTGCCGGACATGAGTCCGATGACGACGCGTTTTTTCTTGCGCGCGATCTTGATGAAACGCTCGACGCGATTCACGTTTCGAGCACCTCGCGCAGGTTGCCGCGATGCGCATCGAGAAGCGCGCGCGCGTCGTCGAGCGTGATCTTCTTCTTCGCCATGACCGTGGCCAGCTTCACATTGCCGCCCGCATCCCGCATCGCCTGCACCGCGGCCGGACGCTGCACACCCGCCGCCAGCTCGACCATGCGCACGGCGCGGTTGCGCAATTTTTCATTCGTGGCCGGCATGTCGGTCATCAGGTTGGAGTAGCAGCGCCCGAGGAGAATCATCACGCCGGTGGAGATCGTGTTGAGCACCAGCTTCTGCGCGGTGCCGCTCTTCATCCGCGACGATCCCATGATGACCTCGGGGCCGGTCTGCGGCGCGATGGCGATGTCGGCCTCGCTCGCAAGCGGCGAATTCGGATTCGAGGTGACGGCAACGGTGAGCGCGCCGAGCATGTTGGCGCGACGGATGGCGGCGACGGTGTAGGGCGTTGTTCCGGACGCGGCGATTCCGACCACTGCATCCTCCGCCTTGACCTCGGCGTTGACCGCTTCGATGGCGGCGTCTTCGTCGTCCTCAGCGCCTTCCACCGCGTGCAGAAACGCGTGTTCGCCGCCGGCCATGAGCACGCGCACGAGCGATGGATCGATGCCGTAGGTCGGCGGCAGCTCGGAAGCGTCGAGCGTGGCGATGCGCCCGCTCGTACCGGCGCCAACGTAGAAGAGCCGGCCGCCATGTGAGAGGCGATCGGCGATCTGCTCGATGGCGTGGGCGATGCGGTCCGCCTCGGCCGCAACAGCCGCGGCGACGAGTGCGTCCTGCTCCTGAATGATCCGAACGATCTCGCGTGCCGATCGCCGGTCGATGTCGAGACTCGCCTCGAGCCGCTCCTGGCTCATGGCGTTGGAAGATATCATCCGAGGCATGCCCACCCTCATGCAGAAGATCCGCCTCGTCTACCGCGGCTGGCAGCGGCGGCGCGAGGAGCGCGAGAAAGAGTTTCTGACGCGCAGTGCGGGGTGGGCGGCGGCGCCGCCGGCGACAGTCACGCCGAGTGCGAAAGCGCGCTCGTTCGCGATCGACACCGAGGGATTGACCGTCGCCTATCTCGACGACTCGGGGCAGCTGGCCCATTTTCTCGACACCGAGGATGGCGAGATCGTCGATCTGCGGGTCGCTGAGTTGAGCGCGCATCCGGAGTTGGTCGCGCCGCGTTACCGCCGCGTGCCGTCGCGTTCCGAAAAATCGGAGGCTGAGGATCGACGCGCGTTCATCGCCTCGCTCGATGCGTCGCCATCGCGCGATGCGCTGGCGCGCAGCATCGATTCCGATGCCTTCCGCTCCACGCTCGCCTCGGACCGCACCATCGAGCGCGCCTGGTACAACTTCCGGAACGATCGCGCCATCGCCGCGATCGAGGCGTGGCTGGAGACGCTGTGAAACGTGCGATTGTTTCGACAATCGTCGCGATGATCTGCGCGGCCTGCGCGACGACGGTGCCATCGCCGCAGGCTGCATTCTCCGTCCCGGTCGAATACCACACGCTGACGAACGGACTGCGCGTCGTCCTCTGGCCGGACCACACGTCGCCGAGGGTCACCGTTGCGGTCTATTACGGCATCGGCTTTCGCGTCGAGCCGAAGAACCGTACCGGCTTTGCGCACCTCTTCGAGCACTTGATGTTTCAGGGGTCGCCAAACCTCGGCAAGGGCGAGTTCATGAAATTGGTGCGACTGAACGGCGGCGTGGCGAACGGTTCAACGACCTTCGATTTCACGCATTATCACGAGATCGTTCCGTCGAACATGCTCCGGACCGTGCTCTGGGCCGAAGCCGACCGGATGAAAGGGCTCGACATCACGGAAGACGCCCTGACGAGCCAGAAAGGCGTCGTCAGCAACGAAGTCCGGGTGAACGTCATCAACCGCCCGTACGGCGGCTTCCCATGGCTCGACATGCCGCAGGCGGCGAACGTCAACTGGTACAACGCCCACAACACGTACGGCGATCTGGCCGACATCGATGCGGCAACGATTGAAGACGCCCACAACTTTTTCAAGACCTACTACGCGCCGAACAACGCGTCGCTGGCGATCGTCGGAGACTTCGATCCGGCGCAGACGATGGCGTGGGTGAACCAGTATTTCGGAGCGATCCCGTCACAGCCGCAGCCGCCGAGCGTCGACGTCTCCGAGCCGCGCCAGGAGCAGGAACGGCGCCGGTCGAAAACGGACGACAAGGCCACGCGGCCGGCGATGGCGATCGCCTATCACGCGCCCACGGCGGAATCGGATGCCTACTACGCCCTGGCCCTCATCAACCAGATCCTCGCCGCGGGAAAGGACAGCTGGCTCTACGAGGACATCGTCCGGAAACGCGGCCTGACCTCCGGGATCGAAGCGACGATGAACAGCTACGGCACGATGTTCGACGTCAAAGGGCCGGCGCTCTACACGATCAGCCTTTTTCACGATGCAAACAGATCGTCCGACGAGATCCTGAAGGCGATCGACCAGAACATCGACCGCCTACGCACGCAACCGGTCGATGCTGCGACGCTTGAACGGGCGCGCGTGAAGATGCGCTCGAGGTTCTACGAAGACCTCGACGCGGAGTATGGGTTCGGACGCGCCAATCTGCTGGAGGTCTTCGCGCTCTTCTACGACGATCCGGCGCGCATCAACCGCATCGAGTCGCGCTTCGCCGCGGTAACGCCGGAGCTGATCCGAAAAACTGCCGAGGAGTATCTGCGGCCTTCCAATCGCACGATCCTCACGATCGTACCGGGAGGAAAGTGATGCGACGGCTTCCGATGTTCGCCGCGTTCCTTGTGGCCACGGCGGCACTGGCGCAGTCCGTACCGAGGGAAGCGCCGCCGGCGCCCGGACCGGCGAAGAATTTCTCGCTGCCCGAGATCCGGCGATTCGATCTCCCGAACGGACTGAAGGTTCGCCTGATGCAGTACGGCAACACGCCGAAGGTGACGATCCGGCTGGTCACGCAGACGGGCAACATCGACGAGAGCGCGGATCACGTCTGGCTGGCCAACGTCACCGGCGACATGATGCAGCAGGGGACGATCACCCGCTCCGCCGAGGAGATCGCCAGACAGGCGGCGCTGATGGGAGGAACGCTCAGCGTCAACACCGGCTTGAACGAGACCACGATCGGGATAGACGTCTTTAGCGAGTCAGCCGGCGATGCCGTCAGCCTCATCGCCGACGTGGCGCGCAATCCGCTCTTTCCCGAGTCGGAGCTGGCGCGGATCAAGACCGATGCTCTCCGGAAGCTTTCCGTCGAGAGCAGCGAGCCACAGTCGCTCACGAACGAAAAACTCAGGCGCGTCTTCTATCCGAATCAGCCGTACGGGCGCTCCTTTCCGACGCCGGAGATGCTGCAGGGATACTCGCTGGACAAAATTCGAGAGTTCCATGACCGCAACTTCGGCGCGGCGCGGTCACGGATCTACGTCGTCGGCCGCTTCGACGAGGCCGCAATCGAGAGCGCGATCCGCCGCGATTTCGCCGGCTGGAAGGCAGGCTCGCCGCCGACCGTGCCGATCGTGAGTCCCGCCGGCCGGCCCGGCGTCTACCTCATCGATCGCCCCGGAGCGGTGCAGTCGACCATGCTCATCGCTCTTCCGGTGATCGGTGTGGCTCCCGGCGGCCCCGATTACCGGCCTCTCGTCGTCGCCAACGCAATCCTCGGCGGTTCGTTCATGTCGCGCATCACATCCATCCTCCGCGAGCAGAAGGGTTACGCCTATTCGCCGGTGAGCTACCTGCAGGTGATGCCGCGCGGCGGTTACTGGGCCGAAGATGCGGACGTCACCACGAGCGCGACCGGAGCATCGATCAAAGTGGTCATTGACGAGATCGACCGGCTTAGGGCCGAGCCGCCCACCGCGGAGGAGCTGCACGGCATTCAGAACTTCCTGGCGGGGATCTTCGTTCTGTTCAACTCCTCGCGCGACAGCATCACCTGGCAGCTGTCATCTCTCGATCTTTACGGTCTCGGCGCCGGCTATCTGCGCGACTACGTCAAGAGCATCTACGCCGTAACGCCGGCCGACGTGCAGCGCATGATGCAGAAGTACATCGATCCGTCCAAGCTGGCGATCGTTGTGGCGGGCGACAAGAAGGCGATCGCAGAACAGCTGAAGCCG
>Ga0207689_10003756_pt1 | contig 13835 bp, 10 predicted proteins | sample KBSMisM52_FD_184312 | JGI IMG/M metagenome (GOLD analysis project Ga0207689, IMG submission 184312) | Miscanthus rhizosphere microbial communities from Kellogg Biological Station, Michigan, USA - KBS Miscanthus M5-2 (SPAdes) (version 2) | ecosystem: Host-associated > Plants > Roots >... | reverse complement strand
GCCGTCCCATGCTCGTTAGGATTCCGTAATCAACCGCCTTGGGTGGCGTGGTCCATTGCCCTGGCACGTCCCCTTGGGCCGGGGCCCGGTTTTCTTTCTAGCAGCCGGGTCCCGGTTTCCCTCTGACAGGAGTTCACATGGCGCGGATCGCCGAAGGGCTGGGCACACTCCGCTCGCAAATACAGGCGCGGGTCCCAAAGGCACCTAAGAACGAGTTCGGGTGGGTCGCGTCCGACGCGCACTCGCAACAGAACCCGAGCTCTGACCACGAGTCAGACTCGCGCGGCATCGTTCACGCTCTCGACATTCCCCACTACCCGGAGCTGGGGCTCGACACTTACAAGCTGTTCGACCATTTCCGCGCGGTGAAGGACCCGCGCATCAAATACATGATTTCGAACAGGAAGATTTTTGGAGACGAAGCCTACGGCAAGCGCAACGGCCGCAAGGCGTGGACGCTGTACCCGTACAACGGCGCGAACCCTCATGACGAACATACGCACGTCAGCATCAATAAGGCGCTGGAGGACGACGCGAGGCCGTGGGACATCGGCAACGTGGGCCAAGGCGTAGACCCAAACGCGCCGCCGCCGCAGGTGCTGCCGATCCTCAAAGATGGCAGCGAAGGCGCACTGGTCCAATGGGTCCAGCTCCTTGTGATGACAGACGGCGACTACGGCCCCGCCACCGAGGCTGCGGTCAAGCGCTTCCAGCGCGAGCAGGGCTTGGTCAACGACGGCAAGGTCGGCAAGGCCACCTGGGACGCACTGGCCGAGGTAGCGAAGGTGCGAGGCATCCCGTTGCCCAAAGACTGGCCGGGTGCTCCGCAGCCGCCCACAAACGAGGGACCAATCGTCATCGATCCGCCGCCGATCGTCATTGTCGATCCGCCGCCCGTCGATCCACCTCCCGTCATCATCACGCCTCCACCTGTCGGCCCGAAGCCAGTCCCGCCTGAGACGCGGCTCGAGATGGCCGAGCAAATCCTCCAATACGAGGCAAGGCGTGACGGTAGCGGACGGCTCGTCGTGTACGATCTGCCTGCTGGAGATGGCGGCGGCGACTACGAGGTTGCCGGCATCAATGAAAAATATGTCTGGGTAGTGCTGCGCCACGAAATTGATTACCTGCAACCTGCGTTACGGAACGACACCATTATGGCACACACCTGGGTGGGAAAGAATGCGGGTGTTAAATCTGAAAGACATACGCAACTATACAATACCGTTACCGGAAAAAAATTGGCAGAAGCCGTCACTACCTGGTGCCTGCTGGACGCTGTCACCATGCGGCCCAGGCGTATTGAAGCAGATATACTTTCTTTATTTGAATGATTTTTTGATCTGGCTTACCACGTAGGATCATGGGGAGATAGAAGCGTTTAGCGTGTCCGTAAGATTTATGATTACCTATGGCGCTATGATATTCCAGTGTGTTGAAAAAACGCTAACGCGGCGACCTTATCCCGTAGCATCAATAGAAAGATAGAAGGACATAGCTTACACGCAAAAACCTATGATTACCTATGATTCTATGAGCCTATGTGTTGAAAAAGCGTGGAAGCGAAGTCTTAATCAACAAAAAATCGTTCCTATATTTACATTATGGCAGAGGATTTACAAATTATCCGGGGCACCAAGGCCGAACAATACGAAGCGCTGCTGCCACAGGTGAGGGCATTGCTGGAAGGCGAGCCGGATCTTACGGCCAACATGGCCAATATGGTGGCAGCATTGAAAGAGCAGTTTGGCTGGTTTTGGGTGGGTTTTTACCTGGTGAAAAAAGACGAGTTGGTGCTGGCGCCTTTCCAGGGGCCTGTTGCCTGTACACGCATTAGCAAGGGCAGGGGCGTTTGCGGCAGCAGTTGGCAACAGGCAAAGACATTGATTGTGCCCGATGTAGAAAAATTTCCGGGTCATATTGCCTGCAGCAGTCTATCCAGGTCAGAAATTGTTGTGCCGGTTATACGTAACGGCAACGTACAGGCCGTACTGGATGTGGACAGTTCATCATATGATCAATTTGATACCACCGATCAGCGCTACCTGGAAGCGCTGGTAGCTTTGCTGGTATTTGAATAATTACTCGCTCAGTAATTTGTTTACCGTTTCTTCAAATTCTTTTTTGTATTGCACATAGTGGTCTCCGGTAGCTGGTCCGTTAAACCCGGTGTCTAATTTGCGTACTTTGCCCTGCTTGTCCAATATGGCGGAAGAAGGAAAAAATTTGATAGGTGTCAATTCAGGCAATGTTTTTTCCGTACGCATGGAATCGTTTATGGCAACACCCGTAATAAGCATGGGGTATTGCACATTGAACCGCTGCTGAAATTTTCTAAGTGTTTTTACTGAACGCTCCCTGTCTGTACTGTATTCATATGCCAGCGATACAATTTCAATACCGCGGTGCTTGTTCTTATTATAGTAATCGCTCAGGAAAGCGGTTTCATCCATACAGTTGGGGCACCAGCTACCCATAAACTGCACCACTACCACCTTGTTTTTGAAGCGCTCATCATTGATGGAAACTGGTTTGCCATCCAGGTCGTTGAAGGTAAAATGCAGTTTGTCTTCGCCGGGGCGCAGGTACATGGCCACATCGTCCTGCGGTAAACTGGCAGTATCATTTTTTTCTGCCTTCCATGGCTGTTTGAAAACACCGCCGGAATAATACCAGCCATTGCTGATAGTATGGTTATCATCAATTTTTGCCGTAAACAGAAATGCATGTCCGCCGTCAAAACAGGAAAGTTGCAGGCTGTCATGGCTCACCACGCCTTCCAGGTAGCGATAATCGCCGGTTGGATTAAGAAAGGTGCCGGTAACCGTATTGTTATGTTGGGTAAACTCGGCAACAGCGGGGTCGGCACTGGTTTTATTGATGAACCTGGCCGCCCAGCGGCCATTGATATTCCTGGCAGCAACAGCGCTACCGGGAAAGCGTTCGCTGCCTTTTTGGGCAGTGAATGGTATAACCTGGGTTCTAATGGCGCCGCCTTTTATCCATACACCGGAAAGGCTGGCGCCCTGGTTTTCTTTTTTTATGCGGAACTGCGATTCAAACAAAGGCATCTGCACAATCATTGAGTCGCCCTTTACTTGTATATCGGTAACGCGCAAGCGCTCCCCGGCATTGCGGATATACCAAACGGCCTTACCTTTTTCTGTTATCCATTCAAAATTAAATACAATGTTCCGGCCATCCGTCCTGTGCAGTTGGGCACGCCACCAGTTGCCGGTAGTTTGCTGTTGTGCAATACCGGGGCCGGCAACAAGGAGCAACAGGAGAAAAGTAATTAGTGATTTCATATCAGTAAAACAATATTCTGCAATGATAGTTCAAAAATGATAGGGATGTGTGCAGGATTATCTGCCGGTTATTTTTATTATTTCACAGGTGCTCCCGCTCAAAAAAATGAATAACTTGCCCATATGCCGCAAACCATTTCTATTATAGTAAAGGGGAAGGTGCAGGGGGTTTACTACCGGCAAACTACACAGGAGAAAGCCACTATACTTGGTATTAGGGGCACTGTACGCAATTTACCCGACAGGTCGGTGAAAATCATCGCTACGGGCGAAAAAGCCCAACTGGATAAATTACTGGCCTGGTGCAGGCAGGGCCCTTCACGGGCAGAGGTCAGTAGTATTGAATGCAGGGAAGAGGAGCTACGCGATTTCCCGGATTTCAGGGTACTGAGGTGAGGTTGATTGACCATTGACCATTGTCCATTGTCAATTGTCAATGGTCGATTGTCAATGGTCAATAGTCAATGGTCAATTGTCCAACAAAAAATTATTTTAGGTTATCCAGCATTTCCTTTGTCATCTTGTCCAAATCATATTCATTTTTCCAGCCCCAGTCGTTGCGGGCCACGGAATCATCAATGCTTTGCGGCCAGCTATTGGCAATTTGCTGGCGGTAATCCGGTTTGTACGAAATGGTAAACCCGGGAATGTATTTTTTTATGGAAGCGGCAATCTCTTTGGGCGAAAAACTCATACCGGAAAGATTATAGGAAGTGCGGATAGAAATTTTTTCGGCGGGTGCTTCCATTAGTTCTATGGTACCGCGGATGGCATCGGAAATATACATCATGGGCAGGTAGGTATCTTCATTAAGAAAACACTCGTATGTATTCTCTTCCAGTGCTTCATGAAAAATTTCCACTGCATAGTCGGTGGTACCGCCGCCCGGTGCCGATTTATAACTGATGAGACCGGGATACCTGATGCTTCTAACGTCTACGCCAAACCGGTTATTATAATAATTGCACCAGAATTCGCCTGCATATTTGCTGATGCCATAGACCGTAGAAGGTTCAATAATGGTTTGTTGCGGACAGTTTTGTTTGGGGCTGGTAGGACCGAATACGGCAATGGAACTGGGCCAGTACACTTTGCGGATTTTTTCTTCGCGGGCAATATCAAGTACGTTCAGCAGGCCGGTCATATTCAGGTTCCAGGCAAGATTGGGGTTCTTTTCACCGGTGGCGGACAGGATAGCAGCCAGCAGGTAAATTTGGGTGAAGTTTTGCCTGATTACCTGTACGTGCAGCATTTCCTTATTCATTACATCAAGACTTACATAGGGGCCGGTGCCTTCCAGCAGTGGATTTTGTTCCCTTAAATCGGATGCTACTACATTGGCATTGCCATATATTTTGCGCAACGCAAGTGTAAGTTCAACGCCTATCTGGCCGCTGGCGCCAATAACCAATATTTTATCTTTAATCATGGCGCCAAATTTAGGGGATTAGTTGATTAGTTGATCAGTTGAGTGGTGAGAGGTGAGTGGTGACCAGTGAGTGGGTGAGCGGTCAGTAGCCAATAGTCCATAGTCAATGGTCAATGGTCCAGGTAAAAGAAATCAGACATCATCAGATCAGACATCAGCGATCCATTCAACCGGTCTGCTGATCCATTATCTTTGCGGCATGGAAAAATTCTTAGAGGATCTTTTTGCAGGCCAGCAATACGACGACAAAAATTTCTTTCTGATAGCGGGACCCTGCGTGGTGGAAAGTGAAGAACTGGTGATGGAAGTAGCCGACAAGGTATCGGGTATCTGCAAAAATTTAGGCATACCCTATATTTTTAAGGCTTCTTACCGCAAGGCCAACCGCACCAGTGCTGCGTCCTTTACTGGTATTGGAGATGAGACAGCATTGGCACTGGTAAAGAAAACAGGCGAAAAATACAAATTGCCCACCACCTCCGATATACATGCACATGAGGAAGCGGCCATGGCGGCAAAATACATTGATGTTTTGCAGATACCGGCTTTTCTTTGCAGGCAAACCGATTTGCTGGAGGCTGCTGCTGCAACCGGTAAAGTGGTGAACGTAAAAAAAGGGCAGTTTCTCAGCGGGCCTTCAATGAAATTTGCGGCGGGCAAAATCCGTAAAGCCGGCAATGAAAAAGTAATACTTACTGAAAGAGGCAACACATTCGGCTACCAGGACCTGGTGGTTGATTTTCGCAATATACCCTGGATGCAGGAACACCAGGCGCCGGTTGTAATGGATGTAACCCATTCGCTGCAGCAGCCCAATCAAACATCGGGTGTAACAGGTGGCAACCCGCAGCTGATAGGCACCATTGCCAAAGCCGCAATAGCCACGGGTGCCAACGGTTTGTTTATTGAAACACATCCCAATCCGGCCAAAGCATTAAGCGATGGCGCCAATATGCTGCAGTTAAATTTGATGGAAGGTTTATTGCAACAACTGGTAAAACTGCGCAAAGCAGTAGTGTAACCCCTGTGCGTCGCACTGCTGCTGTGGTTCAAAATCGTAAAAACAAAAAAGCCCCGCTTTTCAGCAGAGCCTTACTTGCAGGTAGGGAATCTTTTTGTGATTTCAAGAGGCGGATCGTTTCACAAGGCCGGGATGGATCTTAAAACGGGCGTTCTGTTGTTTTCTCATGCTACTCTTCCGCTCAGTTCATTGCCCTGCTGGTTTTTTAGCAGTTTCGTGCCGAGGCGGTTAAAAAAACGTTCTGTAATAACAGCCAGTATATTTTGCGTTACTGATAAATAAAAAGCGTTGTCTTCTGTATGCATTACTTTGTCAACCAAAGAACGGTACGTGGCGTCCATTGCATCAAAAGAAAGTCTTTCCCTGCCCATTTCCAGGTAGGTATTCAGCAGTGTGCCGTTAAATGAAGGAAGATGCTTTGCCACCCAATTTTTGGGCACCATGATTTTAAGCCGGTTCACACAGGCGCCGCTGGTTCCGCTTAACACAAAACTATCATTTGGGCCAGTTAAGAAAATGCCTGTAATTACCTTATCGTCATAAGAAACAGACTGGTGGTTAAGCCACATTTTACATTCGGCACCGGCCTGTATCTGGTTAATATGCAGGGCCAGGTAATCATCTTTGGCAACCGACAACTCCAGTTCAAAATCCTGGTTCAATATATAATTTGAAACATAGGTATAGAAACCGTTTTGAAATTCCAGCAGTTTATAATCGCCGCTGGCCATTTTCTCATTCAAAGTTATTTTTTTGCCGTAGTGGTGGCTGGTCAACGAATCAACAAAATCTGGGATATGCTGCTCATCAAATTCAAAACTACCGTATCCGAGTTTAATCATTTTTGATAACGTGCTTAAGAGTAAACAATTATATGTGTCTTTTTAATCAAATGTTGTGTTATCCATAGACGATGGCGGGTTGCAAATGGTGTGCAAGTTATTGCAGATACTATGTCTGTAAAAGGCATTTGATTAGCTAAAGAAGGTATTTAACGAACGCTTTTCAACTATTACTTTATATGGAGTAATTAGTATAAAGATGTTGAAAAAAATTAGCAGGCTATTAATACCTGCAAGCAGCATTAACAGGCAATGACGGTTTAATTATCGATGATTGTTGCTGTATTAATATTTTTTTATACTGTATTATGGTGTATGCGGTAATGGTATAAGGATGTTAAAAAAATTAGCTGACTATTGATACTTGCAAGCAGTACTGGCAGGTAATAACGGTTGAATGATTGGCGATTGTTGTTGTATTATTATTTTTTTATACTGTGTTATGATTTTAGCTCGCTGGGCAAGATGCCGAATTCTTTTTTGAACGCTGTACTAAAATTGCTGAGGTTGGTATAGCCCATTTCAAGGGCTACTTGTTTAATGGAATATTTATGGGTTTCCAGTACATCGCGGGCTGCACGCATCCTTGCTTTTTGAAAATATTGGTAAATGGGCATTCCATATACGGTTTTGAAATTGTTTTTAAGTTTGGTTTCGCTGATGTTCACCATTTTTGCCAGTTCAGGAATAAAAGGGGCCGGACTGAATACATCGCGGGTGATCAGCGCTTCAACCTCCATAACACGGTTGATGTCTTCGCGTGAGAGCTTTAAATTGGGCAGGTTTTTTTCAATTTTCGCGGCTATCCGGGTAAAAAAGCGTTCTATCAGTTGTAAAATCCGGTTTTGAATGGCTATCTGTTTAAATTGTTCCCTTCCATTCACAAGGTCAATCACGTCCTGTATTAGTCTTTTATATTCCAGGTCGAGCGGTTCTGTGGTAATGCGCGATGTTTTCATTGAAAGGTAGGTATGCAACAGGCCGCTTTTGGAGCTTAGTCCCAGTTGGGTAGCCAGCCATTCGTTGTCGAGCAAAATATTGATTCCTTTTACGCTGCTACCGGCGCTCATCTCGTAATTGGCGTCGAATAAAGAACCGGTCAGCAATGCTGCCGAAAAGGATGAATTGTTTACATGGTAGGAATCGTTGTCAAGATCAATCCTGACTTCGTTTTTTGTATGCACTTCTATAAACCAGAGCGTATAAAACTCCTGGTTTATTTTTTTTCTTTTTAAGCGATTGCTGGCTGTAAAGGAATAATCAAAAACGATAGATTGTAAACCGCCCGGTATCTCTATTAGTTGTGAAAAGCCCAATGCAATTTCCTTTGGATAATACAACCTGTCATTTTCAAAGGGAACATGCAAGGCCGCAGCCAGGGCTTCCAGCAGATCTCTGAAGTTAGTATGGCTATATTCAAAAACAAACATTCGTAGTTTTTAAATATTCGAAAATGAACCAGGAGCTTAACCAATCTTACATCAACTATTTAATAATGAATCAGCGGTTCCAGAGTGGATTACGTCTTGCAGAAAGTATATAGTTTTTAATGTTCATCCAGAAAGCCACAAAGAGATAAATAATGATAGGAGAACCCATGGTAAGAAATGATATGTATATAAAATACTTACGTATTGTAGCGGACGCAATGCCAACTTTATCGCCAATATAGGAACAAACGCCAAAAACCTGCCACTCTACAAATTGTTTAAAACGTTTCATGAATGCTAATATAAAATAAATTGGGCAGAGCAGCAAGAGAAAACCTGTTTCCATGGTAGTTTTCAGCTGGTAAACTCAACTGCCGCCATAAAGGAAGCCGGGTTTTCCGGAAAAAAAATCACGCTCCTGTATGCTGACGCCAGCCTTCTATGGTTCAATGCCAGAAAAGGTTTTACTACCAACCCTTTTTTTGGTAAATTCGCATCACTTTTAAACGGCAGCAGCAGGTTTCCGGACAGAATGGTCTGGCACCCCCTCTTCTCAAAAGCCTGCAGCGCCGCAAACACCTAAAATACAATACACATGGTATTTGATTTGGACATGATTAAAAAACTGTACGGCAGTTTTGGAAGCCGTATCAGTGCAGCACGTAAAATTGTTGGCCGCCCTTTAACCCTTACAGAAAAAATATTGTATGCCCACCTTTGGCAGGGAGACGCAACCGAAGCGCACGAAAGAGGTAAAAGTTATGTGGATTTTGCGCCGGACCGCGTGGCCATGCAGGATGCCACCGCTCAGATGGCGCTGCTGCAGTTTATGCAGGCCGGAAGAATTAAGGTAGCCGTGCCCTCTACTGTTCATTGCGACCACCTGATTGTGGCAAAAGAAGAAAGCAAAGTGGATTTGGTGCGTGCAGTAAAAGAAAGCAGCGAGGTATATGATTTCTTAGCTTCTGTTTCCAATAAATATGGCATTGGTTTCTGGCGGCCCGGCGCAGGCATCATTCACCAGGTAGTGTTGGAGAACTATGCGTTTCCGGGTGGTATGATGATTGGAACAGACTCTCATACAGTCAATGCCGGCGGACTTGGTATGATTGCTATTGGCGTGGGCGGTGCAGATGCCTGCGATGTGATGGCCGGCCTGCCCTGGGAACTGAAATTTCCCAAATTAATCGGTATTAAGCTAACCGGTAAACTAAATGGCTGGACTGCTCCCAAAGATGTAATATTAAAAGTAGCGGGTATTCTTACTGTAAAAGGTGGAACCGGTGCGGTGGTAGAATATTTTGGAGAGGGCGCTACTTCTATGAGTTGTACCGGTAAGGGAACCATTTGTAATATGGGTGCCGAAATTGGGGCCACTACCTCAACTTTTGGATACGATGAAAGCATGAGCCGCTACCTGAAAGCCACCGGCCGCGAAGAAGTGGCTGCGCTGGCAGACGGCATTAAAGAACATCTGACCGCCGATCCGGAAGTATACGCCAACCCGGCTGATTATTTTGACCAGGTAATTGAAATTAACCTGTCTGAACTGGAACCACATTTGAACGGGCCTTTTACGCCCGATCTGGCTACGCCCATTTCAAAAATGAAAGAAGCCGCTGCCGCCAATGGGTGGCCTACAAAAATAGAAGTGGGTTTGATTGGCAGTTGCACCAATTCTTCTTATGAAGATATTTCCCGTTCAGTAAGCCTGGCCAGGCAGGTAACAGAAAAAGGCCTGAAATTAAAATCTGAATTTACGATTACCCCTGGCAGTGAGCAGGTGCGCTTTACTATAGAACGCGATGGATTTTTAGATGTATTTGATAAAATAGGTGCAACAGTTTTCGCCAATGCATGTGGTCCCTGTATTGGCATGTGGGACAGGGTAGGGGCGGAGAAAGCGGAAAAAAATACCATTGTGCATTCTTTCAACCGCAATTTTGCCAAACGCGCCGATGGCAACCCCAACACTTATGCATTTGTGGGCAGTCCCGAACTGGTAACAGCGCTGGCCATTGCAGGTGATCTTTCTTTCAATCCTTTAACCGATACTTTGGTAAATGAAAAAGGCGAGACAGTAAAACTGGAAGCACCCAGCGGCTATGAATTACCGCCCAAAGGCTTCTCCGTTGACGATCCCGGTTTCCAGGCGCCCGCAGCTGATGGCAGCGGTGTACAGGTAAAAGTTGATCCTGCCAGCAAACGGTTACAGTTATTAGATCCTTTTGCAGCATGGGAAGGCACCGATTTAAAAGGTATGAAACTGCTGATAAAAGCAAAAGGAAAATGTACTACCGACCATATTTCCATGGCTGGTCCCTGGTTAAAATTCCGCGGCCACCTGGACAATATCAGCAACAACATGCTGATTGGTGCTGTTAATTTCTTTAATGAAAAAACAGATAAGGTAAAGAACCAGCTCACCGGCGAGTATGGGCCCGTTCCCGCCACGCAACGTGCGTACAAAGCCGCAGGCGTTGGCACTATTGTAGTAGGCGATGAGAATTATGGTGAAGGCTCCAGCCGTGAGCATGCTGCCATGGAACCCCGGCACCTGGGTGTGCGTGCGGTGCTGGTAAAATCTTTTGCCCGCATTCACGAAACCAATTTAAAGAAACAGGGTATGCTGGCGCTTACGTTTGCGGATAAGGCCGATTACGACAAAATACAGGAAGATGATACCATTGATATACTTGGCCTTGCCGAATTTACACCGGGTAAGTCACTGGCGCTGATGCTGCACCATGCAGATGGCAGCTCAGAAGTAATACAGGCCAACCATACGTATAATGAACAACAGATAGAATGGTTTAAAGCAGGCGGCGCCCTGAATATTATCAGGAAACAGTTTGCGTAGCAATAAGTAATAGTTGAAATGACTATCTAAGCCGCCTCATTTTGAGGCGGCTTTTTTTCGCCGCCCTTGTTGGTATTTTCACCAAACAATCAGAACTGCCGCATCCGGCAAGTCTGGAGATAGCAGCGGGAGATGTGCTGGCAAAACAAAATAATCAACGTACATTTATTACAGATGATTTGCCAAAACCTGCACGATCGCAAAAGAACTGCGGCCCTGGCGCTGATAGGCATTTTGCTGTCTGTACAAACCTTTTCGCAATCCGACAGTATAACCGTAGTCATCAAACCTTCATACGACAGTGTAAGTAAGCTGCACCGCTTTTTGCTGGGCGAAAACTACCGTAAACTTTGGGCGGTACCGGTAACTGTTAAGATCTTCCACCTCAGTAAAGAAAATGGGGGATTTACCATTATTAAACAGGGCGGCGGTTTGCAAACCCGTTCCTTAAGACTGCGCGACAGTTCAGGGAAAGAATGGGTATTAAGAACGATCGAAAAATATCCGGAAAGAAAATTGCCACCCAATTTAAAAGCATCCATTGAAAAGGATATTTTGGTTGACCAGGTTACCACCGCCAATCCTTTTGCTGCCTTAACGGTTCCTCCTTTTGAGGCAGCCCTGGGCATACCGCATGCCAGCCCGCAAATTGTATACGTTGCCGATGACGAAGGCCTGGGCGAATACCGCAGCGATTTCGCCAATAAGGTTTTTTTGTTTGAAGAACGAGGTACAGAAAGCAATACCGATACCGATAATTCCGCAAAAGTGCAGGATAAACTTACAGCGGATAATGATGTCTCCATTGACCAGGAAATGGTTTTACGTGCCAGGTTGCTGGATATGTTGCTGGGCGACTGGGATCGGCATGAGGATCAGTGGCGATGGGAAAAAAATAAAAATAAAAAGGAAACCGTATATACACCGGTACCACGCGATCGTGACCAGGTCTACTATAAGACTTCGGGTGTGTTTCCTTGGATTGTTTCCCACCAGTTTCTCATGTCCAAATTCCAGGGCTTTCATACATCCATCCGGGATATAGAAGGGTGGAACGTGAATGCACGTTTCTTCGACAGGTTTTTTCTTACGGGCCTGGATGAGCAACAGTGGAAAGAACAAATTGCCTTTGTGCAAAATACCATAACCGATAGCCTCATAAACGCTGCTATACAATTACTTCCCCCGTCTGTTTATGAATTGTCCGGAAAAGATATAATTCAAAAACTCGTTACCCGGAGAAAAAACCTGGAAGAACTGGCTTTGCGTTATTACCGGTTTATTTCCAAAAAGGTGGATGTGCCGATGTCGGACAAGCAGGAATTTTTTGATGTTCATTACAACGACGACGGCCGTGTAGCCATAACCATTTACAAGATTAAAAAAAGCGGCGCGAAAGACAAGGTTTTATACCAGCGTGTATTTGTTCCGGGTATTACAAAAGAAGTAAGGTTGTATGGCCGCGGTGGCGATGATGTATTCTCTGTAACGGGTCATCAGACAGCGTCCATAAAAATCAGGATGATTGGCGGTGAGGGCACAGATAGTTTTTATGTTGATGCAAATACACCCAACAAAAAAGACCTGTATATATATGACCGGAAAGACGAAAAAAATATCATTCCCAAAGAAATTGATGCCAAAAAAAGGCTTGGTTACGACAGTACTGTAAATGCCTATGAGCCCAATAATTTTAAATACAATCTTTCCGGCCCGGTATTTTCAGCAGATTATAACAGGGATGATAATATAATACTTAAAGCAGGATGGCTGGATGTGGTGCATGGTTTTCGCAAAGCCCCCTTTGCTTCGCGGCAGGAGCTTTGGGTAAACTATTCTACCGGCCGTAATTTTTTCAGGATAATATACGATGGCGACTTTAAAAAGATAGCTGGTAACAATGACCTGTATGTAAGCATCTATTCAAGGGGGCCGCATTATATCAGGAACTTTTTTGGAATTGGTAATGAGACCATATTTCCGGATGAGGGTAACCGGAAAATAACTTATTACCGCACAAGGTTCGATTATGTAACGGCCGAGGCAAGACTGCGTCATCCACTTGCAAAATACTTGTCCGTTAACGTGGGAATCAGATCGCAATATTATAGCGCGGCGGCAACGCAGAATAGTAATAATTCACTCGACTCTTTCAGCAACAGCCATCCGGATTATAATATTTTCAGCAATAAATTCTATGCGGGATTTGTGGCCGGTATTGTTTATGATACAAAGAACGAGGCAACATTGCCCAGTGCAGGTATACAGGCACAATTGAATGTGATGGCAATAAAAGCATTTGATACAGAGAAAAGAACCTATACACAGGTTACCGGCGGTTTTGAACATTTCCTCAGTCTTAATAAGGATTCAACCATAGTATTGGCTAACCGTGTAGGCGCTGGAACCACAGGAGGCAAACCTGCATTTTTCCAATTACTGTACCTGGGAGGGTCCACTAACCTTCGTGGTTACCGTAACTATCGTTTTGCAGGCAATAGTTTTGTGTATCACAATATAGAACTAAGGGCAAAATTATTTGATTTCACTTCCTACCTGCTTCCCGGCACCGTGGGCTTAACTTTATTTAATGATTTGGGAAGGGTATGGGTACCGGGCGAGTCTTCTGCTGTATGGCATGATGGATATGGTGCCGGCATTTACATAAGACCAGCGCAACTGGCACTGATACAAATTCAGGCAGGCCATTCACCTGAAGGTTGGCAACCTTATATAACACTGGGTTTCAGGTTTTAATTCTTTGACAGGAGCCAGATGTTAATCCATTCTTTTCCTTCTGAAAGAAAAAATAAAACTGGGTCATAACCATAAATTGTTATCTTAGGTAATACCGCAATGAACCGGTAGCCGCGTACTGCCTGTGCAATGTACAATTACAACCAATATGACTAACGGATCGGGCGATAACAAAACTACATTAGACA
>Ga0207689_10003754_pt1 | contig 13839 bp, 13 predicted proteins | sample KBSMisM52_FD_184312 | JGI IMG/M metagenome (GOLD analysis project Ga0207689, IMG submission 184312) | Miscanthus rhizosphere microbial communities from Kellogg Biological Station, Michigan, USA - KBS Miscanthus M5-2 (SPAdes) (version 2) | ecosystem: Host-associated > Plants > Roots >... | reverse complement strand
CCTGTCCTACTTTGGCATTGAACGCATATAATTCGTCTTTGCTTTCTGGCCCAATCTGCGGACTGACGATGTCGTCCGAGTTCAAGCGGAGTTGCAAATAGTGAGTGAACAGACAAGAGAGCTGCCTTTGCCGGGTCTGACTACCACAGACAAGCTGCGGATGTTGCTCGACATCACCAAGAAGATCAGCCGCTCGCTTGACCTCCAGGAGGTCCTCAACCTGGTAATGGACACCCTCGATTCTTTGATTCCCTATGACGCGGCCGGGATTTTTGTCGTGAAATGTGTGGATAAGAGCGCAGTTGCTGAAGGCGAAGAGCCCTGCGTATTTCAGGCTGAAGCAGTCAGGGGATATGACATAGACGAACTGACGAATCTCCACCTGAAACTTGGCGAAGGGCTTATCGGGCAGGTGGCGCTCACCGCGGAACCAATTACATCGCCCGACGTACGCAAGAATCCGAACTACATCAATGCCCGCAGCGAGACGCGTTCCGAGATGGTAGCGCCGATAATCTCTAACACCGAAGTTATTGGTGTCTTTGATCTCGAAAGTGATGAACTTAATGCTTACTCGGAAGATGACCTTCAAGTTCTGGCTTTGCTCGCATCACAAGTCGCCATCATTATCGAGAAGGTCATGCTTCACGAACAGTTGATTGAAAAGAAACGTCTGGAAGGTCAGCTTGAAGTAGCGCGTCAGGTTCAGTTGGAATTGTTACCGGCCAGAGACCCACAGCTTGAGGGATACGATATCAGCGCTTACAACTTCCCTACGGAAGAAGTTTCAGGCGACTACTACGACTGGGTACAAATCTACGACGATCAGATCGGGTTGGTTATTGCGGATGTCTCCGGCAAAGGAGTACCGGCGGCTTTGCTGATGGCGTTCCTGCGCGCCAGTCTGCGAGCCGCGACTCATGTTGGTTACTCGCCTCATATTTCGATGGCGAAGGTAAACTATCTGCTCTGGGAATCGATCGAACGCAATCAGTTTGTAACTGCTTTCTATGGCATTCTGGACGTCACCAATAAAACGCTGACCTACACCAACGCAGGCCACAATCCGCCGATTCTACTGAAACAGGATGGCGAGTTTACCTTCATCGATCGTGGCAGCATACCCTTAGGGATGTTCAGGGATACTCGCTATCATGAGTATTACCTGACAACTGAACCTGGCGACGTGCTCATGCTGTATACAGATGGCGTCACTGAGGCAAATAATTTGCAGGGTGAAGAATTTGGGCGAGAGCGCCTGGCGCAAGCCGTTAAGGCTAATCGTAAACTGGGCGCGCGCGAGCTCATCACTGCGGTACACAGCGAAGTACTTGCCTGGACCGACGGTCGTGGGGCTACCGATGACGTCACGTTCTTTGTAATCAAGGCGCTGTGACGAAGACAGTGGGCAGTGGGCAGTGGGCAGCAGGTAGAAAGTAGAAGCGCAGAAGGTAGAAGATAGAAGGCACAAGGTAGAAGAGACTGGGCGAATGTTGACAGCAATGCTCCATCAAGATTTCACTGCCCACTGCCCACTGCCCACTGCTTCAATGAGCCGTTAGCGAACAGTGAGCATGATCGCCCCCCGGTGCCATTGGCGCGCGATAGTCTCCGAAGTGAAGCCTGGTTTCGGCCTCAGAAAATGCGTAGACATCGAAGCCAAAGGCGTCGAGATAGTCTGCCAGGTCATCGGGCGAAAGGAGATAGACGGCGGGAGGAAAGCCCGCTTCAGCGCGAATTTCCAGCAGGCGCTCGAGCACTTCAAGCGGTGCAAAGCAGCTAACAGGGTCTCTGTAGGTTGCCATGTTCTTAGCGCCTCCTTCGCGAGTTTTGAATGTGTGCCGCTTACAAAAGCTGCGCACGATCCGATGCTTTGATGTACGCGACGCACCTCGCGTTCGTTCATTAAAACAATTTTATACGGCTGCTACAGTTCGTTGGACGTGGTGAGCCGGGAAAAGTTCCAAAATAAAATGAGTAACCCAATCACCTCAGACGCTCAAACCAACACGCCTCCCCCGCTCAACTTCATGGCCGTGCTACGGCAAATGTTGAAAGCCTCGGATAAAGTCAGCGATTTACTTTTTTCGCCTGGCCGCCCACCGCAAGTGGAACTCGCGGGCAAACTGCAACCAGTGCGTTTTCCCGGGCTGGAGAAGCTCACGCCCGCACACACGGCTGGTATGGCGAAGGTGATCATCGGCAGCCATGTAACCGCAAACGATAGTCTCGAAAAAAGCGGCTCTGCGGACCTCTCGTTTAGTGTCCCTGGCGAAGCGCGATTCCGTGTGAATATCTTCAAACAGCGTGGCACCTATGCCATCGTCATGCGCGTAATTCCCACCAATCCGCCTAACTTCAACGATTTTAATTTGCCCGAGCAGTTGAAAGAGATCGTCAACATAAAAAATGGCATCGTGCTGGTCACCGGGCCGACCGGGAGTGGCAAGAGTTCAACTCTTGCTGCTGTTATTGATCTGATCAATGAAACGCAGGCGTTCCACGTGGTAACCATCGAAGATCCAATCGAGTTTCTTCACGGTCATAAGATGTGCACTATTCACCAGCGCGAACTTCATTCAGACACGCCGAGTTTCGCAATTGCGTTGCGCGCCGCGCTGCGCCAGGCGCCTAAAGTGATCCTGGTTGGTGAAATGCGCGACAAGGAGACAATCGAAGTAGCTCTCGAGGCCGCCGAAACCGGCCACCTGGTTTTGTCGACACTGCACACCATCGATGCTTCCAAGACGATAGATCGAATTATTGGTGTATTTCCCAAAAACGAAGAGCGCGTGATTCGAACCCGAATTGCGCAGTCTTTCCGCTACATCATTTCGCAGCGCCTTATTCCTCGACCGGACGGAAAAGGGCGAGTTGCCGCCATTGAAATACTCAAGTCAACGATGCGCACACGTGAGTACATCGAGAAAGGTGAAGCCGAAGGCAAATCTCTCATCGATGCAATGGAACAGGGTGATCAGGAAGGAATGCAGACATTCGACGGTGTCATCGAACAGATGATTCGAAGCGGCATTCTTACCAAGGAAAGTGCGATGCCGTATGCCACAAACGCCGGGAACCTGCTGCTACGGCTGGGGGAACTTGGCGGCGAGACGCATGTGGCGGATGAGGCTCCCGCGAAGGACGACGACTCGTTGCTCGATATGATAGAAAGATAATCCTGCGCTACCACCCGGCAAATTTCTAAGGTAGGATTAGCCAGTTCCCCAGCGCTCTCCCTGGAAATTTTCAGATCCACATATTCATCATGCTTCTTCGCTCGCTCAAAGGTCTAATCGCTGCGTTATTCCTTCCGCTTCTGGCTCTGACTGTCTCCGCTCAAACAGCCGGAATTGACGTCTCCCAGGGGTTGCAGATGGAGTTTCCGACTGGTGGCCAGTTGCGGATCGAAAATGACCTGGGCAAAGTCACGGCCGAGAGCTGGAGTCAAAAATATATTTACGTCACTGCGAGTGGGGAGTCAGGCCGATCGAGGCTTTCGTCGGTGGTTATTGAGAATGGAAAGCAGGGCTTTACGATTCGCGTGAAGCGAAGGCCGGGCGCTCAAGTGTCTCCCATCGACCTCAATGTAAATTTTCCGGAAAGTGCGCGAGTGGTAATTGAAACCGGGGATGGGAAAGTCTTCTTAAGAGGAGTTTCGTCGTCGGTAACGGTCAAGTCCCTCGCCGGCGACCTGAATGTTGAGCTGCCACAGTCGGTCAATGCGAACATAGTTGCGCGCACTGCCAGGGGCTCAGTTAAAGCTGAGCCGTCGCAGGCACTGAGTGAAAACGGTCACCTGCTTCAGACGAGACTTGGTGACGGCGCACGAACCTTAAAGCTCGATTCAGAATCGGGCAACATAGTGCTTTCAGTGATGCGTAGCTCGCGTGATCTCGGCGCGGAACCCGCAATCAGAAAGTCACTGGAGCCCGCGCTCTCGGAAGTTCCCACCAAAGCAGCCGGCACACCCGCGCCGTCCCTGGACACCCAGGAGATAGACGAAGGCGATGTTGTTCGGGTCGATTCTCAATTGGCAACGCTCAATCTCAGCGTTATCGACCGCGAAACCAATCGCGGCGTGGTTGGCCTGACACAATCTGACTTCCGCCTTTTTGAAAACGGCGTACCACAACAAATCCTTCAGTTTGACTCTTCGTCGGCTCCCTTCGACCTCTTACTGGTGATCGACTTGTCCGGCTCAACTCGCGATGTTCTTAAACTGATTCGCGCCGCGGCCTTGCGCTTTGTCGATGCGGCCCGTCCCTCAGATCGTATTGGCGTGATCGCATTTGCCGGGCAGGCAACAGTTGTCTCTCCCTTAACGCTTGATCGGCGAACCTTACATGAACGAATAGGCACAATGGAGACTGCTGCCGGTGATACAAAACTTTACGACGCGGTTGACTTTGCTGCTAACCAGTCGCAAAAAGACCCCAAGAGCCGGCGTCGCACCGCTATCATCCTGATGAGTGACGGTCTCGATGGCAGTGTTCCCGGGGTTCAGGGCGATGGCTCGCTACTTCCTTACGCTGATTTGCTCAGTCGCGTTAGCGAGTTTGACGGGGTGGTTTACACCCTCTGGCTAGACACGTTCTATGAGGCCTTGAATGAGAAAGACACGCAGCCAGAAGCCTTCGATGCGGGCTACGACCGCATGAAGGAGTTGGCTGATACGGGCGGCGGAGTCTTTTACGAAGTTAAACGGCTCGAAGATTTAGCCGGCGCCTATGAACGTGTGGTGGCGGACCTGGGAACGGTTTACAGTCTTGCTTACCGTCCTGTCGATAAGACTCGTGACGGCAAGTGGCGCGCAATACGAGTGAGCGTGGTTTCCCGCCCATCAGCGGTCGCGCGCGGTAAGCGCGGATACTATGCAAATTAGGCAGCCTTCCGCAGTTTTTATGCTGTTACATCGAAGCAGGATCCTCGGACTACTATTCTCACTACTCATCCCTGCGGTTTGTTTGTGCCAATCACCAGAACAAGTTGAAACAATACGCGTCGACTCCGATCTGGTTGATCTTAAAGTTAGCGTAGTTAGTTTGAACTCCCAGAACCCGTCGGTGGAATTACAGCAGAAGGATTTTTTGGTGTTGGAGGACGGAACACCACAGGACATTGCCTTTTTTGCAGCTGCCACTACACCCTTCGATCTCGTACTCCTGCTTGATTTATCAGGCTCAACCAACGATAAGCTCAAGCTCATCAAAAAGTCAGCCAGGCGGTTCGTTGATGCGACTCGCCCCATCGACCGGGTATCAGTGGTTACTTTCACTGACGTGATGCAGGTTGTTTGTCCGCTGACACACGATCGCCGGCTGCTCAGGGACCAGATTGACGACATTGAGAAGCCTCAGGGCGGCACAAAGTTTTGGGACTCGTTGCGTTACGTTCTTGCTATTCTAAATGCTTCAGGAAACTCACTGCGGCGGAGCGCCGTAGTGGTGATGACTGATGGCGTAGACAATGCTCTGCCGGATGTTTTTGGTGATGGTTCTCAGACCACCTTCGAGCAATTGTTACGGATGGTTCGTGATTCGGAAGTAATCGTGTTCCCCATCTACCTCGATACTGAAGCTGAGGTTTTCCAGCGCACGCGTACGCCGCACAGCGCGTTTGCTACCGCGCGAGAACAGTTGGGGCAACTGGCTTCGACTTCCGGCAGCCGTTTTTATCGAGCTAACCAGCTGAAAGACCTGGACGACGTCTACCAACAAGTGATCGGCGACCTGGGACGGATCTACAGCATCGGGTATCGCCCTTCCAATACCTCGCGAGATGGAAAGTGGCGCTCGGTCACAGTGCAAATTCATGATCGACAGGATGTCACTGCTCGCACCAAACAAGGTTATTACTCGAAGAGTCTGCCAAATTGATGGTCGGCTCTTACTGACGACCACAGTGACGGGAAAGGCTTGTAAATGCCATCGATAAGACTATAATTAGGCCCTCCCCAGGCACCGTTGGCTTTAACCGGGTCGCAATCATAAGGATAACTCCATGAGCAAAGCACGACCTACTCTTGCACCAATGTTCTTTGTTACCGCATTGGTTCTCGCCTTTCCTCTAAGCGCCTTTACCCAGAACCGGGAGAAGTTTGTTATTTCTGCGAAGGCCGGCGGGGTCAACGCTGTAACCGGTCGCGCTTCGATGCTGCCCCACGGCAATGGCGAATGGCAGCAGCTCACCATTAAAGAGGATCTGGAAGCGGGAGATTTGGTTAAGACAGGAGTCGATGGTCGCGTCGAAATGCTTTTGAACCCAGGATCGTATCTGCGTGTTGGTGAGAACTCCGAGTTTGAATTGTCTGACAACTCTCTTGAAAACCTGGAGCTTCGTTTGATTCAGGGGACAGCCATCGTTGAAGTTACCGGCGCGGACGACGAAGAGTTATTCATCGGAATTACAACGCCTCATACACGCATGTCCATCGTCCGGCGCGGACTTTACCGAGTGAGCGTCGTGCCCGGCGATAACACCGAACTGATCGTGAGGAAGGGGCGCGTGATGCTGGAAGGGTCCCACACGAAGGTTAACGGCGGCAACAAGGTCGTATTCAGCAGTAATTCGTTTTCGGTGGCTAAGTTGAAAGACGCCGATAAGAAACAATTAGATGCGCTCGACGGTTGGAGCAAAGACCGGGCGCAAACGCTGGCGAAAGAGAACAACCGGATCAATGACAGGACGCTCACCGCCCTGGCGAGCAGCTTTAACGACGACTGGTTCTCTCAAAGCCTCTTCCGGCAGCGTCGCTTAGGCTTCTGGCTATACAGCTCGGGATCGAGTTGTTACACATTTATTCCCTACTATCGCCGGCATGGTTCGCCATATGGTGGTGGCTATTCGAGGTCGATTTTCGCCGGCAGTTTCGGATCCTGGGGTTGGGATCGAGGTTTTAGCCGTCCAGTTTACGGCTCGCCGGGAAGGAGTGCACCTGACCGCGGCAGCTCAAGCCCCACGATCTACAATTCACCCGCTGCTCGGCGAACCGTGCCTGCCATTTCGCCCGGGTCCGGCGCTGGTAGGCCTACTCGCTCGGGCCGCGAACCAGGGCCAAGACAACAATAGAGGAAGACTCAGAGCCTCACGACTGTTCACCTTCTTTGAAGAGTCTGCCGAGTTCAGTTTCTACGAGCATCCTAACCTCCGACAACTTCAATCCCGCAAGAGCCAGATGTGTAAGCGCGGTCCCCAATTGGCTGCGCAGCTGTTCCTCTGTGGGTTCGCGCAACAGCCGCGAGGTCACCACCGCCCCAGCGCCGTGCCTGACCTTCACCAGTCCTTGTTTTTGCAACTGACGATAAGCGTACGCGATGGTGTTGAGGTTAACACCCAGGTCAGACGCCACTTGGCGAACAGGGGGCAGAGAAGACCCCTCAGGCAGTTCTCCGCCGGCAATCAGGGCCTTGATTTCATCCACCACCTGCTGATAAAGGGGGCGTTTGTCTCGTTCGTCTATGGTTATGTACATATTGTCTATTGCACGTATACACTAGACAATACGCTCTGTCCATAGTTTTTCTTGAAGTATTTAGGCGTATTATTGAGCGCTGAGCTTGTTTGCCAGGACAAAAGCACAGCGGGTCAGCCCTTCGATACCCCCTATGCTGATGGTGTCGCTGACGATATAGAGGTTCGGTACGGTGGTTTGGTAGCCAGGCCCGTTTAACCAAAAATCGTCCGCCGTGGGAATCACGCCGCCAACCATGCCCAGTTTGCGACGAGTCAGGTCATAAAAGCTTCGCGGTGTGGCTGTGTCGATTACCTCGATGCGGCTCCCTAACTCCGGCATCGCCGCGTGCAGGCGCTGCCAGCACCGTTCCAACATCTGCTGATCCCTGTCCTCAAGTTCAGTTTCGTCATTGTGAAAAGTGAACCAGTCGTCAACCTCGGTGAAGAAGTGAACGCTCACCGCTCTTTTCCCTGCCGGCGCTCGGGGGTCCCACGACGGAGCAGCCGCAAACATCAGTTGATTTTTCTCAGCATCGTACGACTCGTCCCGCTGCCATTCATTGAGGGCGAGAACGTGGTCTACAGGCACGAGCCCTTCTGCGGTTTCGTCCATTCCCAGATACAAAAAATACGCGCCCCAGCCGCGAAGCTTGTTCAACTGCTTTCGTACTTCAGCCGGCGTACGGTTAAGACCGACGAGTTTTCCATATGTGTCCCAGAGCGTCAAATTGCTGACGACAGCCTTCGAAGCAGTCACAGTCTCACCGCTCAGCAAGTCGACTCCCGCTGCCTTCCCGGTCGAATCGTACGATAACCTCAGTACCGGTGTGTCCAAACGAATTTTGCCGCCGCTGCTTCTTATCGACTCGGCCAGTTTCTCACCCAGCCCTGCCGCTCCGCCGCGTATAGCGAACATATTTTCTCGAGACGTGGTCAGGGCGAGGGCCGCATGAAGATAAGGAACATCTTTGGCAGGCGCTTGAGCCAGCGTCTGCAATTGCACATCTACGAAACTGCGAAATCGGTTGGAGACAGCCTCGAGATGCGCCAGAGCCGAGTCCTTTGAAAGGAGTATTTCGGCGGCGATCCGGCCCTGGGGCAGGAGACGGTAGGCGCGCCGCGATTTTGAGAGCGATAACAGCTCAGGCTCTTTTTTGAGCGCATCTCGCAGTGCTCTGCCGAGCGACTCAAGTTTGTGATAGAAGCCCACAGCTTGCTCGGCGCATTCCGGAAAAGACCGACGCAGATTTTGGTCAAATTGTCCCTGGTCGCCCACCAGAGCAATCTCAGAGTGATCTGGAAGACGGACGACATAACTCGGCTCCAATCGGCGAACTTCGGGCGGGTCGACCGGCAGCTCGGAGAAGACACGATGATGGATGCCGTCCGGTTCCCATCCGGGAAAGAGGCCGTAACCCTGCTCAAAACTGTAGCCAAATTTTTCGAAGTTGGCGGCACAGCCACCCACGTTTGGCTCGCGTTCCAACAGGCAAACGTCAACACCCCTTTGCGCTAGCAAGGCGGCTACTGTTAAGCCGCCAATGCCGCCGCCAACTACTACGACCTCGCAGTCCATGGCTACGTGAAAAGTCTTGAAAGGTGATGGATGAAGAATCCCACTACCGGCTTGGGATCGCTGGAGAATCTTCCCACGAAGGGTTGGAGAACGAGGAAAATCGCCTGAATGCCGTTGAAAACCAGGTGCAGTACAAACGAAGGCAAGAGGCGTTTGGTGTAGGCGCGAAGCAGAGTCAGCGCGAGGCTCAACATCGTGATCACAGCAACGACGCCAAAATTGTCGTAATACTGAAACACGTGAATGCCCGCGAACAATATCGTCACTATTGCGACTGCTCCGATCATTCCGATGGCGCGTCGCAGCGCCGAATAAAGCACGCCGCGAAAGATCAATTCTTCCACCAAAGGCGCGGTCGCGAACGCCAGGAAAGCGGTAGCAAAGCGTGCTTTGAAAGAACTGTTGATGATCTGATCCAGGGCGGTTTCCTTACCGCCCAGGAACTGCGTGAACAAGACGCCCACGCCAAGCAGCACGACCGCGAGAATGATAGTTTTCCAGGGCCCAAAATTTTCCGGGAAAGTCCACCCCAGTGTTTGCCAGAAAGGACGCCGGCCGCGGTTGCTGACCAGAAACCAAATTACCAGGAAAGTTAGAACATGTGCCGGCACTACGCCCAGAATTGAATAGAAGATGAGGGTTGGATCGACGTCCAGTCCCGCAGTCGAAGCCCCCGACATCGTTTTGTAAATCACGTAAGGCACAGCCACCGCTATTTGCATGAAGACCAGTATCAGCAGGCTGATGACAAAAACCAGCACGGCCCAACCAACTCCCCAGGGTGGATCGTCCGGGTTTATTTCTGCTGGTGCAGTTTGGATGGGTTCCTGATCGGAAGTATGCGCGAAAGCATCAATCAGGGAGCTGGCTGGCGAAACGGGTTCGTTGGTGGACACTGTGGTAGTGAGTGTATGAACTTGTTTCCAAGTGGTCAATCAGGAAAGCTCGCCTCAAACTGCCGGATAGGCGGCCTCCAACATTGAGGGACCGACGCGCGGCGCCGCCAGCATGACCCCGATTATGGTTTTAGCGTCTTCTATTTCGCCGGTGGTAATCATGCTGAGGGCCTGTGAGAAGGGAATTCGGAGCACCGTGAGGATTTCATCATCGTCGAGTTGCTGCGCGGTTTCTGTTAGCTCAGTTGCCAGGTAAACCCACATTTTTTCTTCGCAAAATCCTGGGGAGACAAAAAACTCAGAAAGTTTTTCCAGCTTACCGCACACCACGCCGAGCTCTTCCTCCAGCTCCCGCTTCGCCCCCTCTTCGGGGACCTCGCCACGCCGTAGTGTTCCTGCCGGAGCCTCGAGCAGGTAACGAACCGCAGGATGCCGATACTGCCGCACGAGCGCAATGGTCCCGTCGTCAAAAACGGGAATGATCACCGCACTACCGGGATGATGTACGACCTCACGGACGTACGATTGATCACCTTCGCTTACCTTATCGACCGTGATTTCGAAGACGCGTCCACGGAAAATGGTTTGACTCTCTATTACTCTTGGCAATTCGCCGGGTAGCCGGTTGGAAGTATCCATACTTGTCTCACTTTGATCGAACTAACAAAGCCGGATTCCACTTTGCTTCAACTAAACTTACCGGTGCGCTCATAACGATTCGCCAGCCATTCTCTCACCTCGCCGACCAGATAGAGTGATCCGGTAACGCAGATAACGCTGTTGGGGACGCTCGTGGAAATTGCGCGTTCGATGGCGGCATCGCTCTCGCGAATCACTTCGCTGGAAGCTCCCGGCGCATATTTCTCAGCCAACTTGCGCAAGTCTTCAACTCTTGCGGACCGTAGGTTTTGCGGTTGAGTCAGGATCAGACGGCTGGCGATGGGAAAGAGGGTGGCAGCCATTTCGTCAAGTTGCTTATCGGCCATCGCTCCAAAGACGATTGAGATAGGCGCGTTCTTCATCTGTCGAGCGTGCTCAAGATAAATACGCAAGGCCTCAGCACCGGCCGGATTGTGGGCGCCATCAAGTAGCACAGAAGCTTTTCCGGCTTCGTCCTTAAAGGTTTGAAAGGCTTCTAAACGGCCTGGATGCCTGGCGCTACCTAAACCTTCAACGATGGCGTCGTGACCAATTTCAAACCCTTCTAATCTTAGAGCTTCCGCAAGGGCGATAGCTGTCGCGGCGTTCGTCAATTGGTGAGCGCCTCGCAGTGCCAGTCGAACTTTCTCGTAGACTCCTTTTTCAGTGCGGAAGGTGCGAACGCAGTTACCCTCGGGCTCGGAGATGTTTTCAGTTGTCCACACCGGGATTACGCCGCACTCCCGGCAGCGTTCGAGTATGACGCGGCGCACTGCCTCCAGCTGGGGCGCAACTACTGCGGTACTATTCGGGCGAATGATGGCGGCCTTCTCAGCAGCAACCTCAACAATCGTCTCTCCCAGGTATTCCTGATGATCGAGCGAGATGGGAGTGATGGCGACGGTTTTCGCGCCGACCGCGGTGGTCGCATCGAGGCGTCCGCCGAGTCCCGTCTCCAGAATCGCCAACTCCACACCTGCCTCACTGAAAGCGAGTAGTGCAATCGCGGTTACGTGTTCAAAAAAAGTAGGCAGCGCGGCTAGATCTTTACTCACCACCAATTGTTCTGCGGCCAGCCTTACCGCGCTCGCAAACCTGGCGAAGGCGTCCTCGCTGATTTCGTGGCCGCCAATCTTTATTCGCTCCGTGATTGAAACCAGATGAGGCGACGTGTAGAGACCAACGGGAATGCCGGCGGCGCGGCAAATGGAATCGAGCATCGCAGCCGTCGAGCCTTTCCCGTTGGTGCCGGCGATCTGTACTGACTTGTAAGATTTTTGCGGGTTACCAAGACTTTCCAGTAGCAACTCGATATTTCTCAGTCCGAGCTTGATGGCCAGCGTCTCGTGGCCGAGACTAAGCAGGTAGTGGTTCGCTTCGCGGAAGTTCATGACAACTCAAACTGCAATCAGACGCAAAACCATTTTCTGATGCGATCGGTTGAGTGCTCGCATCCGCTCGCTACCGCTCGCGGTTCTGCATCGTTGCATTTCAAACTGAATCCACCAGTGACAAATGGGAAGGTTTTGAAACTTCGGACCGATTGCTATCTTCCGGAGCTAGCTCGCGTGCGCAGGCGTTCCATCTCTGAGTTGCTGGAGATTTCCGGATTCAGCATGAAGTTGAGCAGTTTAATAATGTAGTCGCGCAACTCGCGGCGATCTACGATGGCGTCGATCATACCGTGTTCGAGCAGAAACTCCGATTTCTGAAAATCTTTGGGCAGTTTTTGCCGTATGGTCTGCTCGATCACGCGTGGGCCGGCAAAACCGATGAGCGCTTTCGGTTCCGCGATGATGACGTCTCCCAGCATTGCAAAGCTGGCGGTAACGCCGCCTGTGGTTGGATCAGTCAAGATGGAGATGAAGGGCAATCGTGCTTCGTCGAGCTCAGCCAGGGCGGCTGAAATTTTTGCCATCTGCATCAGCGAGAGAGCGCCCTCCTGCATGCGGGCGCCGCCGGAAGTCGCAAAAACGACGACGGCGCCATGTTCTCTCAACCCTCGCTCAATGAGGCGGGTGACCTTCTCGCCGACGGCCGAACCCATTGAGCCGCCGATGAACGACATGTCCATGGCACCGGCCAACACCAGGTGGTCGCCCACTTTGCCGCGGCCGTTGATTATCGCCTCCGGCAGTCCGGAAAGAGATTTTGCCTGAGTAAGTCGTTGCGGATAAGGCTTGGTGTCAACAAACTTCAGCGGATCAACAGAGATGACTTCAGCATCCAGTTCTTCAAACTTGCCGTCGTCAAAGAGCATCGCCAGGCGTTCGCGAGCGCCGATGCGAAAATGATAGCCACAGTGAGAGCAAACCTGCAGCGACTCCTCGAGTTCGCGTTTGTAAAGGTGGGCTTCGCAACCGTCGCACTTAACGAAGACATTTTCCGTCTTTACGACGCGCTCCTCCGGCGGCACCGCTTCGATTTGTTTACTCTTCTTGCTAAACCAGGGCATAGGGAAACTGTCTTACTTGATCTGTGCTCTCGGGTTTATCGGGATGAGGCAGAGGTTAGCACAGGTGGCCGAAAGGATGAAGGCAACGACTGAGTTGGCGGTTCATGAACGCCTTTGCAAAACGCACAAGTATGGGCGTTCGCTGACTTTTCGCAGCTAATCTAGAACTCGATGCCTTGCTGCGCCCGAATACCGGCGGTAAAGGGATGTTTGATCTCGGTCATCTCGGTTACGAGGTCGGCGGCTTCGATTAATGCAGCTGGGGCATCGCGGCCGGTGACTACGATATGCAAAGCGGGCTGCGAAGCGCGAACGCTTTGCAATTCCGCGAGCACTTCCTTCACCGGCAGCAGTTCGTAACTCAAAACGTAAACCAACTCGTCAAAGACCAGCATGTCATATTCGCCGCTGCGAAGTTTCTCTACGCACAGGGCCCAGGTCTGACGGGCCGTGGCGCGATCCTGCTCCGGGTTTTTGGTGTCCCAGGTAAACCCATCGCCCATTGTGTGGACCTCAATGCCGAGTTTTTCTGCCGACTCATGCTCACCGTAGCGATCGTTGCGCGACTTCATAAACTGAATCATGCAACACTTCAGACCGCGTCCCGCGGCGCGCATCATCAGCCCGAGGGCGCAGGTAGTTTTACCCTTGCCGTTCCCGGTGTGAACCATTAGCAAGCCGCGCGTTTTTTCCTGATAATCTTCGCGGCGCCACTTGTATTTTTTTTCGAGGGTAGACATGGGGAAGGGATAGTTTCAAGTTTCAAGTTTCAAGTCCAGAGGTTGAAGCTTACTGAACTTGAAAGGCTCGGCCTTTGA